>LUMT01000361.1_pt1 | contig 29907 bp, 30 predicted proteins | sample 729741 | NCBI WGS metagenome assembly LUMT01 (sample SAMN03860299, study PRJNA289734) | marine metagenome | biome: seawater column; feature: ocean; material: water; isolation source: Red Sea water column Station 192 - depth 50m | place: Saudi Arabia: Red Sea | collected 2011-10-15 | depth 50 m
ACCTAGAGTCAGACCCATGTGATCGTAGGCTTCGTAATACTCAAGGCCTTGTAAATAAACAAAAGTAAATCCAAGAATAAGAGTCATTACCATCCAAAACTTAAATGAAGTTCTGTTGCCTTTTTTCAAAGCGTGCTCAGCAATCGTTATGGTTCCGCTTGAAGTTACCAAGCAAAGAGTGTTCCAAAACGGCAGCCAATGCCCTACGTTTGCAAATCCAGGAAAATTCATATTCTCTTTTGGGCCTTGAAATAAAGACTGATCTGGGGTCTGCATAACTGGCCAAGTTGCTTCAAAACCAGGCCATAACATATTAGTGATGGCCTTTTCTCCTTCACCACCAAGCCAAGGCACTGCAAATATCCTTACGTATCCAAGCGCTAAAAAGAAAGCGAAGAAAAACATTACTTCACTGAATATGAACCACTGCATGCCCATGACAAATGATCTATTCAATTGATCGCTGTACATTCCTTTGTCATTTTCTTTTATGACTTCGCCAAACCAAAAGAAGAACACTGAAAAAATAACGGCAAAAGCAGCGATTAGAATCCAATATGAGTTTGAATCAGGTTTGTCTAAATCGTTAATAGTGTAACCAGCGCCTAATACAAAAAGCATCAAACCAAAAGCCATCCAAATTGGCAGTCTGCTGCTTGCTGGAACAAAATATGAAGATTGATCAGACATAATTAATTACTCGCTTGTAATTTTATATGAGATTCAGTGATATCAAAAAGAGTATAACCAAGAGTTAACACAGGAACGTCATCGGGGAGATCAGGATCAATAATAAATCTAACTGGCATGGTTAACTTTTCTCCAGGTTGTAGAAGTTGTTCCTCAAAACAGAAGCATTCAGTTTTATGAAAATATTGTGCACCTTTTCCCGGAGATACGCTCGGTATTGCCTGAGCTACCATAAGATAATCTGTAGGGTTTTCAAAAGTATAATCAACTGTATAAGCTGTTCCCGTTTCTGCTTCTAATGTTCTTTTCTCGGAAGTAAAATTCCAAGCCATATTTTCATTATTCTTAGTAACAAAGAGAATTTTGATTTCCCTGGAATCAAAATTTTCATCATATTGGGTAATGGTAGGTCCAGATACTTTTCCATTTAACCCAGTGATTTCACAAAAAACATCGTAAATAGGAACCAAAGCAAAACCAAAGCAAAACATTCCTAAAACAAGACTTACTAATTTTAAGTTTGTTTTAGTAGCTGCTTTCACTTAACTTCTGGTGGAGTTTCAAAAGTGTGATACGGAGCTGGCGATGCAACAGTCCACTCCAATCCTTTTGCGCCTTCCCATACTTCAGAAGTAGCCTGTTTTCCAGCAAAAATACTCTTAAGAATAATAAATAAGAAGAGGAGTTGCGTTAAACCAAAAATGAACGCACCAATAGAAATCACCATATTAAAATCTGCAAATTGAAGAGCGTAATCAGGAATTCTTCTAGGCATACCTGCCAATCCAACAAAATGCATGGGGAAGAAAGTAATGTTAACCGAAATAAAAGACATCCAAAAATGAGTTTTCCCTAAAACTTCGTCGTACATGTTACCCGTCCATTTTGGTAGCCAATAATAGACACCAGCGATTATTCCAAAAATAGCTCCGGGAACTAAAACGTAATGGAAATGCGCAACAACGAAGTAAGTATCGTGGTACTGAAAGTCAGCTGGAGCTATTGCAAGCATCAACCCTGATAATCCACCAATAGTAAACAAAGCTACAAAAGCTATCGAAAAAAGCATCGGGGTTTCAAAAGAGATAGAACCTTTGAACATAGTCGATAACCAATTGAATACTTTCACTCCTGTTGGGATTGCAATCAACATGGTTGTGTACATGAAGAAAAGTTCACCTGCGATTGGCATTCCAACTGTAAACATGTGATGCGCCCAAACAATGAAAGAAAGGATAGCGATTGATGCTATTGCATAAACCATTGACGTGTATCCAAAAATTGGTTTTCTTGAGAAGGTTTCAATGATGTGCGATACGATTCCAAAAGCAGGCAAAATCATTATGTAAACCTCAGGGTGACCAAAGAACCAGAAGATATGTTGGAATAACACTGGATCTCCACCACCGGCAGCGTTGAAGAAACTGGTTCCAAAATGGATGTCCATGAGCATCATAGTTACAGCCCCCGCAAGAACTGGCATTACAGCAATAAGAAGATAGGCAGTAATCAGCCAAGTCCAAGTAAACAAAGGCATTTTCATGAAAGTCATTCCAGGTGCTCTCATGTTAAGAATTGTGGTTATGATGTTTATAGATCCCATGATGGAAGATGCTCCCATGATGTGAACAGCAAAAATAAAGAAAGTTACGGTTGGCGGTGCATAAGTAGTGGATAAAGGTGCATAGAAAGTCCAACCAAAGTTAGGACCTCCGCCCTCCATGAAAAAGGTGGAAATTAAAATTCCAAAAGCCACTGGGAGAATCCAAAAACTTAAGTTATTCATTCTCGGTAAAGCCATATCTGGAGCACCGATTTGCATAGGAATAATCCAGTTAGCCAAACCAACGAAAGCTGGCATGACCGCTCCGAAAACCATAATCAAGCCGTGATTGGTCAGCATTTGATTATAAAATTCTGGAGATACTATTTGGCTTCCAGGCTCAAATAGCTCGGCTCTGATAACCATTGCCATGGCGCCACCTAAAAATAACATCAAAAAGCTAAACCATAGGTAAAGCGTACCGATGTCTTTATGGTTAGTAGTGTATAACCATCTGGTTATACCTTTTGCTGGGCCGTGATGATGATCATCTGAATGCGAATCTATTACTGCGCTCATAGTCCTTCCGTGTATTAAAGTTTGTTATTTTTATAATCCAAAATTTCTTTTGGAATTACGATTTCTCCGTCACCGCTAGCATCGTTACCCCACGCCTTCCTGGTATAGGTTATAACGGCTGCAATGTCGACTTCAGAAAGCTGTTCAGCGTATGACTGCATAGCAGCACCTTGAACTCCTTCCATTAAAATTTCTATTTGTTTGGCTTTATCATTTAGCACAAGATCGCTTCCTGCTAATGCTGGAAATACAGGAGGTAATCCTTTTCCATTGACTTGATGACAAGCTACACAATTGGTTTGGTAAACACCTTCTCCAATTTCATAAAGTTCTTCTGTTGACCAAAGCTTTTCAGTGAGAAGCGCTTGTTGAATTTTAGCTTCTTTCTTCTCGTTTACCCAAAGTTCATAATCTTCAGGTGATACTGCCTTAACAACGACTGGCATGTACCCGTGATATTGCCCACATAGCTCAGTGCATTGACCTCTGAAAATTCCTTCTTCATCAACTTGTGTCCAAGCTGTATTTATAAACCCAGGGATTGCATCCTGCTTTACTGCAAAATCTGGAACCCACCATGAGTGGATTACATCGTTAGCTGTGATTAAAAATCTGATTCTTTTATTAGTTGGTATGACTAAAGGCTCATCAACTTCCAAAAGATAGTTATCTGATTTGGGGGCAATGTTGTTTCTTTGATCTAAATCTGTGGATAGATTACTGAAAAAACTTACTTCGTCTTCAAGGTACTCATACTGCCATTTCCACTGATGCCCGGTAATTAGAATGTTGATATCTCCTTCTGCATCATCGTATGCACGAATCATCGTGAAGGTTGCTGGAATGGCCATAACCGCCAAAATAACAGCAAATAAAACGGTCCAAGTCATTTCTAAAACTGGATGGTCATCAAATTGAGCTGGTTTGTCACCTTCTTTTTTTCTAAATGCAACTATGAGATAAACCATAAAGCCGAGCACTAATGCTCCAATGACCACGCATATCCAGAAGATAGTCATGTGCAGATCAAAAATTTCTCTGCTGAGGGCATTAACTCCCGGAGTCATATTCACGTCTCCCCAACCAGCAAAAAGTGGAAGGGATGCGCAACAGGTAATTAATGCCGCAAAAATTCTTTTAATTAGTACCATTTAGTAATCTTTCTTTAAGGTAGGCTGCGTAATTTTACTTCAAAAGTATGTGGAAAACTAACGCAAAGCCAATAAATTATTGGTCTTTGGAAGTTTTCCTGTCCAAGTTTCGAATGAAGCAGCTCCTTGCTCAACCAGCATCCCCCATCCGTCTGAAACTGATTGTGCGCCGTTGTTTTTAGCATCAATCATAAATTGGGTATCGGCCTGAGAGTAAGCTAAATCATAGGCTAGAGCGCAATTACTATACAAAGATGGATCTATCGGTAAACTCTCATTTTCAAGGGTGGACATTGAAGTAGCGTTGATAATCAGGTCAAAAGAATGAAATTCATCCTGAATTGAATTAAAACTCGATGCTATAAGATTAGAATTTTTCCCTGAGGACTGTCTGTATAAGGATAAATCCCTAACTAGTTCTTGAGCTTTTTCAAGCGTCCTATTTGCAATGCAAATGGTTTTCGGATTGAGATCTTGCAATCCAAAGGCAGCTCCTTTGGCTGCGCCTCCTGCTCCAAGGATTAAAATCTCTTTGCCGTAAAGATCAAATCCTAAATTTTGATTAATATCCTTTGCTAAGCCAATGCAATCTGTATTATCTCCGACGATAATATCTCCCTTCCTATATAAATTATTGGAAGCACCTATCATTTGGGCTTTTGTTGAAGAATCATTTGAAAATTTCAAAGCTAATTTTTTAAAAGGCAACGTGACGCTTAATCCGACACCATACTTAAAAAAATCTTTAACAAAATTTTCGAAGTCTTCCTCATCTACTAAATATTTTCCAAATGAGATTTTTATTTTTTGCTGATCAGCAAAGTGGTGATGGATCTCTGGCGATCGACTATGTCTAATGGGATTACCAACTACTCCAAATTTTAAACTCTTCATTTTCTTATCCACTCCCCAGTTTCTAGATTTTGTATTGGAGTAGCGCCTCCGAAATTGCCAATCTCTCCCCTAATGAGCGTTACCTCATTTCCAAAAATCTTTGTTACTTCGTCTGCTGACATAGCAGGAGGGTCGTTAGAAATATTTGCTGATGTGCTAGTCAGCACCTTGCCAATTTTTTCTGTCAGTTTTATCACTTCAGGATGAGAACTATGACGGAGGGCAACCAAATCAGAATTTCCTTTAATCCATTCTGGGACATTTTCATTTGCTCTGACAAGCCAAGTGTGAGGACCAGGCCACGGCCTTTTAAGTTTATCTATGTCTTGTTTATCAAGATGATTTATATATTTTTCAAAATGCTCAAAAACTCCACTTATTAATATTAAGCCTTTGTCTATTGATCTTTTTTTTAACTCGCAAAGTTTAAAGACATCCTTTTTTGAGTCAGGATCACACCCTAGCCCATAAACTCCTTCGCATGGATAGGCATAGATCATTTTAAGTTTGGCTTTATTGATCCTCTAATAAGATTCTTTTTTGTTCTTCTCTTTGATCAGCTATTTTTTTAGCCAAATCTTGATCTCCAGTAGCAAGCATTTGAGCGGCTAAGTGGCCAGCGTTTACTGCTCCTGCCTTTCCAATCGCTACGGTTGCAACCGGAACTCCTCTAGGCATTTGAACGGTGGAAAAAAGTGCATCCAAACCATTTAAAGGTCCGCCGTCTCCTGGAATTCCAATAACGGGCAAAGTCGTGTGCGCAGCAATATTTCCTGATAAATGTGCTGCTAAGCCAGCAATTCCCACGAAAACTTTGGTGCCGTCCTTGATGGTAGTTTCAATGAATTCTTTAAGGGCCTCCGGTGTTCTGTGGGCACTCAGTACTTTAATCACTGAGCCAATTTCATAACCATCCAATACTTCTTTAGTTGCTTCTGCCAAGGCCATATCAGACTTTGATCCCATCACAATTGCTACGCTATTAGTCATAATTTCTTTGATATTTAGTTTTTATTAATTACCCACATATAATATATGTAAAGTAAATTTATAAAAATGAAATTATTAAAGATTTTAGAATTTCCTGACCCAAGGCTTAGAACAAAAGCAAAGCCTGTTCAGGAAGTTACTAACGTCCATAAAGAATTGATCGATGACATGATCCATACCATGTACGAGAGCAAGGGCATTGGTCTTGCTGCTACGCAAGTAGATTTTCATGAAAGGATCTTGGTTATCGATATAAGCGAAGAAAGAGATGATCCTCAAGTATTTATCAATCCCGAGGTAGAAATTCTCAATAAAGATGAAAAGTCCGGCTATGAGGAAGGTTGCTTATCTGTGCCAGGTTTCTATGAAGAAATAATAAGACCTGAAAAAATTAAGGTCACCTACTTGGATAGAGATGGTAAGAAACAAACTCTTATGCCAGAGGGTTTGTTAGCTGTTGTTATCCAGCATGAAATGGATCATTTAGAGGGTATCCTCATGGTTGACTACATATCAAATATTAAAAGACAAAGAATAAAACAGAAACTCCAGAAATCTGCTAAAGAAAAATTAGCTTCCTGATAAATGAAAATAGCTTTTGCTGGAACTCCAGAAATTGCCGCTACAATTCTTCAATCAATTATTGATAAAAAAGATCATCAAGTTGTATGCGTCATTACATCAGTTGATAAACCCTCAGGCAGAGGCAGAAAATTAAAGCCTTCGCCAGTAAAAAAAATTGCCTTAGAGAATAACTTAACCTTGATGCAACCTGATTCACCTAAATCTGAGGAATTCATCAATGAGTTTAAAAATTATCAATGCGATGTTCTTTTAGTGGTGGCTTATGGTCATATTTTGACTGAAGAATTACTCGAGACACCTCAATACGGGAGTGTAAATATCCATGCATCCCTTTTGCCAAAATACAGAGGAGCCGCACCAATACAAAGAGCTATCCTGAACGGCGATAAAAAAAGTGGACTGACTTTCATGAAGATGACGAAAGGACTCGATTCGGGACCTATGTCAAAACGGTTTGAAATTAAGATAGAAAAAGACGACACCACTGCTGATTTAACATCAAAAATGGCTTCTATAGCCGCAAAAGAAGTAAATAAATTTTGTTCTGATTGGCCAAATTTAATTGATAGTTTGGAGGAGCAAAATGAAACAGATGCGTCTTATTGTTCGAAGATTACGAGAAACGATGCAGTGATTAAGTGGTCTGATGAGGCCAAAAAAATCAGTAAGACTATTAACGCAATGTACCCTAACCCAATAATATCTATCGACGTTAACGGAGTTGGTATCAACCTTTGCAAATCAAAGGTGAATAAAAAGTTAATTGGCGATCCAGGTGAAATTATTGAATTTAATAAAAATATTCTTGCTATAGGTTGCGGAGATTTTGCAGTGGAAATTACTGAACTTTGCAGGACAGGAAAAAATAAACTTTCTATTAAAGATTTTTATAACGGTGCTCAAAAACTTTTGAAAGAAGGCGATATTATTTCTTGAATATTAGGTGTATAAATATCAATAAAGTTTTATTGATACAGAAGCTGATCGACTTCAAAAAGCCTCCTCTCACATAGATTTAAAAACTGTGGAAGGCAATGCTTCCTATCCTAAAGTTTTAGAGCAAGCCGATATTAACAATATAGATGTTGCTGTTGCGATGATGGAATCTGATGAGGTGAATATTATTGCCTGCCAGATGATAAAACTCCTCAATAACAATACAAAAACAATGGCAAGAATTCGTACCTACGAGTATTTAAAAGGCAAGGGGAAACAAATTGTCGAAGGAGAACAAGGTATAGACGTCATTATTAGCCCAGAGGAATTAATAACTGCGCAAATTTGTAGGCTTATTGAAAATCCTGGAGCTATACAGATTATGGATTTTGCCAACGGTAAAGTATCCATGGTTTCAGTGAAAGCCAAGGAAGGCGCCCCAATAACAGGTCACAAAGTAGCAGAGCTAAGACAGCATATTCCAAAGGTTGATACAAGAATTGCAGCAATTTATAGAGAGGACAAAGTTATAGCTCCAAAAGGAGATGACATAGTTGAAACAGGAGACGAAGTATTCTTCATAACAGAATCAAGGGATGTAAAGAAAGTTATATCTGAGCTTCGAATGAAAGAAATAGCTTCAAAAACAATCATGATTGCTGGAGGAGGAAGAATAGGAAGAAGACTTGCTGAATCTTTAGAAGGAAAATTCGATCTTAAGATAATTGAAATCAACAAAGATAGGTGTATTTATTTATCAGAAAAATTGGATTCCTCTTTAGTTCTGAATGGCGATTCATCAGATAGCGCTCTACTTGAGGAAGAAAATATTGAAAAAACTGATTTCTTTTGCTCTGTTACCGATGATGATGAAGCGAATGTAATGTCTTCAATGTTAGCTAAAAAAATGGGTGCTAAAAAATCACTATCTTTGGTTAATAAAAATGCATACTTAGATCTTATCTCGAAGGAACAAATAGATATCACAATTAATCCCTCAGAAATAACTATTGGATCAATTTTAGAAAATTTGTCTGATGAAACACAATTGAAAACATACTCTTTTAAAAGAAAAGGCGAAGCAGTTGAACTAATTGCAACATCAAGAAATGGTTACCCAGGAGTTGTGGGGAAACAAATTGATGAGATAGAACTGCCTAAAGGATGTGTAATTGGGGCTATTTTCTCTGAAAATGCTATTAAGATCGCTCATCATGACACTAAAATCAATGAAAACGATCATCTAATTACTTTTATAGCTGATAAAAAGAATCTTGAAGAAGTAACAGATATAATTTGTTCATAAATAGAATTTAATGAAAGTTAGACCCATTTTAAACCTTTTAGGCATAGGTTTAGTGTATTTTTCTTTTTTTCAGCTGCTGCCAGTAGCAATATCCTTAATTTACGAGGAAAATAATTTTACTGATTATTCTGGAGCTTTTTTTATAACTCTTATTACGGGAATAGCCTTTTGGGTAGCTACCTATAAAGAAAAACAAGAAACAATTCGAATAAAAGAAGGATTCATCCTAACTGTTGCCTTTTGGGTCTTATTTACCGTTTTTGCATCTTTACCTTTTCTTTTGAGCTCAACACACGATTTCTCTATTGTAGATGCTTATTTTGAGACAACATCAGCTCTTACAACCACTGGATCTACAGTATTGGTTGGCCTGGAAACGTATAGTAAGTCCTTACTATTCTATAGAGCCCTATTACAGTGGCTTGGGGGAATGGGAATAATTGTATTAGCAGTAGCAATCTTTCCATTATTGGGAGTTGGAGGTATGCAATTATATAAAAACGAGGGCTCTGGAGTGATGGGAGACAATAAATTGAGGCCAAAAATTGCAGAAACAGCTAAATCTTTATGGTTTATTTACCTAATTTTGACTCTAAGCTGTTGTTTTTGTTACTTTTTTTCAGGTATGAGCCTCTTTGATGCTGTAACTCACTCCTTTACAACGGTAGCCATTGGTGGATTTTCAAATTACGACGAGAGTTTTGCCTATTTTGATAGTAATGCAATCTATATGGTCTCAATAATATTTATGTTTCTTTCAGGGGCTAATTTTTCCCTTCATTTCCTTGCCTACACAAAGTTAAACCCTAAGTACTACTTTCAAGATTCAGAATTTAAGTTTTATGGCACCGTCATTCTTTCTGCTTTTCTTTTAATAACTGTGGCGATGATTTATTACGGATCAACAAATAACTTTGACTTAATTGTTACTACCGCTTTTCAAACAGTTTCTTTTGCAACCACAACAGGTTATGTAAATTCAGATTACTATCTATGGCCTTCTTTTATTCCTTTCATGCTTTTGATGCTAGGAGTAATCGGAGCTTGTGCTGGCTCTACAGGCGGTGGAATAAAAATGATCAGGGTTTTAGTTCTCTATAAACAAGGCGGAAGAGAACTTAAAAAATTGACTCATCCACAATCGGTTGTTCCAGTGAAAATTGGTGGGAAAATTCTTCAGCCCGAAATAGCGGAATCGGTTTGGGGTTTCTTTTCTGTTTATATATTAGCTTACGTTTTTCTTACAACGTTTATGCTTTTATATGGCTCAGATTTCATTACCGCATTTTCTGCAGTTGGTGCATCAATAAATAATTTAGGTCCTGGATTGGGAGATGTTTCTCAGAACTATAGCTCTTTGAATGATATCTCTAAAATAACTTTATCCTTTTCTATGATACTAGGAAGATTAGAAATTTATACGCTTCTTGTCTTACTAACTCCCTTCTTTTGGAAAAGTTAAGTAAGCACTTACTATCTTTTAAACGTAATCAATATAACCTTTAAATCTTTTGTATTCCCATGCATATTGTTCAGGGGAAACAAGGATATCTTCTTCCAAAACTTTATTCATTGACTCTAGAGACTCAGCAACATCATCAGAAAAAAAGTTCTCCCCCACCTCTCTTATATTAATTTGATATCCATCTTTTCCAAGCGTACAACTGCAATAAATGACATTACAGTCAGTTCTTTTGGCGATATTTGAGATTAATGAATTGGTGTAGCAAGCATTGCCAAAAAAATTAGCTGTGTGTCGATTTTTGTTTTTTGGGACCTGATCGACTGCCATTGCTATCGTTCCTTTATTGTTGATGTGTTCGAGCAAAAGTTTAGTGCTTTTAAAGTCTATGCCAACCATCTTTGCTCCATAATTTTGTCTTCCTCTTTTTACAAGATTATTAACAGTTTTATTTTTTACTTTTGTAAACGGAATAATAAGATTTTCGGCTTTATGTGCCATCCATGAAATTAATAATTCCATATTGCCAATATGACTTGAAATGATTATCAGACCTTTGTCTTCACCTAATAATGAATCAAATTTGCTTTCATTATTAACTTTAGAAATTAGAGGGTAAATTTTTCTAGAAAAATCCCTTGAATTTGACCAAACATAAATAGCTTCCATTAAAGATAAAGATGTTTGCCTTACACTGCCTCTTGATAAATCACCAATCTCTTCTTTAGTTTTGCTTTTAAAGACATGTTTAAGATTAGTTGAGCTCGTTTTAAGACTTTTAGAGTTAGAAAAAACCATCAAAAAACCTAAAAATGACCCAAAAGCTTGAAAAACTCTAAATGGGGCAATTTTAGCCAAAAAAAACAGTATTTTTATGAACATTTCAGTCCATTATATTCAACATTCAAGTAGAATTAGTAAGAAATCAGTCTATTTTATTGAATCTAACCCGGATCATCGTATAAATGTCAGCTAAATCAATGGATGAATTAGTCTCTTTATGCAAGAGAAGAGGATTCATTTTTCAATCTAGTGAAATCTATGGTGGCTTACAGGGTATGTATGACTTTGGTCCGCTTGGAGTTGAATTAAAAAATAATTTAAAAAGTGCATGGTGGAAATCCATGGTTTATGAAAGAGATGATGTTGAAGGTTTAGATGCGTCCATATTAACAAATCAACTTGTATTAAATTATTCTGGCCATGAAGATACTTTTACAGATCCTTTGGTTGACTGTAAAAGTTGTAAGTCGAGATGGAGAGCAGATCAAATTGGAGATACTTGCCCGAATTGCGGCAGTAAAGATTTGACTGACCCCAGACCTTTTAACTTGATGTTCAAAACAAATATGGGTCCTCTTGAAGATGAAGGATCCATTGCGTATCTCAGACCAGAGACTGCGCAACAGATTTTTACAAACTTTAAGAATATAGTTGATTCAACATCAAGAGCTTTACCTTTTGGTATTGCGCAAATTGGAAAAGCTTTTCGGAATGAAATAACTCCAAGAAATTTTATTTTTAGAGTTCGTGAATTTGAGCAAATGGAATTAGAATTTTTTGTAGAGCCAGGAGAGGATAATCTCTGGCACGACAAATGGATTGAGGAAAGATCAAATTGGTGGGAGAGTCAGGGAGTCTCTAAGAAGAAAATTAGATTTTTAGAAGTACCTAAAGATGAGCTATCTCATTACTCAAAACGTACTGTTGATTTAATGTATGAATTCCCTCACGGCGAGGAAGAATTAGAGGGCATAGCAAATAGAACTGATTTTGATTTAGGTTCACATTCCAAAAATCAAGATCAACTGAATATACAAAGCAAGATAAGAAAAAATTCGGACTCAAACTCAAGATTGGCGATACAGAATAAAGATACAAATGAATGGATTGTTCCATTTGTTATAGAGCCATCTGCCGGTGTCGAAAGAGGAGTGTTGGCTATTTTGAATGAAGCTTATAAGGTTGAGAAATTAGAAGACGGAAAAGAAAGAATAGTTCTAGCTCTTAAACCTCATCTCAGCCCAATAAAGGCAGCCGTAATTCCTTTGAAAAAAAATAATGATGATCTCGTGTCCTTAGCTAAAAATATAAAAGATGAACTTCAATCTTTAGGTAAGGGAAGGGTTCTCTTGGAGAATACAGGAAATATCGGAAAAAGTTATAGGAAGCATGATGAAGTAGGTACTCCAATGTGCATAACAATTGATTTTGATTCTCTTGAAAATAATACAGTCACAATAAGAGATAGAGATAGCATGGATCAAAAAACTATTCAAATACAAGAACTTACATCTTATTTCTCTAATTTTTTTAAGTAAAAATATTCTTGGATAACTCAAGTAAATATATTGTTTTAGATCGTGATGGTGTCATCAATGTTGATCTATTTGATTATGTAAGAGATCCAAAGGAATTTGAATTTGAACATAAGAGCGTTCAAGCAATAAAAAAATTATCAGACAAAAATGTAAAAATTGTTGTTCTTACAAATCAAGCCTGCGTTTCACAAAAAACGGCAACTGAAGAAATGATAAATAACGTTCATGATCATATGAAAAATGAACTAAAAAAAGTTGGGGCTGAGATTGAGCTAATTCTATTTTGTCCGCATGCAAATGAAGACAATTGTGAATGCAGAAAACCCAAAACAGGTTTGTTAGAAAAAGCTGAAGCTAAGCTTGGAATTTCACTTAAGGATTGTTTTTTTATTGGTGATAAAGAATCTGATTTACTTGCTGCAAAAAAGCATGGATGTCGTCCTGTCTTGGTTCTTACCGGTTATGGAATGCATACCATTAGAACAGCTGAAAGTTTGATGGGTGTGAAAATTTACGAGAATTTATTCGAAGCAATAGAGAACAACTTTTGATGGTTTATCTTAGATCGGGTATTTTTTATTTTTTCCTTATTATTGGATTGGGAGTAATTTTCATTGGTATACCTTTTCTATATTTCACTCCGTTAATAACGCGACAAAAAATTATTTTAAGCTGGGTATGGCTAGTTAGATTTACATTGAAATATATATGTAATGTTGAAATTGAATTTAAAGGATTCAAAGATTACCTTAATGGCAAATTTCTTTTTGTCTCTAATCACCAAAGCACATTGGAAACGTTGGTGTTACATCATGAGTTTCAACCAATGTCAGCGATTACAAAGAAAGAAAATTTGAGCGTTCCAGTTTTTGGCTTAGGTTTTAGATTGCTTGAACCTATTTACATAGAAAGAGATATGAAACTGAGCTCTACCAAAAAAATAATAAGAGAAGGGATAAAAAAAATTGAGGCTGGATTATCTGTTTTATATTTTCCAGAAGGCACGAGGATGCCAGTAGGAGAAATAGGAAGATTTTCTAGAACTGGTATTGAAGTTGCAGCCAAAACAGAAACCAGCATCATCCCAATAGTTCACAACTCAGCAGAGTGTTGGCCGCCAAGTTATTTAATACAACCAGGAAAAGTTATTTTTTACTTAGGTGATCCAGTTGAAACATCTGGTAAAAATATAAGACAACTTACAACTGACCTTCAATTATGGATGATTGAAAATTATCATCTAACGTCCGAGTCTTAAAAATATCTTTAAAAAAGATTCTCAAACCTCAAATTCACAAAAAACTCCCTTTTTCGCTCCTTTTTGCTAAATTTAAGACTTAAATTGTATAAAAGTGCCATTTTGGGGGAAATATGCTTAAAAAACTGTTTAGTCAGGCTACAAATGACAGAATTCACTGGACAACGCTAATTAGTGAAAAAATCCTTCTAGCGCTTATTGGAATTGCTACATGTATCGCTGCAGCCCTTTATTTATGGGAAATGTTCATAGAAAGACGTATTGAACTGTCGGATCTTTTCTTATTATTCATCTATGCTGAAATTTTAGGCATGGTAGGTGCTTTTTACAGCACGAATAGAATTCCAGTAACTTTGCCAATAATTATCGCTATAACGGCTATTTGCAGATTAATTGTTATGCAAAATAAAGAAATGGAAGCTACATTAATTGTTGGAGAAGCTGCAGCGGTTCTTATCCTGGCTGGCGCTGCCTATATGATGAGCCTGAAAGATAAAATAAGTTTAGAAAAATTAAGAAACCAAAACAATGATGACATCCAAAGCTAGTGCTTTTTAAGCGGCTGATCGGATTCTTCAAACCAACCGTCGATGATTTCATTGTTCTCATCTATCCATCTTTCGATTTGAAGAATGACAAAATCTTGCCCAGAAATTAAATCAAAATTTTCTTGTGGCATAGATTCCTTTTCTCTCTCAAGCAGTTCTTTCAATGTAATGAGATTTTCTGTTTGTTGTTGATATTCCAAAAGGGTAGGATTTTTTTTATCAGAAAAAGTGTCTTGGATTTCATCCAATAATTGGTCTTTGAATTTTTGAATCTCTTTGATATTCAAAACTCTTTTATCTCTCTGCTCCAAGAAACTTTTTTTATTTTCCTTTCTGAATGTGTAAGGATTTTGATGTGAAATTCTTCTCTTATTTCTTTTATACTTTTATCAAGCAACTCTTCTGAAAAATAATAATTCCAACGCTTCTTCATTTTAAAACATCTAAATAAAATCATTGGCCACTTTTTAAACATGACTTTTAAGTAGAGAAAAAAGTACTTTGTATAACCAACGTCTTTTAAAAGAATTTCTACTTTTTCTGTAGTCTCTTTGAAATTTATTTTTCCGGAAAAATAATCTTTTAATGTTTGAAAATAGTTTCCACCAAAAAATACCCAGCAATCCAACATTGCTTCCTCTTCTAAGGTTGTATCTAATCCAAAAATTACATGAGTTGCATCATGGCAGAGAATACCCCACTTTTCTGAATCGCTAACCTGTTCTCCAAGAACATATCTATTATTTTTTCTTAAATAACTTCTATATTCATCTATTCCTTCTTGCAAAGATGTATTGCAATCTTGGTTCTGAAAATTGAGCATTGTTTTATTATAGTTTAATACTTTTCACTCATTACAAACTTTAGTTTAATTTTTTTGTTTTAAACTAATTTAATGAATTTAAGTATGTTCATCATTGGAAGTGTGGTTTTCATTGTTGCTTTTTCTTTTTTTAAAGTTACTGCTTTACAGAAAACTAAAAATCAAAATGAGTCTTGGTTGAAGCTTATTTCTGTTTTTTTCGTGGACCTTATTGTGCTCATGGTGGGCACTCTTGGAGTAGGGATATTTTTTGTCTCTTTGTTCAACATGTTTCATGGATAGGCTTTTAAGGAGTAGTTTTCTAAGCAATCTTTTTGCTTATCTAAAATATAGATATTTCTTACAAGATATTGAATTTAATGAAGATATTTCTATGTATGAAGATTTATTCTCTAATGGGCAAAGAGTTTTTCATGGAGTGTTATTAGATGATGAAGGAAATCTTATAAAGGACAATCAAGAACCTGAAAATAACTGCCTGGAAGACTTTTTACTCAAGCAAAGAAATTGAAGTTAGGATTTTGAAGATCCTATGGCAACCGGTCTGATTGGTGAGGCCGCACTACCCTTCGTTTTTAATGGGAGAATCATCACGCATGAAAGATCAACAGAATCCTTAGCAAGTAAATCAAGCTTTAAGTTTTCTATAGTGTGAATGCCAACCTGAGTTAAGAAATAATAGTGTGCTGGTAAAACAACGCCATCAGGATTTTGAGACACCTCTTTACCCATTTCACTTGGATCACCAAAGGCATCCACCCCCCAATTATCTACACCTACTCCTACAACTTTTTTAGCAGCTAAAAACTTTGCGGCATTAAAAGATATTCCCGGTGCCTTAGAATAATAAATTTTATTTTCGTCTGGATCCTCATATTGATCACTCCATCCAGTGTAAATAAGAACAACGTCACCAGGCAAAATCCCTCTTTTTTTCAGCGATGATTTTTTTAAAGTTTCCTCAATATGTTTTACGGTTACGTATTCACCAGCCTTCATAGATCTTCCACCAAAGGAATGTTTTCTGACGTCTAGCAAAACAGCCGTCGTGATGATAGGAGGAACTGTTTCAATTCCTAATTTTTGCAATGGAGATTCTGGAAATGGTTTAACTTCTTTAGCAGTTAAACCTTTGAAGTATCGAACACCAGAAAGATCCACCTCGCCTTTTCCATCCCAAAATTTATCTGAATGTCCAAAGTGTCCAAGAGCGTCAATTTGGGTTCCTTGATTTCCGTCATTCACGTTTTCATTGAGTACGTCCATCGTATAAATGTGATTAGAGTTTTCGAAACCCAGTTCAGGTAAAAATTTTGGTTTGTACTCACCTGCAAATGGAGACAAAGGCATTGTTGAGGTTCTTTCGTATGAAAGCTCATAAACCTTTACATTATTCTGAGACATCTCCGTTGCACATCTCGCCCAAGTTTCTGAACCGAGTAGGTTTGTCATTCCTCTCTCTGAAGAAAAATCTGAAGCAAAAAGAAAACTTGATGAACTTAAAAACAGTATAAAAATGATTTTGATCATCAAAGAATTATAAATGAATTAATTTTAATTGAGTCAGCTAACAAATAGCTGACTCAAAGATTATTTTGCTAAATTGAAGTTATCAGTTCCTTCTCTAGCGCCCATCCAAGTTTCGTTAGCAACTTGCGTTGAAATATCAGATAAATCAAACAAAGCTTTCATTGCCTCTGAAGTTGGCTGTGCTCCTGAACCCCACGATCCTGGCTCTGCATCAACAATGAATGCAATTAAATTGGGATTTACCCAATAATATTTAGCATCATTGACGCCAGGACTGCTTTTTGCAGTTTTACATACTGCATAAGCTGCATTTCCAAAGGTATTTCTATCAGCACCGCTGTGCATCTCAAATTTTGTAATTTGTAACATAAAAAACTCCTATTTTTTTATTAATTTATAAGAAACAGTAATAAATAGTATTAATAATTATTATAAAAGGGAAGCGGAAGGGAAATTTGAATTTATATGTCTATATTGCTAACAAGGCCTGCGTTAGTTTCAATGAATTCTCTCCTGGACTCAACATCGTCTCCCATTAGGTTGTAAAAGATTTCATCAGCTGCTTCAGCGTCTTCTATTGTAACTTTTAGTAAAGATCGACTATCTGGATTCATCGTTGATTCCCATAACTGGTCTGCATTCATCTCTCCTAAACCTTTGTATCTTTGAATGGTTAGTCCTTTTTTCGAATCCTCAAATAATTCTTCAAAAGAATCGATAAGATTATCTGTAAATTCTTTTTTTACTTCTCCTTTCATGAAAAAAGAAGAATTTTGCTTTATTCCAGAAATTTTCTTTTTGAATTCCATAATTAATTTATAGCCCTTAGACTTAAAGAAAGATACAGGCAATATAGTTGCCAATGTGTTCCCGTGTTCTGTTTGGGAAATTATCAATCTAGATTTGCTTTCATTGTCTAATTCAACTTTGATTTCTATATCATCTGAAGAAATTTTATTTAGTTTTGAATTTATTTCTTTCAGCCATCCTGCAATATTTTTCTGAACATAATCTTTGGAATTTAAAATTGCCTCAATGAATAAGGTTGGAGCATTATTGGTTGAAGATTCAACAAAGTCCATCATTGAATTATATGAAGCGAGCATATCAGAGAAATCCTGTTCGGTAACTTTTTTTGTTTTAGTTAGATGAAGAACCGTCTCGTGGGAAATCTTATTCACAAGGAAGCTTCTTAACATGGAATCATTTTTTATATATTCCTCCGATTTACCACGACCAACTTTATATAAGGGCGGTTGCGCTATAAAAATATGACCAGCTTCTAAAACTTCTGGCATGTGACGATAAAAGAAAGTTAATAACAAAGTTCTAATATGAGACCCATCTACATCAGCATCAGTCATTATTACAACTGAATGATATCTTAACTTTTCCAGATCAAAGTCTTCTTTAAGACCGCAACCCAGAGCGGTTATGATATTTACAATTTCATCGGAGTTTAAGACTTTATCTATTCTTGCTCTTTCAACGTTAAGGATTTTTCCTTTCATCGGATAAATAGCTTGATTATGTCTGTTTCTCCCTTGCTTGGCTGAACCACCTGCTGACTCTCCTTCTACAATGTACAACTCGCTTAGAGAAGGATCTTTTTCTTGGCAGTCTGCTAATTTACCAGGGAGGCCTATTCCATCTAGAACCCCTTTTCTTCTTGTCATTTCTCTAGCTTTTCTTGCCGCTTCTCTGGCCCTTGAAGCATCAATTATTTTGGTTGCAATCTGTTTTGCTTCTCCTGGGTTTTCTAAAAGAAAATCATTTAAATGCTTATAAGTTTCTTGCTCGACAACAGGCTTAATTTCAGATGAAACCAATTTGTCTTTTGTTTGAGATGAAAATTTAGGATCTGGTAACTTAACAGAAATAACTGCAGTTAAACCTTCCCTGACATCTTCACCGGATGGAGTTAAGTCACCAGATTTTAAGTAACCTTCCTTTTCCATAAAATTATTTAAACTTCTGGTGAGCGCGGTCTTAAATCCACTTAAGTGACTTCCACCATCTTTTTGAAAAATGTTATTTGTGTAGCAAAGAGTATTTTCTTGATAACTATCGTTCCACTGCAGGGCTAGCTCCACAGCCATGCCATCTTTTGTTTCTTTCAAAAACCTAAAAGGCTTATTAATTACCGACTTTTTTTTGTTTAGAAAGGTCACGAACTCTTCGAGGCCTCCTTCTGATTTAAAGTTACTAGACCTTCCATCGCGCTCGTCTTTTAGAATTATCGATAGTCCAGAATTTAGAAATGACAATTCTCTTAGTCTTTTAAAGAGAGTGTCATGATCAAAAGTTCTATTTTTTCCAAAAGTTTCTAAAGACGGAATAAAAGTGATGCTGGTTCCAGTCTTATTTGATTTACCGCCTTTCTTTAATTTTGATTTTGGGGTCCCGTCTTTGTATTCTTGTGTATAACTAAAACCATCTCTATTGATTTCCAATAAAAGATATTCTGAAAGAGCATTTACAACGGAAATACCAACGCCATGAAGTCCACCAGAAACTTTGTATGAATTGTCATCAAATTTTCCTCCAGCGTGAAGCTTTGTCATTATGACCTCAGCTGCTGAAATACCCTCGTCTTTATGAATATCTACTGGTATGCCTCTTCCGTCATCTGAGATGGTAACCTTGGAATCATCGTGAACTGTGACAGTTACATTCTCACAGTAGCCAGCAAGTGCTTCATCGATTGAGTTATCTAGTACTTCATAGATCATATGATGGAGGCCAGTCCCATCATCGGTATCACCTATGTACATACCAGGACGCTTTTTAACAGCTTCTAAGCCCTTTAAAACCGTTATATTTGAGGAGTCATAACTGGCTTCGTTTTGAGCTTTTTTGGGAGGTTTTTTTGGTGATTTTTTTACCGGTTTTGGCATGCTTTATTATAAAGCAATTAGGGTTTTAAATCGCCCTTTTATACCTAAAAAATCAGGGTCAATTGAGGACACAAACTTCTGCCCTGGAGCATCCAAAATTAGCTCTAAACATTTTAGAAAATTCTCCTCATCTAGCTCAGAAGGCAAGTCATCAACTAAAAAGATGGAGTGCTTATTTCCGAGATTATGATGCATGTGTTGATTAAATCCTAATATTGTTAATAAAATCAATAACTTCTGTTCTCCTCTAGATAAAACATCGCCTGATTTTACATCGTTGACATCATAGAGAAGATCAAGCCTATGAGGCCCAACAGTTGAATATTTTACTTCCGAGTCTTTTTGATAAACTTCGCGTAATTCATTCTTAAAATCTTCTTCTTCTAACCATAGATTTTCAACCCTAAAATTTACCTTTTTTTCTGATGGAAAGTCCTTATCAAAATTTACTTTTAGCAATGGAATAATCTTGTCCAAATGTTTATTTCTTAAAGATGAAATTTCTATTGATTTTTCGACAAATAAATCGTTCCAAATTTTGAAAGTTTTTTTGTTTGTTTCTTTTAACGCGTTGTTCCTGAGTCTTAATGCTTTTTGAAACTCTATGTATTTTTTTTTGTAATTTTGTTCCACGTGAAACAAGTAAAAATCTAAGAAGTTTCTTCTAGTTTCAGATGAAGACTCTAAATAATTTAATGCAAAGTTATTTATTAAAAACGGACAAAGATCATTTAGTATTGATTCTTTTGGAGAGATGCGCCTAACCAGTGCCTTGGATTTTTTTCTTGAAAGCTCTAGCTTCGAATTGTCGTCAAATAATGCTTTCAAAGCAAAAAAATCTTCTTCAAATGGATAGAAAGAATTCATGTTGTTGGTTTTGAACGACTTATTTTCTATCGAGAAATAAATGCTTTCCAATAAAGTAGTTTTTCCAGAGCCGTTTTTCCCTGAAATAAGGTTTGAATCTGCAAAAGAGAAAAATTTTTGTGAGAGGGCTCTAAAAGAGGATAGCTCTAATTTTTTTAAACCCATGAGACTAGAGTCTCATAGGCATAATAACGTGTATCAGATCTTCGTTTTCCTTATTTTTAACAATACAACTTGATTCTTGACCAAAAAAAACTATTTCTGCAGATAAATCTTTAATAGTAGTCAAGGACTCTTGTAAGTAGCTTATATTAAAACCAATTTCTAGCTCTGGGCCGGAATAATCAACTTTTATTTCTTCTTCAGCGCTTTCTTTTTCTGGATTATTAGCCTCAATTTTCAGCAAATCTTTGTTAAGACTCAATCGGATTCCTCTGTATTTTTCATTTGAAAGAACGGAAGCTCTGCTCAGAGCAGTATTAAATTCATTTTTATCGACAATAAGTTTAGATTCATCACCAACCGGAAAAACTTTTTCATAATCAGGATAATTGCCCTCGATTAATTTAGAAGTGAAGGAAAATACAGAGCCTATAACATTGATTTGATTCTGGGATACATTCAACGTAATTTCTTCATCGTTAGCAGAAATAATTTTTTGCAATTCCATGACGGCTTTTCTGGGAACAATAACCCTGAAATCCTCTTTTAAACCATCAATTGAAGTTTTTGTAAAAGCGAGCCTATGGCCATCTGTTGATACCACACATAATGCATTTCCTTTTGTTTCTAAAAGACATCCATTTAGGTAATATCTTACATCTTGCGCAGCCATTGCCACAGATGTTGAACCAATCATATCAGCTAAGGCTGAAGATGAAATCTTAATAGAGCTGCTGAAATCAGCAGAATCAATAGAGGGAAAGTCGCTAGCCGGCAATGTAGCTAAATCTGCCTGGAACTTTAAGGCTTTAATTTCTATCTGGTTATCAATTAAGCAAAAGTTCAGCTTTGTATCTTCTGGTATTGATCTGACTAAATCTGCTAGTTTTCTAGCAGATACTGTAACTTCACCCTCTTTTTTAACTTCTACGCCCTCAATTGTTGTTTTATATTCAATTTCTAAATCAGTTGCCGTTATTTTTATTGAATTTTTGGCCGCAGAAATTAATACATTTGACAAAATAGGAATAGACTGCCTTTTTTCGGATACATTTGAGGCCAACAAGGCTGGTTCAACAAGATCATTTTTATTTATATTAAATTCCATAATCAAGCAGTGAGAACTCTTACTAAGTTTTTATAATCTTCATCCAATTCAGTGTTTCCTTGTCTCAATTCTCCTATTTTTTTGCAAGCATGAAGAACCGTTGTATGATCTCGGCCGCCAAAAGCGTCTCCTATCTCGGGAAGGCTGTGATTTGTTAGTTCTTTGGCTAAACTCATCGATAATTGTCTTGGTCTAGCGAGAGACCTATTTCTTTTAGATGATAACAGATCAGAAAGTCTTATATTGAAATAATCTGAAACTGTCTTCTGGATATTGTCAATACTGACTTGTCTCGCTTGAATGGCAAGCAAATCTCTCAGAGATTCTTTAATTAAATTCAAATCAACTTCTTTGTTTGCAAATTTTGCATTCGCCCCAACTCTTTTTAAAGCCCCTTCAAGCTCTCTTACATTAGATCTAATCCTTTCAGATATAAAGAAAGCACAGTCTTGCGGCATATTTAAATTAAGCTCTTCGGCTTTTTTTAATAAGATTGCTACTCGAGTTTCAAGTTCTGGAGGTTCTACAATAACCGGTAAGCCCCAGCCTAGCCTGGACTTAAGCCTTTCTTCTAATCCCTCTATTTCTTTAGGATACCTGTCGCACGTGAGTATCATTTGCTGACCTCCTTCCAACAACGCATTAAAAGTATGAAAAAGTTCTTCTTGAGACTGTTCTTTTCCTGCAAAAAACTGAATATCGTCTATCAACAAGGCATCTACACCTCTATAAAACTGCTTGAACTCATTTATTGCACCTAATTGAAGTGATTTAACCATATCACTTACAAACCTCTCGGAATGAATGTAAACAATTCTTTTAGATGGATCTTTTTCTTTAAGTTTATTTCCCACTGCATGCATTAGATGGGTTTTACCTAAACCAACCCCACCGTATATAAATAAAGGGTTGTATGCGCCTTTAGGTGAATCAGCAACCTGTTTTGCTGCAGCTAGAGCTATATTGTTTGATTTTCCTTCTACAAAAGTTTCAAATGTAAAATTTTCAAAAAGGGAATTTTCTTTATCATCTAGAAAAGGAATTTTTTTAGATTTATCCTTTGTAATCAATGGTTTAGGAGAATTAAAGAGATCATAATTTAAACTTAGATTTTCAGAATCTAGAGATCTAGATAAATATTGTTTTATGATGGAATCATAATTTTGTTTAACATGTTCTTTGATGAAATCATTTGGGGCTAAAAGCGTTACAGCTTGCATGCCAAATTCGTCTTGTTCTTCTGAGTAAGCTAAGGGACTTATCCAAGTAGAGAATTCATCCTGGTTTAGCTCTAGTTCAAGCGATTTTCTACATTCTTCCCAGGCTTGATAATTCATAAAAAGATAATAATATCTTTATTATAACTTATCCACAGGATAATCATGTGAAAAATTGTGAATAACTTGTTAATAATATAATTAATTAGAGTTTTATTTATTCGCTCAATTAATATATCATTCACCACCTTAATTTACTCGAAATGAAAAGAACCTATCAACCAAGCAAACTGAAGAGGAAAAGGACTCACGGATTCAGAGCCCGAATGTCTTCTGCCGGCGGCAGAGCCGTTATTAACAACAGAAGAAGAAAAGGCAGAAAAGTTTTATCTGCTTAAAATGAAAATACCTGCTCTGGTAGGAAAAAAAGACTTTGATAACGTCTTCAAAAATTCAGACACTTCCTTCTCGTCTGGACCCTTCGTAGTAATTCTAAAAAAGAACGAAGTATCCTCAACCAGGACTGGAATTATTATTCAAAAAAAGTTTGTTAAATTAGCTGTAAATCGAAATTATATTAAAAGAAAATTTAGAGAAATTATAATGAGATCTAAGTTAAACTCTTTTGACGCTGTCCTCATGGTTAAAAATAAAATAGAGGAATTTGATAAATTAAAAGTAAAAAAAAATTTCATTGATTTAGAGTCCAAAATTGAAAAGATTTAATTTAAAAAAAATATTAGTTTTCTTGATTGTTGTTTATCAAAGATCAATCAGCCCATACTTTGGACCCTCTTGCAGATTTCAACCAACATGTTCTGAGTACGCTAAAAATTGTATTGAGATTCATGGCGTGATGAAGGGCACATATTACAGCTTAAAAAGAATCTCAAAATGTCATCCTCTTGGATCATATGGTTATGATCCCGTTCCGGAGAAAGCAAAGAATGATTGATAATTTTCAAAGATATTTTTTAGTATTTTCAATCTTCATTTTTAGTTATTTATTGCTTATCAATTGGAATCCGCCTGCTCAAGAAGAAATCATTTCTGAAAACATTTTAAACGATAGTGAGTACTTACCAACCGATCCAATTCCTGAGCCTGATTCTTTTGTGGACGAGTCAAGTTCTTTTGCTGAGTCAAGCAATGTCACCTCTTTGATATGTGGCGCCGAAGAAACAGTCGAAATCTCTAATGAAAATCAGAAGCTTGAAATAAGCCTGTCCAGCGGACAGATTATTAAATCAGAATTATTGAATTATCCTTTGGAAATTAATGGCCAAGCTAATACATTGCTTTTCAACAAGTGTGGTAAAGAGAATTACTTTTTAGACAGTGGCTTTGTTGTTTCAGGAATGTCTAACGCAACGGAAGGAAATTATTTTTCTGTGCTGTCTAAATCAAAAGATTCGGTTGAGATCATAAGAAGACTTCCAAATGGCTCCACTCATTCTAAGAAAATTAGCTTGGGGGAAAACTTCAGAATAAATTTTGAAGAAGAATTTTTTAATGGAGAAGTAGTTGAAGTTTCAGTCGCGCCATATGCAAAAATAAATCGCTCATCCGAGAAAACTATTTCTGGTTCTGGGGGCATATTTACTCAACCCTCATCTTGGGCATATTTGGGTCCTGCGTTTTCTTATGATGGTGAAAACTACGATAAAAGATCTTTCTCAGAAATAGAAGAAGTAGAATTTAGAACATCAACCAGCGGAGGTTGGATTTCAATGATTCAACATTATTTCTTAACCTCCCTGCTACCCAACCAGACGTCCAACAGCCTGCTTCAAGGTAAGAAAAATAAAAATGATGGCTCTTTTTCTGTTGGGTTTGTTGAAGAGACCAAAAAGGTTGCTCCAGGCACCTCAATAAAAAACGAGTATTCAGCTTATTCGGGTCCAAAAATTAAGGGAAATTTAGACTTAATGCATCCAAAGCTCGGTTTAGCCATAGATTATGGCTTCTTATATTGGATTGGTCAGCCTATTTTTTGGGTAATGAACCTTATTAATCAAGCAATTAGCAGCTGGGGATGGTCTATTGTACTGGTAACTGTCCTTATAAAGATTTTCTTATGGCCCCTATCTTATGTTGCATACAAGAATATGGGGAAAATGAGGCAACTTCAGCCCAAGCTCAAGGAGCTTCAAGAGAGATATGGGGACGACAGACAAGCCATGTCAAGGGAGATGATGGCCCTGTATTCAAAAGAAAAGGTGAATCCTGCGCTCGGATGTCTTCCAATGCTGCTACAAATGCCTTTTTTCCTTGCTTTTTATTGGGTTTTAATCGAGACAGTTGAGCTCAGACATGCTCCATTCATGTTCTGGATTGTTGATTTATCTGTAAGGGACCCTTTATTTATATTGCCTTTGCTAAACATGGGAGCCATGTATCTAATGCAGCTTTTGCAGCCTCAACCAGCGGGCGTAGATCCAATGCAGGCAAAAATTTTTAAATTTATGCCTATCATATTTGGGGTGCTCTTTGCATTCTTCCCGGCTGGCCTTGTCTTGTATTGGTTGGTAAATTCTCTTGTCTCAGCCTTACAAATGCTTATGCATGGGCCTAAAAAGGCAGCATAGAGGAGATTTTCTTTGGATCAGGCTATAGTTGCTTGTTCAACCCCTCCCGGCAGAGGAGCTATTTCAGTTGTAAGAATTAGCGGAAAGGAGGCAAAAAGCATTATTAATAACCTCTTTTCCCTAAAATTTGATCATGGAACATCAAAAGTTGCAGAGACAAACCTTTCAGAGGGGTTTAATGAAAAGTGTCTAATTTCGTGCTTTGAGGGCCCCTCATCATACACAGGCGAGGATGTGGCCGAGATATCGTGTCATGGGAATCCCTTAATAGTTCGGGCTTTGATTCAGAAATGCATAGAATTAGGCGCCAGAAACGCAAATCCAGGCGAATTTACTCAAAGGGCCTTTCTTAACAACAAGATTGACCTTGCGCAGTCTGAAGCGGTTATCGATCTCATAAATGCTAGCTCTAGCGCAGCAATGGTGGCGGCATCAAAGTCAGTTTCTGGTAATTTCGGTGAAAATGTAGATAAAATCTTGGAAAGTCTAAGAAAAGTAAGAATACTTGTGGAGTCTTCTATCGATTTTTCTGATCAAGATACAAACATAGATTTTATGCAAATTAATGCTCTTTTTAAAGATTTTAGAAGCCTTTTAGAGGATTTTGATGAGAAAATAGAGGAAGGAATAAGAATAATGTCTGAACACAGAGTTGTAGTTGCCGGGCCTCCAAACGTGGGCAAATCCAGCATTATGAACATTCTTTCTGGAGAAGAGGCCTCGATAGTGACTGAAATTAAAGGAACTACAAGGGACCCAATATATAAAAAAATACAAATTAAAGACCTGCAAGTAGATATTTATGACACGGCGGGAATAAATGACGAAACAGTGGACGAAATAGAAAAGCTTGGAATAGATAAATCTAGGTCGTTAATAGAGGGAGCAGACCTGATCTTGGAGGTGATTGATGCTGAAAACAGGAATTTTAGCCTCAAAAAGAACGGAAACATCTTAAAAGTCTTCAATAAGTCTGACATTTCTAACCCGCCCAAAGAGTTTGAGGGAATTGTTGTTTCTGCTCTTGAGAAAAAAAATATCGGCGCTCTTGAAGAAAAAATTTACGAGCTTCTTTCAAGCAGCGGATCTGATGCTTTATTTTCAGCTAGAGAAAGACACCGAAACTTGGTTAAAAAAGCTTTTATGGAAATAGACTCTTGTCCAGACCCAATTGATGTGAAAAACGTTGATATAGCTGCAGAGCACCTAAAGTTGGCAGATATCTTTCTTGGGGACATTAAGTCTCCCATGAGCGCCGATGACTTTTTGGGGGAAATATTTTCCGCTTTTTGCATAGGTAAGTAAGCACTAACTATAATTCATATCTTGTCATTAAGGTGTTTTTTATTGCATTAAGATCTTTTTAAAAAGCTGTTAGTAAATATTTATAGTTATTTTCTCAACACTTTAAAAAGGGCAAAACACAGCTTATAAACAAGCTTAGTAACATGGCTCTACCTTCTCTATCCCCCGGGTTTTGAGGGGCCAAAGAATTTTTCCACTTACTAACAGGGCTAACAACAATAAACATATACTCTCTAATATATAAATACATATATATAATATTTTTAATGAAAGCGGACATAATTGTAATAGGTGGGGGTCACGCAGGCTGTGAAGCAGCTGCGGCTGCAGCTAGGATAGGAGTTAAAACCGTCCTGATTACTCATAAATTTGAAACCATCGGTCAAATGTCATGTAATCCTGCTATTGGCGGAGTAGGAAAAAGCCACCTTGTAAAAGAGATAGATGCTGCTGATGGAATAATGGCAAGATGCGCCGACAGGGCCGCCATACATCTGAAAGTTTTGAATTCTTCCAAAGGACCGGCCGTCAGAGCTACGCGCGCTCAGGCAGATAGGGAGTTATACAAAAAATCCGTTCAAAAAGAATTGAAGAATCTAGAAAACCTAGAGATTGTAGAAGGCGAGGTTACTGACTTTGGTATACAAAACAATCAAATCGGTTCGGTTACTGTTGGCGAAAGTAAAATTTTAAAAGCTCAAAAAGTAATTTTGACAACAGGGACCTTCCTTAATGGAAAACTTTTCACTGGAATGGATAATAACGAAGGGGGCAGAGTTGGAGATAACTCCTCGAAAAAATTAGCAGAAAAATTAAGAAACATTGATTTTTCAGTTGGCAGATTAAAAACAGGAACTCCTCCAAGAATTCATAAAGACTCTATAAATTGGGAAATTTTAGAAAAGCAGAAAGGTGACGTCCCTAGACCCACGATCTCTTTTTTAAGCGATCAAAGCATTCACCCCAAGCAAGTGCCATGCTTTATAACCAGAACAAACGAAAAAACTCACGAAATTATAATAGGCGACCTTGATAGATCTCCAATGTTCTCAGGAAAGATTGAAGGAGTTGGGCCAAGATACTGCCCATCCATCGAAGACAAAATATTCAGATTTAAAGATAAAAAGTCCCATCAAATATTTATAGAACCAGAAGGATTAAATTCCGACTTAATTTATCCAAACGGAATTTCGACAAGCCTGCCAAAGGACTGCCAGGAAAAATTTGTTAGATCTATAGAAGGGTTTGAAAGCGCCAAAATAACTCAATATGGATATGCGGTCGAATATGATTTTTTTGATCCCAGAGAACTGCATGAAACGCTGGAAACGAGAAAAATAAAAAACCTTTACTTTGCTGGCCAAATCAATGGCACAACCGGGTATGAAGAAACTGCAGCCCAAGGGCTTGTAGCCGGCGCAAACGCTGCTCTGTCTTTTTTAGGAAAAGATCCTTGGACGCCAAGCAGAGAAGAGTCTTATCTGGGAGTTTTAATCGACGATCTTGTAACTCTTGGAACGAAGGAACCATACAGGATGTTCACCAGCAGATCTGAACATAGATTAATTTTAAGAGAGGACAATGCTGACCAAAGAATTACAGAAAAAGCTTATAAAGTCGGTTTGGTATCAGAGAGCAGATATAAGATATTTTCTGAAAAGAAAAATAAAATAATTAAAGAGAAAGACAAGCTAGCAAAGTTATTTCTCCGGCCTGAGGATGAAAAAATATATAGCAGCTTAAAAATTAAAGAGCCAAAGTCAGCCACCTCTTTTTTAGACTTGCTGAAGAGACCAGATCTAGATTTTCAAGATTTAGCCAAAGCATTTTCTATTGAGACCCCAGACAACGATGTAGTTTTTGATATCGAAACGAACCAAAGATATTCGGGATACATCAAAAGACAGATGGACGAGATAGAAAAAATGAAGAAAAACAGAAATGCTCACATACCTTCGAATTTTGACTATTCAAATGTAAAAGGCCTGTCAGCAGAAATCACTCAAAAACTCTCTAAAGTTGAACCCAAAACATTGGCACAAGCTTGGAGAATTCCTGGAATCACGCCAGCAGCAATATCGGCGCTTATGGTTTACCTGAAAAGAAACGAAACAGAAACTGCAGATAAAAATGCACGCGGAAGTACCCGAGAGTCTTAAGGTCTCGCTGGAAGAAATCTCAAAGCCAGAAAAAGAAAAGGAGCTAAAAGAGTTCGCCCTCAAGGTTTTTGATTGGAATAAGACAACAAATCTTGTTTCAAAAAATTCCACCCTAGAAAACATATATCATCACATCATTGATTCAGCGCATTTATATCCCTACATACAAGATAATTCTTACATTGACGTCGGAAGCGGGGCGGGATTTCCGGGGCTCGTAATTTCTATTCTTGGAAACAAAGACGGCTGCCTGCTTGAGCCATCCAACAAAAAAGCATCTTTCTTGAGACACTGTCTTGCACATTTTGACATTCAAAAGACAAAGGTTTTGCAAAAAAGGCTTGAGCACCTAGATCTCATTAAAGAGGATGTTCTAATTTCCAGAGCATTCGCCGAACCCAAAAAAATCCAAAACTTGGCGATTAAGAAAATGAGTGGAGATCAAAAAATTTTACTTATGGTTTCAGAGCAGCAAGCCATACGCGAAGATAAAAATGACTGGAATTACATTCCTTCCGCAGCATCAAAAATTTTAGGAAAAAAAACAGGTTTCTTAGAATTTAACCCATCAAAAAAATGATAATATACAACCTTGATAACTTTAGTTGTAGCTAACCAAAAAGGCGGGGTAGGAAAAACCACCACAGCGGTAAACTTGGCCGCCTCGCTCGCAGCCACAAAAAGAAAAGTCCTCCTTATAGATATTGATTCCCAAGCCAACGCTACCACCGGATCCGGCCACGAAAAAGCAGAAGACAAACTTACCATAATGGATGTTTTGGCCAGAGGCGCATGCATCAAAGAAACCATATTGCCCTGTACAGATTTTGGTTTCGATTTAGTGCCTTCATGTCAGGACCTAATTTCAGCCGACATTGAAATGACCGCGGTTCCCGCCGCCTCCCTTCAGCTTAAAAACGCACTGAGGTCTCTCGAAGGCAGTTACGATTACGTGATAATTGATTGCCCCCCATCATTGGGCATTCTT
>LUMT01000464.1_pt1 | contig 29830 bp, 30 predicted proteins | sample 729741 | NCBI WGS metagenome assembly LUMT01 (sample SAMN03860299, study PRJNA289734) | marine metagenome | biome: seawater column; feature: ocean; material: water; isolation source: Red Sea water column Station 192 - depth 50m | place: Saudi Arabia: Red Sea | collected 2011-10-15 | depth 50 m
AGATAGAACAATGCAAAGCCCATGTCAAAGGCATATTGACGGTAAAACTGCTCCAACACACGCCCAAAGAAAAACAGCGTGATCATGTTAAAGAGTAGGTGAAAACCATCAGCATGCACAAAACCATAAGTAATTAAACGGTCAAATTGTCCTTTGCCTACCGCAGGTCCCCAAAAGATCAGGCGATTCATGATGCGAGGCTGATTAAAAGCAAGCAGGGAAATGATCACGGTAATGATGATAATGGCGAGAGTGTGGTTAATCGTTAAGTCCATAACACAATGTTTTCAAATTAATAATAAAACCAATATAACAGATCGATTGATAGATTTTTAGCGAGGATTGCTGAGTTTTGTATTTTAAAACTTTTATCGAATCATTTGACCAATGAAAAATGCCAAACAGGGCGTTTGGCATTTTTTTTGAAAGTTTATTTGCGATTTCGAAAAAAGTCGTTATTAGTAATAGGCATCTAGTGCTTTGACTGCTGTGTCCGTAAAGTCCGTAAATAGACCATCCACACCTAGCTCAAAGAAATATTCATATTCTTTGATTGGATCATTTTGATAGTCACTGGCGAGGCGACGTGGTTCATTACGGAAGGTAAATGGTACGACTTTTAAACCGACTTGATGCGCATCAGCAATGAGTGTTGTCGGTTCAGCTAAAGTGCGGTCACGATCATCGACTAAACCATCACCAGTGATGTCGTCCGCCTTGCCATCGCCGTTAGCATCCGTACTTTTATTGCCGACGATATATCCTTTCCATGGGCCAATAATGTCTGCATAGGTTTTGATCTCTGCAAGCCCCGAAGGTGTCAGCATATCGACATAAGTACGATTGTCACCATTCAGTTCAAAATCATAAGGCTGATTGAGCGGTGGGACGTTATCTATTGTCCCATCGAGTTTTAAACCTGACGCATCAATGAGTTGTACTAATTGAACTTCAGTTTTGCTATTGAGATATTTCAAATTCGCCACTTCAAAAGATTGGATAATGACATTTGAGTCTGCGCTATTGAGCGAATATTTATCCAATAAACGAAGCAATTCATCTTCCATCGCAAGCCCTAAGTCTTGATGATAAGTCGAATGTTTGAGCTCTGGAATGATTCCAATTTTACGACCTGTTTCACTGCGCTGTGCAATGAGAAGTTGTAAAATTTCCTCAAATGTCGGCACGTCAAATTGACCGTTATAAGATTGATCACGTTCCGCCAGTGGTTGTATGGCTTTTAAAGTTTTTAGCTCTGCAAGGGTAAAGTCAGAAATAAACCAACCTTCTTCTTCGATACCATCTACCATCATGGTTTTTTTACGATCTGCAAATTCAGGATGATCTTTCACATCGGTAGTCGTGGTGATATTTGGTTCATGGCGACTGACTAATACGCCGTCTTTGGTCATCACTAGATCAGGCTCGATATAGTCTGCACCAAGCTCAATGGCTTTTTCATAACCTGCCAAAGTATGATCGGGCAGATAGCCACTGGCGCCACGATGTGCAAATATGATCGGACGATCTGCAGAAGTCACTTGTTCTTCGTCATCATCTTCACATGCTGTTAAAAAGAGTGGTGTACAAAGTAGCGCACCGAGCATCATGCCAAATCGGTTGCGACGAGATGGGTTCAATCGTTTTGAATGAGTAAGTTGTATTGTCATGTTTTGTTCCATTGTAAACAGCGTTATTATGATTGTGATTCACAGTGCCAACGTAATATGACAAGACCATGATTTTAGAAATAAAACGCTGTATTGAAAATGTACTTAATTGAATAAGTTTTATTGCAATGACTGAAGCTTAAAATGAAGAACTTCTAGAATCTGCTGAACGATAGATCGCATTATTTTCGTTTTCCAACAGCAATCACAAGTACGATAATTTCGTCATCAATCACTTCATAAACCAAACGATAGCCAATGCTACGGAGTTTTATTTTATAGCGATTTGGATGACCAGATAATTTGTTCTTGGGGATGCGGGGGTTATCCAGCAATTTTGTCAGTTTCTTTTTAAACTGTTGCTTGATGCTGGGATTCAGTTTTTGCCATTCATCGAAGGCCTGTTCTAAAAACTCTAAGTTATAACTCATCAATATTTACTCGAATGCGCTTTTGTTTCGCACGAGTGTCTGCAATCTGATTTAACTCCGAATCTTCAAGTTGTTCCAACATGGCTTCATAAAGATCGGCAGGGATACAATAAAAAGCAGGTGTATTGCGGTTGAGAATTGCAACAGCCTCACCATTACCAGCTAGAACAGTATCCATTGGGCTTTTTTTTAGTTCTGTAATACTTGCAGTCATTCGTGCATGAATTAATTGAGTCATAATTAAGCCTCTGAATAATTGATAGAAAATAAAATTGGCGCAATGGTTACAGAGTGTATTGACGGTCTAATTTTTTGAAAAATTAAGATTTCTTTTTTTAGAGAGGCATGTATTTGTTTATTTTGCTTTTCCTCAAAAAGTTTAAAGCATTTAATCAATTGTTGAAGTAATTTGATTAATCGAATATGTCTTATCAACTTATCTCTAAATGTAAAACTTTTAAGAGAATAGGGATAAGGTGCTTTATTCCGCATCTTCTCTAAAGCTAAAAAAGCAACAGTCAGAGCATTTTTAATTCGGTCTTTCCAGTTTGATAAATATTTAACATTCATTGGAATCCCCCTTCACATTATTGTGATAATACTATATTTTTGGTGTTTTTAAAAGCACTCTTAAAAGCACTTTTGTTGAGTTCTAATTTTAATAATATTCAGGTTGTAATATAAAAAACTAACGCTTCTTTGCTTAAGTCTTGCGACTCACTATCACGGCGACCTTTATATTCAAAAGTGCCTGCATCTAAGCCTTTTTCACCGATCACGATACGATGTGGAATCCCTGTCAATTCAAGATCAGAGAATTTCACCCCTGGACGCTCATTACGATCATCGAGTAGCACATCGAAGCCGAGCGCTTGCAGTTCTTGATAGAGTGATTCAGCGGCTTCCACAGTACGTGGTGATTTGTGTGCATTCATCGGGACTATCGCAATGTCAAATGGCGCAAGTGCTTTTGGCCAGATAATCCCTTTTTCATCGTGATTTTGCTCAATTGCTGCTGCCACCACACGTGTCACACCAATACCATAGCAACCCATGGTAACAGTTTGCGGTTTACCATCTTCACCAAGGACTTTACAGCCGAGCGCTTCTGAGTATTTTTGACCGAGCTGGAAAATGTGTCCAACTTCGATACCACGGCGGATTTGTAGCACACCTTTACCATCTGGAGAAGGGTCGCCATCGACCACATTACGCAAATCTGCAACTTCGCTATAGGTCGCATCACGCTCCCAGTTTGCACCTTGTACGTGTTGATCGGCAATGTTTGCACCTGTGACAAAATCAGATAATACCGATGCTGCACGATCGACTAATACGGTAATGCCTTTTTCTACCAAGCCTTGAGGCCCAACTGAGCCTGCTGGTAAACCAACTGATTTCAATTGTTCTTCGGAGGCAAAAGTTAAAGGACTGGCAATCAATGGATGATTTTCAGCTTTGATTTCATTGAGCGTATGATCACCACGCAAGAAGATTGCAACAAGTGGTGATTTGCCATTTTCTTCAGCTTGTTCGTCACTAACTGCGCCTTGTACCAAAACGGCTTTTAAAGTTTGTTTGGCATCAATTTTAAGTAATTCACACAGCGCATCAATGGTTTTGGTATTCGGCGTATCAATGACTTGCAATTCTTGTGTAGGTGCAGCACGTTCACCGACCAAGATCGCTTCGGCTTTTTCCACATTGGCTGCGAAGTCTGATTCGGTAGAGAACACCACATCATCTTCACCGCTATTCGCTAAGACATGAAACTCATGCGAGCCTGAACCACCGATCGAGCCTGTATCAGCTTGCACAGGGCGGAAGTCCAAACCTAAGCGATTAAAAATATTGCTATAGGTTTGATACATCAAGTCGTAAGTTTTTTGTAATGACGCTTGATCGACATGAAAAGAATAGGCATCTTTCATGATGAACTCACGCGAACGCATCACACCAAAACGTGGGCGAATTTCATCACGAAATTTAGTTTGAATTTGATAGAAATTCAGCGGTAATTGTTTATAGCTTTTCAGCTCATTACGTGCAGCTCGCAGGCTGAGTCACTGGCATAAAGACTTCGAGTGCACCTGACGCATTCATTTCGTCACGAACGATGGCTTCGACTTTATTCAGTACACGGACACCCATTGGTAGCCAAGTGTACAAACCTGACGCCAATTTACGAATCATTCCCGCACGCAACATCAACTGATGTGAAATGACTTCCGCATCGTTCGGTGTTTCTCGTAATGTGGCAAATAAAAAGCGACTCGCTCGCATACAATGTCCTAATCAAAAATCTACTAATTCAAAACGTCTTCATTTAAAGGTATTACACCGCATCAATGTGATTGCTATTGATTCAAAAATCAACATTTTCCACAGCGCAATCGCACAGTGTATTACAACCAAATTGTCGGATTCAAGACATTATAGTCATCGCAGTTCCAAGTATTACGGCGTTAATCTCGTTCGCTGTACAATTTGCACACCCTCACTCGATTGCCTTGTACTACGTAAAACTGTTTCGCCTATACAGGCAGGTTGGTGACCACTAGATTTCATATGTCTTAAAAAGCTCGCTATGATATGATTTTTCGAAACATTCGTGAACTAAAATTTTTCAAATCTTCTAAATAAGTGAAAAATACTGGTACTACGATCAAGGTCAATAGTGCCGAAGTGATAAGACCACCAATCACTGCATGTGCCATCGGTGCACTTTGTTCGCCGCCTTCACCCAGTCCAAGTGCCAAAGGTACCATGCCCATTACCATGGCACACGTTGTCATCAGGATAGGACGTAGACGAGTTTGACCTGCTTCTAAAATTGCCTCATGCCGAGGCATGCCGTGATCCATGGCTTTTTTGATAAAGTCGATTAGCAAGATAGCGTTCTTTGTCACCAAGCCCATCAACATGATGATACCGATGATCGAGAAAATATTTAAAGTACTGTTAAATAAGAATAATGCCAAGAACACACCAATCAAGGACAATGGCAATGCCATCATGATCGCAGCAGGATGGATAAAGCTATTAAACTGCGAGCCAAGCACGATGTAAATAAATACGATGGACAATGTTATTGCAGTCATCGCATAACCTGCAGACTCTGCCATATCTGCATTCGCCCCTTGCGTAGAGAATCCGTAGCCTGGCGGTAGGTCAAAGTTTTGCTGCAAGTTTTCAATATCTCGCCCAATATCACCTGATGGACGACCAGCGGTATTGGCTTAAATGGAATCAATGTGCTTGCGCTGTTATTCGACAGGGTTGAATTTTGGGTCGAATTGGCGACTGTATTTTGAGTTGCGCCATTTTGTGCAGAGCTTGAATTCCCACTAAAATATAGCTGTTGTAAGTCACTTGGACGTGAACGATCTTGTTCTGATAGGCGAATATTTACATCATAATTTTCACCATCCTCATCTTCCCATGTGGTGACATTATCACCTGCGATGAGCGGACGAAGAGATGTAGCGATTTGATTCACCGACAGTCCTAGATCACTGGCGATTTGACGATTAATTTCAATTGAAAGTGTCGGTTTTGGTTCACCGAGTGAACTTTCTAAATCCACTAAGCCCTCAATTTTTGAAATCTCCGCCATAAAGCGATCAGAGATTTTTTGCAGTTCTTTCAGGTCAGGTCCTTTAATCGAGATCAAAATCGGTTTTTGACCACCCGATACGCTCTCATCAGCAGAAGCCACAGAGGTGATTTTGATCCCTGCAACGTGTTGAATGCGATCTCGGAAGTCATTGGTCAGCTCAATCAGCGATTTTTCACGTTCTTTGCGTGGTGTCAGACTGACTTTGATACTGGCGTGATTTTTGCCTTGATCATTAACTGCATTGACCACGCCATAAGTATTTCGCACTTCAGGAAATTCTCGAAGGATTTCCTCAACTTGTAACAATTTGGCATTGGTATATTGAAGTGATGAATCGACCGGTGTTTCGAATTTGACGATCGCTTCGCCTATGTCTGGAATTGGCACGAACTCTGTGCCAATCAAGCCCGCCAATCCAAATGCACCGAACAGTGAACCCACCGCAATCATCATGGTAATCAAGCGAAAGCGCAGTGACCATTTCAACACTTTGGCATAGACATCATTCAATCGATCAAGTTGATTGGATGTCCATTGAAAAAAACGAGTAATGACGCTTGGCTTTTTATCTTTGTTTTTATCTTTCTTTTCTGCCCAATGTGCTGAAAGCATTGGATCGAGGGTAAAGCTGACAAACATCGAGATGAGTACTGCAGCACTGACAGTCACGCCAAACTGATAAAAGAAACGCCCGATAATGCCACCCATAAATGCCACAGGTAAGAATACTGCGACAATGGTCAATGTGGTGGCGAGTACGGCAAGTCCGATCTCTTGTGTGCCTTCGATGGCTGCGGTGACATGATCTTTGCCCATATCGGCGTGACGTACGATATTTTCTCGCACCACGATCGCATCATCAATCAAGAGCCCAATACTCAAGGATAAGGCAAGTAGGGTCATCAAATTGATACTAAAGCCGACTGCCCAAACTACGGTCAAAGTGCCGAAGAGTGCAATGGGTAAAGTCAATCCTGTAATAATTGTGGAGCGGAACGAACCGAGGAACAGTAATACGATCAATACGGCGAGAACAGCACCCTCAACGATGGTTCTTGCCACATCTTTGATCGAGTTACGAATACCTTTTGATGTATCTGTGACGACGGTCAGACTCATACCACTTGGCAGTTGAGTTTTGATCTCATCAAGACGTTTATACAGGTTGTCAATAGTCGAGATCACATTGGCATCGGAGTTGCGTAGAATATCGACCGATAGCGCAGTTTCACCATTCAGATAGGCGCTACTTTCTTGCTCTGCGGTGCGATCAGCAACTTCTGCAACTTGTCCCAAACGGATTGGCACACCATTCAAATTACTGACGATGAGATTGTTGAAATCCGCAGGCTGACGAACTTTGGCTTGGATTTCGACAACTAATTCTTTATTGCCTTGTTTTAATGTGCCCGCAGGAATTTGCACATTTTCACTTTGCAGAGTTTGCATGACTTGATTGATGCCAATGCCATAGCTTTGCAAACGCAGTGGATCGACTTCGATGCGGATTTGACGTTCAGTTTCACCTTGTAGATTAACACGACCGACACCTGATACCGTGCGCAATTGCGGAATAAGCTGTTGATCGACGTAACTACTCAGTTCACGCATATTCATTTGCTTAGACTCAAACACCACCGACATCACCGCGCCAGCCGATGGGTCGTAGCGCTCAATGATTGGATCATCAATCTCATCACGGAACTGACTAGATACAGAGGCAATTTTGTCACGAACTTCTTGGGCGGCGACTGAGGAGTCCACGTCGAGATTGAACTCGGCAATGACCATCGATAGCCCTTCATTGGAAATCGAAATGACACTTTTTAGCCCTGAAATGGTATTGATTTGATCTTCAAGCTTTTCAGTGATTTCACTCTCGACAATCTCAGGCGATGCGCCTGCATACGTGGTGTGGACAACAACAAAAGGGAAGTCGACATCTGGAAACTCTTCGATATGCATACGTTGCCAAGAGGCCAACCCAAGTACCAAAAAGCACAACATCATCATGATGGTGAATACAGGATATTTGATACTGATTCGAGTAAACCACATGTCGTCAGATTCCTTTCTTGAATTATTTTTTTAGCTTATTTATTCGTAGTCGTTTGCGCTGTTTGTGATTTGATACTTACTGTCTGATTGGCATCATCATGTTTAAAGTCGATGAGACTGACCAAGTCGTTATTTTGTAGACCGCTGACGATAGCAAGCTGATCTGCAGTTTGTTTTTGCACCACGTCAACTTCAATTTTTAACAGTTTTTGCTCACGGATTACCCATACATAAGGTGATGTATCAATGTGTCGAATTGACTTTAACGGAATAATTTGACCTGAAGCTTGTTGCTTATTATTTCGAATAATTGAACCCTCAACAAAAGCACCGATGTGCAGCGGTGCTTGTGCACTTGGCTCAGCATAAAAAGTGATATTGCGACTGGCTTGATCTGCGACAGGCGATACCCGAGTGACTTTGGCAGGGTAGAGCTTGGTATCACCTTGTAGGCGAAACTCAACATTTTGACCGACAAAAAGTTTGTACGCTTCGGCAACCGCAAGACTGGCTTTGATCTCAAGTTTTGATGGATTGACGATTTCAAATAAAGTCTGACCAGCGGCAATGGTCTGTCCTTGCTCGATCTGACGATTGGTAATGACACCATTGATCGGGCTACGTATCACCGTATCTTGGCTGGCTTTTTCGGCAATATTGACATTGGCTTGTTCCGCCTTAATTTGTTCAGCTTGCGCACGATACTCAACTTGGCTTTGCTCATATTCCAACTTGGAAATGAAACCTTGTTGCCATAGTCGACGTTTGCGATCGACTAGAGATTTGCTTAATTGCGCTTGCGCTTTAGCCGCTGCGAGGTTGGCTCTTGCCTGAGCCAAACGTGCATTATTATCTTGATTATTGAGGCGGGCGAGGACTTGACCTTTTGACACAGATTGACCAATATCCGCAGACACTTGCAACGCCGTGGCACTCACTTGCGACTGTACACTGGTTTGTGAGACCGCTTGAATGGTACCTGTAAATGGTGATTTATCAGCAAGCGATCCAGATTTAACATGCACGACGTCTGCAGCGATCAACTCAATTGGCTCATTCGTGGCAGTTGGCGTGCTTTCGGCTGTTTCTTTTTGACATGCACTGAGCCCGATTAAAAATAGAATAATCAGTGAAAATTTAATATTTTGTTGTTTTAGAATGTCCATATATTCATTTCGCACTTGAATAAGTGCATGCCAATATAGAAAGGTTTACATCAATTGTAAACGGTGAATCACATAATCGTAATAATCTTGTTGATCAGATATGGTTCGTTTTAAGTTTTCGATCGCATCACGTGTGTTTTGAATGTGCTGTTTATTATTATAAATATTGCTTTCCAAGCTGGTCGGTACCTCTTCTTTGTTTAACAAAAACTTTGCTTTTGCTGTGAGATATTCACTGCGATCAGTCTGCAATTGTTTCATTAAGATATATTGTTGGCGCAATTGTTTGTTCAAAACTTTCATCACATCATTTTTTTTGCGAGTAGCATATTCCACATCACGAAAAGAGCGTTTGATTTGTAAATCTTTGCGATGACGTTCAAATTGAACTGCACGTTGCTTTTCCTCACGCAAATCTTTTTCAACATTATAGGCAGGCACTTTTTTGATCAAATACATATTTTGATCAAGTACCTCATAACCTCGGCGAATATGTGTTGGCGTGACAGAGCGGCTGACCGTAGCGACACCATTGCTATAATATCGATAGTAGGCAGCTTTTGGCTGTGAGTTGTTGGCAAAGACAAAATGGCTCGAAAACGCAAATATCATCGACAAAAGAATGCCTAAAATGCGTTTAAAATAAGTTTTGTGCTGTATTTTCTTAATATTCATCAGCAACTTCATTCTAAGTGTATAGACCCCTAACAGTCTTTCGATTGTGGATTGAACTAGGATATTAAGTCAAGAAAAACATGAAAATAAAGCAAAAAATCCCAGCATTCAACTGGGATTTCGAAGCTAAAAAAGCGAAAGGTAGTGAGTTATTTATTGCGAATCCAAGTTTGGCTACGACCAAACACTTCTACGCCGACATAGCCACGCATACGCAGGCGATTGCCATTGCTACTGACTTTGATTTTACTTTTATAGACTTTGCCAGTAAGTGGATCGAGAATCGTTCCGCCTTCGTATTCAGTGGCATTCTTTTGCTTCATTCCATCTAGCACTGTTAAGCCAAGAATAGGCGCATTTTTATAAGGTGCAGGGCAGTCTTGACAATGCGTCTTCGGTGTATAGCCTGGACGTGGCAAGATTTTGATAATTTTACCTGTATATACACCTTTGCCATCTTTTTTGATTTCAATCAGGGCTTTACTAAAGCCTGTTTTGTCATCAATTGAGCGCCAAGTCCCTTCGATATCTGTTGTTGCGAACACAGATGCGGATGCCATCAGTAATGAGCTAGATAATAAAAACAGCTTGATGCCTTTCATTCGGTAAATCCTATACAGTTGTCAACCTTATAATCTCATCTTAACGCTTTAAAATAGGTGAGTAAATATGATGAAAATGTCTAATAAGTATCCTTTTGAGAACTTTTAATTGACAAAAAATGTCACTTAGCACATTTCTTGTTTTGAAAAATATTGTAATTAATTGAATTATAAGTAAAAAAATAAATTTATTTTTGTCAGTAATATTTCTAATTTTCTAAATGCACAGTTGTTCATATTTGCTTCATGTTTAAATTTTTTTGTAATGTAGTCAATGTTAGATATACAAATCTGTGATTTATGCCGTTTTTATTTGTTGCTAGTGTGATTTATTGCAATGTATGAAATAAAATCGGTAACCATATCGAAGTAAGTACGGCATTGATTGCCATGCCAAAAGCAGCATAACGCCCTGCAACTGTACCACGTTGCCATGCTTGCACCGTACATGTCGTAATATCCACGGTGAAAACGCTGCGCCGATCACCCCTGATAAGATCACAATAAGGCTGACCATAGCGAGAGGGGCATGAAGTAAGGTGGCAATATTTAATGCCACAGGTGTGGTTACGGCACGTGTGGCAAATGCCAAAATGGTAGGCTCAGCAAGGTGTAATAAATAAGCAAGTCCCATTGGTAGTGCAACAGCACTGATACTAGCAAAGGCGAGAATACCAATCATCGGTTTGAGTGGTAGATCGTCAAAACGCATTGCAGCGAGCGGAATAGCCAGTGCAACCGTGACATATCCGAGCAGGTGATCAAAATACGGCTGTACGTTCGCCATGTAGTCTTCGTAATGCCAATTCACTAGCCACAACAAGATAATCACCCAAATCATTGCAGTTACGATCACAGGGATTTGCGGAAGATACCGAAACCCGATCTTGCCAAGAATAAAGGCAATCAAAGTTAAGACAAAACCTGCAAGTACCGTGAGCATGGAAGATCCTTAATGATTGTAAATTAAGTTAAAGCTGAGTTGAGTTAGCTAGGTTGATTTTAAGTTGGGTTGAATTAAAGCCAGCGTTTAGAGATTTTGGCATAGAGCCATAGCGGTATCAACGTACTGACCGCCATCACCAATAAGAATGCAGGAATCTCAGCACCCATCGCCACGAGCATGATCACAGCACCCGCTGAGATCGGTAAAAATGCAAACGCACTTTCTTTCATAATCCAAGCATCGCCAAATGACCAGTACGATCAGCAACAAAGCCAAGCCAATTAAATTACCAAGCTCAGGATGTCCAAATAAAGTCATCAAAGCAACCGCACCTTCACGTGCGATCACGATGAGTAGGACGGTAAAAAATAAGGCGATCCAGTCGATTTTACTTTTCATGTCAGACCTAAATATCTCAATATATTGCCTTGTCAGGTGCGTGAATGTGCCGAATTTAATCAGATCTTAAAATATAAACAATGACCTGAATACCTAAAGTTGAGCTTTTTATGGATAAAGTACAGGTTTAATTCTGTTCAAAGGCTTCAAGTGGACGTCTAAACTGCACTGCTTGTTCGCCTAAGATTTGATCCATATCATGATGGTTTTGACCGATGAGTTGAATTAGACGTTCGCCTGACATGCGTACGGTCAGATGTAAAATACCTTCTTCGTCATAACGTTCTGATTCAATCACTTCTAAATGATGCAATTGGCTACGAAGTTTACCATGCGTTGTATCAAGACGAAGCTCAAAGGTTTTCAGCTGACCAAGTAATGACTCCTGTACAGCTTGCATCAACAAATCCATGCCTTCACCCGTATGTGCCGAGACATAAACACGCTCAGGCTGATGCGGTTTGCGATAAATAATTTTCGCCTCATCATTGGATTGATCAATCTTGTTATACACTCGCAAAATCGTGACATCCGCACCAATTTCACTGAGAACACTTTCTACAGCTTCGATTTGCTCCATCATATCTGGACTACTGGCGTCAATCACATGGAGTAGCAAGCTGGCTTCTAAGGTTTCTTCAAGTGTCGCTCGGAAAGAATCCACCAGTGAATGGGGCAGGTCTTTAACAAATCCTACGGTATCGGCAAGGACTACCGTGCCTAAACCCTCCCACTGTACACGACGCAACGTCGGATCGAGTGTGGCGAACAGTTGGTCTGCGGCATAGACATCACTTTCCGCCAAACGATTAAACAGGGTCGATTTACCTGCGTTTGTATAGCCGACCAGTGATACCGTTGGAATTTCGGCTTTTTGTCTTGCGGCACGACCTTGTAGACGAGTTTGGCGCACTTTTTCCAGTTTATCTTTGAGCTGCGTCATACGAATACGCAATAATCGGCGGTCAGTTTCGAGCTGTGATTCACCGGGGCCACGTAGACCGATACCACCTTTTTGACGTTCCAAATGCGTCCAACCTCGAACCAGTCGTGTAGACAAATGCTCAAGTTGTGCCAATTCGACTTGCAGTTTCCCTTCATGGGTACGAGCACGTAGGGCGAAAATATCCAAGATCAAACCTGTGCGATCAATAACACGGCATTTAAAGATTTTTTCTAAGTTACGCTCTTGTGCAGGGGAGAGTGGGTGATCAAAAATAGCGAGATCAATTTCTTCCTGATGAATAAATTGGGCAATTTCTTCAGCTTTCCCTGAACCAATAAACAGCTTTGGATCAGGTCGATTGCGTGAAGTGGTCATGTGCTCCATGATGTCCGCACCTGCCGACTCGGCAAGCAGGCGAAACTCTTCTGCATCCAAATCTTCTAACATCTGTACTCGGGTGCTAATTAAAATTGCTCGTTCGCCACCTTGATGCCGTTCAAAATATTCCACGCAGTCGTTATCTCTATAGTAAGTCAAAGAGGTCTATTGTAAGAAAAAAACAGGGTTTTGACTATTTGACTTATGGTTTATCTTGATACAGGTTTAATCAATGAAGTCAGCTCATGATCACTATTAAAGTTATAAAATGATTTTCTGTTTTGATCTAACATTGAAAACAATGCAAAAAGGGAAGAGTTGATGGAAAAGCGGATTTGGATTTTCAGGATACTATTTATTATTGGTTTTTTCCTTATTGTTGCTTCAATCTTAAATTATTTTAGGCTACAAAAAATAGGAAGTGTCGTTGCGACCAAAACACATAATGTACTTTTTGAGGGCGTATATATTACTCAAGCCCAATCTGACATTGATAAGATTATCTTTTTTGGTACTTTTGCCTAATATGTTCGGTCGATTTTATGCTGAGAAAAAAGGCTATCTGCCTAAAACCCCAGAATGGCATCGAAAAGTAGATTGGAAAGCTGATATTTTTGGTAGAAAAAAGTAAAAAAAATTGGCAGAAATAGTGTTGGCTTAATCACTTTCAAACTGTGAAAAAGGATTTGTCAAAATGAAAATGCTAAAACTCAGCGGTTTAGGTAGTTATCTATTGAAAGAATTCATGTGAATCTTGGGATGCATCATCATTGAATTGGCACATTTTACCACTTTGATGCTTAGCAAAAATAGATTATGGTTACAGTGAAAATATAATTTTTTAGGAAAACGGCGTCAATGTCGCAACAACCACTTTATCCATCAAATCAAAACACAGATCAGAAGCCAAAACAGCCAAATCTACAAAGTCACCATGTAGGTCAAACGCAATTGCCGAAACGCAATTTATTGCTACGCATTGCCTTATATATTAAGAAATTTTTTCATCTATTGATCGTGCTCTTTAATGGTTTTTATCTTATTTTTTCAAAAAAACTTTATAAAAATCCAAATGATCCAAACAATACACGCTATGTGCAGTATTTTTGTCGTCAGCTTGGAGAGGTCTTTAATGTCAAAGTGCAAGTACATGGCGAGATTGCACGGCAACCTGCCTTGTGGGTGAGTAATCATATTTCATGGTTGGATGTGGCAGTGCTAGGCTCAGGTGCGAGAGTATTTTTCTTGGCGAAAGCAGAAGTGGCATCATGGCCGATCATCGGTAAACTTGCACGTTGGGGCGGTACATTATTCATCCGTCGAGGTTCAGGTGATTCGGCATTGATCAAGGAACAAATCACTGAATTTTTAAAGCAAGATACCCCTGTTTTGTTCTTCCCTGAAGCGACCACGACTGATGGCACTCGGGTAAAAAAAGTCCATGGCAAACTTTTGGCATCGGCGATCGAAGCGCAAAAGCCAGTACAGATTTGTCTAATAGCTTATGTGAATCAGCAAGGTCAGCTCGACAATATTATTCCATTTATTGGCAATCAAGGCTTTGTGCAAAATCTAACGCAAGTCTTGCAAATGCCCGTAGTGACTGCACATTTGGTAGCTTTACCGAGTATAGATAGCCGTGTGCATACGGTGGAGAGCTTGACAGCGTTGGTGCAACAGGAAATGCAACAAGGTTTAGAGAAATTACATCAACAGCTTTTACGATAATTGTCTTAAAACGATTTTTTACTCTTGGATTGTCGTCTGAGAATGTCGTCGTTATTTAAATAATTTCTGTTTGATTTGATCTTTAATGACACTCAAAGGTTGTTTGGTACGTTTTGGACGTTCACATAGATTGCCTGAATAGTTTGGACAACTATTTTGCATCGTAGTGGTACATGATTCACAAAAAGTACATTCATAAGAGCAAATAAAAGCTAAAGATTCGTGGCTCAACGATTGTTGGCATTTATCACATTTTGATTTCATTTTTTAGCATTTCGATTTACTCCATTAAATTCATGATGCATTTTATCTGTTTAATTTACTCAGGATAAGCGGCTTTCTTCAAGGCTTTAATATCTGTATTTGGTGAGCACAGTGAAATAAAATCATAACCATAGCCACGAAGCAAATGTCCTTTGCGTAAAGCAATCCATGTGGTATTAGTGCCAAATAGCGAGGTTTTGATCTGTTTTAAACGATGATCACGTTCTGCATCGAATGCTACCCCATTGACAATACCTACGCCCATGCCAAGCTCAACATAGGTTTTGATGACATCGGCATCGAGAGCCGACATGACGATTTCCACATCAAGGCTAGCTTCTTGAAAGGCTTGGTCGATCTTCGAGCGTCCTGTAAACCCGCCGTGATAGGTGATCAGCGGATATTCAGCAAGATCGTACAAACTCAATTCTTCAACTTGGGTCAACGGATGATCTTTCGGCGTCAAGATGCAATGTTGCCATTGATAGTAGGGCACACTTGCTAACGCATCTTCAGTGGTGAGTGACTCCGTTGCAATGCCTATGTCTGCCTCACCGAGTAACAACATTTCAGTAATTTCTACTGGGCTGCCTTGTTGTAGGATCAGGTGGACTTTGGGGAATAATTTTTTAAATTGACTGACGATCGGCGGTAGCACATAGCGAGCTTGGGTATGTGTGGTGGCAATGGTCAGTGTGCCTTCATTGACCAGATTAAAATCATCCGCAAGGCGTTTGATATTATCCGCATCGACCAACATGCGCTCGACAATACCGAGTAAGGATTGCCCAGGTTCAGTCAGACCAAGTAGACGCTTTCCTTTACGCACGAAAAGCTGTACCCCAAGCTCATCTTCCAAATCTTTGATGTGCTTACTCACCCCAGACTGTGAGGTGTAGAGGGCATTGGATGCCTCAGTCAGATTGTAGTTCTGACGTACCGTTTCTCGGATAATTCTTAATTGTTGAAAATTCACTCAATATCTCCGTGAATAATGCAAATTCGCATCATTACTTATCAAGACAAGATTTGCTGAAATTATAGATTCATTTACTTTTAAATGTTGAATTATTTCAGCAAATTAAGCGTCTTTAATTAGTTCAGTATAGCAACTTTACCAGTATAGTCAGAGAACTTTAATCCTGCTACTGCGTTAACCTCACTTGAAGTACTCTTTGTACACCTTCGTTCGGTTGCCTTGTATCAGAAATAAATTTCTTCGACTATCGTAATCTCAGCAATCGCTTATGCCGACTGCACCACATCAAAAATATGTAAATTCGTTGCTGCAATCCACACTGACTGTTGTGCTCGCAGTTGCAATTGACTCGCTTGTTCAGGAGTCAAACGGATTTCAATTAATCGTCCATCATTATCACGGAACTCCGCCAAAATCTCGCCTGCAATCCACAGCTCACGTTGGAAATGTGCCTGAATAGTATTCTGCTGTGGTGTGGTATGAATGTGCAATTCATTTGGTCGAGCAAAGGCAATCACTTGACCTTCAGCACGTGCCTGATGATTAGGCAGAATCAAATTGGACTGACCCAGTTGTAAGGTATTTTGCTTGACGTTGCCGTCAAAACGATTTGCCTGACCTAAGAAATCAAATACAAATGGACTGGCAGGAGAGTCATACACTTCACGTGGCGTACCGATTTGTTCGACTTGTCCATTATTCATCACCACGATTTGATCAGCAACTTCAAGTGCTTCCTCTTGGTCGTGCGTCACGAAGATTGAGGTAATGTGCAATTCATCGTGCAGATTACGCAACCAACGACGCAGTTCTTTACGCACTTTGGCATCCAGTGCGCCAAAAGGCTCATCAAGTAATAACACACGTGGTTCAAAGGCTAGGGCACGAGCAAGGGCAATACGTTGACGCTGACCACCTGAAAGCTGCGCAGGATAACGATCTGCCAAAAAGCCAAGTTGAACGAGGTCGAGCAATCGAGTGACTTTTTTCTTAATCTCCGCTTTGCTTGGACGTGTTTTACGAGGACGAACACGCAGACCAAAAGCGACATTATCAAACACAGTCATGTGACGAAATAAGGCGTAATGCTGAAAGACAAAACCCACTTGACGGTGACGCACATGCACATCAGTCGCATCTTGACCTTCCAGAAGTACATGACCTGAATCCGCCGATTCTAAGCCTGCGATGATGCGCAGTAGCGAGGTTTTACCACAGCCCGATGGACCAAGCAGGGCAACCAATTCGCCCTCTGGGAAGTCGAGGCTAATGTCCTGGAGTGCGTGGAAATTTCCAAAATGTTTATCGATGTTTTTTACTTGAATGCTCATGTCGAATTCCTAAAATTTGTGGTCATTAATTACGAATCAATTTAAGTCTAATGCTGTTTAGTCAAAGTAGTTTAATTTCGCTACAAGGCAACCGAGAGAAGGTGTACATGTCGTACATCGAGCGAGGTTAACGCCGTAGCGGATTTGAAATAATTTGACTAAATGTTTTCTTGGCGAAGCTCAACCCATGTCTTTATGATCAAAGTCACGATTGCAAGTAGGGCTAACAAGGTCGCTACGGCAAATGCTGCACTGTAGCTATATTCGTTGTAGAGAATCTCGACATGCAGTGGCAAGGTATTGGTTTCACCACGAATATGTCCCGACACCACTGATACCGCACCAAACTCACCCATTGCACGGGCATTACACAGAATCACACCGTAGAGCAGACCCCATTTGATATTGGGTAAGGTCACTTTCCAAAACGTCTGCCAACATGAAGCACCCAGTACAATCGCCGCTTCTTCTTCCTCTGTGCCTTGCGCTTCCATCAATGGAATTAGCTCACGCGCAACAAAAGGCACGGTGATAAATACAGTTGCAAGGATGATTGCTGGCACGGCATAGAGAATCGCTACATCACGATCTTGCAACCATTCGCCCCACCAACCTTGCGTACCGAACAGTAGAACGAGCATTAGACCTGCAATCACTGGTGATACCGAAAACGGCAAATCAATCAACGTGGTCAGAATAGATTTGCCTTTAAATCGAAACTTGGTTACCGCCCAAGCGGCTGCTACACCGAAGATCACATTCAGCGGTACAGCCACAGCAGCGGTGAGTAGGGTGAGTTTCACCGCAGATAAAGTATCAGGCTCAACCAATGCCGCAAAAAACACCGCACTGCCTTGACGGAAGGCTTCGACAAAGACCAAAACCAAAGGTAACATCAAGCAACTGATAAAGAATAAAAGGGCGATCCCGATCAAAACATAACGTACAGCGCTTGGCTCACGTGTCGCATCTTGCGATTGTAGGCGCAGTGCCAATACCGTTGAAGAATGATTGGCGTTCATGATACGGTTCTCCCTGTACGGCGACTTGACCAACCTTGTAACAGGTTAATAATCAATAAGAAAATAAATGAAATGACTAACATCACCACTGCAATCGTGGTTGCGCCTGCATAGTCATATTCCTCTAAGCGAGAAATAATCAGTAGCGGTGCAATTTCTGTTTGATAGGGTTGATTTCCTGCAATAAAAATCACCGAGCCATATTCACCAACACCACGTGCAAAGGCGAGGGCAAAACCAGTAAGTAATGCAGGCAGTAAAATCGGGAGAATGACTTTTGTAATCGTCTGCCAACGATTGGCACCTAAGGCACTGGCGGCTTCTTCAAGTTCAGTTTCCAAATCGGCAAGTACAGGCTGTACCGTACGCACCACAAAAGGAATCCCGATAAATACCAAAGCCAACGTAATCCCGATCGGTGTATAGGCGATCTCGATCCCAACTCGATCAAAATACTGACCAATCCAACCGTTCTGCGCATAAAGTGCGGTCAAGGCAATCCCTGCAACTGCTGTCGGCAATGCAAAAGGCAAATCAATCATGGCATCGACTAGACGCTTACCAAAAAACTGATAACGCACCAAACACCACGCCAAAATCAAACCAAAGACGAGGTTTAACGCTGCAGCAAATAAGGCTGTGGAAAAGCTCAGTTGTAAGGATTTCAGTACACGTTCTGAGCCTAAAATCTCCCAAAATCCATCCCATCCAATCCCTAGAGAATGGATAAACACCGCAGATAAGGGCAAAATCACGATCAAGGTCAAATACGTTAGGGTAATCCCAAGAGATAAACCAAAACCTGCGATCACACGGGACTGTCGTGCCATAGGAACACCTAATTATTCAAAAAAACTAAAAACGCTCAAGAATTAAAAAACAAAAGTAAAAACCAAAAAAGAATGCGAACTAACCAGCCAAACTAAAACGTCTTTGCAACACGGTATTCTTTTGGAATAAAAATGGTTGCTGTTGCATCACCTGCAAATAATCAAGCAACTGCCACCATGCGCCATAACCTGATTCAACATTGATATGCCCTGCAAGCCCTTGATTGATATACGGCACATCCCACGCTTTGGCATAGGTGATGGCATCTTCAAAAGCCAGCCAAGGATCGTTTTCACTTAAGATCAATAAGGTCGGTAAATCGAGCGTATATTTCAAAAAGTCTTTCGCATAAGAGTCTGTTGCATAAGCGTCGTCTGTTAATGAATTATTGCTATTCACAACATCTGCAAAACCTGTTGTAGAAAACCGTGCAGGATTGGCAGGCGCAACAAGAATGACTTGTTCAACCCATTGTTTCAGCTGTGGATATTGATTCAATGCTGCAATGGTAGTTAAGCAACCAAAGCTGTGCGCTACGAGCTGAATTGGACGATGATATTGGCTGACATGCTGATAAAAGCGTTGCACCCAATGATTCAATACAGGCTTGTGCCAATCCTCTTGCACAACTCGAGAGGAGTCGCCCAGCTTATAGGCAAGCCATGACTGCCAATGATTGGCATCACTATCACCTACACCTGGAACGATGATGGTATGTAAATTATTTACCTTGCTCATCTGCGCCATCTCTTGGTTGATTTTCATTACAAAGTATCAAATTGCATTGTTTAAATTTGCCTATTAAAATTTGCATTACTTGCTGTTGTTGGCTTTAACGATTTGATCGAATCCGCCACCATTATCAAAGTGTTGCTTTTGCGTCTTTTCCCAACCGCCAAATTCTTTGTCGATAGTGACCAATTTCAACGGTTTAAAGACATTGCTGTACTTTTTCAGCACTGCTTGATTACGTGGACGATAGTAATTTTTCGCTGCAATCTCTTGTCCTGCAGGGGAATACAAATAGTTCAGATAGGCTTTGGCTAAGTGCTCATTGCCATTTTTCTTGGCATTCTTTTCAACGACTGCAACAGGTGGTTCAGCCAAGATGGACAGACTTGGGGTTACGATCTCAAACTTACCCGGTTGCTCACGAATCGCGAGATGTGCTTCATTTTCCCAAGCGATTAAAACATCGCCGATACCACGTTCAGCAAAAGTCGTGGTTGAACCACGTGCACCTGAATCCAGTACTTTGGTATTTTTATAAATCTGACGGACGAACTCTTGCGCCTTGGCATCGTTCCCACCTTTTTGATGCTTCGCCCAAGCCCACGCTGCGAGATAATTCCAACGTGCACCGCCCGAGGTTTTTGGATTTGGCGTGATGATTTCGACGCCATCTTTTACCAAATCCGCCCAATCTTGTAGACCTTTTGGATTGCCTTTACGCACCAAGAACACAATCGTTGAAGTATATGGCGTTGCATTATTTGGTAATTTTGACTGCCAGTTTGCAGGGAGTAATTTTGCCTTTTCAGCGATGACATCAATATCCGCCGCCAATGCCAAAGTCACCACGTCGGCATTCAAGCCATCAAGCACGGCACGGGCTTGCTTACCCGAACCGCCATGGGATTGTTCAAAATTAACATCTTGCTTGGTGCGATCTTTCCACCAGTCGCCAAAAGATTTGTTAAACTCGGTGTATAGCTCACGGGTCGGGTCATAAGACGCATTGAGAAAATCTTTAGCAAAAGTTGCACTACTTAAACCTAAAAGTGCGATGGCAATACCTGTTTTAATGTGGTTAAATTTCATGAATCTTCTCCAAAATATGAAAATTGAATGTGTGCAAAAGTTTTCGCTGTTTTCGATAAAGCAAGCATATGTAGTTTTCTAAAGCATAAAAAATAATTAAAAGCGCAATTCATATGAAAAAAAGTGATTTATAAGTTGTTTTAAAAATAGGAATAGTTTGAAATGATGCACGTATCGCCAAAGAACAACTGATTATGCTGATTCAAAAAAACACTCAAATCATCCCTGATAATGCACATCAACATATTGTTTCTATTGAAGATCGTGGATTTTTATATGGCGATGGCTGCTTTAGTACAGCACAGTATGGTCGAAGTGAAATTCAGCTTTGGCAAGGTCATCTTGCACGGTTTGAAAAGGCGATTCCTGCGCTTTGCTTGAATTGTGATATGAATCGAATAAATACAGATAAAGAAAAGTTCTTAAATCAAATATCAGCGCAATATGGCGAAAATGCACACGGCACAATCAAAATTCTCATCAGTCGAGGGCAGGGACAGCGTGGCTATGCACCACCTGATCAAGCAGCGGATCTGTATTTTTACTTTTATCCAAAATCAGAAAATTCGAATTCTAGCGAAATTCCAAGTTTAGAAAAAGTAGGATTGATGGATCAAGCCTTATCTACGCCAATGCAACAACTGCGTGGCATTAAAAGTCTGAATCGACTTGAGCAAGTGTTATTGAAACATCACGCTGATCAACAGACTTGGCAAGAAGCGCTATGCTTTGATCAAAATGATCATTTGGTGGAGGGCATTTCGAGTAATTGTTTTGTCTATCTCGATGGGCAGTGGCATACGCCAGATTTGGCGTTAGCGGGGATTGATGGTGTGATGCGTCAAGAGCTTTTATCTCGGATGCAACACTTTCAAATTGCACATCAAATCCGTAAAATTAAGCGTTCAGAATTGGCATCGGTTCAGGCGATTTTTTTCTGCAATAGCTTACACGCAATGCGGATCGCTCAAACTTTGATTGATGAAAATGCTGAACAACGACTTGATCAAAACATTTGTCAAACTGTGTTTCAGCAGTTGCAATTATCCGATTTGAGTTAAGGTGTTCACGCTTTCATTACAGCACTCTGCTTGAATATGAGCGGTAAAGAAGTTTAAATCTTCACATTATTTTATTAAGTATTTTTTATGGCAAAGCAAACGCAACGAAAGTCGTCAACTTCGTAATTGGATTGCTATGCTGTGCATATGTTTTATCACAAAGTCTTTGGAAAGATTATCCTACGGATAAAAAAGTACAGATGCTGTCAATCGAAAAAGGGCAGACCTATTCCAAATTTATTGACCAATTGGCTCAGAACGATCAAGTTAAATTTCCAATCGTACTGAAACTTTATCAACGCCTTGTCATTAACGATACGATGAAAGCAGGCGTGTATGAAGTGAATCAAGGTGATTCGATTGCCTCGGTTTTAAGCATGGTAAGTAATGCTGAAAATGCACAAATGAGCCGTATTTTGGTGATCGAAGGGACGACATTTAAGCAACTAAAACAGCAACTAAAGAATAATCCATATGTTAAAAACACTTTGCTTGATCATTCGGATGCGGAAATTTTAAAAGCCATTGGTGCAACCGAATCCCACCCAGAAGGCTTATTTGCGCCTGATACCTATTTTTATGCCAAAGGCGAAACGGACATCACGATTCTGAGAGATTTGTATCAACGGCAGCAGAAAATTTTGGCAGAAGAATGGGCAAAGCGTAGTGCAGATTTACCTTATGACAATGCTTATGAAGCGCTCATCATGGCTTCCATCGTAGAGAAAGAAACTTCGATTGATGCGGAACTTGAGCAAGTGTCAGGTGTCTTTGTGCGTCGTTTGAATATCGGTATGCGCCTGCAAACTGACCCAACTGTGATTTATGGCATGGGCGATCGCTACAAGGGCAATATTCGTCGCAGTGATTTAACCACGCCAACGCCATATAATACCTATACCATCAATGGCTTACCGCCGACGCCGATAGCCTTGCCGAGTCAAAAGTCGATTCATGCAGCCTTGCATCCTGATGATAGCAAAGCGAATGATTAGAATAAGGAATAACGATGTTTATCAGTTTTGAAGGGACGGAAGGTGTTGGTAAAAGCACACTGATTGCCAGTTTAAATCAGGCTTTAAGTGCTGAACATGATGTGGTATTGACCCGTGAACCAGGTGGAACACCGCTTGCAGAGCAGATTCGTGAATTGCTTTTAGCACCACAGCAAGATGCGACTCAGCAAGAACAGATGAGTCATGCGACAGAATTACTCCTCATCTATGCAGCACGTGCGCAACATCTAGATCAAGTAATTTTACCTGCATTGTCTGAAAATAAAATCGTGCTATGTGATCGTTTTGTCGATGCCAGTGTTGCTTATCAACACGGCGGGCGAGGTATGGATAAATCGCAAATTGATCTCTTAACCGATACTTTTGTGGCAAAAATGCCTGATGTGACTTTTTGGCTTGATTTGCCTGTAGAGCAAGGCATGCAACGTGCGAAGAATCGTGGTGCGCTAGATCGGTTTGAACAAGAAAAAACGGAATTTTTTCAACGCATTCAAGCAAGCTATCGCCAATTGGCTGAACAAAATCCACAACGCATTATCCGCCTTGATGCATCTCAAAGTGCAGAACAGCTTTTTGAAGAGGCTTTATCCATTATTCAAGAAAACATGAAAGCTTAGGTCAATCCTTTCAATCAAATCTTATAAACAACAATAAAGCCAGTGACCATCGGCTAAGATCACTAGCTTTGCTCTGGAGGAATAACCACATTATTTTTGTTTTTCGTTATGGAAAAAGTATAGCAATCAATTTTGCCAATCAAATTAGCAAAACATATCAAAACTAAAATAAACGTTAAGAATTTATTATAAACGTACGCTTCATAATATTTGCTTCTTGCAATATTTGTCTTATGAGTAGTTGTTTAGATTATTGTTTTAAAAATAATTATTTGTTCAGGGCTTTTGTTGATTTGATGAGAAGCCTAATCAAATATTCTCTTATTATTGGCAAAAATTGACATTGATTTGGTCGTCAAATGTCAATTATTGTTTTAGTGCTAAACCTGTGAATTGGGTGTAGTCATCTCGCATTGGACACTTTACAATAAGCCACTTTTTTGAAGTTAGGCACATTCATGTTTAAAATTTTTTTTACAGATCAGCAAAAGTCGATCAAATTTACGGACTATCCTAGCAACGATCCTGTAAAGTTTATGATGAATTTTAAGAAAATTTTTCCAAGCACCATGGATTTGCTATTGCCTGTTTTACCTGATGACACAGATCAGATTGACACCATTACTTGGGAAAGTACGCAGTCTGATTTTGAGATGTTTAAACGGCTCATTCAGGAGTGGGCTACTATTGAGCTGCGTCTAACAGCCCTGACAAAACTGAAAAATCGTGAATCTGCCAACCAACTGGTCAAGCAAGCGCAACAAGCGCGTAAAAAACATCAGCAACAGCAAGATCGACACGACGCATTACACGGTGACTTCGTGTTTCTATTGGCGTTACACAGTTATTTGGACACGGAGCTCGTTGAAATTGGAGCAAAATTTTATTTGCCAACACTTCGCAATGACTGGAAAAATGACGTACCTAAAGCAGTTTTAATGTTGTCATTTTGAGCAATATGTACTTCATCGCTACATTTGCTGACATAGATAATTCTTTTAAAATATATATTAACAATTTGAAAATAAACCGCTGTCAATTGACACACACCTTACAAGAGGGTTTGTTAGTATAGTTTGCATAAGTTGATGATCTGTTTAGTGCTTTTTCAGTTTTTGCAATTTTGGATTTGTGATAGATACGCTGAATTTGCACTGAATATATCAAAAATTTTTAAATTAAATTTTTTTGATTAGAGGAAGAGAAATCACATGGCAAACACCAATCAAATCGGTCTTGAAAAAAAAGACATGACAGAAGTTATTAAAAAATTAAATAACCTTTTATCTAGCTATCATATTTTTTATATTAACGTGCGTGGTTATCACTGGAATGTGAAAGGCGAGCATTTTTTCTCTCTGCATGAAAAATTTGAAGAGCTTTATACAGACTTACAGCTTCAAATTGATGAGATTGCAGAACGTATTTTGACACTTGGCGGTGTGCCACTTCATGCGTATTCAGATTTCTCTGAAAATGCATCGATCAAAGAAGATAAAAATGTTCACGATGGCAAAGCATGTGTGAAAGGCTTAGTGTCTGGCTTGCAAGCTTTGATCGAAGAGCAACGTATTGTTGCCGAAGCTGCAGAAGATGTGGACGATCAAGGATCAGCCGATCTTGTGACTGAATATGTTCAAGAGCAAGAAAAATTAGTTTGGATGTACACTGCATTCTTAGGTTAATTTTTCAAAAATTTAAATCACTTAGATCTTAAATTTTCTAGTTAGATATTTTAGATATCTTGGAAAGCATCACATCAGTGGTGCTTTTTATTGTGATGTTTTGAAATATCAAAATAAAAAACCAATCAACTCAGCTTCAAAAGTTGATTGGTTTTAATCTCGTTTTAGTTTTGTCTGCGCTCTCATCCTTTGGATTGTTGTCAATCCTTCGGTTTAATCGATTCTTATTTTTATGCGTTAATTTATTTACTCATGATCTTAGATCAGAAGTTATTGTTCTCATGTTGTGAGGCCAATTTTAGGCAGACAACTTGACGATTTGATGACAACAACAATTATTTTATAGCACTTTTTTAAATAGAAATTTTAAAATCTTTAGCGTCTTTTTTCTCTTATGATTTTTCAAGCTTTTGTACATAATGTCCTTGATGAATCGAAATCTTTCGAGTCCCGATTTTTGCACCAGTCTGTTGATCGATGACCACTGGCTCAATCATCGTACCTTGCTGATCATCGTAGAACTGATGCATCAGGTCAGGATTTTGATGCGGTACATGTTTACTTCCCCAATCGGCAATCACAAAAAGAATCGGTAAAAAATCTCGTCCTGCTTGAGTGAGTAAATATTCTTCACGGGGTGGATTTTCTGAATAGCGACGTTTTGTCAACAAACCATTTTCCACCAAATCATTGAGGCGTTTGGTAAGCATCGTCGGGGCAATGTTCAAACGCTTACGAAATTGATCGAAACGTGTAAATCCTGCATGCGCATCACGCAAGATCAAGATACTCCAGGTGTCACCAAAGACAGATAGACTGCGTGCAACAGGGCAGGTGTCATTCACGATTTTTTTGCTCATAGTCAGATGCTCGTCTTTTTTAATTGATCATTTACTACTTAAAAGATAGTAACACGATTTAAGATCAAGCTCTATGCATGTCTTTTCGAGAAAGATTTTGAGCACTTTATATTTAAGCAGTCGTTTAAAACACGGCGTGATAAATCGCTAAAGCATCGGCTTCGCTGAGCTCACGTTGGTTATTTTGCAATAATCGGGTTTGCAACATCGCATCGTGCGCAAGTGTATCTAATAAATCTTCGGCAATATCCAGTTCAGAAAGTTTTAATTTCAAACCACTTTGTGCACAGATGTTTTGCATGTGATTGATAAATTGTTGGCAAAGTTCAGGTGTTGTGCCTTTGGCATTTGGAATGATTGCCAGCATAAGTTCTGCATACAGTGTTTCTGTCACTGGCGCATTAAATTTTAAAATTTCACATAAGACGAGGGCGTTGCTATGCCCATGAGAGAGATGACAATGTCCGCCGAGTGGATAAGCGAGTGCATGAACAGCAGCAACTGGTGCGTTGGCAAAAGCCTGACCTGCAAGCATTGCACCGAAAAGCATATCTTGACGTGCTACTAAATTTTGTGGTGACTTGAGTGCAATCGGTAGTGATTGATCAAGTAATTTTAATGCTTGGATTGCAAGCAAGTCAGAATATGAATTTTTCTTATGTTTTGAGGTGTAAGCTTCGATGGCATGGACCATTGCATCGATACCTGTTGCTGCGGTGATGTGCGTAGGGAGATTCACTGTGAGCTTTGCATCAAGTATCGCAGTATCTGCATAAAGAATTGGTGACACCACACCAGATTTTGTGGTTTCTCCAGTGGTGACGATGGCGATCGGTGTGACTTCAGAGCCTGTGCCTGCGGTGGTTGGAATTTGGATCAATGGCAGGCGAGGTGCTTGGACTTGATCGACACCATACATCGAATGCAAGGGTTGCGTTTGGTTTGGGTGGGCAAGCACAGCAATCAGCTTGGCGACATCCATGGCACTACCACCACCTAAGCCGATCACACCATCGACTTGAGATTGTTTGGCAAAATCGACTGCTGAGAGTACTACATGATCAGGCGGATCAGCTTGCACATCGGTATATAGTTGATGATCGATTTGCAGTTGATCAGTGACTTGTTTGGCGATGCCTTGCGTGACTAATCCTTGATCGGTAACGACTAAAACATTCTGTATTTTGAGTTTTAAACATTCCTCATTAAGATGCGTCAAGCTATCAATCCCAACGATAAAATTTGAAACTGATTCAAAAACAAATCCTGACATGCTTTATCCTAAATCTTATGTATACTCCGTGTTGTCGCTAATGTAGCATGTGAAATCGTTACATTCTAGTTGAACATCAGGCTAAAACTTGGATTCTTATGTCGAACACAGCAGATCAAAACTTTAATAAACGACAAGATCAAACATTGCAGACTTCACAGCCTTACAAAGTGCTGTGCGTGTGTTTGGGAAATATTTGTCGCTCACCCACCGCAGAAGTGATTTTGCAACAGCAAGCTCGATGTGCAGGATTAAATATTCAAGTTGATTCGGCAGGCACCAGTAATTATCATCCAAACAAAACACCTGATTCACGCAGTCAACGTCATGCACTTGCACATGGTTATGATTTGAGTGGTTTGCGAGCAAGACAACTACAATTGGCTGATTTTCAGAATTTTGATCTCATCTTGGCAATGGATCATGAGAATTATGCTGATATTCTGAAATTGAAAGCGCAATTAGGTCAAGTCAATTCAAAAGTTGCGATGATGAGTGAACATGATGCAAGCTATCCAAAGCAATCTTTACCTGATCCATACTACGGTGGTGCAGATGGATTTGAGCGAGTGATTGCACAGTGTGAGTCAAGCAGTCGGGCGTGGGTGAAATATTGGCAATCGCAAAATATCGGCTAATATACGATTTGTATTGCAGACATTAAACTTCATAGAACATCATTTGGAAAATACGTGATAGCTACACACAACAAGATCAATCAAAACATACAGCACAATGTTGATTTAAGCCCACACAATACACTGGCGTTACAGTCGCAAAGTAGTCATTACTTTGCAATGACTGATATTAATCAAATCGAAGCGATTGTTGAGTTTGCAGAATCGGAAAAACTATCTATTTTCATTTTGTCTGGAGGTAGTAATATTGTGCTGCCTGCACAGATGCAGACCTTAACTGTGCATGTGCAAAACATGGGTAAAGAAATTGTTGAAGATAATGAAAATGCAGTGCTACTCAAAGTTCAAGCAGGTGAAAATTGGCACGAATTTGTAAAATGGTGTTGTGAAAATGGCTATCATGGACTCGAAAATTTAGCATTGATTCCAGGTTGTGTTGGCGCATCGCCGATTCAAAATATTGGCGCCTATGGCGTTGAAGTCGGCGAGTTTATAGAACAAATTTTTGCCTATGACTTAGTGCAAAAATGCCATGTCATTTTCCACGCAGATGAGTGCCAATTTGCTTATCGAGATAGTCTGTTTAAACGCAATGCAGGGCGATATATCGTTTATGCGGTCAGTTTTCGACTATTAAAAAAAGCAGAACTGAAACTAAATTATGCTGATGTGGGACAGCGAGTTGGTGATGCGCCAACACCAAAAAAATTATTTGATGCGATTGTAGCGATTCGCCAAGCGAAACTCCCTGATCCAAAAGAATTTCCAAATACAGGCAGTTTTTTTAAAAATCCAGTTTTGGATGCAACACAGTTTGCCGAGTTTATTAAGAAGCACCCGAATGCCCCACATTATAAATTAGCAGATCAAGTTGATACATCGATCAAAGTCGCAGCGGGTTGGCTCATTGAGCAAGCAGGTTGGAAGGGGAAACGGCTTGGTTCGGTGGGTATGTTTGAGCGTCAGGCATTGGTTCTAGTGAATTATGCAATTGCCGATCAACAGGATGTAAAGAACACTTATCAACACATTCAACACGATATCTATCAAAAATTTGCTATTCGTCTTGAGCCTGAACCCGTATTATTGGGTGAAGATGGTACAATCCAAGCACATAATCAATGATTGATTTGCATGAAACCTTTTGAAACACGATAAATAGGAATCTATGGTAAAACTAGCGAAGCTAAAAAGTATGATGTATTGGGTGATTGGTTTGTCGGTCATCCTCATTTTGCTTATTGCTTTTGTTTATAGCCCATATTATGCCAAAAGTGGCTTGTGGCTGTTGGATCGCTTTGTTAGTCAAGAAGTTGATCCAGTGGCAGCTGAAAGCCAAAAGAACGGACAGCTCAGTGCTGAAAATGAGCTTGAGCCTGGTTCGAAAGAGTGGGTGGCACGACAAGCCTATCTTGCCGAAGTGAATCAAAGCTTAGATCAGAATGATGCGTCCAAGTTTTTGCAATTACAGCAACGCTATAACTTATTGTTGAAAATGATTGCAGAGCAAAAACAAGATGAACTGAACTACCAACTTCAAGTTTTTTCTGACAACGAGTTTAAAGCCAATATAGCACAAGATCAGAATCAGGCTTCCGCTTTGAATAATATTGAAAATAGCGTAGATGATGAAAGCGAAGTAGAAATAGATATTGAAGCTTTGTTTGAAGATGTCATTAGTGATGAAAATCAACCATTGTTTGAGCAGTATCGTCAATTTTTAACGGATACTTCTACCAAAATTCAACTTGAAAACACTTCGTCTGAAGCCACACAAGTTCAAGCACCATTTATTTTTCAACGCCCTGCACATC
>LUMT01000417.1_pt1 | contig 29769 bp, 35 predicted proteins | sample 729741 | NCBI WGS metagenome assembly LUMT01 (sample SAMN03860299, study PRJNA289734) | marine metagenome | biome: seawater column; feature: ocean; material: water; isolation source: Red Sea water column Station 192 - depth 50m | place: Saudi Arabia: Red Sea | collected 2011-10-15 | depth 50 m
GCTAGAACTGGTAGTGTGTCATCTTCAGGTGATAAGATTGCAATAATTGCTGCACATGCGGTTAGTGCTACCCACAGTGCTTGTCCGATCCAGTATTGAAGAAACCAAAAAAAATGTCTTTTGGCTTTTTCAAACCGTACATCTTTCCCGTCATTTCTGACTCGTCTAAATAAATATATCCCGAGTCTTGAAGCCCATACAATGACGTAAAAGTAGATTATTGAATCTATTATTGTTTTATTTTCGACAGCAAAATATGCAAGAGATACCGTTGTAACATATGTCAAACTTCCAACTAAGTCATAATATTTCTCTGTTTTTAAGATAAAAGAAGGTATAAAAAAAATAATCTGTATCAATACAGCAGTAATCAAAATAAAGGTAAATGCATTCATCCCTCTTATCTCAATATCAATATTTTGACCCGCATTATTTATTAAGCCGATGCAAATGAGGAAAGCTGTAATTGCAATAATGTTTTTAACCTGTCTACTCATATCCAAATTATATACGTATATTTGAGCTTACTTCTCAAACTAGTACGACTTAACAATATTAATCTATATGTTATGGAAGATAATTACTACGGATCCAGTGATAACCAAAAATTGTATATTAGCTACTTTGATGCTCTTTATTTATTAAACATTGTATTTAGAGCGAACAAAAAGTTCGAATTTATAGATGCTTCTCACGTTGAGTCAATTTGGAATTCGAGCGAATACAAATACCATAAATTCTGCGTCATAAAAGCATATAAATATGAATTAGGTGGATATGAAGTGCAAATAGGTGATGAATATAAAGGTGTTTGCGATGATTTGGTTCCAAAAGAAAATTCAAAAATCACATACAACCCTCTTTCATATGATGGTAATCCTGATTTTAAAAAGTCATATTGGAAGAGAAGAGATAATGCATTGAACTCTTTTACGGAGGGTGACGAGAATTTAAATGAACATTATTACATTGCAGGATTTGCTGAAAAATTTGATTATGAGGAGCAGAAAATTCTTGGTTTAAATACACCTTACGTTAATTTTGTAATTAATAAGGGAAATGAATAATTTGTGGGAGATACAAGATTTGAACTTGTGACCCCTTGCGTGTCGAGCAAGTGCTCTGCCAGACTGAGCTAATCTCCCGTATTTAGAAATATAGCATCATTTAGATATTTTATAAATTAATTATTTTTCTACAGTAATAATTCTTTTACCAAATCTAAGAAAAAGTCTTTCAACAATTTCAATAAGCAAGTTAAGAACCCAAAGGCCCAGATATATAGCTAAGAAAATTTGTATAAACTGCCACAAAATAAACACAATAATTCCGTAAACAAATATCCAAGTGATTGTAAATTTTAAAGAGTATATTGGTGATTGACTATTCATTAAAAAGGTACTTCTTCATATTTTCTTATAAGAGAATCATTATTATTTTTTGGGTTGTTCACTGCTCTATCTACTTTATAAAATTCTATAGTATCGTATTCATACCCTAAAACATCTGGGTAAATTTCTTCACTAGATAAATCAGACATCCATATTTCTCTTTGATCTATTGTAAGCAATAAGGGAGATCTATTATGAATAGTCTGTAATGAACTTACAGCCTCTCTTGTAATGATAGAGGTTTCGATATCACCACTACTTCTATTCCAATAAAGACCTGCAGCAAACAATACATTTTCAGAGTTATCAAAAAAATAATATGGTTGTTTAACACCATCTTCATCTTTCCATTCGTACCATCCACATATTGGAATTAAACATCTTGAGTTTTTAAATGCTGAAGTAAATGTTTTTTTTTCAAGTAAAGACTCATACCTTGTATTAAATAATGGTCTAGGATTTGATTGACTCTTTAGCCAGTCTGGAAAATATCCCCAGTTAGCAATTACTAAATTGTTATCAATTATACATGGAGCTTGATTCTGTGGTGCTACGTTGAAATTTTGTTTGTATTCGATTTCAGAATAGTTATTTACAAACGAAAGTTCGTCTTTTGCAATATCAATATAGTACCTTCCACACATGTGTTTATTGTAATAATGATGCGTCTATTGTGTCACCTTCAGAGAATGTATGGTGTTCTTTATTGTATATAATATGAACATTTTGTTTACCTAATACACTCAAATGTTCACCGTTTTTAATAAAATAAGTGTCTTTTTCTAAGCACAACAATTTGTACCTTCCTCTGTTTAACATCTTTACTGTGTTTGAAATCCATGAATAGAAACTTTCGCCATAATGAGGTATTACGATTGTTTTTGGTAAATAGTTTAAACCAACTCCTTTGATCATTTTCTCACCCATTATCATTGCTCCAGCGCTGCAGCCAGCAATAATACCTCTAGTTTCTAAGTTTTGAAGTTCATTAGAAAATTCAGAATCGTAAATAGAATCATATAAGTGATTAGGTGACCCACCAGAAAAGAAAACAAAATTTGCTTTTTTCATTTCTTGAATTACTGATTCTTTGTTTAAATCTTTATGATTTCTCGCATCTATATGCTGATGTTTGACATTTAAATTACCGAAATGTGAATTCGCTAAATTCTCCCAATACATAAGTCTTTCATCAGACTCTTTACCAGCAGCTGTTGAAAAAGTAAGTACATAGGGATCTTCATCAAGGTATTTTAAAAGTTTTTTATCTACATCAAGAATTGATGGTAGAAACTCTCCAGAACCTGTAATAGCAATCATAATTATTGGAGGCGACGACCGGAATCGAACCGGTGTACAAGGTTTTGCAGACCTCTGCGTAGCCACTCCGCCACGTCGCCGTGAAGAGCGGTAGAAGGGATTCGAACCCTCGACCTTCTCGTTGGCAACGAGACGCTCTAGCCAGCTGAGCTACTACCGCATTAGTAATATCTTAATTAATAATTGAAATAATAAAATTAATTTTTTCCAGTAGACCCAAAACCACCATCAGATCTATCTGATGAATCTAAGTTATCAACTTCTTCAAATATTAAATCACTTGTTGTAATGGCTACTAACTGAGCAATTCTTTCATGTCTTTTTACTTTGTAGATAACATCTGAGTAGTTCATTAAAGGCACCATAAGCTCCCCCGTATATCCTGGATCAATAAGCCCTGGGGAATTAATTGGCGATATTAAATGTTTAGTTGCTAGTCCTGATCTTGGCAATACAAATCCACCCACATTTTTTGGTAACTGTATTGAGATCCCAAGATTTACTAAAACAACTTTTCCAGGATCTATTGTGTAATCATTACATTAAGAATCTTTATTTTTATATTAAAATTATCTTTCAGTGGTAGCCTTTCAATGATGAATATTAGAGATTATTTTTCAATAAATAAAACTAAAACATCTAATAAAATCAAAATTCTTGATTTATTAGGTTTCGAACCTGATATTGAAATAGATTCCTCACAGTATCAAGTAGATACGGTAGATGAATCTATCAGTGCTGGTCAACAATCTTTTGAAGAATTAATTTCCTCTACAGAAGATCTAATTGTAGATGTTAAAAAGCCTAGTATTGAGACATACTTAGATACTGCAGAATCAGATACTTTACAAGCACCAACTGATACATTCAATCCACTTAAAATCACTGAACAGATTCAAAGAGTATGGTCTGATCTAGAAAGTCGTAGACAATGGGTTTTACCAACTTTCATAGGTTTTTCAACTGTTTTAGTTATATTTATATCTGTTAATAGTTACTTAGAATATAGAAACACCCAAACAGAAATAATTGAAGACGCAATAGTAGTAACTTCTAATTCAAATGAACTTATAGATTTGTTACCTACTTTGATTGAAATATCTACTAATACTTTTTACTCAAAGTACGATGTATCAAATGCAAGTGCCAATTTACAACAAATTGAATCATCGTTAATTGAATATAGAGCAAATCTAGACTCAAGAAATGATTTAGTTAATAAATCGACTGTTATAGATAATCTAAATAATGTATTTTTACTCGTAAATGAGCTTGATCTAGTTATAGCTTACAGGATTTTAGTATCTGAGATTCTTATATATGGAGAGCTACCAGTTGATGAAGATCAAATTGATATAGATGAATTAACAATTGAGTTGTCAGGAATTATTGCACAAAGTAAGGTTAATTTTTCAAATTTACCTGAAATAGAGGAATTTAACAACCACAAAAACTTAGTTGAAGTAGCACTAGTAACAGCTGAAGATTTACATGGAAGATATCTTGCCGCGTTAAGAAATAATGAATATGATGTTGCTAAATCTATAGTTTCAGCAATTAATTTGAATAAATCAACAGAAATTAAAGCTTTTGAAAATTCTTTGGATGATTTTAATAATAAAAGTTTGAATGCTTATAATAATTTCGAAGATTTGCCTTAATTTATAACTCTGCAACTTCTTTTTCAAAGTCAGATGCATCTGAAAATTCTTTATAAACTGAAGCAAACCTTAAGTATGCTACTTTGTTTGTTTCTTTAAGATGACTTAATACTGTTTCACCAATAACTTCACTTTTAATTTTTGCACCTTTTTCCTTAATTTCATTGTAAATATTATCAACAAGGGTTTTTAGTTGCTTTTCATTAAGATCTAAACCACCAAATGCATTTTCTATACCTTTGAATAGTTTCTCATAGTTGAATTCTTGCAATTCACCACTTCTTTTTTGGACAAAGAGACCGATTTCTGCTTTTTCATAAGTAGTAAATCTCAAATTACACTTTGGGCACTCTCTTCTTCTTCGAATAGAGTTACGTTCATTGTTTTTTCTAGAGTCTACAACATTTGTTTCTTGCTTATTACAATAAGGACATACCATATATAGTATTTATTATAGTTAGATCTAAATGTAGTATCAAATATTTATCGGTATAACTAAAATTTTGTTAACTTCTAAAAGATAAGAATCTAAATTATTAATAATCATGAGTTCATTTATAAAATTTTCTTTATTTGATGGATTAAAATTATCAGCAATGTCCCACAAAGTATCCCCTGACCTAATTTTGTATTGAATTGTTGTAATTTCTTGATCAAAATTATTTGAATTTAATGGTTGTTTTACAGAATTAACAACAAATCCACTCAAAAAATACATAATTACAAAAAGTTTTATAAAATTTTTCATATTTTAAATATAAAAAATAGGTAAGACATTTTTTTTCGAACATTTGTTCTAATTTATGGTATAATTAATTATGAAATTAGATAAACAACAAGAAATATTGCAATTTATCCAAAACAAGCTTGAAAACGAGGGTTACTCTCCTTCAATCAGAGAAATAGCAGTAGAAGTCAATCTTAAATCAACAAGTTCTGTCCAATATCATTTAAATAATTTAATTGAAAAAGGTTTATTAAGTAAAAAAGCAAATCAATCTAGGACACTTATTAGTAATAGATCGATGACTAGTTTTAAATCAGTACCTGTAGTTGGGGAAATTGCAGCTGGAGCGCCACTGTTGGCTGAAGAAAACAAAATTGGTGAAATATCTGTCCCACAAGAAAAGTTTAATAACAACTTATTTGCTTTAAAAATTAATGGTGATTCTATGATAGATGCAGGAATTTATCATGAAGATATTGTAGTTATTGATAAAGGAATAGAGCCAAAAAATGGTGATATAGGTGCATTTATGATAAATGAAACAGAAGCTACCGTAAAATTTCTAGATAGTATTTCAGGCAAAAGATATCTAATACCAGCTAATAAAAACTACGAAAATCAGGAAGTAAATTCAAATATTCAACCTATTGGTAAGGTTGTAAGTTTATTCAGAGATATATAACTTCTCCGGATAAATATAAATCATCGTTTTCAAATCTTAAATTAAGGTCTCCACCAGGATAAAGGATATATCCGTTTGTTGAAATTTTGTTAGTTTTTGAGAGGTAGTTAAACATACATAATGCTCCAGATCCACATGCATCTGTTTCACCAACTCCCCTTTCATAAACTCGAGCTTTTACATATTCGTTATTTATAATTTCGTAAATTTCTAAATTAACTCCAGATGTAAAATTTTTATCATTATTAACTGATTGATACAGCTCTTCGAGCTCAAAGTCTTCGACATTATTTACTTCAACCATAAAATGAGGGTTGCCTACAGTAGATACAATTCCTTTATGATTGTTTATTTCAATATATTTTTCGTTGTATTCAGGAATAGGTGCTGACAACTCTACAGTAGAATCATGAACACTCACTTTTATATCTGATACCGGAGCAATAACTACAAACTCATTATTTGTAACTAATTGATTATCAAGTGCGTACTTTGCTACACATCTTACACCATTAACACATAGTTCAGCTGTGGAGCCATCATTGTTGTAATAATGCATTTTCACAGTTAATGGATCAATTTGTTCAACGAATATAACTCCATCTATATCAAACTCTGAATCACTTACTAAAGCAATAATTTGAATATCAGATACAGGGCCGTCATATTTACCGACAAGAAAGTCATTACCGGTTCCAGACATGTAAGCAAAATTACTCATTTATGATTTCCATTATATCTTTGTAAACATCATCTGGGTTTTCACTATTAATCATTTTTAATCGTTCTTCTTTTTTAAACCATGTAATTTGTTTCTTGCCAAGTCTTTTTGTTTTTATATTAATATTTTCTTCTATATCTTCTGATAAATTTAATCCAATAGCTTGTAAAACTGTCTTTGATGGATATGAAATTGAATTAATCTCATCAAGTAAGCCGTCATCAATCATCTGTTTAGTTCTTCTCTCAATATTTTCTTTATAATTTGGATGATTCCAAAATACTCCAACTGATCCATTAGGTAAATTTAATTGCGGAAATACATACTTCGCTTCGTCAAGCATAAAATTTTCAATATTTCTCATTAACCTTCTTTTGTTTAATTCAATATCTGGAATAGGAATATTGTTTAAATTATGAAATTTTATTAATTGATCATAATTCAACTGTTCTAATTCAGACCTTATTGTTGGATCTGTAGGTCTGAACTCATATCTATCTATCATAGCTTTTATGTAAAGGCCTGATCCTCCGACAGCTAAAATGTCTTCGCTATAAGTTTTTTCAGGTATATCTTGATCGATTAAATAATTCAGATAATCAATAATCGAAAAATTCTGATCCGGATCAGCAATATCAAGACCATAATATTTTACCTGCGCTTGCATTACATCTGTTGGTTTAGCTGTCAGAATGTCTATTCCTTTATATACTGCCATTGAATCAACAGATAAAATAGACATATTTTTCTCTAATGCAATCTTATGTGCTAAATTGCTTTTACCCGATGCTGTTATTCCAGTTAAAAAATATAACAATTATAAAAGTTCTGCCTTTAAATAAAATGGAGTTGTATCGACAATCTTAACATTGACAATATCACCAACTGAAATATTATCTTTTGATATATGGGTTAACTGCCCCCCATCAATTCTTCCAGTGAATATATCAGAATTTTTTTTAGAAGTTTTTTCAATTAATAGTTTTTGTTCAGTGTTTAGAAATCTTTTATATCTTTTTTCACTTATATCTGTTTGCAAATCTTTTAATCTTAAAAATCTATCATTTATAAGATCATTACCTATAAATTCATCTTTCATATCATAAGCTAAAGTTCCTGGTCTGGGTGAGAACTTAAACATATAAACCAAATCAAATTTAGAATATTCAACTACGTCTAAAGTGTCTTGAAAGTCTTTTTCAGTCTCTCCAGGAAATCCAACAATGATATCTGAAGTTAAAGACACATCAGGGATAATTTCTCTTATCATATCTACTTTTTCAATGAATCTCTCTTTGTTGTATCCTCTATGCATTTTTGAGAGAATATTAGAACTACCACTTTGGAGGGGCACGTGAACTTGTTTGCAAACATTTTCTAATTTTTTAACACTTTCAATAGTTTCTGCTTTGAAATCTTTAGGATGCGGTGATGTAAATCTAATTCTTTCTAAGCCTTTTATTTCATTTAGTTGTTCTAATAGTTGCGAAAAGTATGGTCTTGCTTTTCCTTCAATTTTTAAATCTCTACCATATGAATTTACGTTTTGTCCCAGTAACGTGATTTCTTTAACCCCTTCGTCAACCAATTTTTGTGCTTCATTTACAATATCGAATTGTTAGCCATGCTGAAAACTCTGATTCACGTATTGAGGGTGCATCTGTAGGAAGGGTTTCAATCTCATCAATTATTTCGGTTAAAGGTCCCCAATCTTCAGATCTGTTTAATAAATCAACTACATTTGTTAAATTATGAGTGCCAATAACTACATCTACCCATGGGGCTTTCTCTCTTACAAGTTCTTTATCTTTTTGAGCAGCACATCCACCAACAAGTAGTTTCCTGTTATCTTTTTGTGATTTCCATTGTTTTAATTGACCTAATGTTCCATAAAGTTTGTCATCAGCGTTTTCCCTAATAGTACAAGTATTTACAAAAAGTACATCGGCATACTCTTCAGATATAGCTTTTGACATACCATCTAATTCAAACATGCCAGAAATTCTTTCTGAATCATGTTCATTCATTTGGCAACCAAAAGTTTTTATAAAATATTTCTTACCAACCCTTGAGGGGTTTATCTGTATTTTTGATTTTATTTCTACTAATTGGTCCACATATAGATTATAAAATTAAAATGTAATTAAATTTCAAATTTATTATTCGGAAGTAGTATCTTCTGTTTCTTCCTCTGAAATGTCTTCACTAGATTCGGATTCTATTAAACCAACAGCTTTGTAAACATCGGTTTCTAATTGTAATGCAATGTCTGCATTCTCTCTAAGAAAACGTTTAGAATTCTCTTTACCCTGACCAAGTTGAACTTCGTCATACGTAAACCAAGCACCAGCTTTTCTAACGATCCCATGATCTACTCCTACATCAAGCAAACTGCCTTCTCTGGAAATACCTTGACCAAACATAATATCGAATTGAGCTTCTTTAAATGGTGGTGCAACCTTGTTCTTTACAATTTTTGCACGTACGCGATTACCAATCATTTCGGCTCCAATTTTAAGAGTTTCAATTCTTCTAATATCAATTCTTACTGATGCGTAAAATTTCAGTGCTCTACCACCACTTGTAGTTTCAGGAGAGCCCCACATAACACCAATTTTTTCTCTAATTTGATTGATAAAAATAACAGTTGTTTGTGTTTTATTGATAGAAGATGTTAGTTTTCTTAACGCCTGTGACATTAATCTTGCTTGTAGACCTACATGAGATTGGCCCATCTCTCCATCAATTTCAGCTTGGGGAACTAAAGCTGCAACAGAGTCAATAACTACTACATCAACTCCTTCGGAATCAATCAGCATATTTGCAATCTCTAGAGCTTGTTCTCCTGTATCAGGTTGTGAAACAAGCAATTCATCTACATCAACACCAAGAGCACTTGCATAGATGGGATCGAGAGCATGTTCTGCATCAATGAATGCTGCTACTCCACCAGCTTTTTGAGCTTCGGCAGCAATATGTAAAGATAATGTTGTTTTACCTGAACTTTCAGGACCATAGATTTCTATAACTCTACCTTTAGGTACACCACCTATACCTAATGCAAGATCTATTGATAGTGCTCCTGTAGATATTGAAGGTATTTTTCTAACTTGGTCAGAACCAAGCTTCATCAAAGAACCTTCACCAAATTGTTTTTCTATTTGCGAAAAAACTGTATCTAGTTTTTTTGCCCTGTCTTTATCCATTATTCTCTCCTATTTATTAACAATAATTAATAACTATTTAAACATCTCTATATGACAAATTTTAATCGAACATTTGTTCGAATACAACTATTTAATTAAATTTAATAGATCCCATATACAGTTATTTACTGCTCTATTGATGATATCTTCCCTATTACCGCGTAAATTGTGAGTGAAATTATATATTTCACCATTGATACATATGGATATAAATATTTCACCTATTTTATATTTACTTGAAGGAACGGGACCAGCTTCGCCTAATACTGCTAAACCGACTGAAGAATTATATTTTTTCATAGACGCAACTGCTAACTCTTCAGTGAGTAGATACCAGTCCTCGTTAGGTTCAGCATTTAATAGTTCTTGTTTTGCATCCATAGAATACAAAACATTGGATGCAATTAATGTTTCGCTTGCACCTGGATGAGAAACAAGCTCTTTAGATAATGATCCCCCTGTGATACTCTCTACTATTGATATTGTATAATTCCTAGCTTTTAGTTTCCTTAATAAAACTTTTGAAGCAGGGATATTTTCATAACTTAATACATTGTCACTTAAAGTTTCATTTATTTGATTTTTAAAATCTTTAAACGCATCAACACTGACGGAATTTTTATCGATTCGTAATTTAATTACTCCGTTGCTTGCTAAATAAGCAATATCTAAACCCTCAGGTTTAAACCTGTCAATTTTTTCTGCCAAAGCAGATTCTGCTTCGTTAAAAAATAAAATAAATTCATAATCTTTTTCTACTTTTGTAAAGTTATCTTTTAAAAATGGTACTAACTCATCTGTTACTAGCGGTATGAATTCTCTCGGTGGTCCTGGAAGTATGAATACATATTTACTTTTGTATTCAATATAAATTCCTGGTGAAGTTCCATTTGTGTTAATTAATTTAGTTGCACCTGCTGGGATTTCTGCTTGCTTAATGTTTGTTGCGGGCATAATCATTCCTCTACTCTCCCATCTAGATTTCATCCAACTCAGATGATCTTCGTCAACAACAAGTTTTAAGTTAAACATTTCAGAAATAACTTCTTTTGTAAAGTCATCTTCAGTGGGTCCAATACCTCCACAAGTAATAATTACATCATTACTTTGAAGTAATTCATTTACAGCATCTTGTATTAATTTTTTATCATCAGGAACAGTTTTTTCAGTTGAGAGAATAAAACCATTGTTGTATAAAGCTTGTCCAAGTGATGCAAGATTAGTATTAATAGTGTCACCAAGTAAAATTTCAGTTCCAACGCTTAAAAGTGCAATATTCACATATTTAGGATAGCAAGGTTATTCATCAATAATATTATGATTATTGTATGAGACGATACCTACCAATATTGATAATGTTATTTATTACTTGTTCATATGGGGCTAGTGAAGAACTGGTAAAGGTTGGAGAATCTAGAGATGCTATTACTGAGAATTCTTTTGAGTATATAGATACATCTGAAGCTGTTGCTACTGAAAATTTTACAGACAAAAAAACAATCATAATTTTCTGGGCAGATTACTGAGGCCTTTGCAGACAGGAGTTACCTGTCTTGGAGGCTGAATTAGAAAATTTAGAGGGAGAATATGATGTTATTGCACTTGCGCATAGTGAGTACACTCCCACTTTAGAATGGGTAAAAGACAACTTAAAAGGAAATCTTAGAATTGGATTTTCTACTCCACAATTAAGAGACTATTTTAAAGTAGTTGGTCAACCGATAACTATAGTACTTGATACAAATGGCGAAATAATTTTTAGAGATTTTGGTGAAATAAAGTTTACAAATTTTTAACTTAATTAGAGTCTCTTATATCCTGAATATGTAATATAGAATTATAAGCTAGCGGAGGATAATGATGAAAAAATCATTACTACTTCTTCTCTGTCTTGCACTAGTAGCTACTGCTTGTGGTGGTACTGCTGAAGAGACAGTAGAAGAACCCGTTGCTATGGAAGAAGTCGAAACATTAGAAGCGCCAGCAACAACAGCTGCGCCAACTTTAGATAAAATTGTGTTTGGCTTTGTACCTAGCGCGGAACAAGCCGAATTATTAGATAACATTCAGCCAATGATGCAACTTTTATCTGATGGTTTGGGTATTGAAGTGGAAGGTATTGTAACAAGNNNGCAATTGCTAAGTCTGTTCGATATGGTTCTGGTTCTTATCATGGAACATTCTGGACAACAGATGCGAGTATATGTAATTCCACACCGGTTATTGGAGCTTTTGAAAATATAAACGGAGTTCCTACTTTAGTTACTGGAACAGAAACTTCACCCCCTGACGTAAAAGCACTCCAAGTAGGTTGGGGATTCGGTGATGATGGGTTAATCCCAGAAGTCCGAGATGGTGTTACTACCAGCCCGGGTCTTGCTTGTGAAGCTGATCTATCTGTTATGTTAGGAGAAGAGGTACTTTTTGTTGAGGAAGGTTCAACATCTGGATATTTATATCCATCACTTCAACTTAAAAAAGCTGGTATTGATTATACAAGTGACATAACACAAAGATTTGCTGGTTCACATGATGGTGTTATTGCTGGTCTTTATAATGGTGATGCTAAATTTGGCGTTACATATGATGACGCAAGAAGAACATTAAGAAAAACAAATCCTGATGTAGGTGAAAAAGTTATAGCATTTGCGATAACTGAGGAAATTCCTAATGACGTAATTGCAGTAAGAACAGATTTGCCAGAAGATATTAAACAACAAATTTATGACATTTTGTCAGAATTTATTGCTACTGAAGATGGTAGAGCATTAATGGACGAGATTTATGGATGGACTGATTTAGTTCCAGCAGATAACTCTGAGTTTGATGTTGTTCGAGAAGCAGCGCAAGAATTTGGTTGTTAGTGTAACTTACCCGGGTGGAGTAAAAGCATTAAACAATGTTTCTCTAGATATAGCTGAAGGTGATTTTGTAATAATTGTAGGTATGTCTGGAGCGGGTAAATCAACTTTATTAAGAACTGTAAATAACTTAGTGAAACCCACTGAAGGAGATGTAATTGTTGATTCTCGAAACGTTACCAATTCCTCAAAAAAAGAATTAAAAATTATTAGATCAGATATAGGAATGATTTTTCAGACTTTCAATTTAGTTAATAGATCATCTGTATTAAAAAATGTTTTAACCGGAAGATTAAGCCAAGTTTCTTCACTTCGTTCTATATTTGGACTGTGGCCAAAAGATGATAAAGAAATTGCATTTGAATCATTAAACAAAGTAGAAATATTAGAAAAAGCATATGTTAGAGGATCGAATTTGTCAGGTGGTCAGCAACAAAGAGTAGGGATTGCTAGAGCTCTTGCACAAAAACCCAAAGTGATGCTGGCAGATGAACCAGTAGCATCATTGGATCCTATAACTTCTAGGGTTGTAATGAAGTACCTTAAAGAGATAAACCAGGAACTAGGCATTACGACAATTGTTAATTTACATTTCTTGGACCTAGCAAAAGAATTTGGTGAAAGATTAATCGGTCTCAAAGATGGAGAACTTGTGTACGATGGTAAAGTTAGCGATGTTAGCGATAAAGATTTTGAAAATATTTATGGTAGAGCAATAAAATCTTCAGATTTATTAGGAGATGATGATTAAAGTTCCCAAGAAGCCTTTTCCATCTTTACTAACAGTAATTGGATATCCATTTGCTATTGCCCTGACTATTTTTTCATTTTTTCAAGTTGGATTTAATATAGAAGACTTTAAAAGGAACTGGGAAAATAGAAAACTTGTTACAGATACATTATTCAACCCTAAGTGGGAATGGGCAATCGAAAATGCTGCTCAAGCTTTACTCGAAACTATACAGATTGCAATTCTCGCAAGTATTCTTGGTTGTTTTATTGCTTTACCTCTTTCTTTCTATGCATCTAGGGCAACTAACCAAACAACTGTTACTTATTTAATTTATAAATCTTTTCTTAATTTTATTAGAACTATTCCAGACTTATTTTGGGCAATGCTTTTTACAGTTGCTGTTGGGTTAGGGCCATTTGCAGGAGTACTTGCCTTAATAATGTTTTCTATGGCAATCATGGGAAAACTCCTATCAGAGACAATTGATAGTATTGATTTAGGACCTTTAGAAGCAGCTAAAGCAAGTGGTGCTAAACACAATCAAGCTGTTTTTACATCTGCACTTCCACAAATTCTTCCAAACTTTACTGCTTATTTTTTATATATTTTTGAACTTTGTATTAGAGCATCCGTTATTTTAGGATTAGTTGGTGCTGGAGGTGTAGGTAGGATAATTGAAACCCAAAGAATCTTTTTAAGGTTTGATAGAATATCGCCAATCATTGTTTTAATTCTTGTAGCAGTAATTGCTATTGAACAGTTTAGCGTTTGGTTAAGAAGAAAAATTTTATGAACATACCTAAGCAACCGATAAATCAAAGAATATTAAAGTACCTGATAACAGTTTTAATTGTTGTAGGATCAATTTGGTCTGCTTCAGGTCTAGAGATTACTCCAGAGAGATTTTTAACAGCTCCTAGTAAGGTTTGGATACTTGTAACTGCTATGTTCCCTCTAGATTTATCACAAGAAGCTATTGACAGAATAGTACCAAAAGTCGGAGAATCCCTTTTCATTGCTTGGGCTGGAACTGTAATTGGCGCAATATTTAGTTTTCCAATATCTTTTTTAGCAGCTAATAATGTTTCTTTAAATTCTTTCAGCAGAGCAACTAAACAAGTACTTAATGTAATTAGAGCTTTTCCTGAATTGATTTTAGCTTTTGTACTCTTACCTATAACGGGACTTGGTCCTTTAACTGGAACATTAGCTGTTGGAATACATTCTATCGGTACATTAGGAAAATTATCTTCAGAAGTTATTGAAGGAATTGATGAAGGTCCTCTTGAATCGATCAAATCTTCTGGCGGTAGCAAGTTAAATGAACTTTTTTTTGGAGTAATACCACAAGTTATGCCGACAATAACATCTTATTGGTTATATAGATTTGAAATTAATTTAAGAGCATCTGCAGTGTTAGGCGTAGTTGGAGCAGGTGGTGTTGGAGCCGAATTAATTAATCAGTTACGTTTTAGAGATTTTCCTCGTGCAGGCACAGTATTGGTAGTAACAATACTTATGGTGTTAATCGTAGATACAATTTCTGCTGCTATTAGAAGAAGAATAATTAAGGGTAGAGAAATAAAAGTTTAGTTATTCGTACCAAGATTCATCATCTTCAGAATCAGAACTTTCAATAGATACATCTTGATTGTCATCTTGTTCATCAATTGATGATAAATTACCTGTTTCAAATTCTTCAACAGTAATTAAAACTTCTCTTGCTTTTGATCCTTCTGAAGGACCAACAATACCCTGAGCTTCAAGAATATCCATTAATCTTCCTGCTCTTGCAAATCCTACTCTAAGTTTTCTTTGAAGCATTGATGTAGAGCCTAATTGTGATCTTATAACAAGCTCTTTCGCTGTAGCAATTAACTCTTCATCTTCGCCAAAATCTTCTTCAGAGGAAGTGATAGATTTCTTCTGTTCCTCTGTAACTGCAGGATTGTATTGCGCTTCTTTTTGATCTTTAACCCATGAAACAACATCTTTAATTTCACCTTCAGTTACCCAAGCACCTTGAATTCGTTCAAGTCTTGGGTTTGAGGCGGTCACAACTAACATATCACCTAAACCTATAAGTTTCTCTGCTCCAGATTGATCAAGTATGACCCTTGAGTCTGTAGTAGAAGCAACTGAGAAAGCTAGCCTAGATGGAATATTTGCTTTCATGACTCCAGTAATAACATCTACTGAAGGTCTTTGTGTAGCTACTACTAGGTGAATTCCAATTGCTCTTGCCATTTGAGCTAAACGCACAATTGCTGATTCAACCTCTCTTCCTGCTACCATCATTAGATCATTTAATTCGTCAATGAACAAAACTATATAAGGAAATCGATCGAACTTATCTTCATCGAGCAATCCTGCATCAAATTTTTCATGATAGCCATTGATATCTCTAACTTGTCCGTCTGCAAGCAAGTCATATCTTCTATCCATTTCTGCTACTGCCCAACTTAATGCATCAACAGCTTTTTTAGGATTAGTTATAACTTTTGTGAGTAGATGAGGTATATCATTGTATTGACCTAATTCAACCCTCTTAGGATCAACCATAACCATTTTGACATCATCAGGGTTGGTGCGAATCAATAATGAAGTAACTATAGAGTTAATACAGGATGATTTACCAGCACCAGTTTGACCTGCAATTAAAACATGCGGTAATTCTGAAAGATTCAAAAGCTTAGGTTTACCAGCAATATCTAAACCTAATCCAACATTAAGTGGATGAGTTAATTTAGTAGCTTCACTAGAAGATAATACATCTCCTAGCGATACCAGTTTCCTTTGTCTATTTGGTATTTCTATTCCTATTGCACTTCTACCAGGAATAGGAGCAAGCAATCTGACATCTGGAGTTGCTAATGCATATGCAATATCATGAGATAATGACGTGACTTTTGAAACTTTTACACCTGGTGCTAGTTCGATTTCATACCTAGTAACAGTAGGTCCAGGAACAACATTTGTTAGCTCTGCTTCAACTCCGTGTTCGTTTAATAATTGAGTTAAATCCTTAGCCGTCTCTTGTAACAATTTTTTAGATGTAGACAAAGATGAACCTTGTTTCAACAAACTTACAGGAGGTAATTTATAATCTTTAGAAGATTTATTCTTATTGTTAACTTTTGAGTTTGATTTAACTTTTTTTTGTTTGAAATCTGTAAAATTTGAAACATTTTCTACTTTTTCTTTTAGTTTATTTTTTCCACTATCGATATTTTTAACAGTTTCATTCTTTGTTGAGGATTCATTAGTATCTAAAATATTTTCAAATTGTAAATTATTTGCTTCCTTTCTGGCCAAAAAAAAGGCGTAAATAAATTTATAAATATATTTAAAAATTGCCTGTACTCCTCCAATAAGATCTTTCAATTCAATATCAGTCATATATAAAACTGACACAACTAGTCCAATTAGGAGTAGAGTATGTGTCATTTCCAAACCAAAAAAATTGGTTAATGGGTGAACAATAAATGCTGATATGTGACCACCAGATTTAGTTATTAATTCAGATCCAGCACTAATTGGTACAGGTTCAGAATGAATAAGGGAATGAAAAGCAGCTGAAGAGATTATCTGTACCCAAAAAGTTCCAATTAAAACTTTTTGTGATTTTACTATTTCTTTATCACGAATCAATATTGCTGAACCGTATAAGAGAAGTACGGGCATTGCATAAATTCCATAACCAAAACACCATTCAAGAGTTCTGTAAACGATTTCTCCAACAGGACCGCCTTTTTGAAATATAGATAGCGTAATTAACGCAGCAAACGTAAACATAAATATCGCTACTGCTTGATACGATTGGACGAATTTAGATAGAGTACTAGAAGTTGTAGATTTAAGTGTAGTTACTGCCCTGTCTACATTTATTAACTTGTTTTGTTTAGACACCCGCTTACGCCCATTCACCCTTTTGCGAGTGGATGTCTTTGTAAGTAAGTATTTGACTGGACCTGGACTAGGTTCTTCAAATAATAAATCAAAAAAAGGTAAAAGTTGAGTTTGCAATTGTTCAGCAGATTCAATCTCATCGTTAAGAACATGATTAATTAAATTGAAAATTTCATTTCCAACAAGATGTGAAGCAACAGAGACTACACCTTTTCCACCCATCTTCATGAACTCTATAGTCTCACCATCATTACCCGAATAAATATCAACTTTGTCCTTAAGTACTTCTAGTTCAGTTTTAGAAAAATTTAAATCCCCTACTGCGTCTTTTATTGAATGTATTCCGATTTCATCAACAAGCTTTTCTAAGGTGTCGATTTCTACTAGAGTTGCTGTTCTTCCAGGGATATTATAAGCCATAATAGGCAAATCAGTATTTTTTGAAATCTCTTCAAAATGTTGCAAAATTCCAATTTGTGATGGTTTTGAATAATACGGTGTGACAATCATAATTCCATCTACACCTAGATCATTTGCCATTTTTGTATACTCTATAGATTCTCTAGTTGAGTATGTACCAGTACCAGCAATTATCTTTGCTTTGTCTCCAACTGAATCTTTGGCAGTTGAATAAATGATTTTTCTATCTTCTTTTGTTAAGTTTGGAGACTCTCCAGTAGTTCCTGATAAAACTAATCCATCAGATTTTTCATGAATTAATTTTCTGCAGAGTCTCCACAAAGTATCAGTGCTAAGCACACCATTTGAATCAAATGGGGTTATTATTGCTGTTAATAGCTTTCCGAAATCGCTCATAATTAGATATTAATCTTTTTAGCTATTAAATTTTCTAAACCTAGACTAAAACCTTGCAAATCATCATAAAGATCAAGTACAACTTTTACACCATAGAGATATGCTCTTCTATCATTTACTTTGTGATCTAAATTAAAAGTTTCATATTCATTTTCGAAATTTACTTCTTGTTCAGCTAGAAATATATCATCCCTCAATGAATAAATATTTTTGTTGTTGACTTTGTTAGTTTTATAAAAATCTCCATTTTTTTCGTGAGAGATTAATTCTGATGGTAAATAATTTGCTAAATCGATAGCAGTTCCAGATGGTGCATCTTGTTTTTTACCATGATGTTTTTCAGTTATATTTACTGAATCAAAATTTTCAGATAGTGATACTGCGAAAATCTTTTGATAAGCAGCGCCTATTGAAAAGTTTGGAATAACAATTATTTTTCTATCTGTTGTTGTTTTTAATTTTGACAACATTTCTGCACTTACTCCGGATGATCCAATTATTAGATCTGCATTTGAATCTAATAGTTTTTCTATATTTTTATTTATTACCGAAGCAGGAGAGAACTCTACGACTATATCTTCTTCTATATTTGTTAAATCTTTATAGATTTTATATTCTTGTCCATCATAATTAGGATCATGAATTGCTGTCACGATAAAATCGTTTCTAGAGCTTATGTAATCTGAAACAAGTTGGCCCATTGAGCCTGCTCCACCAGATATCAAAACAGTCTTTTGCACGATTTCATTCATCTTTGATAATTCCTTATACTTATAGTTGTTAATGATAATGATAATTAGATGAATTCAAAGAAAAAAAACATCGAAGCTCAAATAGTTGAAGATTTTGAAAAGATCAGACCTGCTATTACGAGATTACTGCAAACTCAAATGAAAAATGATGATTTATCACTTCGATATGGAAGATCAAAATCTAACAGCAAGAATGATATTGTAATAAATCCATCAATACTTGTTAATACAATCTCAAAAACAAATCTTGATAGAGATGAGGTTATGATTGGTACTGTTGTTCACGAAGCTATACATGCGACAAATAATTACACTCTAGACCCTGAATCTATAAACAAGCTATTCCCAGAAGAACTGGATGATGTAGAAGATATTGATGACATTCTGGAAATTCTTACAGGACCCTTTGGAAAATATGTTTTTGATATTCTAATTCATTCAATCGAAGAAAAAATCTTTGTTAAACAATACGAAGGTCTAAATTCTATTCTTGAAGATATTTATACTGAGTCGTTTTCTGAGATAAAAAAGCTTGGTAATTTTAGTCAGTACCTATCATTACTTTTTCACTCAATTACTTCGTACATAGATCCCGAGTTTGAAAACTATAAAAAGCCTGTAGTAAAATCATTAAACGAATCATTACATATTTTAAAAACTTTAAATTATGAGGATGTGAATGTATCTGAATTAATTGAAGCAACAGTTCAGATGGTTGATATATGTAAACGGTATAATATTCTTCCAGACTTAGACAACTATACACTTGGAGAACAAAAAGAAATTGAAGAATCGCTTGATGAAAGTGTAGTGAATGACTTAAACAAGGTTCTTATCCCCTCCTCTAACAATGTAACAACAGGTAATACTCTGCAGAAGTTCCTTGGTCAGACGGAGTCTAAAACGACTGATGACAAATTAAATCTTATGGATGATCATATTTCTAAAGTAGGGGCATCAACTACTATCTATTTTCCATCAGGAAATACTGCGAAAGTTGTAGAAAATAGAATACCTGATAATTTTAAAAATTTATTCAAGAATGGTCTTCAAACATACGAATCTTTATTACAACAGTGGAATTTACCTATTTATAAAGTTACAAACAAGATAAAACCCTACTTTATACACAACCAAAAAAGACAAAGAATTAGTGGATTTGATCAAGGAGACTTATCTCCACATGTTCCAATCATGCTTGCCTCTGGAAGATACGAAAGAATGTTTGAGCAGAAACAGCGACTATCCAATAAGTCATATGCAATATCTCTTTTAATTGATGGAAGTGGTTCGATGATTGAAAAAAACAAAGAAGAACTTCATCCTTGGTCTCTAGCCTCAGCATTAATTGGTGCTAGTTACTTGTCGCAAATATGTTTTGAACTTGATATTGATTTTGAAGTTTCTATTTTTAACAGAGCTTTTGCTTCAGAACATGCTGAAAATGAAGATACTTATAATAAAAGAAAATTTGCAGTTTCTTCAATGTTAAATAGAACTTACGGTTCTTCAGCTCAGGAACTTTACAATACCGCAAATCATTATTTTATTAAAGAATTTAAAGATTCATGGAGAGAGAACTATCAACAATTTATTGGTCTTATAGAATTTTCAAGAAATTTAAGAGATTCAATAGATATTGGTATCAGTGAAAATTCAATTCCCCCTGTAAGCATGTTTGAAAAAGGGACTAACATCGATGAAATAAATATCATGCATGCAACAAAAAGATTGTTAAATCATCCATCAAATACAAAGATGTTAGTTGTACTGTCAGACGGTATGACTAGAGGATCATTGAATGAACTTCAAACTAGTATAAACTTTGCAACTACAAATGGAGTCGATGTAATCGGAATAGGAATAGGCAGTAGAGGTTCATGGAGAGAATATATTAATAATGTACAAATTGAAAAACCTGAACAATTAATTCATTCCATAGTAAACATCACAAAGGATATACTTATAAAAAACATTAAATTAACATCCGGAGTTGCCTAATGGGTAAGAAAAAATTTGTAAATCCTGATAGTGAGAAACAATCTGTTGAAATAGAAGAATGCAAATTAGATAAAAAACAAGATGATTTTGACTCAAGAAGTAACAGAATTCCAGAGGTAGATGAATTCTATGTAGACCTAGGAATGCAATATAGACTAGCTCAGGTTATGAATTCAAAAAGTAAATCATTTAATAATGAAATACCTATACACATTGCACTGATGGGTCATATGGGTACAGGAAAGGATCATGATATAGAACAATTCGCAGCAAAACTTAAGTTTCCGTATTACAGAATTCCTTTATCTGGAGAGGTTAGAGACGTAACACTTTTAGGATCTGTTCAGTTGTATGGAGATGGTAAGGGTGGGACCGAAAGTAGATGGCAAGATGGTGAATTAACAAGAGCATTAAGAGGACCAGCAATTGTAAATTTATCAGAGCTCAATGCAGCGGGCCCTGAAGTTTTATTTGCACTACATTCATTACTTGATAGACACAGAAAGTTAGAGCTCCCAAACGGAGAAGTGCTTTCGCTAAGAGAAGATACTTATATTTTTGGAACAATGAACCCAACTAGTTTAAGAGATTATGCAGGTACCCAGTCATTAAATAAAGCTTTTGCGGATAGGTGGGTTATATGGGATAAGCCTTTCCCAAATAAAGAACAGCTAAATACTATTTTTGAAAAAAGATATCCGAAGCTTCAAAAAGAATACAGAGATTTAATAATTAAACTAGCAACAGAAATTAATAACTCATTTATGTCAGATGATATAAGTATCAATATAGAAACACCTATGAGTTTAAGAACAATTGTAGAGAGAATCCCTATAGGCTTAGATGTTTATGCAGAATCATCAGACCCTCTAAAAGACACTTGGGAAAACTTTGTACTACCTCATGTTAATAAAGAAGACTTAGATCATTATAAAACTTTATGGAACACAATAGTTAGAAAAGGGCCATCTATAAAGCCTCAACTTTAGAAAATTTAATTAGAGGTATGTCTCTATCAGTTCTTTTTCTATACATTTGAAAAGTTGGATAGACTTCATCCAATAAACTCCAGTAATATTCTTTATCAGAGGATTCTATTAATTCATAAGTAGCCTCAAATCTTTCATTATTAATTGTTATAAATGGATTTGAGGAAGATAGATTATAAAACCAATCTGGTGTTTTATCATTACCGCTGTAAGAAGCTGCAACTATATAATCATTTTCACAATTAGCGTAAGTTAAAGGTGTCTTTCTAAGTTGATTTGTTTTACTACCTATAGTTTCAAGTAAAAGAATGTGATCACCTATTATTTTTTCACCTAAAAAGGAATGATTAAATTTTATAATTTTAGAGTGGATTTTTGAAACTATCTTATAAAGCCATTCTGGCCAGAGATGTGCTGACTTTCCGAGTAATCTCCACATTGATTATTTACTTTAAAAATCTTCTTGATTTTCTTCTTGATCTTTAAATTTTGGATCGTACTTTTTAAAAAAATCTTTAATTTTGTTTTCTAAATCTTCAGTTTCCAAATTAGCTAATTCATTTCTAAGTTTCTTAATTTGAATCTTGATATCAACATTTTCATCCATAAGTCTTAAAACATACCTAAACCCAAGTATTACTACAACAAATTTTAAGATTTTCCTCATTAATGCATCATAAATACAAACTTAATTTAAAAAAAGGGTTTTTTGCTTAAATTGACACTGGAGTTAATTGCTTACCTCAAGTAAACTTATAATGATGCAAGAAATACTAAGTAACCTCGTCGCTGAACAGCAATTATTAGATCAATATCTTCAGAGTATTCCTGTTAGAAATTGGAATAAAAAAACTACATACAAAAATTGGGATATAACAGCTCATGTTAGTTATCTTGCAGCCCTTGAAGATCTTGCTAACAATGCTCTAAAGAAAAAAGGTTCTGAATTTAGTAAATATAGAGGACCTAAGGGTTTAGAGAAATTTGAAAAAGAAGCAATCAGAAAAGGTAGCGATATGAGACCACAAGATGTTATTGAATGGTGGAGAATATCTAGAGCTTCTGTTATTGAAATATTAGCTAAATCTTCTCCTGGCAAGAAATTAACTTGGTGGAAAAATGAAATCGATTGTAGAACGTTCGCAGTTACAAAATTAGCGGAAACATGGGCACACAGTTTAGATGTTTATGATGCAATGAAAAAAGATTATCAAGACACCGTAAGAGTTGAACATGTAGCTCTTTTTGGATGGTTAAATGCAGAACAAGCAAGTAAAGTCAACAAAACTAAATATCAAGATCTAAGAATAGAACTAATCGGACCTGAATACAAAGCTTGGCAATTTGGAGACGAGCAAAGTGAAAACAGTATAAAAGGAAATGCTAGTGACTGGTGTAGGGTTGTCACTGGTAGAGTCCCTAAAGGTCATGAACTTACACTTTCAACTGAAGGTGATTTTGCCAAAAAATTCATTAAATTTAATCACGTAAAAATATAATGCAAGTTTATGGGGTAGTTCACTTAAAAAGCCTTCCTGGCTCCCCTTCTAATAGACTTTCTATTGATGAAATTATTGACACTGCTCAAGAGGATGTAAATAGCTTGGTTTATGGTGGTGTTGATGGAATCATAATTGAAAATTTTGGAGATACACCATTTGTAAAAAATGATATTTCTAAACGTACACTTGCAAGCTTCACTACAGTTGTAGAAAATTTATCAATAGAACGAGATATCAAAGTTGGAATAAATGTTTTAAGAAATGACGGTTTATCAGCTCTTGCAATTGCTGAAGCTACAAAATCTCAGTTTGTAAGAATCAATGTTTTAAATAATACTATGTTTACCGATCAAGGTGTTATAGAAGGTGATGCTCACGGAATTAATCAGTTCAAATCAAGCCTTAATAGTTATGTAGAAATCTATGCTGATGTATTTGTAAAACATGCCGTACCTCCTCCCGGTTCAAAAATTGAAAACCATGCAGATGAATTGATTCATAGAGCTGGTGCGGATGTAGTAATTGTGACTGGAGACGGTACTGGTCACGAAATAAATATTGAAGATTTACAAAAAGTAAGAAATATCGTTCCAACAGGAAAATTAGCAATTGGATCTGGAGTAACCTCAACAAATGTCGACGCTTATCAAGATTTGGCAGACATACTAATTGTAGGTACTAGTTTTAAGGTTGATAATGATGTTGCTAAAAGGGTTGACATCAATAGAGTTGAAGAGTTAGTTAGAAAAATAAAATAATTTCTATTACTACAATACAAATCTGTTACTTAACTATCATTTTTATTTGAATGGAAGCCATACTTAATCCAGCACTATTATTGTTCCTTTCAGGAATATTGATTGGAACTATATTTAGATTAATCCTTCCCAACTCTATTTCTAAATACTTGGGATATTATTTACTACTTTCCCTAGGGCTTAAAGGTGGATCAAGCCTTCAAGAAAATGGATTTATAAGTGAGGTTATAAGTGCACTTACACTTGGAGTAGTATTTGCTCTTTTAATTCCAATTATTGCTTATTTTTATCTTAAAAATTTACTCAATAGCAACGATGCAGCCGCACTCTCTGGGACTTATGGATCAGTAAGTGCTGTTACATTTGTGACAGCTATTTCATACCTTACAACTACTAATCAAAACTTTGATAACTATATGTCTGCTGTTTTAGTTGTAATGGAGTTTCCAGCTATATTTATGGCACTCTATTTAGTTACTCAAAACAAACAAATTAAAAGTAATAATTTAGATACTATAAAGACAGCATTTTTAGAAGTACCAAATATTATTTTGATCTCATCGTTGTTTTTAGGATATTTTGTAAATCAAACACTTTTATCTAATTTAGATTTCATAATTGTTGAAATATTTGATTACGTTTTATACGTGTTTTTATTTGTTATGGGGACTAGGGTCGCAAAGAGAATTGGAGAACTTAAAGGCAAAGGAGTTAGCCTAATTGCTTTTGCTTTATGTACTCCATTGATTGGTTCAATTATTGCTTTATTAGCATCTATAAACTTAAATTTTTCTGTTGGCAACGCAACATTGCTTATGGTGTTAACAGCAAGCGCAAGCTACATTGCAGTACCAGCAGTTGTAAAAGACGCTATACCAAATGCAAATCCCGCTATTTACCTAGGACTAAGTTTGGGTGTCACATTTCCATTCAATATCATTGTTGGAATACCTTTGTATAACGAACTAGCTAAATACTTTATTGGCTAATTAGAGAAGGAAGCCTCCATCAATAGTTACAACTTCGCCTGTAATCCATGATGCATCATCACTTGAAAGAAAATAAATCAAACTAGCAATATCTTCTGGTTCTCCAAGTTTTTTTAGAGCATGAAGATCTGCGCTTCCCTCCTCATTGCCTGCCCAGAGCATTTCTGATAGCTTAGTTTTTACTACTGCTGGTGCTATACCATTCACCCTTACGTCAGGTGCAAGCTCCATTGCTAATTGTTTCGTCATATAAATTAATCCTGCTTTTGATACATTGTAAGCACCCATGAAGTGAGAGGGCTTTATACCCCCGACAGAACAAACATTCAAAACTGATTCTTTTAATCCGGCTTTTACTGCTTCTCTTGTCCACATTAAAGGACCCATCAAATTTACATCCCATGTTTTTTGTACTGCTGATAGATCTACATCAAGTAAGCTACCTCCAGAAGGATTTGTACCAGCATTGTTAATTAAAACATCTAAAGTCCCTGTTTCATCCACGATTTTTTTACAAGTCTCAGTTGCAGCAGCAAGATCATCTGCTCTTGCAACAAAACCCTTTAATTGGGAATTATCAGAAAGTACCGCCTCTAGATTCTCTTCTTTTCTGGATGTGATATAAACGTTCCATCCCTGATCAATGAATTTTTGAGCCGTGGAAAGTCCTATACCTCTTGTTCCACCGGTTACAAGTACAGTTTTCATTATTGTTAAAGTATAGTAGTTATTTCTTATTTCAGTTACAGTTGAACTGCAAATGGAAAATTTTCAAAAATATAAAGTATTACTAACGCAAAATCAAAACTTTCGTAAACTTTTTGCAGCTCGCTTAATCACATTAGGTGGAGACTGGTTATTAACTGTGCCTCTCTTAGGAATAATTTATGAGTTAACTGAAAATCCCTTTATTACCTCTCTTGTATTAGTCGTTCAGAGTGCGCCGTTATTTATGCTTGGAAGCTTTGGTGGCTACTTAGCAGATAGATTTGATAGAAAAAAAATAATCGCAATTTCAGAGTTCTTATCAGGAATGACAGTGTTGTTAATTCTTTATGCAGTCACAACTGAAAATGTCGCTTTTATTTTGTTTTCATTTGGATTACTTTCAGTTGTAGGTTCTCCATACATGCCAACTTCTGATGCCGCTTTACCAAATGTTGTAAGAAAGGAGAATTTAGCTGAGGCAAATGTTATATTTTTTTCTAGTTGGGGTGTTATGGCTGGTCTAGGTGCAGGTTTAGGAGGATACTTAACAACAGTAATCAGCAGAAATATGTTATTTGCAATCGATAGTTTAACCTTTGTTCTTTCAGCTTTAATTGTCTTTTCAATAAATAAAAATTTGAGCGAAAAATCTCAACATAAAGATGATGAAGAAGATATTAGTTATAAAGAAGGTCTTAAATATGCTGCATCTAAGAGAGAAATTTTTTCCTTAATTATTACAAAAGCAACATTTAGTATCTCGGCTAGCGGTTTACTTTCTTTGTTTACTGTTCTGTCATATGATATATATAAAACTGGAGACTTTGGTACAGGCCTTATGTTCGGTGCAAGAGGCATTGGTGCACTTATTGGTCCAATTGCGATTAGATATTTTTTTGGAAGCACAGATGGAAAACTGCTGAATACAATCGGCATAACTATCATGGCCTGGGGTTTATTTTATTTCTTTATACCGTTCTCAATTTCTCTATACCTAACAGTGTTCTTATTAATCCTTGGACACTCTGGTGGTGGATCTCAGTGGGCATTTTCTACATATGGACTACAAGTACTCACGCCAGATAGGCTCAGAGGAAGAATTGCTGGGATTGATTACTCACTTTATTTTTTAATGAATACAATTTCAACTCTAATGATTGGATACCTTGCAACTATATATGGAGTACTTTTTGTCTTTAAACTGTTTCCAGTAATAGGATTTTTATTCGGATTTGTCTGGTATTTATCCACAAGAAATATCTGGAAGAATTTAGATAAATCCTAAATAAGTTCATCACTTGGAAAAAAGATTTTTTCCTTCAAATTTTTTTGTACCATTCACATAGCTAAAGTACTTTCTGCATTCACAAGATTGATACTCTATGTCAATAGGATAAAACTCTCTTTTAGCTTCAGGCCAATACTCTCCTTGAAGTTCTATCATTTTAAGGCCTACATCTTGGTGGCTATTTAAATTGAGAAAATTTTGGAGCCTATCTAAATATGGTTCTGCACCAATGCCAGTTGGAACATCAGTGGTAATTGGTATAACATCTTCTCTAAACCAGGCAATATCTATCAAAGCCATAAATATTGGGAAGTCATTATTCATCTTAAATTGCATATTTACATTGTTTGTAGCAGTAATAACATCTCTATTAGAATTTAAAACTATTTCAGCTAACTCTTCTTTTTTTTCATAAAATTTGTATGTGGCTGCATCTATTCGACTATATAAATTTTGATTCCAATATGAATCTTCTACTGGGTATGCTGTGAAATTCTCCCACTGCTCTAAACCAAGAAGTCTCTCTTTTAAAGCCTCTGGATTACTTAAATCATTTATCGTTAACTGATCAATAGTTAAATCTCTGTTGCACCACCTACTAAAAAATAAAGATTGGATTAACAAAGGTAAGTCCTCTTTTGCTGGTTCAGCAAATTTAATAATGGATTTACTTACTTTGTCATCCTCTCTAAAAACATTTAAAAAACGACCTTTTTGTAAAATTGGATCATCACTCCAGGGATATACTTCTCCTGACTCTCTTTTAATACGTACTGCTTCACGTTTCTTGCAGTAATCAAAAAAGCTTTGTACTGGGTCTTCTATTTCAAGACCATCTAGCGAGTGTGCATATGGATTCTCTAAAACCATAACATTAATTTAAACAGATTACTTCATACTTTTCTTACTTCACAACTGGTATTTGAAGCATATTTGTTGTGTAAGCAGCAGACTTTCTTTCCGACTTCATTCTCCAATCTTTTTTTATACCCTGTGCTCCCAGTGTTAATGTGCTTGATCCATACCTGGTATTAACGCCGTCCAGTACCTCCATGAGACGGTCTGATTGATCGTAGTTCTCATATTCGTAAAAACTGTACTGTTCGTTCTCTGCGTCAGTGATGTCTAGCAGCATTACACCAATTTTCTGGTACTCATATCCGTACACAAAGAGTTTTCTTGTTAAGTGCTTTGCTTCTTTGACAATCTTTGACGTATTACTTGTTGGTATTGAAAAAAATGTACTCATACCGTTGCTATATCTTTTCTCTGGATCGACAAATGGACTGGTTCTTAAAAATACATACAATCCTTGTGTTCTAGAACCCTGTGCTCTCAACTTCTCACACGCTCTAGCAACATAGTTAGAAACAGCTTCCTCTAACTCACTTACTAGCATTACTTTTCTACCAAATGACTTAGAGGATATGATGTTTTTCTTATTCTTCTTTTTCTGACATGACGAGCATTTGCCTGTGTTAAATCATAAGCGGTATCTACTCCAATTCTTCGAAGCCTTCTTCCCCATCTTGTTGAGATTCCCCAAATTTCTTCAAGTGGTAGGTCTTTTAAAATCTCATCTCTTACGCTCTGATCTCGTATGTCGAAGACATTAGATGTTGTGTATTTTTTAGCTTGTCTGTTTGCTACTTTTGCCAATGTCTTTGTTGGGCCTATGCCTATTGAAACTGGAATCCCTGTCCACTGTTTGATTAATCTTCGTATCTCTTGAGCTGTCTCTTCTAAGTCACAGTAGTAAAAGCTGCTGATATCGAGAAACGCTTCATCAATAGAGTAAATCTCTATATCGCTGGCAAGAGATTTCAGTGAAGTCATCACTCTAGCCGACATATCACCATAAAAAGTGTAGTTTGATGAAAATACATGAACTTTGTTTCTATTGATAAGTTGTTTGTATTTAAAGTACGGGGCTCCCATCGGTATGCCTAAAGCTTTTGCTTCGTTTGATCTAGCAACAACACATCCATCATTGTTAGACAAAACAACAATGGGCTTTCCTTCTAGCTTTGGGTTGAATACTCTCTCACAAGACGCATAAAAGTTATTACAGTCCACTAGGGCAAAAATTTTATTATTCACTTACTTACTCCTTTGAATACTGTACACTATTCTAAGAAAAAAGAAAGACATTTTTATGCCACGAGGTGGAGCAAGAAAAGGAGCCGGTAGACCAAAAGGTCAAGGCAAGTATGGAGAGCAGACAAAAGCTGTCCGTATTCCTGTAAGTAAGGTTAAGTATATCTCTGAGGTCATCAACAAAGGGCTGTATGAAGTACCAATGTATAGTAATAAAGTTGCAGCTGGATTCCCATCCCCTGCAGACGACTATTTAGAAGACAAAATAGATTTAAATCAATATTTAGTAAAGCATCCTGCATCAACATTTTTAGTAAGAGCTTCTGGAGAATCAATGATCAATGCTGGAATATTTCCAGACGATATCTTAGTTGTAGATAGAAGCTTAAAAGCTGAAGATGGAAAAGTAGTTATTGCTGTTGTTGATAATGAACTGACTGTAAAAAGATATCGTAAAAAAGGCAAGAACATAATTTTAGAGCCAGAAAATGAAGCGTTTGATCCAATTGTTATTCCCCGTGAAAGCGAGGCTTTCGTTTGGGGAGTCGTTACAAATGTTATCCATAACTTATAAACTTCAAAATAAAGCTGAATGGACCAACGATAAATTGTAAAATAATGATAGATGGAAATATTAAAAACAAATTTAGAAGATTTT
>LUMT01000141.1_pt1 | contig 29677 bp, 31 predicted proteins | sample 729741 | NCBI WGS metagenome assembly LUMT01 (sample SAMN03860299, study PRJNA289734) | marine metagenome | biome: seawater column; feature: ocean; material: water; isolation source: Red Sea water column Station 192 - depth 50m | place: Saudi Arabia: Red Sea | collected 2011-10-15 | depth 50 m
TTTTTGTATTTTTTATTTTTTTAAAATTAGTGAGTATATCAACAATTTTTTTATAGATTTTACATCTATTATTTTTCTTTAGAATATTTTTTACACTTTTTTTTCCTAGATCAGTAATCTGTATACAGTTTTTATTATAATCACTTTTTATAAGCCTTGGTGCATGTATTTTATGACTATTCAAAATTTTATTAATACAGTCATATACTAAAAGATTTTTATATTTATTTTTTTTCGAATAAATTAATATAGAATTATTTGATCTGTAAAATTCCCTATCTGATGCGTCGCCTTTAATTTTTTTAAAATTCATAATTTTTGCAATTTCCAAAAAGTTTAATTTTTATATTCCTATTTTTAAATTTTTTTGAATATTTAAATTTTAATTCGATACGGTTTTTCGGTTTAAATTTTATTTTTTCTGGCCATTCTACCAAAGAAAGTACCTCTTTATCCTCGAAAATACCAATATTACTCAATTCTTTATAATTTTTTACCCTATAAAGATCATAATGTTGTATTAGTTTTTTTTTAGCCACATATTCGTACATTATAGTAAATGTTGGACTTGGTACTTCAGTAATTTCTGAATTTGTTTTTTTTTGTAAATGATTTATAAAAAACCTAGCAAATGTGGTTTTTCCTACTCCGAGCTGACCATATAATAAAATTGTTTCTCCCGACTTTATTTTATTTGCAATTTTACAAGCTAAATTTTTTAAAACTTTTAGATTTGAAACTTCTAACGAGCTACCCTTAGTAGCGATAGGCATCTGGTTTGTAAGGTCCTTCTTGTTTTACACTAATATAATCTGCTTGCTCTTTAGATAACTTGGTCAACTTAGCTCCAACTTTTTCTAAATGAAGCATCGCAACTTTTTCGTCTAGATGTTTTGGTAAAACATAAACTTTTTTTTCGTATTTATCAAAATTCGTCCCATTTATAATTTCTAAGTGCTTCAACCTGAATTTCATTATCGAAGTGACCAATGTTACAAAGTATTGCTCTATCTTTCATATCTCTCATATGATCAGCTGTTATGATATCTTTATTTCCAGTAGCAGTCACAACTATATCTGCATGCTTAATCATGTCATCCATCAGGACTACTTCATAGCCTTCCATAGCGGCTTGTAGTGCACAAATCGGGTCTGTTTCAGTAATCATTACTCGTGCACCAGCCTGTCTCAATGATGCTGCACTTCCTTTTCCTACATCACCAAAACCAGCTACTATGGCTACTTTTCCTGACATCATCACATCTGTTGCTCTTTTGATACCATCTACTAGGCTTTCTCTACAACCATATAGATTGTCAAATTTCGATTTTGTAACTGAGTCATTTACATTTATGGCTGGAACTAAAAGAGTTCCTTCGCTTTCCATTTTTTTTAAAGCCAAAACACCTGTGGTCGTTTCTTCTGACAAGCCTCTAATGTCTTTCATGAGATGTTTATAATCTTTATGCATTAAAGCTGTTAGGTCTCCCCCATCATCTAAGATCATGTTAGGTTTCCAATCTTTTTTTCCTTCGATTGTTTGTCTCACACACCACCAATACTCATCCTCAGTTTCACCTTTCCATGCAAAAACTGGAGTTCCAGATTTTGCTATAGCTGCAGCAGCGTGATCCTGGGTAGAAAATATATTACAAGACGACCATCTGCACTCAGCACCAAGGTCAACTAAAGTTTCAATTAGAACTGCTGTTTGTATTGTCATATGTAAACATCCTAAAATTCTTGCACCTTTCAATGGACTCTTGCCTTTGTATTCTTTACGCAAAGCCATAAGGCCTGGCATTTCAGTCTCTGCGAGAGAAATTTCTTTTCTTCCAAAATCAGCTAAATTAATATCTTTTACTTTATAATCAGTCATATTTTTTCTGCTTGTACATTAATTCAAAATTTATTCAACTAGTCAATTTACTACTGGAAAATAAATATCAACTCTCGCCCCGTTTTTAGCCTTGTTATTTGATGCAATTACGCTCCCTCCGTGTAAATCAACAAGATTTTTCACTATATTCAAACCTAATCCTGAATGCTCTCCAAATTTTTCAGGTCTATTGCTATAAAATCTTTTGAAAATTTTTTCAGTATTTTTTTCTTTAAACCCTCTTCCCTCATCAACTACTGAAAGTTGGATTTTATTGTTTTTATTTTTCTTAAGTTCGACTATGATTTTTTTGTTATCTTCACTAAAAGAAATAGAATTTTCAAGAAGATTGGCTAAAACTTGTTCAATTCTATTTTCAATTCCTTTTATAAAGTATTTTTCACCATTTTTTTGAATTTTAAAGTTAATCTTAATTCCTCTTTTTGAAAAATATATTGCATTAAAGTCGTCAACAACTGAATTGATAACTTCCTCTAAATCTATATTCTTCATTTGTTCTTGAGTTATAGCAACTTCATCTTTTAACATTTGTGAATAGTCTGTAATTAGTCTTTCGATTCTTTCAACATCGTGTGATAAAATTTTGACTAATTTTTCTTTCTCATTATTACTGCTTGTTTCACTTAAAATTTCTGAAGCACTTTTTAATGATGCCAGTGGATTTCTAATCTCATGTACTAAATCAGTAGAAAAGTTTTCTGCTGTATTTACCCTTTTTTGTAATTCATTTGTCATATCGCTTAATGAATGTGACAACTTACCTAGTTCATCATTTCTTTTAATTAAATTTGTTAAATCAACTCTTTTTTTACTTCTCTCTTTAATGTTTTGAGTAAAATTAACCAAATTCTTGATTGGCTTTAAAAAATACCTATTTAAAACTAAGGAAAAAATAAAAATTACAATTCCTACAAATATAGCAGTACGTATAATAAAAGTTTTTCTTTCATTAATCGCGGTCTTAATCTCATTCGCATTTTCTGAAATCAATAAATAACCAGACTGTGTATCATTTATTATTAAGTTTTTTACAGTAGATAATTTGAATTGCTGATAACTTTCTGTTGTAAAAGTAAAGGGTTTACCAAAGTTAGTTGAGGAGGCATAATTTGATATTTTTTTTTTTAGCTCTGTTTCTTTTTTTTTATTTATTTTATCTTCTTGAGTAACTGTTTCATTATTATTTTTAGAAATATCAAATTCAACTATATCAATTCTCTGACTAAATGACCTTGGATCTAAATCTAAAGTGTTAGTGTCTGCTATTATATCGTAATCTTCATCTAAAAATACTACTCTATCAACACTCTGAAATAAAAATCTTTTAGAAAATAAAAAATTTTTAATATCCTCTTTGTTAAATTGAACATTCAATCTATTTAGGTTTTGTATAGTATTATTTAAAATTTGAATATGTATTGAAGTTTTTTTTTTAATTAAATTTGGTTGAACGTAACTTAAATAGATTATTGTTAGTGAGCCTATAAACAAAAAGATAATTAGATTAATAAATAAAAATTTTTTTAAGATTGATAAATTTTTAATAATTGAGGAAAACATTAACTGACATTCCACCTGTAGCCACTTCCGTATCTAGTTTCGATAGCTGAAAAATTTTCATCGACCTTTTTAAATTTTTTTCTAATTCTTTTTACATGGCTGTCAATTGTTCTATCCTCTATGTCTGTGTCCTCTCTATATGCAATATCCATCAATTGTGCTCTTTCTTTTATTATTCCTGGTCTTTTTGCTAGCTCTTGAACTATTAAAAATTCAGTAGTTGTTAATTTATCTGGGAGTTGTTTGCCATCCCACTCGCATTCCAATTGAGAAGGGTCAAGTTTAAGTTTTCCATGATTAATAATATTTTTTGTGTCCTCAATATTGACATTTTTTTTTCTCAACTGAACACGAATTCTCTCTATTAAAACTTTTATCGAAAAACCCCCAGACTTTTTCACAAAATCATCTGCACCAAGTTTTAATCCTAGCAACTCATCTACCTCTTCATCTTTTGAGGTTAAAAAAATAACTGGCAATGAGGTTTTTTTTCTTAATTTTTTAAGCAATTCTTCTCCATCCATTTTTGGCATTTTAATGTCTATTATTGCTAAATCTGGGGGAGTTCTGGATAGACCAATTAGTGCACTTTCTCCGTCTAAATAGGTCTGGACTTTAAATCCCTCTTTTTCTAAAGCTATACTAATGCTTGTTAGAATATTTCTATCATCATCTACTAATGCAATTGTATGTGTCATGCAGTAATTAAAAATACTAAATTGTTATAATTTGGGCAATAGTTTATCTTATTGTAACAATCCCCAATTTTCACCAATATTAACATCTACAAGTATTGGAATTGAAAATGAATGCAAATCACTTTTCTGAACACTTTTCATGCCAATTTCTACTAATTTTTTTATATTATCTATATTATCTTTCTTAACCTCAAAAATTAATTCATCATGAATTTGTAAAAGTAACTTGCAATCTTTTATTTTTTTAACTTTTATTTTTTCAAAAATATTAATCATTGCGATTCTCATTAGTTCAGATGCTGATCCTTGAATAGGGGCATTTATAGCAGCCCTCTCTTGAAAATTTCTGACATTAAAATTTTTATCATTAATTCCTGTTATATGTGTTCTTCTTCCAAAAATATTATTAACATATCCACTTTTTCTGCAAAAATTTATTGTGGTTGACATATAATCTCTAATCTCAGGGAATTTTTTAAAGTAAGACTTTAGGAACTCATCTGCTTCACTGGTTGAAACAGAGATTTGTTTTGCAAGACCATACTGTGAAATACCATAAATTATTCCAAAATTAATAGCCTTTGCTTTACGCCTTAGCTCAGACGTAACATCTTTTATTTTGACATTGAAAACCTGGCTTGCTGTTAATGAATGTATGTCCTCTTTATTGTTAAATGCTTTTTTGAGCTCTTTAACATCCGCAAGATCAGCTAATATTCTCATCTCGATTTGATTATAATCTGCGGATAATAGGCTACATCCTTTATTTGAAATAAATGCCTTTCTAATTTCCTTTCCATCATTAGATTTAATTGGAATATTTTGCAAATTAGGATCACTTGATGCTAATCTGCCAGTTGTTGTTGCAGCTAATAGAAAACTAGTATGTACTCTACCTGTGTTAGGATTTAAGAATTCTGGCAATGAATCTGAATAAGTATTTTTTAATTTCGTAAGCTGTCTCCATTCTAAAACAAGTTGCGGTAGTTCATGACCCTTATAAGCGAGATCCTCTAATACACTGGCACCAGTGGCAAAACTACCTTTTTTCGTTTTTTTTAAAGCAGATATTTTCAAATCATTATACAGTACCTCTCCAAGTTGCTTGGTAGATCCAATTTTAAATTCTTTTTTAGTTATATAATAAATTTTTTTTTCTAAATCAGAGATTTTTTTTTGGAAATTTTCAGATAATTTGTTTAAAAATTTTTTGTCAAGTTTAATTCCATTTATTTCCATATGTGCTAAAATTTTAATTAATGGTTTTTCAAAAGTCTCATAGATATTCATTAATTTTTCATTTTTAAGATTAATTAAAAATTTTTTGTAAAGTCTAAAAGTAATATCTGCATCCTCAGCCGCATAATTTTTTGCATCTTCAACATTGACTTCACTAAAATTTATTTGTTTTTTGCCTGTGCCTACAATTTCTTTATACGTTATTGTCTTGTGACCCAAATGAATCTCTGACAAAGTATCCATATTGTGCCTGTTTTTGCCCGCATCTAAAACGTATGACATAAGCATTGTATCTTCTAGAGGTTCTAGATCAATTCCTCTTCTATAAAATATAATGTAGTCAAACTTAATATTTTGCCCAATTTTTTTTATACTTTTGTCAATTAGAATGTTCTCAAGTTTTTTTAGAACTTTTTTCTCGTTTAAATTTTTATAATTTTTGTGATTTAGAGGGATATAATAACTTACTCCAAATTTTGGAGATATTGATATACCTATTAAATCTGCTTGATGAGGATCAAGAGAACTTGTTTCTGTGTCTATAGATATTTCAGTTAACTCTTCAATTTGAGATATTAATTTGTTAAGTTCATTTTCATTTTTTATTAAAATATAGTTTTTTTTTGAAATTTTTTCTGATTTATTTTGAGTGAATATCTTTTTTTCATCTTTGAAATCAATCTCTCCGTAGGTTGATATTGCTGAACTTAATAATCTATTAAATTCCATATCTCTTAAAAAATTATATAATTTTTTTTTATCTATTTGTTTTAATTTAAATTCACTGAATGGAACTTCTAAAGGCACATCTTTTTTTAAAGTTACAAGTTTTTTACTTATTATTGCTTTTTCACGGTTTTCTATAAGTGTTTCTCTTCTCTTATTTTGTTTAATTTTTTTTGTGTTTAATAATAATTTTTCCAATGAACCATATTTATTAATTAATTCTGCAGCAGTCTTAATGCCTATTCCTGGCACACCTGGCACGTTATCGCTACTATCTCCTGCTAAAGATTGAACATCTACAACTTTATCTGCGCTAACACCAAATTTTTTTTGTATGTCTTCTTCACTGATGAACTTATTTTTCATTGGATCGTAAATTCTTAAATTTTTTTTATAAAGTTGCATCAAATCTTTATCAGAAGATACTACTGTAACATTTTCACCTTTTTTTATTATCTGTTCACTATAAGTTGCAATTAAATCATCTGCTTCATAATTAGTAAGTTCAATAGACGGTAAATTAAATGCTTCAACAGATTTTCTTATATAGTCAAACTGTGGAATTAAATCATCGGGTGCATCTGATCTATTTGCCTTGTAATCAGAATAAATTTCGTTTCTAAAGTTCTTCCTTGCGGAATCAAATATGACCGCAAAATGAGTAGGCCTAGATTTATTTTCTAGAGATTTTGCATCTTCTAATAATTTAAATAACATATTACAGAATCCTGCAACTGCACCAGTTGGTAAACCGTCAGATTTTCTGGATAAAGGAGGTAAAGCATAATATGCTCTAAAAATATATCCAGATCCATCGATTAAATAATAGTTTTCAGATTTGGATGTTTTGCTCATTTATAAATTTTATTTTAACTTATCTTAATGTTATAAGCCTATAAATTTAAATGAATAATAAAATTGTACTTTCTGTAAAAAATTTAAACAAAATTTATAACAAAAATATTCAAGCTCTTAAAAATTTAAACTTAGAGGTGAATGAGGGTGAGATTTTTGGTCTATTAGGTCCTAACGGAGCAGGAAAAAGTACATTCATAAATATTTTATCTGGTATAACTACAAAAACGTCTGGAGATGTGAATGTTTGGGGTTTTAATTTAGATAAAAATCCAAGACAAGTTAGGGCCTCTTTAGGTATAGTTCCTCAAGAGATAAATGTAGATCCTTTTTTTACTCCAAAAAATTTACTAGAGCTTCAAGCAGGTCTTTATGGTGTAAAAAAAAAAGACAGAATAACTGATACCATTCTTGAATTAGTGTCTTTGAAAGATAAAGCAAATAGCTATACAAGAAATTTATCTGGTGGAATGCAAAGAAGGCTTTTAATAGCAAAAGCATTAGTTCATAAGCCCCCTATAGTTATTTTAGATGAGCCAACTGCAGGAGTAGATGTTGAATTAAGAAAAAAACTTTTAGAAAATGTTAAATCTCTCCAAAGCATAGGGGTGACTATAATTTTAACTACCCACTATTTGTCAGAGGCAGAGGAAATGTGTGATAGAATTGCTATAATAAATAAAGGTAGATTGATTGCATTAGATACTACAGAAAATATGTTAAATAAAATACAAAGTAAAATAGTCAAATTTAAAATAAATAAAAAAGTCTCTAATTTAGGAGATATATCTAATTTAATTAAAATAGTATCTAATAATTCTAAAGAATTAATTATTTCATATGAAAAAAATAAAGTAAATATTCAAAATATTATTGATAGTCTTAAAGCTCAAAATATAGATATTTTAGACGTCCAATCAACTGATCCTGATTTAGAAGATGTATTTATAAAACTAATAAAAGACTAGAATAATTTAATTAAAAATTATAAAGTCATTTTATGGAAAATGTAAAAATATTACAAATTCAAAAAATTTTTAAAATTTTTTTTATTATAATTTTCGGTTCACTGTTAATAACTCTGTCAGCAAAAATAAAAATTCCATTTTATCCAGTGCCAATGACTATGCAAACTTTTATGATTATTTTAATAGGAGCTTCCTTTGGATACAAAATTGGATTAGCAACTGTAAGTGTTTATTTATTTGAAGGTATAATTGGTCTACCCGTTTTTTCGAATTCTCCTGAGAAAGGTACAGGATTAGTATATTTCACAGGTCCAACAATGGGTTATCTTTTAGGATTCCTTGGTGCTGTTTTTTTTGCTGGATATTTTAAATATAACAAAAATCCTTTTTTAAATTTTATAAAAATATTTTTTTCTATTTTCATAATTTATTTACTAGGCATTGTATGGTTGGGATATTTAATTGGTTGGGATAAACCAATATTTAAATTAGGTGCGGAACCTTTTCTTTTAGCAGAATTATTAAAAATAATAATTCTTACAATTCTTATTCCTCATTTATCTAAATTAAGAAAAATTATCTAGGTGATCTTTTAGACAAAATTCTTTGTAATGTACGTCTGTGCATTTTAAGTCTCCTTGCAGTTTCAGATACGTTTCTATTACACAGTTCAAATACCCTATGAATATGTTCCCATTTTACTCTGTCAGCAGACATTGGGTTTTCAGGTGGATCCGCTTTTTTGTTGGGATTCGCTAATAAGGCTTTTTCTACATCATCTGCATCTGCTGGCTTAGCGAGATAATCTATAGCACCTTGTTTAATAGCTGCTACAGCTGTTGGTATGTTTCCATATCCAGTGAGCATTACTACTCTGCTACCAGAGTTAGAATTTTGAATTTCTTTTACAACCTCTAGTCCATTTCCATCACCTAGTCTTAAATCTACAACTGCAAAAGCTGGTTTATTTGATTTTACGGCATCAATTCCTTTTTTTACTCCCTCAGCTTGAAAAACTTTAAAACCCTTTTTTTCCATCGCTCTTGCAAGTCTTTCTCTAAAGGGATTATCGTCATCTACTATCAGAAGAGATTTGTCCTCAAATTCGTTTATATTTTTAACCTTATCTGTCTCCATTGTAGAGGTCATATGGTCATAAATACTAAAATTTCAATAGTCTAAAAAAACCAAAAAAACCTCATAATTTTCTTTACAGAGCTCACTATATAAGTAAAAAACGATTTACGAAAATTGCATATAAGTTATGCAGTTTTTTTTTATTAAATTTTTTTTAAGGAGCTAAAAATGAAAAAATTTAAATCGGTTTATGAACTAATAACTGAGTTAAAACCATCTGATCCAGTGTACTGCATCAGAAAGAAATCAATAAAAAAAGCTTCAAAATACTTTATAAAAAATTTCCCGGGTAAAGTCCTATACGCAGTTAAAACTAATCCGAACATAGCAGTTATCAAAACATTAATTGAGAGTGGTATTAGAAACTTCGATGTAGCATCTATTAAAGAAATCCAAGATATAAAAAAGATAGACAATTCTTTAGAGTGCTCATACATGCACACTGTAAAAAGTAGAGAGGACATAAGGGATGCATATTTCAATTTTGGGGTAAAAGCATTCTCGCTGGATACTAAGGATGAACTAATCAAAATTCTAGAGACTACTAATCACGCAAATGATTTAGAATTATACGTAAGAATTGCAGTTTCAAATGAGCACGCAGAAATTGATTTGTCAAAAAAATTTGGTGCTAATACTAACGAAGCACCAGGTCTAATTAGACTTACAAACCAATATACAAAAAAATTAGGATTAAGTTTTCATGTTGGTTCTCAATGCATGCATCCTATTTCTTATACAAAAGGAATATCCGAAATTGGGAACTTAATTAAGAAAACAAAAATTATGCCCGAGGTAATAAATATCGGTGGAGGGTTTCCAACTATTTATCCTGACTTAATACCACAAACTTTAAATAATTACTTTAAGGAAATAAAAAAATCATTAAATAATCTTAAATTAGACAAGTTACCAAAAATAATATGTGAACCTGGTAGAGCGCTGGTAGCAGAGTCTGGTTCAACAATTGTAAGAGTAAATTTAAGAAAAAAACAAAAACTATATATTAACGATGGTACGTATGGATCTTTATTTGATGGAGGTGTTCCAAATATAGTTTATCCATCTAGACTTATTACAAATGGAAGAATGATATCAAAAAAAATGACAGCATTTGATTTTTATGGTCCAACATGTGATAGCATGGACTATATGAAAGGTCCTTTTGTACTCCCAAACAATATAAAAGAAAATGATTACATAGAACTAGGACAGTTAGGTGCTTATGGTCTTACATTTAGAACTCAATTTAATGGTTTTTACTCTGATAAAATTTTTGAAGTTGAGGATGAGCCAATAATGACTATGTATGATAAGGATAAAAGCAAAAGTATTCTGGTTGCTTAGAGTTCTGTGAAAAAAAACCTAGGTCATAACAGTAAAAAAGATTTTCTCAATAAACCAGTTGAACACATTGATATAACAAAATTTGATGCAAGGCCTATAATTGCTTCAATGGAAAAGATGTCTTTTGTATCTCGAGAGACAGCTAATGCTGCAAAAATTTATAATGAAATGCTAAGTGAAAAAGATTGTACAATTTTTTTAACTTTAGCAGGCTCAACCTCTGCAGCTGGGTGTATGCATATTTATAGAGATTTAGTTAAATATAATATGGTCGATGCTATAGTCGCAACCGGAGCATCAATTATTGATATGGATTTTTTTGAGGCCTTGGGATTTAGGCATTATCAAGGCTCTCAGTTTCAAGATGATACTGAATTAAGAAAAAATTATATTGATAGAATATATGACACTTATATTGATGAGGAGGAACTGCAACATTGTGATAAATTAATTGGAGAAATTGCTGATTCACTTGAACCACGACCCTATACGTCGAGAGAATTTATCTATGAGCTTGGTAAATATTTAAAAAAAAATGCAAAGAAAAAAGGTTCTTTAATTGAAATGTCATATGATAATAACGTGCCTATATTTTGTCCTGCATTCACAGACTCAAGCGCTGGATTTGGGTTAGTGATGCATCAAGAAAAAAATCCAAAAAAGCACATGACTATTGATTCAATTAAAGAATTTAGAGAATTAACTGAGATAAAGATAAAATCAAAAGGATCTGGTTTATTGATGATTGGTGGAGGAGTGCCAAAAAATTTTATTCAGGATACAGTTATTTGTGCAGAGCTGCTTGGGAAAGAAGTGGAAATGCATAAATATGCTATCCAAATCACAGTTGCGGACTCTAGAGATGGAGCGTGCAGTAGTTCAACTTTGAAAGAAGCTAGTTCTTGGGGCAAAGTTGATACCTCTAAGGAACAAATGGTTTTTGCTGAAGCAACTAGTGTAATACCTTTGATTGCAAGTGATGCATATCATAAAGGTGAATGGAAAAAGAGAGATAGAAGAAACTTCTCTAAAATTTTTGAATAAGTGAAATATCTTTCAAATAAAAATGGATTTTTAGGTATTGATAATAAATTTGATATCAAACAAAAATCTATTGTTATACCATTTGGCTTAGAAAAAACAGTTAGTTATGGTGGGGGTACAAAATATGGGCCTAAAGAAATTATAAAAGCTTCACATCAAGTTGAGCTATACGATGAAGAGCTTAATTGTGAACCTTTTAAAGTTGTAGGTGTAAAAACTATCAAACCTTTTAAAATTAGTAAAAATATAAATAAAGCCTTAAAACAAATTTCACATTTAAATCAGAAATCAATTGAAAAAAATTTGTTTCCACTAACTTTAGGAGGTGAACATTCAATTACAGTAGGATGTATTGAGCCTTTTGTTAAAAAATATAAGAATGTAACAATTTTACAAATTGATGCACACGCAGATCTTAGAAATAGCTACAATAATCAAAAATATTCCCATGCATCAGCCATGAGAAGATGTTTAGATTTTAAAAATGTTAATTTAATTTCATTTGGTATAAGAAATATCTCAAAAGAGGAAATACCTTTTTTAAAAAAAAATACTAACAGAATCAAAATATTTTGGGCTAAAGATCAAAAAAAATGGAATCTAAAATATTTTAAAAAATTAATTAAAAATAAAAATGTATATTTAACTTTTGATGTAGATGGTTTAGATTCTAGTATTATGCCAGCGACTGGAACTCCTGAACCAGGCGGCTTATTTTGGTATGAATCATTAAGTTTAATCAAAACTACTTTTATAAATGCAAATGTAATAGGAGCAGATATAAATGAATTAGCTCCAATTAAAGGTTTTAATTCATACAATTTTTTAATAGCAAAACTTGCATATAAAATACTAACGTATAAATTTTTATTAAAATAATTTAAACTGGTTTAAGCGTACCAAGTAATAATCGAAATGGTACAAGCATTACTAAAGCTATAAATATTTTTACACTTAAATCTCCAAGTGACAATGTTACCCAAGGTACTTCAGTTCCATAAAACGAAATAGAAAAGAATAAAAACGTATCGACAGTTGATCCGATTAACGATGAAAATAACGGAGCAACAAACCATGTTTTCCTTCTCAATTTGTCAAAAACTTGTACATCTAATAATTGAGCTATAATAAATGCTGTTCCAGATCCAATGGCTATTCTAATAGAGATTATATCTGAAAAACTTGTGGAAAATATAAGCGTAAATAATATTCCAATTATAAAACCAAAATAAACAATTTTTCTAGCTATTAATTTCCCAAAAGATCTATTTGCTAAATCAGTAATTAGAAAAGCAACAGGGTAACTAAAAGCTCCATAAGTTAATATTTCTTCTAATCCATAATACTTAACGGGAAACTGAACTAAAAAGTTTGAAATTAGAACTATAAATCCCATTAAAAGGGATAAAGTTAAGAACACTTTATTCATTATGCTGATTTTTGAATTATGCTTTTTTTAATTTTCTTTAATCTTATAGATAAATTTTTTGATTTCACTGTTTTCATAAATTGATCGAAACTACCTTTTTTATCTATAGATCTCATTGCTGCATTAGATACAGTAATTTTTAATTTTTTATTAAGAAGATCGCTTTTAAAACTTACTTTTTTTACACTAGGTAAAAATCTTCTTTTTACTTTATTGTTTGCGTGACTTACTTTGTGTCCTTTTAAAGGTTTTTTTCCCGTTAATTCACACTTCTTTGACATGTTGAAGCTGTATAAATGTACTTTTTGTTCCAGTCAAGTTTATAATTTACCTATAATTTCAGAATAATTTTTTATTTTTTTTTCCTTTAATATTGTTTTAAGTTCTTCATTAATTTTTATTGCAATTTTAGGTCCTCTAAAGACCATACCAGTGTAAAGTTGAACAAAATCAGCCCCACTTAAAAATTTTTCATAAGCAGATTTTCCAGAGTCTACACCTCCCACACCAATTATTTTTACTTGTCCATTTAGATTTTTAAAAAAATGATTTATTAACTTATTTGATATATCTCTCAAAGGTTTACCTGATAAACCACCCCTTTGAAATTTTTGATGATCTTTTAAATTATCTCTATTTTGATCAGTGGTATTTGAAACTATTAATGCATTGACTTTGTATTCTATTAATAATTTAGATATGTGTTTTACGATTTCATTATTAATATCTGGTGAAACCTTCAGGGCAATTGGAATTTTGCTGCTTAATTTTTTTTTTTCAGCAAAAATTTTACCTAGTAAATTCTCTAATTCATCTAAATTATGAAAATCTCTCAAGTTTTCTGTATTAGGCGAGGAAATATTTATTGTTATGTAATCTGCTAAGTTGTGGAATTTTTTAAATCCAATAAGATAATCTTCTACTCTATCTTTACTATCCCAATTAGGCCCTATATTTACACCGAGTATACCAATTGGTTTATTTTTTTTTATTCTTTTGCTTACATTATTGCTACCTGAATTATTGAAGCCTAGACGATTTATCAAAGCTTTATCGTTCTCTAATCGGAAAACTCTTGGTTTTTTATTTCCATATTGTTTTAATGGCGTGACAGTTCCTACCTCTACAAAACCAAAACCTAAATTAAATAATGAATTATAAACTTCAGCGTCTTTATCAAACCCAGCAGCAATTCCAATTGGGTTTTTAATCTCTTTTCCAAATAAGGTAGATTTCAAATATAAGTCCTCTGAAATCTTTTGTTTTGGAAATAAATTTGTTTTGAGAGCTTTAATAGCTAGCGAGTGGGCAAATTCAGGATCTAACTTAAATATTAATGGTCTAATTTTATTAAACATTAATTTATTTTCTCTTTAATAAGTGAAATCATTTCCTTCCTTCCAAAAAAACTAATAAAAAATCCTAGCCTTGGACCATTTTCTACCCCAAAGACTACCTCATAGATTAATTTAAACCACTCTCTGAGGTTTTCTTTATAACCATTGTTTTTTCCTACAGTATAAATTTCTGTCTGTATATCCTCGGGCTTCATATTATCAGAACAGTTTTCTAATTTTGAAATTAAATCTAACAAAGCTTTCATTTCTAAACTATTAGGTTTTTTGTATTTTTTATTTTGTTTGACAACATCATTAAAGTACTTGATTGAATATTTTATTAAATTATTAAATATAGGAAAATTATTTTTAGCAACATTTGTTTTATAATTTTTTACAAATTTCCAGAGTATTTCCTCAGATGATGCATTGCTTGTTTCAACTAAATTTAAAAGCATGGAAAAACTCATGATGTTATCCTCAGAGGGAATTTTACCATTATGGACATGCCACAAAGGATTCAACAATAGTTCTCGTGCATCCTGTTTTTTGCTTTTCTCTATTAAATCTAGATATTCATCTACGGCCTTTGGTACAATCTCCTTATATAATTTTTTAGCTCTTTTTGGATTTTGATACATGAACAAAGACAAGCTTTCTGGTGAAGCATACTTCAACCATTCCTCAATAGTTACACCATTGCCTTTAGACTTTGATATTTTTTCACCTTTATCGTCAAGAAATAATTCATAAGCAAAACCTGAAGGATTATTTTTTCCTAACAGTTTAATTATTTTACTGGATAGAATTGCGCTCTCAATTAAATCTTTTCCGTACATTTCAAAATCAACATCAAGAGTATACCATCTCATTGCCCAATCTACCTTCCATTGAAGTTTGCAGTTACCATCTAAAATACTTGCCTTTAATTTTTTTCCATTATTATCAAAAATCAAATATGAATTTTTTTTGTCTATTTCAATGATTGGTATTTCTAAAACTTTACCTGTTTCATTACATATAGGTAAGAAAGGTGAATATGTTTTTTGTCTTTCTTTTCCTAATGTTGGAATAATTATATCCATTATACCTTCGTAATTATCTAATATTTTTTTTAGTGTAGAATTAAAAAAACCAGATTTATATAAATTTGTTGAACTCATAAATTTGTATTCAAATTTAAATTTATCCAAAAATTTTTTGAGCATTTCGTTATTATGCTCTCCAAAACTTTTAAATTTTTCAAATGGATCTGGAATATTTGTAAGTGGTTTATGTAAATTTTTATTTAGCACATCTTTATTTGGGACATTATCTGGTACCTTTCTTAAGCCGTCTAAGTCGTCCGAAAATGTAATAATTTCTTTAGGTAGATCGGTTAAATAGTTCAATGCATTAACAACCATACTTGTTCTTGCAACCTCCCCAAAAGTCCCAATATGAGGTAATCCTGAAGGACCATACCCAGTTTGAAGAATGATTTTTCCTTTTTTATCAATATATTTTTTTCTTTCCTTAAGAATCTTTTTTGCTTCTACAATTGGCCAAGAATTTGATTTTTGTATATCTTCTGTTTTAATTTTTATCATCAATCTAAAATATCTTGTATTTTTAGAATATATTTTATTCTTATAATGTTGAAATTTATTTTCCATAAAATAATGTTCGATAAAAATGTCCAATTATAAAACTGTATTTTTTACACTAGGTATATTGCTTGTAATTTTAGGAGTTGCGATGTTAATACCTGTTATATTTCAGCTATTTTATAAAGAATTTAATTCCACTTTTATTATTTCATCAATAATTACTGTTATATTTGGTATACTATTTTTTTTATCAAATATAGATCATCAGAAAACAATAAACACTCAACAGGCTTTTTTACTTACTGCACTCTCATGGATTAGTATTGCAATTTTTGGGTCTATTCCATTCATTTTCTCAGAACTTAAGTTGTCTATAACTGATGCTTTTTTTGAAAGTATGTCAGGTATTACAACAACTGGTTCAACAATAATTTCTAACATTGAAACAACGCCAAAAGCAATTCTAATTTGGCGAGCAATGCTTCAATGGTTAGGTGGAATTGGAATAATTTTAATGGCAATTACTTTAATGCCGATTATGAACATTGGAGGTATGCAATTATTAAAAATTTCAGGTAATGACACTTCAGAAAAAATTCTTCCTAAGTCTAAGCAGATTTCTTTAAGATTAATTATTATTTATTTAGTACTCACCTTTTTTTGTGCTCTCTTTTATAAAATTTCAGGCATGAATTATTTTGATAGTTTATCACATGCAATGACAACAATATCCACAGGTGGTTTCTCAAATTACGATCAGTCAATAGGTTATTTTAATAATCCTAAAATAGAAACCGTCTCTATTATTTTTATTTTATTGGGAAGTATTCCATTTATTTCTTATATCAAATTTATTTCTGGTAATAAAAAAATAATCTTTAATGATGAACAAATAAAATTATTTTTTAAAATGATTGTTATATCGGTTTTTATACTTTTTGTTTATTTAGCAATTGCAAATCAAAATATATTTGAGATCTCTGTCAGATCTATAATTTTTAACGTAGTATCAATTCTAACAGGAACAGGTTATGTCACTAAAGAATTTGACCAATGGGGAAACTTTCCACTTATATTTTTTTTGATATTAATGTTTATTGGCGGATGCGCTGGATCAACAACATGTGGTATAAAAATATTTAGAGTTCACATACTATATTATTTTGTAAAAAATCAACTTTTAAAAGTTATATACCCTAGAGCGATTATAAATTTAAGATATAACAACAGTAATGTAGATGATAAGCTAATTGCATCTATAGTTTCTTTTGTTTATCTGTATATATTAATTTTTTTTGTTTTAGCTTCATTGCTAACTTTAACTGGCTTAGATTTTACAACATCTATATCTGGTGCTGCCTCATCATTGTCAAATGTTGGTCCAGGTCTAGGAAGTGAAATTGGACCAAATAGTAACTACTCTAATTTGCCTGAGCAATCAAAATGGTTACTAAGTTTGGGTATGATAATGGGAAGGTTGGAAATATTCGCAATATTAATAGTTTTTTTGCCTTCTTTTTGGAGAAAATAATTGAGAAAAAAAATATCTTTTTTTATAAGCGAGAAACCTCTTAAAATGTTGATGTTAGGTTTTTCCTCTGGATTGCCAATACTTCTAGTATTTTCTACACTATCTGTATGGTTATCAAAAGCAGGGGTAGCAAGAGGAACAATAACTCTTTTTAGTTGGGCAGGTTTTGCTTATGCGTTTAAATTTTTATGGTCTCCTTTAGTAGATAAAATTAATATTTCTTTTTTTTCAAAGATGGGCCAAAGAAGAAGTTGGTTATTAATTGTTCAGATATTAATAATAATATCACTAATATTAACTTCGTTTACAGATCCACAGAAAAATTTAAAAATCACAGCAATATGCATAACTTTAGTCGCTTTTTTTAGTGCTACTCAAGACATTATAATTGATGCTTTTAGAATTGAGTCAGTAAATCAAAACAAACAGGGGCCACTTTCATCAATGTATATAGCTGGATATAGAATAGGAATGCTTATAGGTGGAGCAGGAAGCTTATGGTTAGCATCATATTGGGGTGTAGAACAATATGATCAATCTGTATGGAAAAAAGTATATTTGACCATGGCTTTACTTATGTTAATTGGAATATTTGCAAATATTATATCCAAAGATCCATCCAAATTTAAAATAAAGTCAAAAAATACCATGCAACATCTGCGTCTCTTTTTTATAACAATATTATCAGTATTTATTTTTATTTACCTATATTCAATTATACAAAAATCCTATAACGATAATTTTTTAAATTTTTTATTTACAACTTTTAAACTAGCTTTATGTTTTATAATTTGTGGAACTTTGATGTATACACTAACAAAAATTAGAGTAATTAATAAAAATTTAGTTAATAAATCTTACATAGAGCCCATTAAAAATTTTATAATAAGATATGGAAAATTTGCAGTCATTATTCTTCTTTTAATATCTCTTTACAGAATAGCTGACGTAGTTATGGGTGTTATGGCAAATTTATTCTATTTAGAAAAAGGTTATAGCGTGTCTGAAATTGCAACTTACTCTAAATTTTTTGGTGTTTTTGCAACTATACTGGGCGGGGTCTTGGGAGGTTATTTTGCATTTAAATTTGGAACAATGAAAGCTTTATTTTTAGGTGCATTGACAGCTTCAATGAGTAATTTATTATTTGCATGGCTTGCTAATGTTGATGCCAATATAAAATTTTTGATTATGGTTATTACTGCAGATAATATTTCTAGTGGATTTGCTGGTGCAGCCTTTGTTGTTTATTTATCTGGTTTAACTTCAATAAAATTTACAGCAACTCAATATGCTCTATTTAGTTCTTTAATGTTATTCTTGCCAAAATTAATTGCTGGGTATTCTGGGTCATGGGTTGATGTAATGGGATATCAGAATTATTTCATTACTACCGCGATGATGGGTTTACCAGTTTTAATATTGATTATTTGGATTTCTAAAATAGCACCAATTAAATGATTAATAATTACAATATTACAAATATTTATGAAAAAAATAATTTTAAGTCAAAAATCTCTTCGCAATTACTTTACGGTGAAAAATTCAAAATTATTAAAAAAAAACAAGGCTGGTTAAAAATAAAAACCAGTTACGATAATTATACTGGTTTTATTAAAAAAAAAAATTATTCAAAAAATTATAAATCAACACATAAGGTATATAATCTAAAAGCATATCTTTATTCAAAGCCTTCAAAAAGATATAAAACAAAAAAGTTTTTAAGCTTTTGTTCATTAGTTTCTTTAAAAGATAAAAAGAATAATTTTTATAAATTAGGTAATCTTTGGATTGAAAAAAAAAATGTGGTACCTATTAAATATAGAGAGGATTTATTTAAAAGAGTTTCTATTTTTAAAAATGTTAAATATAAATGGGGTGGGAAAAGTTGTAATGGCATTGACTGTTCAGCATTAATTCAAATTTTTTATAAATTTAATAACTTATATTGTCCAAGAGATACAAAGGATCAAATTAGATATTTTAAAAATAAGAAAATGATTAGTAAAAACGCACTAATTTTTTGGAGAGGTCACGTTGCATTATGTCTTTCAAAATCCAAATTAATTCATGCTTATGGACCAAAAAAAAGAGTTTTGATAATGGATATAAATAAAACTATTAAATTAATAAAAAAAACAGCAAAGTTAAATGTTATTGATATTAGATAATGAAAAATAAAAACCATATTTTAAAACAAAAGTTTGAGGATTTAAAAGTTAAACTTTCAAAAAAAAAATTTGATGAGGTTATAAATGAATGTGAGGAAATATTAAAAAATAATGATAATCCAGTTTTTTTTAATCTACTTTGTTTAGCTTACATGAACAAAAAGCAGTTTGAAAAAGCTGTAAATATTATGAATCAAGCAATAAATTTAAATTCAAAAAATCCAGATTTTTATAACAATCTAGGTATGTGCTATTCAAAAATGTTTAAATATAAAAAGGCTAATGAAACATACCAAAAAGGATTAGAATTAGATAAAAATAACTTGCATATACTTAATAATTTAGGAAATTTAAAGAAAGATTTAGATCAAACTGAAGAAGCAGTCAAGATATACAAAAAAATTCTTTCAATTCAACCAGATGCTATGGCAGTAATTTATAACTTAGCAGGACTTTATAATAGTATGGGTGAAATTGAAAAATCGAAAGTATTATTTTTAAAAATTTTGAAACATAACTCGAAGTTTACTGAGGCTGATAGAATTATCTCAGAAACAACAAAGTATGAAAAAAATAATCAACATTTTCAAGAAATGAAAAAAAAACTAAAAGATGAAAAGTTAAACGAAGATTCCCTTGTGCATTTATATTTTGCACTTGCCAAAGCTTATCATGATCAAAAAGATTTTGATACTGCATTTAAAAATTATAAAAAAGCAAATGATCTTTGCAAAAAGACTAGAAAATATAAAATTGATACGGATAAGGAAGTTTTTTCTTCAGTAAAAAAAAACTTTATTAATTTAAATATTTCAAGTCTTAAAAATATTGAGAGGAAGTTTATATTTATAATTGGCATGCCTAGGTCTGGAACATCACTAACTGAGCAAATATTATCAAGTCACAACAATGTATTCGGAGGTGGAGAATTACCTATTACAGAACGAATATATAATAATTATTTTGATAACAAATTAATTAATAATGAAACACTGGTTAAATCTAATAAAGAATATTTAGAATATATATCGAATATAGATAACACAGGTAAAGTTTTTACAGATAAGGCTCCATTAAATTTTCTGTATGTAGGTTTTATACTAAAATATCTTCCAAACTCTAAATTTATAAACATAGTAAGAAATCCAATAGATAACTGCTGGTCAATATATAAAAATTTTTTTCCCGCTAAAATAAATTTTTCTTATAATTTAAGAGATCTTGCAGAATATTATAAATTATACAAAGATATTATAGTATTTTGGAAAAAATATTTTCCAAAAAAAATATATGATTTAAATTATGAAAGCCTAGTGACTAATTCAGAAAAAGAAATAAAAAATTTGTTAAAATTTTGTGAATTGGAATGGGATGAGAATTGTTTAAATCCTGAAAAAAATACTAGAGTCATAAAAACTATTAGTTACAATCAAGCTAGACAACCAATTTATAAAACTTCTTTAAAATCTTATAGTAATTATGATAATTATTTAAAAGATTTAAAAATACTAATCTAAGTGTCATCTCTACCAAAGTTTGGTTTTGCAACATCTTGCTTCATAAAAATTATTTGTTTTCTAACTTTTTTCGAATTTTTCAAAATTTTTAGTATTTCTTTGTTATTTTTATTTTGAATTTTTTTCTTAAAATCTTTTAAATTTTTAATAAACATATCAATAGAATTTATTATATTTTTATCATTACTAAAAAATATATCTCGCCACATAATTTCGTTAGAAGCAGCAGTCCTTGAAAAATCTCTCAAACCGCCAGCGCTAAATTTTATAATATTATTCTTATTTTTTTGTTGAAAGTTCAAAGCTGTTTTTATAAGATTATATGCAACCAAATGTGGAAGGTGACTAGTTATTGAAAAAATATTATCATGTTCTCTTGTTTTCATTAAGACTGTACGCGAACCAAGTTTTTTCCAAAATTTCATTATTAATCTAAGTTTTTTTTTATTTTTATTTTTAATAATTACGCACCATTTATTTTCGAATAATTTTGAATTTCCATATTCTGGACCACTTACCTCTGATCCTGCAATAGGATGGCTTAATATGAAATTTCTATCTAATATAGAATTATTTTTAATTAAATTTTCTACATTATTTTTAGTTGACCCTACATCTGTTATTATATTCTTATCAGTTATATATTTAGATAAATTTTTAAGAATATTTTTATATTGAGACATTGGTGTTGCCAAAATTATTAAATCCATATTAGAGATTTTATTATCTAAATTTTTTATAAATTTAACTTTTTTTAAAAGTCTTTTTGTTATTAATCGATTTTTTTTAGATTTTTCAAAAATGTAAATGTGTTTAGTTAATTTTTTTTTTACAATTCCCCTAAGTAAAGATGATCCAATTAACCCGCAGCCAATTATAAGAATATTTTTAAACATTAATAAATATTGAATTTAAAGCCTTAATTAATAACGTATTTTCTTTAGTATTTCCGATAGTAATTCTTAGTTTATTTTTTATTTTATATATTTCAAGACTTCTAACTATAATACCTTTGTGTTCGAGTTTATCTTTTATATATTTTGCTGAAAATTTGCATTTATCAAAATTTAAAAATAGAAAATTAGCAGAAATATCATTTGTAGTAATATTAAATTTTTCAAACGTTTTTTTAAGTTTTTTTGCCCAAAATAAATTATGCTTTATAGATTTTTTAACAAATTTTATATCTTTTAAAGACTCTACAGCAGACATTTCTCCAATTTTGGTTACATTAAAAGGAGGTTTTATTTTCATTAAAGCATTAACTATTTCACTTGAACCATATCCCCAGCCAACTCTAAGTGATGCTAAGCCATATATTTTAGAAAAAGTTCTGAGTATAAAAACATTTTTAGTATTTTTAAAAAGTTTTAAGGCTGACGTATAATCGTGATTTACAACATATTCCTCATAAGCATCATCTAGAACAAGCAGTATATTAGATCTAAGTTTCTTTCTTAAATTTTTTAATTCACTAAGATTTAAATATGAACCAGTAGGATTATTGGGATTTGCTAAAAATACCATCTTAGTTTTTTTTGTAACTTTTTTGACTATTTGATCAACTGATACTTTAAAATTGATTTCGTTAGCAAAAATTACCTTTGCCCCAACAATTTTTGAGTAAATTCTATACATTAAAAAACTATACTTTGGTACTATAACCTCATCACTTTTATTTAAAAATAATTGGCATAACATCTGAATTATTTCATCAGATCCCGAGCCACAAATAACTTGATTGAAGTTACAATTATATTTTTTTGAAATTTCTTTCCTTAAAATTTTTGATTTTGAGTCAGGATACCTAAAAATTTTTTTAGTTTTGGAAATAATTTTTTTAATTCTTGAAGAACATCCAAGAGCTGACTCATTTGCCGATAATTTAATTACTTTACTTCTTTTTTTTAGTAATGATCTTCCAGGTCTATAGCTCTCTATATCTATTTTTTTAAATACAATTTTTTGCATAAGTCTATATATAAATATTATTAGATAATTTAAATAAAATTTAATAATGTTTTCTAATATTTGACATTGATAGCCACATACTATACAAGATTTTTGCGCTGATTTAACTGAATTGCGAGCGCTTTAAAAAAACCGCTAAATAAGTTTTTTTTCTCTCACAATTCAAATCAGAAATTATGGAAAAATATAATAATATAAAAAAAGTAATTATTAATAAACCATTAAAACTTGATTGTGGTGTTACTATTTCAGATTATCCTTTGGCTTACGAGACTTATGGGAATTTAAATAAAAGTAAAGATAACGCAATAATGGTATTTCATGCGCTTACTGGAGATCAATTTGCATCAGGTAAAAATCCAGTCACAAATAAAGATGGTTGGTGGTCTTATGTTATCGGTCCAAACAAAGCGTTGGATACAAATAAATATTTTGTAATTTGCGCAAATGTAATAGGTGGTTGTATGGGTTCTTATGGACCAAACTCTATTGATCAAAATAGTGGAAAAAAAATTGGTATTAACTTTCCAGTAATAACAATAAACGACATGGTTAATGCTCAATTCAATCTTCTTAATCATTTTGGTATAAGTAAATTATTTTGTGTAACTGGTGGATCTATGGGCGGAATGCAGGTTTTACAATTTGTTGCCAACTTTCCTGATAAATCAAAAATTGCCATACCAATAGCATGTTCTGCTAGTCACTCAGCTCAAAACATTGCATTTAATGAATTAGGTAGGCAAGCAATAATGGCAGATGAGAATTGGAAAAATGGTAATTATGAAATAGAAAATTTATCACCAGCAAAAGGTTTATCAGTTGCTAGAATGGCTGCTCATATAACATATTTATCCAAAAAAGGTTTACAGGAAAAATTTGGAAGAAAACTTCAGGAACGTGACAAAATTAAATTTGGATTTGACGCTGACTTTCAAATTGAAAGTTATCTTAGATACCAAGGGTCAATATTTGTTGATCGGTTTGACGCCAATAGTTATCTTTATATTACAAGAGCAATGGATTATTTTGATCTAAGCAAGAACTACAATGGTGATTTGTCAAAAGTATTTAAAAATACTAAAACTAAAGGATTTTTAGAGATTAAATCTGATAAAGGACATGACTCATTTTTGTTAGATGTTCCCGATTTTATAAATTCATTAAAAAATTTTGTAGATAATTCTTATAAAAAACAACTATGAAAGAAGAATTTAAAGTAATAGCAAACTCAATTCAAAAGAATAAATCAATTTTAGATGTTGGGTGTGGGGATGGTGAGTTGATGAAATTTATTTACGAAAATATATCAAACAAAATTAGAGGTTTAGAAATTTCAAAAGATAATGTTCAAATATGTATCCAAAAAGGACTTACAGTTATAGAGGGAAATGCTGAAATGGATTTACAGCAATTCCCCAGCAACAGTTTTGATTACGTTATATTAAGTCAAACTTTGCAAGCTTTTTTAAATCCTGAAAAAGTTATTAATGATTTATTAAGAATAGGAAAAACTTCTATTGTGACTATTCCAAATTTTGGTTATTGGAAGGTTAGATTTAATCTTTTATTTAAAGGAACAATGCCTGTTACAAAAACGTTGCCTAATGAATGGTATAATACACCAAATCTCCATATGTGCTCAATTAAAGACTTTGTTAATTTCTGTAACAAGAGAAAAATTAATTTATTTAAATCTTTAGCTCTTACAAATAATAAAGTATCTTCAATTAATAAGTTTAATATAAATTTTAAAAACTTAACATCAGAGCTTGGAATTTTTTTAATAGAAAAATGATAAAAGTTGAAACTGTAAAATGCTTAAAAGATAATTTTTCATACGTAATCCATAATAATACTGAGGCATTGGTTATTGATCCAAGTGAGTCTGGACCAATAAATCGCTTACTAGAAAAATTAAAGTTGAAATTAAAATATATTTTAAATACACACCATCACTTTGACCATGTTGATGGAAATTCTGATTTAAAAGAAAAATACAAATGTAAAATAATTGGTTTTATAGATGACAAAAAAAGAATACCTGGAATAGATATTTGTCTGAAAAATCATGAAGTATTCAGTGAGGGAGATTTTAAATTTAAAATTTATCATACACCTGGTCACACTTCGGGTCATATATGTTATCATTTTTTTGATCAAAAAAATTTATTTACAGGAGATACATTATTTTCCTTAAGCTGTGGAAGATTGTTTGAGGGAACTTATGAGGATATGTTTAAATCGTTATCATTAATTAAAACTTTTGATGAAGAAACACTAATTTACTGTGGACATGAATATACATTGGCTAACGCAAAGTTCTGTATTACGCATGATCCAAATAACGAACACCTTAAGAAGAAAATAGTTTCAATCACTGAAAATATAAAAGCAGGAATACCAACAATTCCAACTATTTTGAAAGAGGAACTTAAGTGTAATATATTTTTGAAGGCGGAAAACATAGAAACCTTTACGAAATTAAGAGATTTAAAGGATAATTTTTAATTAATTAACCTTGACTATAAAAAGGCTAATTATATATTGCATTAAATTTTTAGGTAAAGAAATATGTCTTTTGCAATAATACAAACTGGTGGCAAACAATATAAAGTCAAAGCTGGTGAAATAATAAAAATAGAGAAACTTGGTAATAATAAACCAAACTCTACCGTAGAATTTAAAGATATCCTTGCGTATGGGGATGATAAAAATATTGAGGTAGGTTTACCAACAATTCAGGGTGCTAAAGTTGAAGCTGAGTTTTTAAAAAACTCTAAAAATAGAACGGTCCTTATATTTAAAAAGAGACGAAGAAAAAATTCTAGAAGAAAAAATGGTCACAGACAACAATACGCATTAATTAGAGTAAAAAAGATAATGTCAAAAGATGGTAAAGTGTTATCTGAAGCTGGAAAAATTGATAAGATTAATAAAGAAAAAAAGACAGAAACAAGGAAAAACAAATAAATCATGGCAACAAAAAAAGCAGGTGGATCATCTAGAAACGGTAGAGATAGTGCTGGCCGAAGATTAGGAGTAAAAAAATATGGTGGTCAATATGTTCTACCAGGTAATATAATAGTTAGACAAAGAGGCACTAAAATATTTCCAGGTCAAAATGTCGGTATGGGTAAAGATCATTCAATTTTTTCAGTTGTTAAAGGTAAGGTCGTTTTTAAAAAAAGTAAGTCAGATAGAACTTACGTATCAGTAAAACCCAATTAAATTTATACAACAAAAATTTAAGTTGTATTATGAAATTCCTAGATCAAGTAAAAATATTTGTTAAAGCTGGAGATGGCGGTTCAGGGTCACCGAGTTTTAGACGTGAAAAGTTTATTGAGTTTGGAGGTCCAGATGGAGGTGATGGCGGTAAAGGCGGTTCTGTTATACTGAAATCAGAAAGAAATTTAAATACTTTAATTGACTATAGGTACCAGCAACATTTTAAAGCCAAAAGAGGTGAAGATGGTAAGGGGAAAAATCAAACTGGTAAAGGTGGAAAAGATTTATTTTTGTCAGTTCCTATAGGAACACAAGTTTTTGAGGAGGATAATAAAACTTTAATTTTTGACTTCAAAAAAGAAAAAGATGAGTTTACAGTTGCTATAGGAGGAAAAGGTGGATTTGGAAATACTAAATTTAAGTCATCAACTAATAGAGCACCTAGGAAATTCACAAAAGGTACAAAAGGAGAAGAATTCTGGATTTGGCTGCAACTTAAAACAATTGCAGATATTGGAATAATAGGATTACCAAATGCAGGCAAATCAAGCTTACTTTGTTCAATGACATCTGCAAATCCAAAAATTGCTAATTATAAGTTTACAACTATAAATCCCAATTTGGGTGTGGCTATCTATGACGATAAAGAAATTACATTAGCGGACATACCAGGATTAATAGAGGGAGCTCATACAGGGGTTGGACTTGGTATTAAATTTTTGAAACATGTTGAACGATGCAAAACACTATTACACTTAATTGATATTTCTGATGATGATTTGATTAAGTCTTACAAACAAATTAGGAGAGAATTAGGAGAATATAGTAAAGAATTATTGAGAAAAAGAGAAATTATAGTACTAAATAAAATAGATCTTTTGTCAAAAGAAGATTTAAAAATTAAGAAAAAAAAATTTGAGGAAAAGTTAAGAAAAAAAATTATTGAACTATCTACTTTAGATAAAAAATTAATTAATAAATTAAAAATAAGTTTGCTTAAAAATGTACCTTGAAAATTATAGGAAAATTGTTGTCAAAATAGGATCATCATTAATTATCGACAATAAAAAAAAAATTAGAAAAAAGTGGTTATATGAGTTTGCAAAAGATATAAAAAATTTAAGGAAACAAAATAAAAATGTCATTATTGTAAGCTCTGGTGCAATTGCACTTGGTTGTAAGAAATTGAATATAGAAAAGAAGAAGCTTAAAATTGATCAAAGCCAAGCTATTGCCTCTGTAGGACAAATCGAATTAATGAATCTATTTATAGATGTTTTTGCTAGTCAAAAAATTAATATTTCTCAAATTTTGCTCACTCTTGAAGATACTGAAAAAAGAAGAAGAGCTATAAACGCAAAAAGAACCATTGAAAATTTATTCAAGCTAAACTTTGTGCCAATAGTTAATGAAAATGATACCATTGCAACATCTGAAATTAAATATGGAGATAATGATAGATTGGCCTCGAGAGTCGCTCAAATTTCTAATGCGGATTGTTTAATTTTACTATCTGATGTTGATGGACTTTACACAAAAAATCCTAAAATTCATAAAGATGCTGTATTAATAAAAAAAGTTGAAAAGATAGATCAAAATATAATTAAATTAGCATCAGGTAAAACTAGTGAGTATGGATCAGGTGGCATGAGAACTAAAATTGATGCAGCTAAAATTTGTGAAATATCAGGATGCAAAATGGCAATTGCTAATGGTTTAAAGGATAGACCTTTAATAAACATTTTTGATAAACAAATATGTACTTGGTTCATCCCTAAAATTTCAAAATTGGATGCCAGAAAAAAATGGATTGCAAGCACTTTAAATACCAAAGGGTGTTTAAAAATTGACGAAGGCGCACAAATAGCTTTACAAAAAGGTAAAAGTTTACTTGCAGCTGGTGTAAAAAGTATTGAGGGTTCATTTAACAAAGGCGATCAAATAAAAATTGTTGGAAAAAATAACCAAGAATTGGCAATAGGCTTAAGTTCATTTTCATCTGAAGAAATTGATAAAATAAAAGGTTACAAGTCAAATAAAATTGAAGAATTGCTTGGTTATAAAACAAAATCTGAAGTTATACATAAAGATGATATGGTAGAAATTTAGTATGAAAAAATATTTGAAAAAATTAGGCCAAGCATCTTATAAGGCAAGCCTCAATAAAGTTAATACAAAATTAAAAAATAAAGTTTTATTAAAATTTAGCAAGTTGTTGCGAAAAAATTCTAGCGAAATATTGTTGCAAAATAAAAGAGATGTCGAAGTAGCTAAGAAAAAAAATATTAATAAAAATCTCATCGCAAGACTAGAGATAAGTAAAAAAACGCTTAATAAAATAGTTAAAACAGTAATTGATATATCTAGATTGAAAGACCCAGTCGGAATTATTTTGGATAAGTGGCAAAGACCAAATGGTTTAAAAATAAAAAAAATATCAATACCAATAGGTGTTATTGGTGTTATTTATGAAAGTAGACCTAATGTAACTGTGGATCTTTCTTGCCTTTGTTTTAAATCTGGTAATTCAGTGATTCTAAAGGGTGGATCTGAGGCTTTTTACACAAATAAATTATTTGTAAAGTTATTTAGAGAGTCTCTTAGGCTAAATAGAGTAGACAAAAATTACGTACAGTTAATTGAAAAGAAGGAAAGAAAAGTCGTTAAACATTTATTAAAAGATATGAGAGATTATATTGATGTTATGATTCCTAGAGGAGGGAAAAATCTCGTAAAGACAGTAAAAAAATTATGTAATGTTCCTGTAATAGGTCACTTAGAAGGTATTTGTCATACATTTATTGACAAAAACCTAAGCATAAAAATAGCAAGAAAAATAGTGGTAAACGCAAAAATGAGAAATGTTAGTATATGCGGTGCTACAGAAACTTTATTAGTTCATAAAGATTGTCCAAAGAAAGAAATAAATTTAATACTTAATGATTTAAAAAATAGTGGATGCGTAATTTATGGTGATAAAAAAACAAAAAAAATTTTTAAAGGTAATATTAAGCAAGCAAATGATAAAAATTGGGGAAAAGAATATCTTGATGCAAAGATTTCAGTGAAAATTGTGAAAGATATTTACGAAGCAGTACAACATATTAATAAATATGGAACTATGCATACTGACTCTATAATTACAAAAAATATTCTAAATGCTAATTATTTTGCGGGAAATGTAAAAAGTTCTATCGTTATGCATAATACATCTACTCAATTTGCTGATGGAGGAGAACTAGGTTTTGGTGGTGAGGTTGGAATATCTACTAATAAATTGCCTCCAAGAGGTCCTGTAGGATTAAATCAATTAGTATCATTTAAATATCATGTTGCTGGAAATGGCCAAATCAGAAAATAAATTAAAAAAAAATTTAACAGAAAAAATTGCTATATTAGGTGGAACTTTTGATCCACCGCACAAAGG
>LUMT01000308.1_pt1 | contig 29407 bp, 30 predicted proteins | sample 729741 | NCBI WGS metagenome assembly LUMT01 (sample SAMN03860299, study PRJNA289734) | marine metagenome | biome: seawater column; feature: ocean; material: water; isolation source: Red Sea water column Station 192 - depth 50m | place: Saudi Arabia: Red Sea | collected 2011-10-15 | depth 50 m
TTTTTAAGTTGATTCAAAACAAATGAATAAAGTATTTGAAATCTAAATATTTTTATACCACAGGTTGTTGAGCCAGCACATCCACCAATAAACATTAGACCTATAAATATAATTAAAGGAAATCCACCCCAGTTATCAAATTGTGCATTTACATATCCAGTACCTGTCAAAATTGATATTACATTGAATAAAACTGTTCTGAAGTTTAGTTCAGACGATTTATCTAAAAACAAATAAATTGATAAGATCAGAATACTTATTAAGATTATTTTCAAAAAAGTTCTAATTTGAATATCTGAAAAAAATATTCTTCTATTACCGTTTAAGAATTTGATATAAGCGATAAAAGGCAAACTTCCCAAGATAATAAAAATCATTGCTGAAATTTCTATTGAAAAACTATTAAAGAAACCAATGGACTCGTTATAGTTTGAAAAACCCCCAGTTGCTATTGTTGTCATAGAATGGGTTATACTATCAAAAGTATTCATCCCAAGAATTTTATATGATATTGCGCAAAGAGTAGTGAGACCTGAATAAATGTAAATTAATCTCAACGCAATTTCTTTCGATTTAGGAAGAATTTTTTCTGATGAGTCACTGTTAGAAATTTTGAATAATTGCATACCACCAACATTCATTATTGGCATCAAAGTGATTGCCATAACAATTATTCCAATACCTCCCAACCATTGAAGAATTGCTCTCCAAAGCAAAATTGCTTTGGGCATCTCCTCTAAGTTTGGAATGATTGTTGAACCAGTTGTTGTAATGCCTGACATACTCTCAAAAAATGCATTGGTAAACGAAAAATTGACTTCAGAAAATATTAGAGGAAGTGAGCCAAAAATTGCGATACTTAGCCAAGATAACGCGGTCAATAAAAAAGCTTGCTGTAAATTTAACTTCTTATCATGATCAAGATTAGATAAAAAAAATAGCGTACCAAAAATAATTGTAATAATTGAGGCACCAAAAAAAGAGGAGTCAATTTCATTAAAAAAAAATTGAACAAATATTGGGATCAACATAAAAATTCCAAGAATTATTTGAAGAATTCCAAGTGTAAAAAAAACAGTTTTATAATTAGACATTTTGATAGAACATTATTTTATGGTAAATAAATTTCAACTCTATAAGAATAAGTTAAAGCGTTAATTTAAGATTTTATTTGAATTAATCATGATTAAAAAAGAGAATTTTGATAAAACAAGTGCATGGCCTTTCGTTGAAGCAAAAAAAATGCTTCGAGAAAGAAAATCTTTTATAGAAAAAAAAGGCAAAATAATTCTCCAAACAGGTTATGGTCCTAGTGGTCTTCCACATATAGGAACTTTTGGAGAAGTTGCAAGGACATCAATGATTGTAAATGCACTAAAACATTTGACTGATTTACCAACTGAAATCATTACTTTTTCAGATGATATGGATGGTCTTAGAAAAGTACCTGACAACGTTCCACAAAAAGAATTATTAGAAAAAAATTTGCACAAACCGCTTACTAATGTGCCTGATCCCTTTCAAAAATTTAAAAGTTTTGGTGAGCATAATAATGAAATGCTAAAAAAATTTTTAAACAATTTTAAATTTAAATATAATTTTAAAAGTTCAACATCACTTTATAAATCAGGTTTCTTTAACTCTTCTCTCCAAGTTATTTTAGAGAATTATGATGGTATAATGAATATAATACTTCCTACACTAGGAAAAGAGAGACAAAAAACGTATAGTCCATTTCTTCCAATTTGTCCGGTTACAGGTCATGTTCTAGAAATACCTGTAAAAAATATTAATAAAGAAAAATCTATTATTGTTTTTGATAATAATGGAAAAGATTTGGAAACAAGTATTTATGATGGAAATTGTAAATTACAGTGGAAAGTTGATTGGGCTATGAGATGGTATGCACTAGATGTTGATTTTGAAATGTATGGAAAAGATCTTATAGAGAGTGCAATACTTTCAACAAAAATTATCAAATTGATTGGAAAAACAAATCCCTCAGGGTTTGCATATGAACTATTTTTGGATGAAAAAGGAGAGAAGATTTCAAAATCAAAGGGAAACGGCATCACTATTGATCAATGGTTAGAGTACGCTTCTCCTGAAAGTTTGTCGCTGTATATGTATCAAAATCCAAAAAGAGCAAAAAAACTTTACAAAGAAATAGTTTCAAAAACTGTCGATGATTATTTGGATCTGATTGAGAAAGCAAAAAATCAAAATGAGTTACAGCTACTTATGAATCCTGTATGGCATGTTCATAATAGTCTGGTGCCTAAAGAAAATATGATTATGTCGTTTTCAATGTTATTAAACTTGGTTGAAACAAGTAATGCTGACAGCAAAGAACTTCTTTGGAAATTTGTTAAAAAATATAAAAAAGACATTTCGGAGAAAGATAATCCTATCTTTGATAATTTAGTAGGCTATGCAATAAAATATTTTAACGACGTAATAAAATTGAAAAAAAAATATAAAAAACCTAATGGTGAAGAAAAAAAAGCTTTAGAGGCTCTAGTAAAAACTTTAGATAAATGTGACGACAAAATGAAACCAGAAGATATTCAAACAATGATATATTCGACTGGTAAAGAAAATGGATACACTGAGAACCTTCGAGATTGGTTTAAATTAATTTATGAAGTAGTTTTTGGAGACGAAAATGGACCAAGGATGGGTTTTTTTATAAGTTTTTTTGGTGTGAAAGAAACAAAAGATCTTATATTAAATAAAATTAAATAATGTTTTCAAATTTAAGATCTTTAATTTTTAAATTAGATCCCGAGACGGCTCATAGTTTAGCGATAAAGTCACTAAAATTTAATTTTATTCCAAATATTTTAGATGAAGAAAAAAATAATCCTCTTTTTAAGACTAAATTATTTAATAAAGAAATAGAAAATCCAATTGGTATGGCAGCAGGATTTGATAAGAATGCCGAGGTATATAATTCATTGTTCAATTTAGGGTTTGGTTTCGTCGAAGTAGGAACTGTTACACCATTAGAACAATACGGAAATCCCAAACCTAGAGTTTTTAGACTAGTAGAAGATGAGGCCCTGATAAATAGACTTGGTTTCAATAATCTAGGTTCAAAAAATATTGTAGATCGAATTAAAAGAAATAATCCAACTGGATTACTTGGAATAAATATTGGACCTAATAAAGACTCAGAAGATAGAACAAATGATTATATACAGTGTTTAAAAATATTTAATGGGTTCTCTGATTATATCACTGTTAATATTTCCTCACCAAACACCGAAGATTTAAGAAACTTTCATGATCAAAAAAAATTAGATGATCTTTTAAAACTAATAGAAAAAGAGAAGAGAGATCTTAACTCTAAAACACCTATAGCGGTAAAAGTATCACCAGATATTAATGATAAAGAAATTATGAAAATTTCTGAAGTGCTTTTAGATAACAAGATAGAAGCTGCTATAATTTCTAACACATCTGATACAACAAGAGAAAATTTACAAAATACTCAAAGCCATCAAAAAGGAGGATTATCCGGGAAACCTATTGAGTTAAAGTCCTCAGAGTTAATCAGAAAATTTTATAAAGTTTTAAAAGGCAGAATTAAAATTATAGGCGTAGGTGGTGTGGACTCTGGCAGATCTGCTTATCAAAAATTTTTAGCAGGAGCTGATTATTTACAACTTTATACAGGCATGGTTTTTAGAGGTCCAAATATTGTTGGTCTAATTAAAAAAGAACTAAAGGAAATACTATTAAAAGATGGTGTAAAAAACTTTAATGAAATAGTAGGAAAAAAGGATTAGAATAATCTAATAAACTTGACGCCATCAATATCTCACTTTATATAGTCGAACAAATTATGACAAAAAAATGCGAATTAACTGGGAAAAATCCAATGAAAGGTCATAACGTTAGTCATGCTAACAATAAGACAAAAAGAAGATTCTTACCTAATTTAAAAAAAGTAAAATTTACAAGTGAACTTTTAAAAAGAAGCTTAAAATTAACAGTGAGTAATGCAGGGGTTAGATCAGTAGATAAAAAAGGTAGTTTTGATGAATTTCTAAAATCTGTAAAAAATAAAAATTTATCTCCTAGATTAAAAAAACTAAAAAAAAGTTTATTAATTAAATCTCCATTTCAAAAAAAAACTGCACAATCTAAAACAGCTTAATGAGTAAATCATTTTTACTTCTATCATTTTTGATGGGTGTTGTTGTCCTATCCTCAAATTATCTTGTTCAATTTCCAATTAATTATTATGGTTTAAATGAAATATTAACCTACGGAGCTTTCTCTTATCCGATCGCTTTTTTAATTACAGATTTAGCTAATAGATCTTATGGAAAAAGAGTTGCAAGAAAAATTGTATATTTTGGCTTTGTACTAGGAATTGGTTTTACAGTTTTATTTTCTACTGATTTTGCAGATCTTATATCTATTCGTATAGCTATTGGGTCTGGAATTGCATTTTTAACTGCACAATTATTAGATGTCCAAATATTTGACAGATTAAGAAAGAAAGAATGGTTTGTTGCACCATTAACATCTTCAATGATTGGCTCAACAATCGATACATTTTTGTTTTTTTCAATATCATTTTATGGGACTGGCGTGCCATGGGTTACACTTTCTCTCGGAGATTTGATTGTAAAAGTAATAGTAGCTTTGATCATGTTAATACCATTTAGATTACTCTTAAAAACTTTTAAGCCAATTAAAGCTTAAATCAAAAACTTATAAGACAATATTTTATAAGCGAGCTTTGCAACAAGAAAGTTATATGAATTAAAACCTTTAATAGGTGCTAATTCATTGATGTCAGCACCAACAATGTTTGAATTTTTTGCAGCAATTTTAATTATATTGAGTGTCTCATCCCACAATAATCCACCAGGTTCAGGAGTCCCAGTGGCTGGCATAATACTTGAGTCGAAACCATCGACATCAAATGTTAAATAAACTGTCTTATTTTTTATAAGTTTTTTAAATTTTGTTAAATCCCACTTTGATTTATCTTTTGCCCAAAAAATATTTATTCTTGATTTATTCTTTTTTAAAAATGGAATTTCACTCTCTGATATATTTCTGATCCCAAAAGATATTAATGATATATTTTTATGGTCTAAGCACCTTCTTATTGCTGATGCATGAGAGAACTTTTCACCATTGTAACTATTTCTTAAATCAGCATGGGCATCGAAATGTAAAAGACAAATTTTTTTGTATTTTTTGACAAATGGATAAATACATCCAGGTGTAATTGAATGTTCTCCTCCAAACGTGATTGGAAAAAGTCTTTTATCTAAAATTTCTTTATTTATATTTGACATTTTCTCGAGAGCCTTTTTGATATTTCTATGAATCTTAAAGGGCTTTAATGTTTTAATCCCAATTTTTTTATAAGGTTCACAATTTAGCTCTTCATCATATAATTCCACTTGATGAGAAGCCTTTATAATTTCTTTAGGTCCGTTTCTGGTGCCACCACCATAACTAACAGTTTTCTCAAGTCCAAATGGAACCACAACAACCTTTTCTTTGAAATTAAATTTATTGTCGACTCCTAAAAATCCATTTTTATTTGATAAATATTTCAATTTTTACTCAAAAATTTTTGTGAATTTTTTCTTATCTCTATTTTTCCACTCACCTCTGTGATAAGCGTCGCTAGCTATTAGGGGTAGTACACTAGTGGCTTCAGCAAATACCATTTGTTCTTTTGTGACATCAACTTTACCCCATGAACTTGCTTCCTTTAATGTTGAACTACTGCATGCACCGTCTCTAGAGTCGGCAACTGTGATTTGCACCGCATATTTATGCATGTCAACTTCCTTGCCTAATAATTCAGCACAAATTACGGTGTCTTGAATAAAATTTTTTGGAACACCACCACCAATCATAAATAAACCTGATCCCTTTGAGCGTATTTTAATTTCAGTCAATTCTCTAAATTCTCTTATAGAGTCGATTGTCATATGCTTTTTTGGATTTTTTTCTTGATGTATAACTAAACCAAATCCAGCACTGGAGTCGGTGAAAGCAGGGCAAAAAATTGGAACATCATTATCGTATGCTGTTTCAATCAAAGAGTCTTTTTTAGTAGAATTTTTTTTTAAATATTTACCCATTTCTTTAATAAATTCTCTTGATGTATAGCTTCTAGGTTCCAAGGTATCCGCAATTTCACATATTTTTTTATCACAAATCTGCAACTCATCTTCGTCTATGTATGTGTCGTAAATTCTATCGATATAATTTTTTCTTAATTCAGTATCATCTTGGAATTGAGACCCTTGATAGTGTTTAAAACCAAGAGCTTCAAAAAAATCCATGTCAATTATTGAAGCGCCAGTCGCCACTATTGCATCTACCATATTATATTTAACTAAATCTTTATAAATATTCATACAACCGGCAGCAGATGTTGAACCTGCTAATGTTAAAAAAATTGTACATTCTTTGTCTTTCAACATTTCATTATAAATATTGGCTGCGTTTGCTGTTTCTCTTGAAACAAAAGACATTTTTTCCATGGAAGAGATAATTTTTCTAGAATCGAAAGATGTAATATCAATATGTTCTACAGGTTTTTTTAAGAAATCTTTTTTACTGTTGTGACCAAGATTTTTATTTTCTGACATTAAGCAACTAGAGTAGCTTTGTCTGAATTCTTATCATACATAGACATTATTGGTTTATCCTCAACTTCATAAATCTCATTAGAGTAATAACCATTAAATTGAGTTCTAAAAGTTAAACCATATGATCCTAATTGACCAAGTTCAATGTAATCATTTTCTTTTATATTATTAGGAAGTAGGAAGGGACCTTTCATATAATCCATACTGTCACATGTTGGTCCATAAAAATCAAATGCAGTCATTTTTTTGGAAATAATCTTACTTGAATTTTCTTTAATTAATTTTGATGGAAAAACTATATTAGGTGTTCCAGCATCAAAAAGTGTACCGTAAGTACCATCATTAATATAAAGTTTTTGTTTTTTTCTCAAATTAACTCTCACGATTGTTGATCCACTTTCTGCAACCAAAGCTCTCCCAGGTTCACAAATTATTTGAGGTATATTCTTTAGATTTAAATTTTCTAAACTTTTTTTAATTTCCTCCATATAGCTTTCCAAAGATAGAGGCACAAGATCAGGATAAATTGTCGGGAAGCCTCCACCGATATTAATATAATCTGGAATTATTTTAGTTTTTTTAATTATATTTCCCACTTCATTAATTCCTTTAGAGTATGAAATTGGATGCATACATTGGGAACCAACATGAAAACTCAAGCCAATTTTTTTTGAATGAAGTTTTGCAAGTCTTAACAGTCCTGAAGCTTCAGAATTCAAAGCACCAAATTTTTTTGATAAATCTATTTCAGCATGCTCATTGGAAACAGCAACTCTAATAAATAATTCTAAATCTTTAGCATTGTCTGTTGTTTCGATAATTTTTATTAATTCATCTTTAGTATCTAAAGCGAAAGTTTTTATTCCAAAATTAAAATATGCTTCTTTAATACTCTCTCTACTTTTAACTGTATGCATAAAAGAACATTTTGCAGTATTATCAAATTTCCTAACTGCTTTGATTTCTTCGATAGATGCAACATCAAATTGATTAATTCCACTTTTTATCAAAGTTTTGATAACTTCAGGATGGGGATTAGTTTTTACAGCATATAGTATCTTACCTGGGAACTTATTTTGAAAGAATTTTGAAGCAGAAAGAATAGAATTCTTTCTTATACAATAGACAGGTTTTTCCGGTTTCAGTTGATTAACTAATTCCTCAACTGACTTAAATTTTTGCATTCTAAATGCCCCCCAAAAAAAAATTTAACAAAAAAAAAGTCTTTTATTTAAAAAAACTTTAATATTCGAGCAGTTAATTGAATAGTTATTCAATGTAAAGCAAATAATGGCCTATTGAATTGTGGAAAAAAATGACCATATAGGCTTTATGAAAATCCAAGCTCCATTACAAAATCTGGCTGATTTTGACAATAAATCCTTATTAATCGTGGATGATGACAATCCTTTTAGGGAGAGATTAGCGAGAGCGATGGAAAAGAAGGGGTTTGAAGTTTTACAAGCTGAGAGTGTGCAAAAGGGTAAAGACATGGTTAAAGTGAAAAAACCAGGTTTTGCAGTAGTTGACCTAAGGTTAAATGATGGAAATGGATTAGAGGTTGTAAAGGAAATTCAATCATCAAATTCACTAAGTCGAATCATAATGCTAACCGGATACGGAAATATTCCAACTGCTGTAGCTGCAATCAAAGAGGGTGCTATTGACTATTTAGCTAAACCAGCAGATGCGGACGATGTAGAAAAAGCGTTATTAGCTGATCCATCAAAAAAAGCTGCACCACCTGAAAATCCAATGTCAGCAGATCGGGTTAAATGGGAACATATTCATAGAGTATTTGAATTATGTAATAGAAACGTATCTGAGACAGCAAGAAGGCTTAAAATGCACAGAAGAACTCTTCAAAGAATATTATCTAAAAGATCGCCTAAATAAATTTTCTAAATTTAATTTAAAAAAAATTAAAAAATAATTATCATCATTTTTTATGAATGAGGCTAAAAAACACGCTGATAGAAATCCAATTAAATACCCCATTGTTGGACCTGTAAAATAAGCTAAACCAATTCCTCTTTCAGGAGAATTAGAAAATACTGGTAAACCCAATATACCTTCTAATAAGTATAAACTTACAGTGGCTAGAGCTATTTTATATCCGAAGCTAATACCTAAAAATAAAACTATGAATGTTTGCATAGTCATTGGAACTGGATAAAAAGGTATCTTGATTTTGGCGGAAATTGTAAGAATTATTGAACCTATAAAGATAACCAATAATGATTTTACAAGCTGGTTTTGAGTATTTTGCTTTATAAGTTCCATAAAAAATAATACTCTTATTTTTATCTTTAATCTATATTAAATTTTAATGAATAAGATTCAAAAAACAGATCATTTTTATCTAATTGATGGATCAGGTTATATATTTAGAGCTTATTATGCCTTACCACCATTAACTCGAAAAAGTGATGGATTACCGACTGGAGCAGTAAGTGGTTTTTGCAGCATGTTGTTTAAACTTCTTGAAGACTCAAAATCAAATGAAAATCTGCAGAAACCAACTCATTTTGCTGTTATTTTTGACTCAGCGAGAAAGACTTTTAGAAATGAAATCTATAGTGATTACAAAGCCAATCGATCTGAGGCACCAGATGACTTAGCACCACAATTTGAATATATAAGAAAATCAGTTTTAGCCTTTAATTTACCCTCTGTTGAATTAGTTAATTATGAAGCAGATGATTTAATAGCAACTTATGTTGATCAGATTTTAAAAAAAGGAGCAAAGGTAACAATAGTTTCATCAGATAAAGATTTGATGCAATTGTATAGAAAAGATGTTCGTATTTTTGATCCAATGAAAAATAAGTTCATCTCTAATGAGGATGTAAAAAATAAATTTGGAGTAGATCCAGATAAAGTTATAGATGTTCAGGCTCTAGCTGGGGATAGCAGTGATAATGTTCCTGGCGTTCCTGGTATTGGTGTAAAAACTGCAGCAGAATTGATTAATAAGTATGGCGATTTAGAGACACTTTTAAAATCGGCAGATGAAATCAAACAAAATAAGAGAAGAGAGACTTTATTAAACAACAAAGATAAAGCTTTAATAAGTAAAAAATTAGTAACATTAAAGCACGATGCTCCAATTGAAATGAAACTCAATGATTTTGAATTAAAAAGAATTGATAAAGATAAACTTTATAAATTTCTAAGAGAAATGGAGTTTAATAGGTTACTTAGCTCTGCCATTTCTGCTTATGGGGAACCAGATTTTAATGGTGAAAAAAAGGATGTTCAGATAAAGGAAAAAAAAGTTGAAATTGATAAGAAAAATTATTTTTTAATAACAGAACACAGTAAAATTGATGCATGGATTAAGGAAGCTGAGGAAATAGGAGAAGTTGCAGTTGATACAGAAACAAATTCTTTAGATCCTCATCAAGCAGATTTAGTTGGAGTATCTTTGAGCTCTAAGATTGGAAAAGCTTGTTACATACCAATAGGACATAATTCAAAAAAATGCATTGATAAAGACATAGTGCTTAAAAAATTAAAACCTTTACTTGAAGATCCAAGTATCAAAAAAATAGGTCAGAACATTAAATTTGATTTTATTGTATTTTTCAATCACGGGATAACACTATCAGCTATGGAGGATACCATGCTCATGTCTTATGTGCTAGATGCTGGAAAAAATAGACACAATATGGATACGTTATCTGAAATTCATCTGAATCATAAAACAATAAAATTCAAAGAATTAGTTGGTTCTGGAAAGAAACAGATAAATTTTAGTGAAGTCGATTTAGAAAAAGCAAAAGATTATGCCGCTGAGGACGCTGACATAACTTATAGACTATATAAAAAATTCTATAAAAGTTTGAAAGAAGAAAAAATGATTAATATTTATGAAATTTTTGAAAAGCCATTACTTAGAATTTTAGCTGATATGGAAATACAGGGTATTAAAGTTGATAAAAAGTTTCTCAAAACATTATCTACCAAATTTGAAAAAAAGATTGAAAAAATTCAGAAAGAAGTTTTTAAACTCTCCAAGAAAGAGTTTAATATTGCTTCTCCAAAACAACTGGGTGAAATTTTATATAATGATCTTAAGATTGCAGACTTAAAAAAAACTAAAAAGGGAAGCTTTGCAACAAGTGCCACAGTGTTAGAAGATCTTGCTTTTAAAGGTCATAAATTTCCACAATTAGTCTTAGACTGGCGGCAAGTTTCAAAACTAAAAAATACTTATTCAGACTCATTACCTGAACATATTAATCCTGATACAAAAAAAGTTCATACTTCTTTTTTATTAGCAGCAACGACTACAGGACGATTAGCTTCAAGTGATCCTAACTTGCAAAATATTCCAATTAAATCAGAAGATGGCAGAGATATTCGTAAAGCTTTTGTTGCTGACAAGGATAATATTTTAATTTCAGCAGACTATAATCAAATTGAAATGAGAATTTTAGCTGATTTGGCTGATGTTAAAGAATTAAAAAAAGCTTTTCAAAATAATGAGGATATACACTCTTTAACTGCTAGCCAAATTTTTAATATTGATATTAATAAGGTGAATCAAGATCAAAGAAGAAAGGCTAAAGCCATAAACTTTGGAATAATTTATGGAATTTCGCAGTATGGATTAGCGAAGCAAATAAATGTCTCTAATTTTGAAGCGGAAGAGTTTCTAAATTCATATTTCTCAAAGTTCCCTGAGATAAAAGTTTATATGGATCGAACAATTAAATTTTGTAGAAAAAGTGGTTATGTAAGTAATATTTTTGGAAGAAGATCTCATTTTATAAATATAAATGATAAAAATTATAATGTGAGAAACTTTCAAGAACGTGCAGCAATTAATGCTCCAATACAAGGGTCTGCTGCTGAAATAATGAGATTAGCAATGATAAGAATTGATAAAAAATTAAATGAGCAAAAACTCAACAAAACAAAGATGTTACTTCAAATCCATGACGAACTAATTTTTGAATGTCCCAAAAATGAAGTAAAAAAAATATCCAAAGTGATAATTGAAGAAATGTCTAGCGTTGCTGAGAGTGATCAACATTCTTTCTCAATACCTCTTACAGTAGATTTAAACACCGGAGAAAATTGGGGTACATTACATTAATTTATTTGCCCAAATTAGAACAATTTAGTATTTTTATAATTAAGTATGCAAAAACAAACAATTGCCTTAGTAGATGATGACAGAAATATTCTAACCAGCTTAAGTATTGCTCTAGAAAAAGAAGGGTTTAAAGTTCAGACTTACATTGATGGAGAGAGTGCATTAATTGGGTTAACCAGGACACCGCCAGATCTAGCTATTGTTGATATAAAAATGCCAAAAATGGACGGTGAGGAATTGCTCAAGAAATTGAGAAAAAAAACCTCATTACCAGTTATTTTTTTGACTTCTAAAGATGATGAAATTGACGAATTACTTGGACTAAAATTAGGTGCTGATGATTTCGTAAAAAAATCAGGTGGTTTTTCAATTAAAGTTTTAATTGAAAGAATTAGAGTTCAACTTAGAAAAAAAGATTCCAAAGAAACTCTTGAGGAAAATAAAAGTATTATATCGCATGGAAAATTAAAACTTGATCCGTCCCAATTAGAGTGCGAATGGAATGGGAAACAATTGCCTGATAAATTGACTACCACAGAATTTTTACTTGTAAAAGAGCTAGCCAAAAGACCAGGAATTATAAAAGAGAGAGCTCAATTAATGGACATAGCTTATAGAGAAGATACAGATATTGAGGATAGAACAATTGATAGTCACGTTAAAAGAATCAGAAAAAAATTCAAAAAAGTTGATCCTGAATTTTCAGCTATAGAAACTAGATATGGAAGCGGATATAGATGGAATGTTAGTTAATGCTCAGCAATTTTCTTAAGAACTTATCAATTTTAAAAAAATTTTTATTCATAAATTCTATTTTTTTCACAATAATAGGCCTGTTCACATTCGTTTATTTGAAAAATGTCCAACCAAATTTAATTAAAAAAAAATCCTCAAATCATATAGAGGTTATCAATAATACAATTGATAATCTAACAAGATTAAATGTAAAATTTGTTGAAAAAGATATTAGAAAATTTTTGTTTTCAACTAGATTTCTTTTTCAGAACTTGGATAGAGTAATATTTTTTGATAATAAACTTAATCTAATAGGAGACACTGATACATTAGATTTAGATCCAAGATCATTTTCACAAAGGTTGGATACTATTGAGTTAGAGGTGTTGGACTCAACAACAACAAAAAAAATCACTGAAGAAAAAAATATAGATATTGGAAATGAAAATAATGTATCTTTAAATGATGTTCTTTTAAATTACGCAACGTCTAAAAATTTTGGAATCCCTTTTACATTTACCGAGGAAGAATTTAATAAATTTAAATTGACTACCATCAAAAACGTGATGAAGGATGGAGAAAATATAGGATATTTAGCAATAACAGAAAATGCCAATGATATAAAAGCTGCCATAGATGAAAGAAAAACTTTTGTAATTAGGACTGCAATTGCAGTTGGTATCGTAATATTGATTTTTTCGTTTGTTTTAAACAGATATTTTTTAAAACCAATTAAAAATTTAGTCAGTTATACCAAAATCATAAAAAATAAAGACACAAAAAAAACAAATATAGATACATTAAAATTAAGAAATGATGAACTTGGTTTACTCTCTAATTCTTTGGATGATATGACTTTAGAATTACAAAAAAGAATTTCACATGCAGAAAATTTTTCCACTGATCTTGTACACGAAATTCGTAATCCATTGGCATCATTAAAAAGTGCATCAGAAATTTTACATGATGCACAAGACGCTGAACAGAGACTTAAATTGATTAACATTTTAAGCCACGATGTACAAAGAATTGAAAGATTGATTACTGATTACTCACAAATGTTAAAAGATGAAGTTGCATTAAGTAAAGAAAAAATAAAAAAAATAGATATTGAGCCAATAATTAAGTCAGTAGTAGATGATTTTAATAATATTTATAAAGTAAAAAGAGGAATTAATATTTCTTATAAAAATGATGGTAAAAATAAATATTTAATTTATGGAATCGAAAACAGAATTGAACAAATCATTGCAAACCTTTTAGATAATGCGATTTCTTTTAGTGATGATAATAAAGATGTAATTGTGCAAGTTTCGAAATCAGAGGATAATAAAGTATACATAAAGATATTAGATGAGGGACAGGGTTTTAAAGAAAAAGACACGAATAAAATATTTAAAAGATTCTACAGTAACAGACCAGATAAATTTGGACAGCATTCTGGTCTAGGGTTAAATATAGTAAAAAATTTAGTTGATTTACATAATGCCACAATCAAAGCAACTAATAGAGAAGATAAAAAAGGAGCGAGTATGGAAATAGAATTTCCAAAAGTTTAAAGAGTTTTATTGATTAATTAATTTTTAATTGTTAGAAGAGCCACGATGGAAGATTATAAAGTAAGAGATTTATCACAAGCAGAATTTGGACGAAAAGAAATTTCAATTGCTGAAAGTGAAATGCCAGGACTTATGGCTTTAAGAGAGGAGTACTCTGGAAAATCTCCTTTAAAGGGTGCAAAAATTATAGGTTGTTTGCATATGACAATACAAACAGCAGTATTAATTGAAACCTTAGTAGATTTAGGTGCAGAAGTAAGATGGTCATCTTGTAACATTTTTTCTACTCAAGACCATGCAGCAGCAGCAATAGCAAAAGCTGGTATTCCAGTTTATGCGTGGAAGGGAGAAACAGAGGAGGAATATGTTTGGTGCATAAAACAAACCATTGAAGGTAAGAAAAGTTGGAAACCTAATATGCTTTTAGATGATGGTGGGGATTTAACAGCAATGATGCACAATGAATATAAAGATTTATTAAAAGATGTTAAAGGAGTTTCGGAAGAGACAACTACAGGGATAAAAGCTTTGAATAAAATGGAAAAAGAAAATTCTTTGTTGGTTCCAGCAATAAATGTGAATGATTCTGTTACCAAATCAAAATTTGATAACTTATATGGGTGTAGAGAAAGTTTAGTTGATGGAATTAGAAGAGCCACTGATGTAATGATGTCAGGAAAAATTGCAATTGTTGCAGGCTTTGGTGATGTTGGAAAAGGAAGTGCTGCATCATTAAGGCAGAGTGGGGCTCGTGTGTTGGTTACCGAAGCAGATCCAATATGCGCATTGCAAGCTGCAATGGAAGGTTACGAAGTTGTTTTAATGGATGAAGCAATTAGTAAAGCAGATATAGTTGTAACTGCAACTGGTAATAAAGATATTGTTACAGCTGACCATATGAGAGATATGAAGGATAGAGCAATCTTATGTAATATAGGACATTTCGATAATGAAATTCAGGTTGAAGCCTTGAAAAATTACAAATGGACTGAAGTTAAACCCCAAGTACATGAAATTGAACTACCTAGCAAAAAAAGAATAATTTTATTGGCAGAGGGTAGATTGGTAAATTTGGGTTGTGCTACAGGACATCCAAGTTTTGTAATGAGCGCTTCTTTCACAAATCAAGTTATTGCTCAAATAGAACTATGGAATAATCATAAAAATTATGAAAACAAAGTTTATGTTTTACCAAAACATTTAGATGAGAAAGTAGCTACACTTCATCTTAAAAAAGTTGGTGCTAAATTAACTAAACTTTCTAAAGATCAAGCAGATTATATCAGTGTAGGGGTAGAGGGACCTTTCAAACCTAATGCCTATCGCTACTAAAAGTGATTTTATCAATTTATCTTCAGAAAAAAAAACAGAGGAATTAGCTGAGAAGATTTCAAAAAAATTGAAATTAGGACATGTAGTTTTTTTTGTGGGCGAGATGGGTGTCGGAAAAACTACTTTTATTAGATATCTAATCAACAATTTTCAAAAACAAAATGGACTTAAAGTAACTGAAGTAACAAGTCCTACATTCAATTTATTAAATGAGTATCAAATTAAACAAATCAAAATTAATCATTATGATTTATTTAGAATAAATAGTTTAGATGAAATTCACAATCTAGGATTATTTGATGATATTACTAATGCTATTACATTAATTGAATGGCCACAAAAAATAAAACCAAAACCAAAAAATTTGATAGAATTAAATTTTGAATATGGAAATGATTACAAGAAACGAATATTAAAAATTAAGGGTTTAAATTTGTAATTATAGATAAATGCAAAATCTTAAAAAATTAAAAGGAGACGCGTCACATAGAAAGTTTTTTAGAAAAAAATCCAATTATGGTAATTCTATTGTAATTAAAGCAAAAAAGGACAAATTTAAAAATCTTCTTGTTTATGATGCAATTAGCAGGATTTTAAATAAAAACAAAGTTTTAGCTCCAAAATTATATCAAGAGAATTATAAGAATAATTATATTGAAGTTGAGGATTTTGGAAATAAGTCAATTTTTCAAATTTTAAAGAAAAGTAAAAATAAAAAATTATTATATTTTAAAGATGTAATAAAATTGCTTAATCAAATACAGTCAATAAAAGATAAAAAAATAAGAAATTTTAGAAATAAATATTATCGAATACCTGATTATAAAAATGAAATATTAATTCAGGAAGCTAATTTATTTTGTGAGTGGTATGTGAAAAAAAATTTGTCAAAAAATAAGAGACAAGACTTTAATAAAAAGTTTAAAAAAATAATTAAAACTTTATCTTCATGTCTTAAGATGAAAAAAAATGTATTTGTTCATAGGGATTTTCATGTATCAAATTTGATGCTTGTTAATAACAGAATAGGTGTAATTGATAGTCAAGATGCTTTAATAGGAAATAGAGCTTATGATTTAGCTTCTTTAGTAGATGATGTAAGATTAAGAACTTCAAAAGTTCTAAAAAAAAAGATTTTTAATTTTTATATAGGTAATCAAAAAAAAGTTGATAAGAAAAAAATAAAAAATGATTTTGAAATTTTATCTATTTTAAGAAACCTGAAAATAATTGGAATATTTACACGTCTAGCAATCCGAGATAAAAAAAAGGATTATCTTAAATTAATACCTTATGCGTGGGAATTGATTTCTTTAAGAATCAATGAAAATGAAATTTTCTTAGATTTAAAAAAATTACTAAATAATAATTTTAAAAAAAATTTATGAAAATTAATAACGCTTTTATTCTCTGCGCTGGATTTGGCAAAAGACTAAATCCTTTAACACTTGAAAAACCCAAACCATTACTTCAAATCAAAAATCAAACAATTTTAGAGGATTGTATTAATACTGTAATAAAACTGAAAGTCGAAAATATTTTTTTAAATACTTTTTATTTAAGTGAGCAAATTATTGACTTTTTTAAAAATAAAAATTTTTCAGTAAAAATAAAAATTATAGAGGACGGTAAAGAAATCTTAAATACTGGTGGAGGAATTTTAAATTTGATCAACCACTCAGATTGTGAAGATTTTTTTGTTTTTAATCCTGACACTATTTGGAATGAAAATCATGTGAGTGAAATTAATGATATGCAAAAATATTATTTTCAAAATAAATTAAATAATATTCTTTTATTAGTTAATAAAAAACTAAGTTTTGATAATAACCTAAAGGGCGATTTTGATTTAGAAGACAATATAATTAAACAAAGTTTTGAAAAAAACTTTATATATACTGGTTGTCAAATTTTGAATAAAAATTTATTTAATGAATATGAAGTAGAAAACTTCTCAATTGCTAAAATTTGGAATAAATTATTAATGAAACAACAGTTAAATGGATTCGAGAGCATCAATAAATTTCACCATTTAACGAACTTAGAAATTTTTAAAAAACTAAAAGGTTCTTAGATCTCTCTTTATCTAGATATTTACATTCATTTATTTTCAAATTTTCACCGAAATTGATTATTAAGGGATTTCCTGTTGGAATTTCTAAACTTGTGATTTGATTGTTATCTAAATTGAACAGATATTTACATAAAGCTCTAATGGAGTTTCCGTGTGCTGTAATTAGTATATTTTTATTTATTAGTTTAGGCTGTATTTCATTTTTGAAATACTCCAAAACTCTGTTGTATGTATCTTTTAAAGACTCTGTGTCAGGAATGAGCTCTTTAGGGATTTTCTCATATGTTTCAATATTTAGGGGATGATAAGAGTTGTCTCTACTTAGTTTTCCAGGTTTGATATCCCAAGATCTTCGAAATTCAAAAACTTTATCTTCACCAATTTTTTTTGCAGTCTCAACCTTATTCAACCCTGTAAGTTCACCATAGTGTCTTTCGTTTAGCTGCCACGCTCTTTTAAAATCCTTTTTTGATTTTAATACTTTTTGTATTATTTTAAGAGTATGGTTTGCCCTCACTTGAAACGAGGAATAATAAAAATCTATATTTATATTTTGATCTTTGATAAGTAAACCAGCTTTTTCTGCTTCTATTTTTCCTTGATCTGTAAGATCTACATCAACCCAACCAGTGAATCTTTTTTCAAGATTCCAAATACTCTGACCATGTCTTACTAATATCAAAAAACTCATCTTGTCATATCTAAAAATTATTTATAAAAAAATCATTTAACTAAATGTCAAAATTTTTTTCTACATATAAAGTAATATTTTATATAATTAATATCCTTTTAATTATTTTATATCTATATCCTGGAAGTCTATTAGGCTGGATAATTTATGACAATAAAAGTATACAACCTCAAATAACACCAGATTTTGTTATATCATCAAATCATTTTTATGTATTTGTATTAATTTCAATTATTGGTTTTTTAACTTTTGCTAATTCCAAGAAAATTATCTTATTACTATTATATTTAATTTTTCTTTCTATCACGCTTGAAATTTTTCACCTATTTATACCTGAAAGAACTTTTCAATGGTCTGATTTATTTGGAAATTTATTAGGTGTTATTGTTGTAATTCTTTTTAATAATTTTATAAATAAATATGGTAGATTTAAAAAATAAATTATTAATTTTTATTTATTTTTTTACAATCAGCTGCTCATCAATTCCATCAAACACTTCTAACAGTTGTTCAATTTTTAGTGAAAGATATCTATGGTATAAACATACAAAAAAAGTTGAGCAAAAGTGGGGCACACCAATCTATATTCAATTAGCAATAATAAAAATGGAGTCTGATTTTGATTGGCTTGCTAAACCGGCAAGACAAAAAATTTTTAAAGTGATACCTTATAAACGACCTTCTAGTTCTTTTGGTTATTCACAAGCAGTTAAAGGAACTTGGGAGCAATATAAAAAAGAAACTGGTAATAAATTAGCAACAAGAGCAAGATTTAAAGACAGTGTTGACTTCATTGGATGGTATACAAATAAATCAGAAAACATTTTAAAGATATCAAAGAAAGATGCTTTCAAACAGTATCTTGCATATCACGAAGGATGGGGAAATTATAAAAATTATAAAAAAAATAAAAAAGTAATTGGACTAGCTAAAAAAGTTGAGAGACAATCTAATAAATACAAAAATCAATTATTGAAATGTAAAAGTAAATTAAATAGAAAAAAATATATTATTTTTTAGACAATTCTTTTTTTAGTTCTAAGTCAACTATATCAATCCTTTTAGTATTTTTTGCTAATGCGAGATACATTGAAGGAGTGACATATAAAGTAAAGAAAGTTGAAATAATCATTCCTCCTAATATTGTAGAACCAACTGCTAATCTTGAACCCTCTCCTGCACCTGGGCCAAAATTTCCAATCACTAAAGGCATCATTGCAATCATCGTACTTAGTGATGTCATTATAATTGGTCTAAACCGAACAGCGCACGCTTCTTTAACAGCTAATTCAATAGTTTTTCCACTAGATCTAATTTGGTTTGCGTAATCTACAATTAAAATACTATTCTTAGTTGAGATACCTATTAGTATAATTAATGCAATTTGAGAAAAAATATTTACTGAGCTATTTAAAAATAAAATAAACACTAATCCTCCAAAAATAGCCAAAGGCACAGTTAAGATTATAACAAATGGATGAACAAATGAGTTGAATGTTGCAGCCATAACCAAATAAGCAGTTAGTAAAGCTAAAGCAAAAATTATAAATAATTCATTACTTGTTTCTTTAATTTCCTCTGATTTTCCTTTCCAAGTAATTTGGTTCTCTGGTGCTAAATCAACCATCACATTTTCGAAGTATTTAATCGCTTCTGTTAATGTATACCCCTCACTAATATTTGCAGAAATTGTTACAGCCCGTTGTCTATTATATCTAGCAAGTTCTTTTGCTGAACCTTCTTCCTTAAAACTAACAAGATTTGCTAAAGATATTAATTTTCCATTGGTTTCAGAGCGAACAAATATTTTCGAAACACCTTCTTTATTTCGTCGATCAGATAAATATTGTTGAACAATTATTGGATATTCTTTGCCTAGTTTATTAAAAGTCGTTATTTTTTTACCCCCATAAAGTGTTTCAAGTGTTTCACCAATTGATTTAGTTGAGACACCTAGATCTTTGGCTTTATTTTTATTTATTAATAATTTTACCTCTGGTTTGTTTCGATTGTAATCAGACTCAATTCTTGAGAGATTTTTATTAGATCTGAGTGTTCGTATAACTTTTTTTTGTATCGCCTCAAGTTCCTCATAAGTATTTCCATAAATGACCATTTGAACTGGTTTGTTGTAATTTGATACTCTTATAGATTGAGGAGATATAGGAAAAGCTAGGGCTTGGGGTAAAGTTACTATTTTCCCAATCGCTTCTCTAAGAACAACTTGTTGACCTTTTTTACGATTTTTCCAATCATCAAGGAGAGCGATTATTATAAAACTATTATATGAATTAGCTGAATTTCCAAATCCTGGAACACGCATTATAAATCTTGAATATGGACTATCCTCAGCTTGTAGCAAAGGAATAAGTCTTGCCTCTACTTTTTGGGCTTGTTCTTGAGTATATTCAAAAGAACTTCCTTCATCAGTTGAGCCAATTATTAGATATGCTCCTCGATCCTCCATAGGCAAAAGTTCTTTTTTTGAGAAACTAAATAAAAGCACTGAAGCAATTATTATAAAAACAATAAAAAAACTTACAGTTTTAGTTTTATTAATAACGTTTACTAAAGTTTCCTCATAAAATTTTGCGAAGTTGGAAAAAATTTTTTCAAATTTTTGAATAAAAATTTTTTTTGATTTTTTTTTGTATAAAAATTTACTTGCAAGCATTGGTGACAAAGTTAATGCAACAAAAGAAGAAACTACAATCGAAAAAGATAATGCAATCGCTGTTTCTCTAAATAATGTTCCAGAAATTCCCTCAATGAATATTAACGGTAAGAAAACTGCTACTAAAATTAGTGTTGTAGCAACGATAGCAAAAGAAATTTGTTTAGAGCCTTTATAAGCTGCAACGAGTGGGGTCTCGCCATTCTCTATTCGTCTGTATATTGCATCTGTCATAATTACTGAGTCGTCTGTGATTATACCAATCGCTAAAATAAAACTTAAAAGGACAAAAATATTTATAGAAAGACCAAATATGTATAAGCCTAGAAAGGATGCAATTAAACTCACGGGTAGTGCAATAGCAGGTACGATGACTGCCTTTAAATTCCCTAAAAATAAATAAATTATCAATACAACTAAGATAAACGCAATGACCAAAGTTTTATATACTTCTTCAATTGCAGCCTCAACATAGTTAGCTCTATTGAACGAAACCCTTAAATCCAATTCTTCTGGTAAAGATTTTTTTACTTCAACAATTTTTTTTTTGATATCATTTGAAAGTTCTACAGTTGAAGCACCACTTCTTGCATAGATACCTATTCCTACGGTTTTCAAATTTATTTGATCTTTAGTTTGAGCTTTAAAAAGAGTTTTTTCTGATACTGGACCAAATTCAACGTTTGCTACGTCTGATAACTGAATTACACGATTACTAGTTTTTTTGATCGGTATTTGCTTTATAGTTTCAATATCGTTGTATGATTTATCTAGATTTAGTGTTAAGTCGATATTATCTGCTTCTAAAGTTCCTGCAGGCAAACTTACATTTTCTCCACGAATTGCAAATTCAACTTCTTTAATGGTTAAATCATTAGCTGCAAGTTTAATAGGATCAATCCAAACTCTAATGCTTAATTCTCTTAATCCACCAACCCTTATTCTTCCAACATTTTTAACACTTGAAAATTGGTCTACAAGATATCTCTCCGCGTAATCTCCTAACTCAAGGTCACTCCATGAAGATGAGGATAATGACAGCCACATTGTTGTTGTGAACCCTGCAGCTCGTTTAAGTATCTGCGGTGGATCTGATTCTGTTGGCAAGTTATCCACAACTCTTGCAACTCTTTCTCTTATATCATTGGCAGCATTATCTAGATCAATACTCGTATCAAACTCGACATTAATCGTACTTCTTCCATTTTCAGATTTGGAGTCTATATTTTTTATACCCTCTGCCCCACCAATAACATCTTCAACAACTTGTGTGACTTCTTGATCTACTATTGAAGCTGATGCAGACTTGTAGTCTACTTGAACTTGAACAATAGGTGGTTGAATTCCATTGGGCAATTCTCTAACGGGCAGTTTCCAAAAAACAAATAAACCAAATATGATCAGTATCAGTGACATAACCCAAGATACAGTCGGTCTTTTAATACTTAATTCAGTAATAAACATTATTTATTAATAGGTTTTATTTTTCCACGAGGCCTTACCTTTTTTAGACCCTCAGCTACAATTATATCACCCGCAGACTCTTACCTCTAAAAGTGAACCTGAAATTAATTCTAAATTTTCATTTTTCACTTTTATTCTTGATAATAAACTTCTGGTGTCCGCATTTATTCTGCTTGAAACAAAATCTATTTCACCTGAAAAAGTTTTATCTTTAAAACTAGATAAGGTAACTTCGACTGGAAGACCTTTTTCTATAAATGTAGAGTAGCTTTCTGGAATTTTAATATCTGAGTAAATTATTGAGTTATCATCAAGAGTAATGATAAATATGTTATTTGAAATAAGGATGTCCTCAGTTAAACCTGTGTAGCCAAGAACCCCACTAAATGGAGCCAATATATCCCCACTTTTTAATTTAATTAAAACATCTCCTTTTTTAACAAAATTTTTAAGTTTTAAATCCTCAAAAAGATCATCTTTTTTAATCTTAAAAGTTTTTGATTTTTTAGAAATTGCTGTACCGTAAGTTTCTATTTGTTCAGAGAATTCTTTTTCGATAACCTCAGTTACAATTATTCCTGGCGGTGGTCTCTTACTGAATTTTTTTTTAAAATGATTGCCAATCATGGATCTTCCAACAATTACAATTGTAATTATTAAAAAAAACACAAATATTATTGAAATTGTTTTCGTAGATCTTTTCATATTAAATTTAAATTAATCCGTATTCGGCCCAAGAGCCATCATATATACAAGGAAGATATTTATCATTAATTAAAGAATAAGCTAGTGCCAAAACACACGCTGTAACACCTGAACCACATGAAAAAACAATCTTATTTTGCTCTAAATTTTCAATACTTGTTTTAAAAATTTCTTTAAGTTGATCTTTATTTTTAAAAGTTTTATCGTCATTTAGACAGTCATTAAACGGTATACAAAAAGAGTTTTTTATACATCCGCTTCTAAGACCTTTTCTGGGTTCAGGGATTTTACCTTCAAATCTTTCTCTACTTCGAGCATCAATTAATGTGAATATTTTTTCGTCTATATTTTGATCAATTGCTTGTTTACTCTTAACAAGATCTTTTCTCTCACTACCTTTATAATCTGATTTATCTATATTTGAAATTTCATCAGTTACTTTCTTTTTTTCTTTAAGCCATTTCCTTAAACCACCATTTAAAACATTTATTAATTTTGGATCATGTCCGTAATAGATAAAATTAAACCAACCACGACATGAGCTTATAACATCTGAATTATCATAGATCACTATTTCATCATTTTTTTTAATTCCCATATTTGAAATAATTTTATCCCAACTCATTTGGTCAACCAACATATGTGGTAAAGCAGTATCTTTTCTTGAATTTTCATCTATATCAAAAAAAATTGCGCCAGGTATATGAAGAGATTTATATTCCTCGAAACCATTTCTTTGTGTTTGAGGCATATGCCAAGAGCAGTCAATAATTTTCACCTTAGTAAGGTTTTTTTCTAACCAATCAGTTTCAACCAAAGACATGTTATCGCTTTTCCAAGTATTTTTGATGATATTCCTCAGCTGGACAGTAATTTTTTAGTAAAGATATTTTTGTTACAACTTTTCCAGACAAACGTTCATTCACTTCATTTAATACCTTCTCAGCTCGTATGTGATAATTTTTTCATCAAAATCTAACTTTACCACTTCAGCATGATTTGTATTGCCAGTGCAAACTTCTTTATAAGTGGTGATTGAGCTATTACCTCCACAGTAGCCAACTTCTGTTTTGATTATGCCATCTATTTTACTGAATTTAATTTCAGGTCCCCAAAAACATCCAAGTGCTAAAACAGCTATTTCCATTGAATAAGATTTAATTTAATTTACAAATTATTCATATGCTAAGTAAAAATCAATTGGGATTTTTGTACATGTTTTTGTCCATTTGTGCATTTTCATTAATGGATTTAATTGTAAAGTGGTCTGTAGATTATCCTATTGGGCAGGTTTTGTTTTTTAGAGGTTTTTTTGGAATAATCTTTTATTTTTTTATAATTCCAAAAGAAAGATTTCATAATTTTTACAAAACTCAACGACCAGGTTTACATGCTTTAAGATGTGGCTCAGGATTAATAGCTCTAATTGCAATATTTATTGCTTTAAGGCAGCTGCCATTAGCAACTGTTGTAAGCATTTCTTTTGCCGCTCCAATATTTACAACAATATTATCTATTTTTCTATTAAATGAAAAAGTTGGAATTTTTAGGTGGTTAGCAGTGATCATAGGCTTTGTTGGAATTCTTATAATTACAGAACCTGGGATCACTGAATTAAATATTTATTATATTTTTCCGATTATATTTTGTTTAGGTCTATCCTATGTAGCCATAACTATTAGACAACTATCAACAACCGAACCAGTGTGGTTAATTTCTTTTTATTTTTCGTTAGCAATTACACTATTAAGTTTTTTAACTATCCCACAGGGCTGGGTAATGCCTACTTTAAATCATTTTATACTTTTATCTTTGATAGGTATTTTTGGAGGTGTTGCAAACTTGTGGTTAAGTCAATCATATAAATTTTCAGAGGTTTCTCTGGTAACTCCCCTTAAATATTTAGCTTTAGTTTTCGCTATTATATTTGGATATTTCATTTGGAACGAGATACCCACGTTTAAAACGCTAATGGGGGCTTTATTAGTGATTGTTTCAACGCTTATAATTTTTAGAAGGGAGATTTATAAGAAAAAAATTATAACATCTAGGTCAATTAATGAATAAAGTGCCTAAATATTGGAACAAGGCAAAAAAATATTTATCTAAAAAAGATCAAACTCTTTCTAGGTTAATCAAAAGTTACGAAAGTCCTTCAGAAACTATTTTAACTTCAAGGCGAGATATTTTTTTTTCGTTATGCAAAAGTATAATTGGACAACAAATAAGTGTTGCAGCAGCAAATTCTGTCTTTTTAAAATTTAAAAAAAAATGTAAAAATAAAATTAACGCAAAAACAGTATCTAAACTGACTTTTACTCAATTGAAAAGCTGTGGATTAAGCAGACAGAAAGTATTAGGCATAAAGAGTTTAGCGAAGCAAACAATAGAAAAAACTTTTAATCCTAAACTGATTAATAAAATGTCAGATGAGGAGGCTATTAATTATTTATCACAATTAAGACAAATAGGGAGATGGTCAGCTGAAATGATTTTATTATTTACATATAACAGATCGAATATTTGGCCAATTCAGGATATCAAAATATTTACCACCTGATAAATTTGTATCATTATTAAAAAAAAGGTTTAGTCCTTATTGCTCTGTTGCCACGTGGTATTTGTGGAGAAGCATAGATCCTGAGCCTATTCAGTACTAAACCCCTCAACTACTTGCATATGTCTTTTTGTAGTTTTTTTTGCTACTGCCCAACTATTTTGATATTCTTTAGAGGAGTGACATTCTAATGCTTTGGCATAACTTGGAAATTCCCACACAACAGTCCTACTAAAATCATCACCACTAAAAGTGTCATGCTTGCCACCTCTAATTAATGGTACACCGCCATAACTTTTGATAACGGGTGTAGCTAATTCTGAATATTTTTTCAGATTTTCTTGATTTTCTATTTTAAAATATAAACTAACCCAATATCCTTTTTTCATATTAATCAATCCATTGTTTATAATCTTTTAAGTTATCTTGCAAAAACTTTGGCAACTTGTCTGATGGATATTTCTCAAGTTTGCTACCGTCACCAATTTTGTTTACTCTTTTATCAACTTTAAGATCATAAATAGCTTGTTTGTTTTTTATTAAATCGTTTATTTCCTCAACAGATAAAGGATTTTCATCAAATTCTCTATGATGGAGATATGATTTAAGTTTAAATTCAATTTCAGAGGCAGTTTTTAAGTTAGAAAAGTGCCATCCACCATTAGATATTATTTTGATGTTAATATATTTTGTATCAGAAAAAAAAGTATCTAATCTGTAAAAGGGGTATTTTCTATCTTTTATATTTCTCAACCATTGAGGAGATTTAAGAAATTTTTTTTTACATCCTTTTGTACCAGTCCAATCAAGATTTGGTAATTTAAGATTGAACTTATAATAAAACATGTCCTGTTTAAAAAGAATGATTTTTTCCTGGATTTTTGATAGTTCTAAATTTTCTAAATTTGGAATTTCATCGACATCAGAAATTAAAATCATGTCATCATTGTTTGCTAAATCTAATCCTTTTAAGATATAATTCCTTTGACCATTTTCTCTATAAAGTGCATTTGATATGTATTTACAGGATTTGACAGCTTCACTATCCTTATCACTGACTTGGTTTTTTGCTATTTCTAGCGGTTCTTCATCATAAGTAATATAAATTATTTTATCTTTAAATTTTTTAAATTTTTGATGATTAAACTTTAAATCTCTCTTATCTCCTTTGTGAGTGAATGAACTCTCTACTATAATAAAATAATCGACATATTTGTTCAAAATGTTCAGTCTTAATTCTAAAACTGTTTCCTCATCAAAATACATAAAACAATCAAAAATTTTCATAATGACTTTTTAATCTTTTTTAATTTTTTTTATATGATAAAAAAATCTATGGCAGATAAATTAATAGTTAGTTTTGAAGAATATATCAAAATAGTTGAAAAATTAGCTATTGAAATTCATAATAATTACAAACCTACAGTTTTAGTTGGAATAATGAGAGGAGCAGCACCTATAATTGATATTCTCTCACGGATACTAAAACTCCCAATAGCTTACATTGTTATTCAAAGTTACACAGGAAAAGGATTAGAAGATCAACAAGGGCAATTAATGTTTGCTAGAGAAATAAGCTCATTAGCTAAAGAAGAAGATTTTGAAAAAATCCTTTTAATTGATGATTTATCAGATACAGGATTAACACTAAATAAAAGTATTGAATGGCTAAAAGGTTATGAACCAACAAAAAAATTTATTAAAGAGATTAAAACCGCCTGTTTATGGAAAAAAAAATCATCCTCTTTTGAGCCAGATTTTTGCCCAATTAAATTAGATTCGGATCCTTGGATTGTTCAACCTACAGAACATTATGAGGAACTTTCTATTGAAGAAATTATAAAAAGAAACTAATTAACGGAGCTAGAAAACTAGCCCCGTTAAATTTAATTTAGCTTACAGCAAAACTTACAACACTAAGTATTGCCACAACCCATATCGCTGGAGAAGTACTTGAGAATTTTCCAGTGAATATTTTTATCAAAGCATACGAAACAAATGCCAATGCAATTCCATTACTGATACTATAAGTTAAGGGCATAGCAATCATGGCTAAAATTGCGGGAGCTGACTCTGAAATGTCATTCCATTCTATATCAGTAATATTTCTAATAAATAAAACAGAAACAAAGAGTAAAGCGGCACCGTCAATTTGTTTAGGCAAACTAGTTGCAAGAGGTGCAAAAAATATACATGCTAAAAATAATATACCTATCACTAGAGAAGTCATTCCAGTTTTACCACCTGCCTTTACGCCAGCACCTGACTCAACATAACTAGTAACAGTTGTTGTTCCCATCATAGCCCCTGCAACTGTTCCAACGCTGTCAGACAGCATTGCTTTATTAATGTCTTGAACTTTTCCTTGTTTATCAACTTTACCTGCAACGTTTGCAACAGAAGTTAATGTTCCAGCTGTATCAAAGAAATCTATAAATAATAAAGTAAATATTACTGTAGACATTCCAGCAGTCATGGCAGCGGACAAGTCAAATTCAAAAAGGTATGTCATCGGAGGAGGCGCACTTGCTAAACCATTAAATTTAGCTAGACCAGTAGCCCAAGCAATAACACTAAAAAATAAAATACCTATAATGATATTCCCTTTAACATTCATTTTTTCAAGTACGATAATTGCAATAAATGTTGCACATCCAAGAAGTACTAAAGGGTCGCTTAAATTTCCAAGTTGTACTAGTGTTACAGGATTATCAACTACAACTTCCATAATTTGTAATCCAATAATTGCAAGAAATAATCCAATACCCGCACCAATTCCTAGTTTTAAACTTTTTGGAATTGAGTTAATCAACCAGGCTCTTATCGGTGTAAGTGAGATGATTAAGAACAATACCCCTGCAACCAAAACTGCACCAAGAGCTTCTTGTGGCGTATAACCCATGCCAGCACAAACTCCAAAAGCAACAAATGCATTAATACCCATACCTGGAGCAAGTCCAATTGGCCAAGTTTTTCCGTAAAAGGCCATTATGAAACAAGCTAAAGCAGTTGCTAAAATAGTTGCTGTGTATACTGCGCCGAAATCAAAGAAACCTTTTTCAGGGCCGGCGAATTCACCTGATAAGATGAACGGATTTAAAAACATTATGTAAGCCATTGTGAGGAACGTTGTTGTTCCTGCAATTACTTCAGTTTTAAAATCAGTTTTATGTTTTTTATATTCAAAATATTTTTCAAGCATTTATCCTCCTATAGATTGAAAAATATTTGATTCTTTCTTATATTGCCCGTCAAAACTAATTCTTATTAACAATTTTCAACCCACAAGTTTATATTTATGCCATAATTAGGTTGTTATTATAAAATTATGAAAAAAATTAAGATCTCAATTCTAAGTGTATTTATAATATTTTCTTTGTTGGGTTGTCAGACAATTAAGCAAAAAACTGACGCTATTGTTGAGAAGGAAAATAAAAAATTAAGTGCATTTATAGGTAAGTCCTCTCAAGATTTAAAAAACAGCTTGGGCAGCCCAGATGAAGATTTCAAAAATGAAAAAGGAAATTTAGTTTTAGTTTATAACACCAAAAAATACGGAATCCCTTGCGAAAGAAGATTTGAAGTAAATTCAAAATTGATTGTTATTGGATTTGTATCTAACGGATGTTTTTGATTACCTGCGGAGAATTTATCTCCGCAAGTAAGGTATACTTATTTAATTTCAATAAGTTTTCTTTTTTTATGCTCTGGAACAATCCTTTCACAAGATATTGTTAAAAGACCATCTTTTAACTCAGCGCCATTTACCTTTACATCATCAGCTATAGTAAATGATCTAGCAAATTGTCTTTGAGAAATACCTTTGTGAATTATTTCTCCATCAGCATTATTATTTTCAGATTTATTAACTTGTTTA
>LUMT01000309.1_pt1 | contig 28871 bp, 29 predicted proteins | sample 729741 | NCBI WGS metagenome assembly LUMT01 (sample SAMN03860299, study PRJNA289734) | marine metagenome | biome: seawater column; feature: ocean; material: water; isolation source: Red Sea water column Station 192 - depth 50m | place: Saudi Arabia: Red Sea | collected 2011-10-15 | depth 50 m
TTGTATGAGAGAAGGGAGGAATATGATGAAGCATGGCATTGCTATGACCAAGCGAATGTCGTTTATCCTAGATCTTCTGCTAGGGATAGATTCAGAGAAAGGATGGAGTCGAAAGTAGGTGGAACTGCTGAAAAACTTTGGAGAGAGCCGTCGATTACCGACAGATCCCAATTCCTCGGCCGTCTTGGTCGCCTATCTAGTAAGCAAGCTCATGATGATGTAAGGCCGCCTAGTGATGAGGAGAATCTAGAAGTATCACATTTAGAAGAGCTAAGACAACAAGGAAGGGATACTGAGGCCTTCTTCCTAGCAAGAAGGATGGCTGCACAAGGAGTCGAAGGGGCAGAAGAATTGGTGAAGGAGATTTTGAGTGATTTAGATGGATGAAAAGGCGTTCGTCGTGATATTGGCCCTGCCCATGGATACGGACGATTCCTGGATTATGGTGAAGAACAAGAGTAGGGGTTGGGAGTTTCCAGGAGGGCATTTGGAAACAGGCGAGTTACCAGAGGAAGCAGCACTTAGGGAGTTGTATGAAGAGACAGGCATCCTAGGTACTGCAAAGGCCGTTGAGGAGAATTTGATACTTGGAGGCTATGTTGTTTTAGTAAGAGTAGACAGAGAGGTGAGCCCAGATTCGTGGAGTTCTTCAGACGATTCCATCGAGGAAGTAGGTTGGTGTCTTCAAATTCCTGAGTCCTCTTCATGGGGCAGAGAGGAAATACAGTCAGTTATCGATCATGATTGGAGAGCCTCGAGAAGTCTTGAGTCCTGAATTTCGTGGCTTCTCTTCTCTATCTCTTCAATCCATCTTGGTTCATGAATTGCATGGCTTGCGTCAAGTACCAATCCAAGATCGTCCCGCTGGTTACCTGAGACGTCAATTAGTGCCAGTGAGAGTATAAGTTCGACACATTCCCTGATGTCATCCGGATTAGAGGGAACTGTTGTCATTCCAGGACTATCTCGCGGTTTTGCATCGACTATTCTCTCATCCATCATTGGAGAGTCTTCCTCAATCTCATCCAATGCTATGTCGAGCCATTCGATAGCGCAGACTACTGATTCGGCAGGCATTTCGGCAGAGGATAGTCGCCTCATTGCTATCCATAGGTGCCTCATTGCTGGCTCTAGGTCCCCTATTGAAGCGAGGATCCTCCCGGATTCCAATCTTGATAGTCCGATTATGTCAGATGGGTGCCCCCTGTCTGAGGAGATATCAGAAAGGGTGACCAATGACATCATGTTCTCACCTTGGTTTCGATGCCATGCTGCTAGATTCAGTAACGATACTCCGTGAAGAGGAGAGCCCGGAGCTACTGATGCTAGGCGATCTACACACCATCTCAGTTCTCGGCCTAGGTCATTATTTTCCATCTCCCCGAGTAGTGCTCTCTCCATCCTAATCCAAGCTTCTGTCTCAAAATCGCGTTGATTCAATAGTCTTGATTGGGCTAGGATGTTCTCACTCAGCTTTAGGGCCTCCTCTTTTTTTCCCTCTGAGAGAAGGGACTTGAAAAGAAGGGAGTCGACTGAGGAGCTTTTTTTACTGGATTGAGGTTTTGTCAAGATTTTCACTCCATCTCAAACTGTTCGGCCATCTCTTCGTACTTTTCCCTGATGCTTTCTTCCCTCTCCGCTAATCTGGTTAAGTGTTCGGTTAGCGCCTTTTCTGCGGATTTTAGCTCTTCCAGAAGGGAATCCCGATCATCCACTTCCAGTAGTATGTTGCCTAGGGATCTGTATACAGGCTTAGATGGATCTTGTTCCGAAAGTGATTCAATTGTGATGCCATATTCAGAGCACTGCGACGAGATGGACTGTATCTGTCCCCTTAGGGCTTGTAGCTCTCTGGCCAGGGCCTGAATATCCTCTGTGGAAGGTCTGGTACTAATTCCCATCACCTCTCGTGGCTTCCAGAGACCTATCAGAGGCTATTAGGGCCCTCATTATTGAGTTCCACCTTGCTCTGCTATCATTGAACGATTCAGAATGAAGAGATACTGAAATTTCTCCGTCTTTGCTAACAAAATCGGCCTCTGTAACTAGTGAAGATGATAGGGAGCGTGCGTCACTGTGCTCCAATGTCAGTTTGAGTGAAACCGAGTCATTCCTCTTCTGTTCCTTCATCTGTCTCTCTCTCGGATATTTTTCTTTCGAATTCCAAAGCTGCCTGTTGTGCTATAACGGTCATGTCTGTTGCAGTAGCGCCCTCTAGGGATCGCCTAACTATCCTCTTGTTGGCGTCGCTGGCCCTAGTGTAAGGCTCCCAGACCCCACCAGAGAATGTGTGACCACACTTCCTGCACTCCCAAATTCCTGCTGACTTTCTGCGGACCTTGCGATAATGGCAGCTCGGACACGTGTAAACTCTAGATTTCTTCGAGATTGCTGAACCGGCCCTTCTCCTAACGCTGACTCCGTACCTAGCTCCAAATCGAGCAGTCGCGCCAGCCTTCTGAGTCCTCTTTGCCATAATATAACCTACAATTCATCGACGATTTTTCTCAGTTTCTTCGTTCTTTCTATGGCATTATCCATGATTTCAGTGAACTCACCCGCTGAGAAAATTCCCTTTAGACCCTTCTGTAGAGAGTGGACGTTGTTATCGTCTCCAAGGGTGATGTGGATACGCTCGTCACCTCCAAGCTCTTCTCTGGCAGTAGCATCGAATACGAATCTACCCCCAACCTTGTGATAGGAGCACATTATCGGAGTCTTGGAAACTGACAATGGATAGTCCTCTCCGACCTCGAATCTCTCCGCAGGTACGGTGGCGTTCCTAAGTGCGGCAATACCTGCCAATGCAAATGCGTCGAACAGATTGCCATCGTCAGAGATGGCAAACAGGTCTAGAATGACCTGCCACGCCTTTTCTCCGGGAATGATGCACAGTGAGTCGACATCTATGCACCCGGATTCTCTAATTCCCCTGTCAACAACCCTTCCGAGTTCTATGGACTCTGGACTGGGTGGGCCAGATTCCCAGTTCCTTCCTGCTACTGGTCTGACTTCTGCTGAGCACATAAGTCCCCCTTGGTTGGGGCGGTCTGGGTAAGGAGTCATAATTTGGAACTTGACCCCTGCTAATACGATGGTGTCCCCCATTCTTACTCGTGCTGAACCCTCCGCTCTGGGAAGTATTGAGTGTTCAACCTCGAGTTTCCTCCCTTCCCATCTTCCCCTACCATCTATCCTGGCATCTCTTTCTGCGAGATCAGAAAGGTGTGATCTGAGGAGTTTTGGCACTATCGGGATTGTCATTGTGAATCCCCCCCATTCAGTGCTTCTACCATCAATTTGTGAATTTCCTGTGCAGCATCCATATTATACTTCCAAGCTTGCTTAAACTCGTCTTGTGAAAGATCCCCGTCCATCTGTAAGAATACTAGTTCACCTGAATTAGGCATTATTCCCATAGGAAGATCGGCCTCACCGTAGTTGTCCTCTTCCTTGTTGAGGTCGCAAACGACTACGTCATTGATCTTACCGCTAGCCACGCTGACCACCAAGTCCGTCATGGGTATTCCAGCATCTGCTAGTGCCACGGATGCAGCCGTAAGGCCCACGCATCTTGTTCCAGCCTCTGCAGATACAATCTCAATGCTCACCCTTATTTTCGAGCGTGGGTATAGCTCGAGAAGAACAACGCTCTCAAGTGCATCCTGGGTAACCTTACTGACCTCTCTGCTTCTACGATTGAAGCCGGGCCGCATTCTATCAGTTGTCGAAAAAGGTGCCATGTTGTATGCTACGTCCAAAACAGCACGATCTTGCCTTTGGATCTTCCTAGGATGGGCCTCCATCGGCCCATAAACTGCGACAATGGCCTCATTAGTGCCCCAAGTCATTCTGCATGATCCATCCGCAACAGGTACGACCCCTGTTTCAATTGTGATTGGTCGAATGTCTCCTGGGCCCCTTCCATCGGCTCGGACGCCGTTTTCATCGATCATCTGAACGTCTCCATACCCCCCCATCAGTTTCTACCCCCTCTACTGTCTCTGGAAATTGCGGATAATCTATTGCGGACATCCAGTATTCCATCGAGTTCGCCGTCTATCCACATCCTTCCGTTGTCGGCCACAACGATGCGGCACTGCGTCTCAGCTTTCATCCTTCTGAGAGTCTCGCCCCCCTTTCCAATTATCCTTCCAAGCAAATGTGGATCGATTTCTTCAACCACTCCGGAGCGAATCTTCCGTAGTCCCATTCCCTTCATGGTGACAACGCTTGAGTGCGTTTCTTCTACTTCCTGGACGCGACATAGAACAGCATCGCCGATATCCATTACTGATCTAGTTCCTCCGAAGTCCACCTTCCCCGGTCCTAGACTCATTGGGAGAATTGCATTAAACGGGGCTCCTAGTTCTATGAACCATAGATTGTTTGTGCATCCTTCTATGAAACCAATTACCAGATCTCCCGGTCTGGGGATATATCTGGTGTGTATGGGCTCAATTGATATTGATTTGCCCTTTTCCCTTAGCTTTCCTTGCTTTAATGCTTTGAGCCTGCCTGACATGACCAACACGCCATGTCCGGCTTCAAAGCCCTCTGAGTCGCCCAGATCATCACCGGGCACTACGAGGTTCTCCCCTCGCTTATTTCCTTGCGGCCCTGCCGCACCTTTCTTTTCCGTCATATTATCGAGCCGCGCGACCGGCCCACCGTTCATAACCGTTGATGCTGCAAATATTCGCTCAATCAGTCTAATTCTCTGACTTCTACATCGGGCGATCTGGAAGCGACTTTGTCTATAATGTCATTTTTCATCCCACCCGGAACAGAGACAACGCATGCCCAATTTCCATTACTCATCCATTCTTCCTTCTGTATTGAGTCCCTGAGCAACTGACTTACTGCTCCGTAGTCCTTGCCTTGGACCATGAAAGCCAAAGTGACTGTGATAAATTGTAGTGGGATAACCGGTCTTAGCAATTTAACAGCATCTCCCACCTGACTTTCTATTGACTTGAACGGGTCAATCGAGAATCTAATCTCATCCAGAGCGTTTTCTATCCTTGTTCTGGGATGGGGGAGTTTAGTTTTAGGGTCTGTAGCCGTTGAAGCTATCTCATTAATTATCTGGCGTTTCTTTTCATTTACCATATTCTTTCTCTGGGATGTAGTTAGCTGGATGCTTCCCCTTTCTAGAATAGTACTAGCACAAATGGAAATATCAGTTGTACCAAACGTTCTCTGGAGAGCCTCGCTGGTAGGTCTCTCTCCTGCCCTGGCATCAGACCAGACTTCTTCAATAGCGAGTAAATCTGAGATTTTGACTGACTCGTTATCTATTTTCCAATTTTCTACTAAATGAGGATCTACAAGAATCTCGTACCTACTTCCTCCCTTTTCGAGACGTGCCAGAACGGCATCATCAAGACTCACCATGGGATACGATAAGGCCGTTGGCTTATGATGGTGAGGTATCAGGAGAGCTTGCCTAGGTGCTTGAGGGTAGTATCCCTATCCAATTTCTCATAGCCGCTCTTGTCGATGCAACCGATTTCTACAGTATCTGGGTTCAAATCTTCCTCTAGAGAGTCTCTTAGTGCCTCTAGGCCCATCTTAATGGCGACATTCTGGGTCATTCCCTTCTTCCACTTATCCTCGAAGTAGTCTATTGCTGTCGCCTTTCCTCTGCCTATTGCTCCTGCATTGTAGGACTGATAAGCACCAGAGGGATCGGTTTCGAAAAGATGTGCACCTTCGTGATCGAATCCGGCTATCAGTAGGGCTGTTCCGAAAGGCCTTGCTCCGCCGTACTGCGTGAAAGATTGCTTGTAGTCGCACATCTTCTTGACTAGTGTGGAGACCGGGATATTGTCACCATATGTCATCCGATTTATCTGGCATTGAACTCTCGCCCTGTCTACAAGTTGGCGAGCATCTGCTACTAGTCCTGAAGTGGTAATTCCCACATGATTGTCGATTTGGTACATCTTCTCGATTGAGTCTGTAATGACCAGTTTACTTTGCACCCTCTTATCTACTATCAAAACCACGCCATCTTTGTACACCAATCCTACTGTGGTAGTGCCTCTCTTGACTGATTCCCGAGCATACTCGACCTGGTATAGCCTTCCATCTGGAGAGAAAGTGGAGACGCCGTGGTCATATCCTCGTCCGCTTGGCTGCATCGTAATCAGTGGCTTGTCATATGCGACTCTTATCAATATTGGTCGGCGGAAGACTCAATCGAGTGGCCATTCTGAGAGAAATAACAGGTGTGACCATGCGAGTAGCAGTTCTGGCTTCAGGGGGAAAGGACTCAGCTTATGCCTCATGGTGGGCACAACTACAGGGATGGGAAGTTGTTTCGCTAGTAACGGTCTTGGTAAAAGGTGATGATTCAATGATGTTCCAGCTACAAAACACTTGGATTACAGCATTTCAGGCTTCATCATCGGGCGTCCCCTGGAAGCCAATCATATCATTTGGAGAAGAGGAGGAAGAAGTAGGAGATTTAGAGTCTTCAATAACTGCTGAAGGATATATTCTCGATTTCAATGAGATTTTCCCTCCAGGAATCGAGATTCCTGAGAATTTGGTGATTCACTCCGGCCCTCTAGATATAGACGGACTAGTAGTAGGTGCACTTCGCTCAGACTATCAGAAGACCAGGATTGAGAGGATGTGCCAAAGACTAGGCATTGCTTCATTCAGTCCACTCTGGCACAAAGACCAGGGAGAACATATGCAGTCATTTCTGGAACATGGGTTCGGAGTGGTATTTACTTCTGTTTCTACGGAAGGAATGAGTGCGGACTGGGTAGGAAGGACCCTTGACGGGGAGTCTCTGAACGAATTGAGGGATCTCTCTAAGAGGCATCGGTTCAACTTGGATGGAGAAGGTGGAGAGTTCGAGACGATTGTAGTTAGCGCCCCCCACATGAGAAGGGACGTAATACTCGAAGGGGAAACTTTCTGGAAAGGTTCCAGGGGTTCATTGGAGATTCTTTCGTGCAGGCTCTCTTGAAATCGCTAGGCTCAAACAGGAGACCTCGGTCGGAAGACTCGTAGTTATGCCGGTCTCTCCTTTGGATTACAGGTATGGAAGAGATATTGCCAAGGAAATCTGGTCCAGGGAGGGGAGACACGCGAGATCTCTTGAAGTCGAAAGAGCGTTGATATGGGCACATAGCAAGATGGGCAGGGTTTCTCCAGAGGATTATGATGCAGTGGCGGAGATCTCTGATCCGGGAATCGTCACTGCGGACAGGGTGGACGAACTGGAGGCAGAGACAAAACATGACATTATGGCACTTACAAAAGCCATGGCAGAGGCTGCAGGAGATGCGGGGTGGTGCATCCACCTCGGAGCGACTAGTAATGATATTGTGGACTCTGCTGTAGCCCTGCAGATAAGGGACAGTATAGACGTCCAAAGACAATCCCTCGTCGGACTGATTCTGAATATGTGTGAAATCGCTGAGAGAGAGTCTGGGACAGTGATGCTCGGAAGAACGCACGGGCAGGCTGCGGTCCCTATCACGTTCGGCCTGAAGGTTGCGGTTTGGGTGGATGAGATGAGGCGACATCTGGTTAGGCTAGAGGAAATGCGCCCCCGATGCATAACAGGGAAATTCCTAGGAGCGGTAGGAACTGGAGCAGCGCAGGGAGAGGGAGCACTAGAATTGCAGAGTCTGATTCTCGGTGACTTGGGTTTGGAAGTCCCCGTCGCCACTACTCAAGTGGTCGGAAGGGACAGGTACATCGAGTGGGTCGGGTGGATGGCAAATGTCGCTACTAGTATTGAGAAGATCCTCCAGGAAGTCAGAAATCTCCAGAGGACTGAGATAGGAGAGGTTGCAGAGGAGTTTGACTCGGAGAAGCAGGTCGGTTCTTCCACTATGGCTCACAAGAAGAATCCCATTACTGCAGAGAATGCATGTGGCCTCGCCAGAGTAGTCCGTTCCATGATCATACCATCTTACGAAAATGCACTCTTGTGGCACGAGAGGGACTTGGCTAACTCCTCAAGCGAGAGGTTTACTCTTTCCCATTCGATGATTCTTCTTGATGATGTTATTTCAAAATGCAACAAGGTACTTTCAGGTTTGGTTGTCGACAGAGAAAGAATGAGGAAGAATATAGTGGATCAAAAGGGGCTGATCATGGCAGAGAAGGTAATGCTCGAGCTGGTAGATCGTGGCATGCCGAGGGATCTAGCTCATGAGGAGCTAAGGTCGGCTTCCATGCAGGCAGTCGAATCTGGTTCTAATCTACAAGATATTTGCAGAGAATTAGATGGAATAATGAAGTTTTTTGAAGAAAAAGAAGTCGCCAACCTTTTCGAACCGGAGTCTCATCTTGGCTCGTCGGAACAGATAGTTGACAATTCGGTTTCATTGGCTAGAGAGCTTTGCTCAAAATACTGATGGCACTAGAAGCAAAAGTGCAGTAACAGAGGCTACAGCAAAAAGAAGCATAATCATGGCGTGGGGACCATACTGGTTGACGTCATCTAAAGCGACACTCAGGAATCCTTTCTCCATTACCCCTGAAATGATTGAGGAATCGGAATGGTTGAATTCCGGAGGGGGTCTTCTTGGAATCCGCTCAACAGAGTTATCTTGTCTCACAGTTGTTTCTCGAGGCAGAGTCGTAATTATCATTGCCCCTATTCATCTTCTAACACGGAGAAACCGGCCCTTTCCATCAGAGAGTCCATATCTTCTAGTGCATCTGGATTTGGATTGTAGAGAGCTGCCGGATCCTTCGCATCCCCACTATAGTCATCCTCTCCTTCTAACGCGAATCTGAATCTTCGATTCCGTACAACTAGGATTGTACGGATTAGGAATATGGAGATCCCCCCCATGACTAGTGTTAGTATCAGCTCTGTTGCAGCGACCATTATCGATTATCCCCTAAGCGTTTCAGTTTGTTAAGCATTTCAGTTTGTTCCCGGGAGACCCTGAGATAGTGGTCTTGAGAGATGCCGGCGATTGGATGGGGTTGGTTCTAGCCACCTGCCTGTAGGGTATACGTGTATATCCTCAAATTGAAGTGAATACCATGTCTTTTTCTCCTTTCTTCCACAGGATAGGCACCTAAGTCCCTGATTACGCCCAGAACTTCGCATTGTCCTTCTACAACACATCGGCCTACTGAAAATCCTTGGACTAGCAGAATCTATCCTCAAGCGTTCTAAGTGTATTGAACCGTCAGGAGAACTCAGTCCTACCCATGTGATTTTGTCTCCTGGCTCTAATGTTCTGAGGAGTCTGTTAACAGGCCCACCTTCTTGGAAAGCAACAAGATTGAGAGATTTACCGTCAGAGAATACTGAAACTCGGGCGTGCCCCCCCTTTGTCTCTCTAGGTTTACAAATAACTGACCCAGAGTGGATTGATTCTATGTGGTCGTCGCTAATCTGGTTCGAACGATGGATTGCATAGGATTCGCAACTCTCCACACCCTTCTCCGATTGTAGCCAAATATGTGCCTTTTCAACCTCGGAAGATGAAGATCCTCGAATCCCATACAGGACAGGGCATGGAGTTCTTGGGGCAATCAATCCCTTACCCTTTGTCGGATCCCTATTTAGAAAAGTTCCTGGAAATAGGGATCCGAGTTGAGATACTGATCTTGGAGATACTCTCCTCTCGGAACCTAGCGATGATTCTTTTCTCCAGGCGATCAGTTCCCATGAAGAGTTTTGATTACTCTCCCATGAGATTGCTGCGCAAGCACCGACAACTCCAGAAATTTCATTCTTCAGAAATAGAATTACCCCGGTGTTTCCTGCTTCTCGAAGAATATTTTCGGGTTTTACATAGCCCCTAACTGCATCCCAGTACCAATGCTGGGGAGCTTTGTCAAATGAAATGGCAAGGCACGGGGATACTGGAATCTTTGAGGGCGGGTACCCGGCGACTTTGGTTAACAGCCTATCGAACCAATCATTGCATATTTTCTCTAGTAAAAGTTCGTCTTTTTCTGAGATATCTATGATGGCACCAAGTGCTCCGTTTCCTCTTGTTCTCCTTTCGGCGAAGGGCCATAGTCTGACCAGTCTCCTCTCGAGGATATCACAATTCATTGCTTCTTGGATTTCTGAGAGCAACTCATCAAAACTAGAAGTCGTACATCCTTCATCGACATGATCCGTGTCATCAAGACCCAGTCGGCATCTCAATTTTGACCCTCCAAATCCGGCGGGATAATCATGTCAATCACCCCTGCTATTCCAGTTTCAGGACTGCACTGTATTCCTCTAACTCCGAAAGTTTCCGCCGCCAAAATGTCCGACTCGCGGTCTCCAACGAGAATAGACTCCTTTTCACTAGGCCGATTATTCCAATTTTTCCCGTATGAAATGGAGATTGGTTGGCCGGGGTTAATTTGTGAATTCTCTATCACCTGTCTCCCAGCCTCCAGCATCCCGGGCCTTGGTTTTCTTGCCCATGCTCCTTGATCTGGTGGGTATGGACTGTAAAGTATGAGATCAATTTCTGCATCTTTGTCCTCATTGAGCAATTGTTCTTGTAAACTGTCGTGTATTAGTGACAATGTTTCATGCCCCCATATTCCCCTTCCGACGGGAGACTGATTTGTGACTATACAGACTCTGAAACCTTTTCTTCTTAGGAGACCGACGGCGTATCCAGCACCGGGTAGCAACTCTAGCTCATCTGCGCTGTTGACGTAGCCTTCCCTCCATTTGTTCAATACTCCGTCTCTATCCAGATATGCTATTTTTCCTGACCAATCAGTATTTCCTGGGAGGTTGGAGAGTCTCAAGGGTTCTTCAAGAGAAGATCGATGCCTGTGAGGGGGTAGCATTTTCATCACAGTCCATTATTGGACTTGACTGCCTCTTTAATGATATGATTGATAACCAATTGGACGTCTTCAATCCGCTCCATAGACTCAGATTGAACTAGGATTGTAAGGTCGGCGATTTCAGCTAGTTTGCCCCCGCTCATTCCTAGATAGTTGCCTGTGATTGCAACTGTACTGCATCCATTATCTTTGGAGTACTGAATACCGTTAATCACATTGGCAGAGTTTCCTGATCCACTGAAGCCAATCACCACATCACCCGGAGACGCAAAAGTCGACAGTTGGCCCACAAAAACATTCTCAAAGTCTGTGTCGTTTGCCCATGCAGTCAGAGCAGGAGAATTATCTACATGAGAAAGCGTTCTCAATGACAGCTCTTTGGACCAATCTCCAGCACTGTGAGAGGGAGTTCCCGCGCTTCCGCCGTTTCCTATGAAGTGGACTGTCGATCCCTGCTCTCTGGCTCTCTCGACAATTTCCCATAGTTTCCTCATACTGGAAAATGGGAGTTTTTCTAGTGTATCCGTAAGCGAGGCGGCGTATGACTCGGCAAATTCTGTGAAGTCGAAACCCATATTCCCATGTAACCCGGTGAGGGCATCCTATTTACGGGTTGATGAAAGCAACGTGAGCATGCAGGACCCGGTGGCATCCTTCGTAGGCTCTCTCGCGGTATTCATGGGAGTCTCAGATGTGACGATGCAACTGATAATCGGGACAATCGGGTTGGTTCTTATGGCAATCTCATTTCATAGACATTCCGACAGTAAATCGGCAGTCTTTGCTATTGCTGCTTGGCCGCTTATTGGCCTCTTCTTTTACCTGTATTGTGGATATTTTGTAGAAATTTCAGATCCAGTTCTGATATTTATGACTGCAGCTGCTTTACCCGCCGGTATAGCCATGTCATTCTGGGAGTGGAAGATAGATGGTGCAAATAAAGACACGAGGATTTGGATGAGAGGTTTTGTTGTTTGGTCGATGGTTCCCTACTACCTAGTTTTCGGGGTTCCATATCTGAACATGGCATTCGTTCAGTTCACGGCAGTAAGTGCGGACTTGATGCTAGATTTCGTGGGAATAGGAGGATATGAAATAGGCCCAATGATGATTGAGAGGCATGAGAAATATGCTATTCCTGTCTCTGAATGGGAGGGGAACAGGTTCATCCTAACTGAGCCCTTAGGAGAAGGTGGCTTCTACGCGCCTTTGGTAAATGAGGACGGCGAGGCCGTGGTGGCATTCGTTCTTGCCTGTTCAGCTTTGCAATCTATGGCGGTATTCATAGGTGCCATAGTTGCCCTAAATTCGGTATACTGGAAGAGGAGGGCTAGAGCATTATTTATTGCAATTCCAACAATTCATATTCTAAACGTTTTCAGAAATGCCGGAATAGTCTGGTTGACGGATACATATCCAGAATGGAGTCTTTCGGGAATTGGAATTTTTGACTTCGCACATAGCTATGCTGCTAAGGTGGCTAGTCTATTCGCGATGTTCCTAATGGCAATCGCTCTGTTCGACCTTCTCCCAGAGCTTCACCGGCATATCATGAGGATTCTCAGGCCACTTGGATTCCGAGGTAGGAGGGAGGCCTTGCCCTCAGACAATTCGTGAACGAATCCTATCGAATAGCTTCCCGGAAAGGGGCATGTCGTGCTCCCATGCAAACTCTTTCATGACTCTTATCGCTTCTTTTTCCAATTCAGAGTCGCCTACAAAGTCAGTGAGCTCTATCTTGTCGTTCCTTGTGTTTGCCTTGAATGCCGCAATCGGCTCCTCCTTATGGAAAACTAGGTACGCGGAGCCAAAGCCAAACCTCTCCCTTAGTAAGCTTCCAAAGTAGTGAATCAGGGGATCCGAGGGAGGTATTACTAGATCCCTTGTACGACCAATCTTGCCCATCCCCTCGAGCATGTCCAGCCTGCCCCAGCATATATCCTGCAAATCATCTACAAGGAATCCCTTGATCAGCGTCCCATCTGCTTCGAAATCATGCATAACATCGCTAATCTCTTCTGGTGCAAATGAGGCTCCTGCCAGCCTCTCTACCTGTTTCAAAGTGATTACGGGATAGTCTTCGACTAATTTTCTAAGGTAGTTGCGCTTGACCTCCCACAAGTCTATTTTTCGTAAAGGCTCAACGGTTCTGAACCCTCCTCTGTAATCTTGTATCAGGTGTCCACTCCTAACCAGGGGGGAAACTAGCTTCCTAAACTCAGAGCGAGACATGGCGTTCCTTTCCATATACAAGTCTGGATCATTTGTGTCCCTGAAGAACTGAAGGATCTCCTCGTCTTCGGGTTCAGTGGGCACATTACGAATGGAAAGTAGGCGTTGAAAGTGCTGGTATCGAGCCCAAACTAGATGCCCTCGGAGGTTCGAACCTTGGTGCAACTGGTGCGCGGCCACCATTGAGTCAAGATTGACTCTAAACATCTCGCATCTTCCCCTCAGTGAGAAGTCGTCGCGCAGCTCAATGGAGTTCTCCAGTGCTATGGTCTCGTTTTCCCATCTACTATTCTGATGGATGGAATGATGGAAGAATAGTAATCTGTTGATTTCCTTCCTCGATCTAGGTTCAACCACTCCCCCTCTGATGTATCGCTCACCATCCCCCATAGAAGAGAATCCGAGTTCTGAAAGAATCTGCTGTATATTCTCATCGCAATCATGGACAGGGACCCCATTGAATGCATGTAGTACAGAGACATCGATCAGCCTGTCTCTGTAATTCTCTAGCAATTCTGCGAATGTCTCCTTGAAGTCATCTAAGTAAGAGTGGGGGATATTGATGTCTTTTATCTCAAGGTAGTCGTTAACCACGAACATCAGGACTCTACCAATAGGGTCGACTCCCTTGAAGACAGGGTAGTACCAGCCCTGCTTTAGAAGAAGGCGGACTTCCTGGATGAACCTGCTACTGAAGGGGTCTGATTGTGCGAGGATACGCATTTTCCTATCCTCCTGCATAGGTGAAAGTAGCCTCTCAGCATCCTCGTGTGAAGAGTAGTAGTCGGTTGGGTCTGGCTGCAGGCAATCCTGGATATTAGCTCGGTTAATGCCTTGTCGAATGGGAGTGGTTTCACCTTACCGTGAAGTCGCTTGAATATGGCCATTGATCTCTTTCTATTTGGGACGTCTACGAACTGCTTAGCAACCACAAGCTGCCTTTCCATGTTTGACAGGGCTGATTTCAGACTTCTCTGGATGTGAGCATTGTCCTTACCCTTAGGGTAATCGGAAAATAGGTCGTTCCTAGATATCCCCTCTTCGGGGATTTTCTGGATCAACTCCTCCTCTAGAGTCCCGAACCACGGCTCTCCCCTGAGCCCCATTAACATCGGAAGTTTCTCACTCAGTGTGTAACCAACTCTATTGTGTAGGAGTCTACCGTTGTATATGTCTGAGTCATGCTTGATATCCTTCCAATCGCGGAATCTGTAGTTCTCGACTCTGTGGAGTAATTCCTCTCTCCTCTGAACGAAGGTTAGATTTCTGATTGCATCTGCAGGTTCCTCGAATTTTGAGAATGATTTGTTGAGGATTAGTGTCTGAAGGGTTCTGTAGTCAATGACGTTGAATTCTCCACCAGTAATTCTGTATTCATCTATCCTCAAAATGAACTCGCCTTCGTCTGTTTGTGTGAAGAAACCAATAGATACTAGATTCCTCATCTCGAGCTCTTGCAGAATGGCTTCCACCTGAGCTGTCGGGAAAGGGAGGCGTTCACTGAGAGAGTCGATAGTCTGTGGGCCTTCCGATCCGAGCATATCTAGCAGCTTCAATCTGAGACAGTCCAATGGGTCGGAAAGTTGCTTTTCCTTCCATTTTGACGGTTCCCCTCCCACAAATCCGTCTCCAACCTCGTAGCTTAGTCCACCGGTGTACAGTTCCCTAAGGTCGTCCATTTCGGCAGCTCCAGCCACAGCAAGGCACCCCAATGTCCCATGGACTTCGGTCATCCTCATAGAGAACCATTTGTCGTCAATCTTCTCTTGTCCGGTGCCTCTAACCTTAGTTATCAGGCCCCTCTCTGCTAGCTCGTGGACCCAGGTCCTGAGGGTTTCGAATTCGATGTCCTTTAGTTTGTCGCTGTACAACGGGTGGGTGAGTTGCCTCTCCAGGCCTCCACCCATATCCATTAGTCTGAGGAGTTCGTTGGCATTCTTTGGAACTGAGACCTTTGACTGATAGTACTGGGAGAGCTTTTCTCTATCCAGCTCGGTAGCAAGGGAACGAGCGCCCAATAGTCTCCTCAAAATCTCCGGGTCTACGTCCTTGATTAGATAAGCTCTGGTCCTAAGAGAGAGGAGGTCCTCGAAAGAGGACATGAAAAGAGTTAGTCCCAGGGGAGATGGTATCTTCACCCTACGATGTACGATTCTTACATCCTCGCTAGCCATTCTCTGCATGAATTGTCGAAGCTGGCCCATCTCTAGATCGGTGGTTAGGATTTCGCTCATGGCCTCCCTAACAATTACTGAGTCGTCCATAGTGCGGTGACGATTCATTATCTGCTCGGCTTTGAGTTGAAATTGCTTGGGACTTACTTCCTCGGCCCCTATTCTTCTAGGGTTTAGCATACTCCTTGAGGAGACCTCTCTGAATCGTTTGGCAAATAGTTGTGAGTCTATCAGATATTTATTCAGAATTTCCTCACTCCCTCTGCTACGAAAAACCTCGGGAATAGAGGAGATCTCAACCTCATGACTTAATTTGGCCATAAATCCATTCTCATCGAATGAAAGTTCGTGAACCGTAATCTCGTCCCTAACTGCCATACCTGCGAAAAGGTATCCTAATGCGAGATTAAATGCTCGGCCCCTACAGGTAGTTACGACATAGGTGGGCAATGGAGCTTCGACTTGTTCCACGAGGATTCTATCTTTGGAAGGTACTTGGAACGTAGTTGCTGAGTGCTCATCAAGAAATTGGGAAAGTGCGTTTGCTACTGGCTTATTCAGACCCAAGACATCGATTAGGAAAGGAGTAATCGAGTTGCCCCTCCTATACTGGACAGTAAGGATACTGAGCAGTTCTAGGACTTCGAAACTTAGCTCGCTGGTCCTGCTCATAGCCTCTCCTGTCCATGAAGGGATGGTGGGCCTGAACCCTGTCGCAGGCGTGACATTTACCCTAGTTCCAATTACACTTGAGACCCTGTAGGTAGATCCTCCGAGGAGAAATACATCTCCATTCCTCAGACTTGAAACGAAGGATGAGGAGAGTTGTCCGACCAGCGTGCCATCAGATGTGAATACTAGGTAATTGTTGTCAGGAGATATTGTACCTATGTTGGTGTAGTAAATCATCTGGGCGTATCCTCTCTTTCCGAAACGATTCTCCTCCCAGTCGACCCATATTCTCCTTTCTTCCTCTAACAGGTCTAGAACCTCAATGTAATCGTCGTATAGAAGGTTCCGATATGGCCAAGATAACTGAACCAATTCGTAAGCCTCATCTATGTCCCATTCTCGTATGATAGTTAGCCCGATCAAGAACTGAGCTAGAACATCCAGGCAATTCTGTGGGAACTTTAGCAAGTCCATATTGCCAGAGAGGATCCCATTCTGGAGGGCTACTATCTCAAGCAAGTCGTGCGAGGAAGTCGGGAGGAATCTAGCTCTGGGAAGACCCCCTACTTGGTGCCCAGCCCTCCCAATCCTTTGTAGAGCAGTGGCAATCGAGCCTGGGGAGCCGACCTGAATGACAAGGTCAACTGATCCAATATCTATCCCCATCTCCAGGCTGGATGAAGAGACAACACATCTCAGCATGCCTTCCTTGAGTTGCTGCTCTACATCTAGTCGGATCGATTTGTCCATTGATCCGTGATGCCCCTCTACTCCCTCCAATCCGGCAACTTTGAGGCGTTGGACGAATGTCTCGGTCATATTCCTGGTATTTACGAAGACAAGGGTGGTGGTATGAGACTCGACTAGTTCCTTGATTCGATCAATATTGTGATCTAGAATTTCCTTTACTGGTATCGATGTGAATCTCGGAGTAGGCAAGATGATGTCGAGGTCTAGTTTCCTTGATCCGGAGATCTTTGCTATGGAGACTCTCTGGGTATTTCCCTCATCCTCCCTAGAATCGCTTGCTACCAGAAATTCAGCGACCTCGTTCAGGGGTTCCATTGTCGCGCTAATCCCGATTCTCTGAACATCGGATTCCACGACAGAATCCATCAATGCTAGACTCAATGAAAGGTGAGTCCCTCTTTTAGTCGGTACAAGGGAGTGCAACTCATCCACAATCAGCCATTTCAAGTTATTCAATAGGGGACGAAATCTTTTGGATGCCAACGCAAGTCCTAGAGACTCGGGGGTCGTGATTAGGATATGTGGCGGTTTTCTGAGCATTCTCTCTCGCTCTTTCTGAGGGGTGTCACCCGTCCTAAGTCCCACTTTGATGTCCTGAGCTCTTCCGGGGAGGAATCTCTCTTTGATTTCATTAAGTGGCCCTATCAGATTTTTCTGAATATCATTTGCGAGAGCCTTGATTGGAGAGATGTAAATGCAATGAACTGTATCGGACAGGGATCCTGCCATCGATAGGCGGACTAGATCGTCAATTATCGAAAGGAACGCAGTCAGGGTCTTTCCTGAACCAGTGGGGGAACACAGTAGTAGATGCTCGCCAGCAAGAATCTGAGGAATCGCCACTTTCTGGGGCTCAGTAAAGTCTGGGAACTTGTCTAAGAACCAATTTCTCACCGGCGCGGAAAGTTTGGACAGGATGTCCTCAGATTCCGAAATATCGGATACATACTTTATTTCGGGCATTTTTTTCTAGTCACCTTGCGACTCAGGCAATCAATTGGATAAATGAATGCTTCTCTATTTTCAGCTTTTTTAGTAGGCAAATGCTGGGGAATCCCCTATGGTCCCACAATAACAACAAGGTCGCTGTATACTAGGATGGCTTGAAAACCACGTTGGTTGTGGTAGGTGTGTGGAAGACAGAGAAAGGATGTCTAGACTTGTCTCACTCCTACGGCGGAGAGGATTAGTTCTTCCATCATTCGAGATTTATGGCGGAGTTTCTGGGCTTGTTGACTATGGACCTGTTGGTGCGAGTATAAAGAGAAGAGTAGTTGATGCCTGGATTGGACATTGGGGCAGCATAACAAACGTTGTAGAAATAGACTCTCCTACCATCACTCCGGAGCCTGTGCTTGTCGCCAGCGGACATGTTGGAGAGTTTAACGACAAAATGTCAGAATGCATATCTTGCGGTGGTGCTTTCAGAAGCGATCACCTTGTGGCTGAGTTCCATGAAGCTCCAGACACTCTTAGCTCCAGTGAACTCGATGATCTGATTGAAAGAGAGGGCGTACGATGTCCGAGTTGTGACGCATTCGACTGGAAAAAGCCAATGCCGATGAATCTGATGTTCCAGACCAGTATTGGAGCAATGGGCGGATCAAGGACTGCATTTCTGAGGCCGGAAACCGCTCAAGGAATGTTCATGCTTTTCCCTGCTCTGTACAGGCACTTCAGACAGAAGTTGCCCTTCGGTGCGATGCAGACAGGGAGGGGATACAGGAACGAAATAAGTCCGAGACAGGGCATGATTAGACTAAGAGAATTCAATATGGCTGAGCTTGAGTACTTCATAGATCCAGATGACCCACCAATTGACGACCTCAGCAAATGGCCAGATAGAGTTTGCATGATCCCCGATCCTGATGGCCCGCATCCCGGGGAATTTGAGATGTCATTCAAGGAAGCATTCGAGTCTGGAATTGTAAAGCACCCCACTGTAGCGTGGTTCTTAGCGATGACCATGGAGTTTCTCGAGTTTGTAGGGATAGATAGGGCAAAAGTTCGATTCAGGCAACATGCAGGCTCGGAGATGGCTCACTATGCATCTGATTGCTGGGACTGTGAGCTTATGGGAGAGCATGGTTGGGTGGAAGTCGTAGGAATTGCCAATAGGACCTGCCATGATCTGGAATCCCATGAAGAGCACTCTAAATCTAGTCTTCTACGGGCGTGGAGGACATACGAAAAACCAGTGAAGGAAAAGTCGGAAGTTATCAAGCCCGTCGGTTCGGTGATTGGTCCAACCTTCAGAGAAAGGGCAGGTGAGGTTTCTTCTGCCCTGTCTAAATTACAAGCGACCCCCTCTACATTCCCGTTTGAATTGGAACTCCCGGATGGGACCATCGTGCATATCGGAGAAGATATGGTTAATATCGCCGTAGAGGATTCCATAGTTTCTGGAGAATATTTCACGCCACACGTTATCGAGCCAGCATTTGGGATTGATAGGATAATATGGCATATTCTTGATCATAACTATATGGAAGTGGACAAAGAGGGCGAGGGGTATACGATCTTGTCACTAAAACCTGAAATTGCCCCGTTCGATCTAGTTGTTCTCCCTCTTTTCGATAAAGATGGAATGGACAAAATGGCAAGGGACATTCTGACGCGAATAAACTCATTAAGAGGAATCATCGCAGAAATAGATACCAGCAGATCGATAGGAAGAAGGTATGCTAGAGCCGATGAAATTGGGATTCCTTGGGCCGTGACAATTGACCACCAATCATTAGAGGACAACACTGTTACAGTCAGAAGAAGAGATGATCAAAGGCAAGTTCGCACCGATCTAGACGGTTTGATTGGTGGTCTAAAATCGGGTTCTTTATCCTCGATGTTCTAGGCTAATCTTCATGAGGCGCCGCGTGAATTTTCTCTCATGGAGCATGGCAAAGAGGATGATGACTGGGCGGAGAGGTATCGCCCTTCCACTTTGTCGGATATGGAAGGTAATGGAGATAAGATAAGAAGAGTGAGGATATGGCTGGAAGGATGGGAGTCAGGAAAGACCCCTAAAAAGAGGGGTTTACTTCTCTCTGGCCCCCCGGGAGTAGGGAAAACTACGCTGGCACATGCAAAAGAGAAGGGTTGGTCGATTGTAGAATTGAATGCATCTGAACAGAGGAATGCGGCCGCCATAAGATCCTCTGCAACCAGAGGTTCGCAATACGTCTCACTAGAGACCTTCTCCGCGGGATCCGAAACTACTGGAAAAACTGTGATACTCCTAGATGAGGTAGATCACCTTAGCGGAGGCTTCTCACAGGTATCAGAAGAAAGAATCCACACTACCATGGGGTCAGAAGAAGGACCAGTACTGAAGGGGGATTCGGGCGGGAAGGCTGAGTTACTCAATCTACTCAACAAAACCGAAAATCCGGTAATTATGACCTGTAACGATCCGATGAAGCTCTGGGGCAGGGGGAATTGGAGGAGGAATAGGGATAGAGTAAACAGAGTATCTGAAAACATCAATTTCGAGAGAGTCGGGACGACAGACCTTAGGAGGATAGCACTAAGAGTTCTCGATTCGGAAAGTGTAGGAATTGATCCCGAGGCTCTAGATGCTCTAATACAAAGAAATCCCGGAGACCTCAGAGCTCTCGTGAAGGATTTACAATCTCTATCTGTTACTGCAAACGGGCACGTAGACATGGCCTCGGTGAGTGAGTTATCTGGGTCGGTACTCAGGGACTCACAGATTAACGTGTTCGAATCACTGAAAAGAGCCTACAATTCTGATTCAGGCCTTCTAGCATCAGAGGCCATCCTAAACTCCGACAAGGACCCAGACGAAATTCTAGCCTGGCTCTCCTGGAACAACCAATCGGTGATTAGCAGCAGAGGTCTTGAGGAGATATCTGAAGCGATGTGTAACTCCGATTCCTATCTGGCTGCAAAATTCACCAATCGAGCTTTCAGATCATGGTATTGGGGATCATCACTGCCCACTCAGGCCATTGCAGCAGTCTCTAATTCAAAGAACGATGGGGGCGTTTTCATTAGTTTTCCAGAATTCCTAAGAAGGGGGGGTGAGACCTGGAGGAACATTGACTTGATTGAAAAACTAGCGGAGTCATTTGGAACTAGCAAATCATCATTTAGAGAAGATCTATGGCCTACTCTTCTGGCCATTCACGATAAGAGCCTCGGAGCGTCTGAGAGAGACTTTACTGTGGCCAAGAAGATAGGGATGACAGGGGAAGATCATCTGGCGGTTCTAGGTATTCCCAAGACCAGCAAAGTTGGGAAGTCAATACTGGAGGAGTTCGGGCAGGTTGAAGAGAAGTTCGAGATTGAGGAGATTGTATTAAAGGAAATAGTGGAGCAAAGCAATGACGAGAGCCAATCCACGCTAGATAGTTTTGGTTAGTCTGAATCCCAAGTTCTTGGATGGAGAAGAACGAGTACTGTCAGAAGTTCGAGACGACCGAGCCACATCAATATCGTAGAAGCCAGTAACGAAGGGACACTCATCCCAGCCCATGCAGCAGCAGCACCGGAAGGTCCGAATTCCCCCAATGCGGGGCCAGTATTACCAAGAAGGGAGATGGATACAGAGAGTACATCTGTCATAGTCAAATCTGGCTCTAGGAAGGAAATAGTGAGCATAGACGCTGTAACTAGGACCATCCATGAGCTAACCATTCCAAGAATTATCCAAACCCGCTGCTCATCGACAACGGATCTATTGAACCTAATTGCAACAACCTTCCTTGGTTGAATTATCTTCATGACCTCCCTCTTGGCAAGTTCGAATGCAATGCGAATTCTAAGCACTTTGAGTCCGCCACCAGTAGATCCAGCACTGGCCCCGATTATCATCAGAAGTAGTAGAACAAATTGACTGAAGACTGGCCACTGGGAGAAATCTGCACTAGAGTAACCGGTACTGGTGATTGAGATTGCCTGGAACATGGAGTGTCTGATGGATTCCAATATCCCATAATCTAAATCGCTTGAGCGATATATATTGGCTGCCATGGCAATCCATGCGATGAAGACAATTAGCAGATAGGTTCGAAGTTCCTCGTCCTTCCAAATCTCATTCGACCTTCCTGAAAATGCGAAATACAAAAGGCTGAAGTTAATGCAAGTTAGAAGCATGAAAACCATCACAATCGACTCTATAATGTAGTCATCAAACTGCATTATTCCAGAATCAGTTGTTCCAAAACCGCCGGATGGCATTGTTGTTAGAGCGTAGTTGACTGCATCGAATGGACCCATACTAGTCAATTGTGATAGGAGTATAACTTGTAGTAAGGTGAGGCCTACATATATTCCCCAAAGTTTCCTAGCAGTGCTCTCGAGTGTAGTTCCAAGGTTCGAAACTGATGGCCCTGTCAACTCTGCTCTCGCCAATGCCATGCCTCCCCCTAGGGCCCTTGAGAAGATGAGAAGCCCGAGCATGATGACTCCCATCCCGCCAATCCATTGAGAAACTGACCTCCATAGAATCAGGCTTTTCCTTTGACTGCCAAGGCAGTCACCATTGAAATCGTTTAATGCGGCGGCACCAGATCCGCAAAGAGGGCTAGTTGCCGGATCTACGATGGAAGCTCCAGTAGTTGTGAATCCAGACATCGACTCGAACCAAGAGTGGAGTAGTCCAAACGCCATCTGGGAGCTTGAGTTGGCTCCTCCTGGGTTCCAGAAATCTCCGAAGGGGCCGTGAAACATACCTCCTAGCCAAAGAGGGAGAGCCCCCACTACGACCACAGGAATCCAACCAAGAGCAACAGAAGCGAATGCCTCTCTATCTCGAACTAAGGATGATGGTTCGGAAACACCTGAGCGGGAAATCATCAAATAACCAAATAAGAGTGAAATAATAGTCGGAAAAGCGAAGGTGCGTATAGCTTGTTCAAATCCCTCGACATAGAGGCTGTAAAGACCAACTAGGACTAATGGTATTGAGACGAGCCCTATAGTCCAGCCGAGAATTAGGCTAACTACTCCCCAACGCATGTTAGCTCCGCAATATCTCCTCGGCCTTGCCTACATCATCTATCTCAAGGATCAGATATAGCCTGTCGCCTTCTTGGATGGTTCCGATGTTTTCCTCGATTATGTTGTTGAATTTTCCATCATTATCGAGTCTCTCCAGCATGACTAGGTTGGCCCCAATTATGTCCTCGACTTCTGGCAATTCCTTCCCTTGTAGTCCGTTTCCGGAGTTTATCTCGGCAGACATAGATACCAAAGATGGGATTCTAGGAATTGGCTCGTATAGACCTGGGACATGCATGTGGATAGCTTTGAGAATCGACTTTATTGCCACTCTTCGCTTACTCACCGGCCTGAGCCCAATACGCTGAATTGCCTCGACTAGGGCCCTATCCTTGAGGATTAAGCCAGTTCTAGAAACGCCTTTGTCGAATGTTCTCATAGCTATCGAAATATTTAGATTATCATCACTGAGAGTAGAGATTGCAATATCGTGATCTTCCACAGCGAGTTCTCGTAGAAGATCTTCGTCCTGAGGATCACCATGTATAACGTCTAACCTCTTATTGACCCCAATGCGAGATCCAACTATTGCGTTAGCTGAGTCTAGATCGGGTTCAATGATTACTACGTTCGAACCCATATTGAGGTAGTGCTCCGCCAGTTTGCTACCGAAGTTTGTTGCTCCAAAAATTGCCACGGTCGGTTTGTCTGGCATCTCAGAATTCTTATCCCCAACTAATCGTGCAATCTCACCGAAGAATTTGGTTGAACCTGTAACAAAGACCAACATGTCCCACTGTTGGATTATTTCATTACCTGAAACTATTCGACCTTTCTTGCTACCTGCTTTCATCGCTATGATACGGGGATAATCCGGGTCTTTTGTGGAGTTTGAGTTAGCATCTTCGATTGTTGAGCCAATCATAGGAGAGCCAACTGATACAGCAGATTCGACAATCCAAGCGTTATCTCCCATTGGGATGATATCAGAAAGGGTGGGGGATACTAATCCAGAAATTAGCTGTTCTACAACATCTGTCGATGGTGAAACAACGAAGTTTGTACGAGCCCAATTCTCCAGCGGCCCGGCACCCCTCGAAGGGTGAGTAATCTCTGAGTCACGTACATTGGCGATAGTAATCAGCCCGGAAGCAGTTCTGTCGCCCACCTGTTCGCTGAACACTCTCTTCGCGAAAGCACATCCTAAGATGTTGACATTGTCATCATTGGTTGCGAAGACTATGATCTCAGCATCATTGATTCCGGCTCTGACTAGAGAGTCCCTTGAGAGGGCGCTGCCCGTTATCAGTAAGCAATCTAGAGATTGGGAGTCGCTAATTGCATTGGGGTCGGGATCGATCATCGCAACTCCTCGCTTCTCGCCTCGAAGCGCTGCGGCAACACCCCGGCCGACCTCGCCGGCACCTGCGATAATCACTCGCATTCAAACTGATGAATATGCAGACTGGATATAATCCTGCGCCATATATGAAAAAACCCCTAAAGTGTGCCAGACCCTTGTTATTCCTCTGATTCCAAGGTTTCTCCCCTAATTCTGGTTTGTGCTCGAGACCTGTTGAGGACGGATTGCCGAAGTGTGCGCCTGTATGCCTGTCTGGCTGCTGGAGTCATGCCAGACGGCAGCCAAGACTCTTGGGCTGGAAACCAAGACCAAGCAACGAATGGGACCAAGAGAGCGATGGTCAACGGAAAGAAGACAGAAAGCACAGTCACTAGGATAACGGCCATCCTGGCGAACGAGGCATATACAAGAGGGCGAAATCGCTGATTAGCCAGAATTCTATACCCTTGCCAGGAGCCTATGGATGCATGCGCCATACAGGTAGTAATTGTGAGTAAACATGCTAGAGCGATGTTTTGGGCATTGAATCCGGTACCTTCCCAGACTATTGGATCGAAAAGACGTACGTTGAGGTGGGCTGAGCGCATTGCACCGAAACCCAAACCTAGAGTCCATCCATAAGGGGCGCATGCCCTCAATCCAACAGTTCTTTTTTTACCGAGAAGAAACAGTACGAATGACGATTCAGTCAGAGCGATCATGAAAGCTATCGAGCTAAGCGAGATGATGTTCTGAGATTGATTCCTAACATCGGCGAGAACTAGTGCGTCAATTGCCGAAGCTGCAAGCACCCCTGAGACGATTCCAAAGAGCAATGACTTTGCAGCGCCAGATAGGTCATAGAAGCCGGTCATCCGGGCTATGGTTCCTCTCCAGCCAACGTAGATACCCAGCAACCCTATCGCAAAGGCCAATTGCATCTCCCACATCTCAATAGGAGCGTCAGCCACACTCTCCCCATGACGCACACCCTTTCAGTACAGCGGATAATGAAGTGTAAAACGACGCATATACCCAGATAACGTTCAAACGGCACGATTGCAGCCGGTCAATATGGCTCTGGAGGGGTTCAAGCGTAGAATTCTCGGATCAATAGGGCTCCTGAAGGGAAAGAGGAAAGTCGAACAAGACACCGTCAAGGATCTTAGTAAGTCACTCAGAAGGGCCCTACTAGAAGCCGATTTCAACGTCAGACAGGCAAAGGAGCTGACCGAAAGGGTAGAAAGGGGAATTTTGGAAGAAGAACCGCGGCCGGGAGTTAAGCTCGAAACTCATGCTATGAACCTGGTATATTCGGAACTAGTAAGGATTCTAGGGCCGCCCAGGGAGATCAAGCCACACAACCAAACAGTTCTGATGGTAGGACTCTATGGCCAGGGAAAGACCACCACCACCGCAAAACTGGCAGACTGGTGGAGGAGGGCTCACGGAGCAAAGGTTGCGGTTATCGAAGCGGACGTACATAGGCCGGGAGCGTTCGAACAACTCAGTCAGATGCTTGAGGGTACGGGCATTGAGGTATACGGGGAGCCCGGAGAAAAGGTTGCATCCCAGATAGTTAGAAATGGCCTCAACAAGGTTGGAACCGCAGACATCGTGATTATAGACACCGCAGGCAGGGACAGCCTAGATGGAGAGCTAAAGGAAGAGCTACTGGAGATCGCAAGCATTGCGAACGCTTCAGAACGCTTCCTAGTAATTGACGCTCAAGTCGGACAGGCTGCGGGGCCTATGGCTGAGACCTTTCATGAGTTGGTAGGAGTTACTGGGACAATTGTGACCAAGTTAGATGGAACTGCGAGAGGAGGAGGGGCACTAAGCGCGGTTTCTACGACAGGTGCGCCGATCGTCTTCTTAGGAGAGGGAGAGAGGATTGGCGACATAGAGAAATTCGAGTCTGATCGGTTCATTTCCAGACTTCTTGGGATGGGCGACATCAAGGGCCTCATCGATCTAGCACCCGAGGACCTGGACGACCAGGAGGCATTGCGCCTGACAAAGAGGCTGATGTCAGGGAGGTTCACTCTCACTGACATGTATGCGCAGATGGAGATGATGAGCAAAATTGGGACTCTGGACAAGGTCCTATCCCACCTACCAGACGCAATGTTCGGAGGAATGGGCAATATGGGAGTGGCTCAGAAGAAGCAGATGCAGTCCAACCTGGATAAGAACAGGATAGTAATGGACTCGATGACCCAAGAGGAGAAGGACGACCCCCTGCTCCTTAAATCGAGTAGAATAAGGAGGATCGCTAGAGGTTCTGGATGTGAGGAAAGAGAGGTCAAGGAACTCATTACTCAATGGAACAGGAGCAAGAAGATGATGCGGGGATTCAGAGGAGATAGGAAGATGAGGCGTCAGATGCAGTCCATGATGGGGCTCGACGAAGAGCTCGATCTGGGGTGATCTTCTGGAGAGATGGTTCGCTATCATCGGCCATAGGGCTCCAAGCGAAGGTACTCTTAATCTGAACGACCTTCCTGGATCTGGAGGCAGGATGGACGTCCTTGTTAGAGCCGTGAATGCTGCCTTGTTTGTCTCACATGGAATTCGCGATGATTGCCATGTGATTCTTCACCTGATGGGAGGAGGGGGTCCGAATAGGAGGATATGGTTCGATGGCACCAGAATAGGGGGAGTCAGGCCTGATGAGAGATCAATTGCTGGACAGATTAAGGGAATAAACAAGCTTCCGGTTCCTCCGAGGGATCGATTCAAAGAGTTCTCGAGTGGGATACTGCACTCTGGAGGGGATATCAATCAGACACTGCATGATTGGGATGATAGAGGAATCATCCCCGTATTGCTAGATGCTGAAGGGGAGGGCTTCAATTCGATACAACACACAAATCATTTTGGGTTCATTCTATCGGATGATCAGCCCCTGTCGGTTCAAGACAAGGCCAGTCTTCACGGTCTAGATTCGCTCTCGCTGGGAAGAGAGTGGTTGCAGGGGCACTCCTGCATATCCATAATCCATCATCTCCTTGATGAGTCCTAGATCCATGAAGGCATCCCATCGGCATCCATCTCGGTAGAAGCTTGCATTATCGATTGCGGGACTCCGAGCGGGTGATTCTGGGGCCAGCTTGCCAAAGGTGTGATTGAGGCGCTCCCCGTTGCGATGGCATGGCAGTCGGTCATTTCGATTTCCTCGTCGACGATTCTGGCTGCCCCGACCTCAAAGGCCACTCCCATGGATTTCTGATCTATCATGTCAGTAGCGTTATGGTACCATCTAGCACCCAGGGGAACCGTCTGAAATGTTCCGTTCCAGTTTTCAGGGATGTTTAGGTTCAGGAACATGTTCCCCTGCATGAACCATGATCTGAGAGAGTTGGTGCCAGTTCCACTAATCGGTCTCATCCTCGAACCCTCTGGCCTCAGGATGTTGCTCGGTTCTGCTGTGACCAGGTGAGATAGTCTTTCCACTAGGGCCAGTGTTGCCTCTATGGATTGCGAGTAGTCTTGGTGAGAGTAGGTGGCTAGGCTTACGGAAAGCGATGGCAGTCCATACAGGGATGCCTCGCGAGCGGCTGAAACAGTGCCGGAGTGAAGAACGTCAATGGAGAGGTTTGGCCCCCGGTTGATGCCAGAAATGCAGAGCCACGGCCTTATTTCTGGTGCCAAGGACCTCAGCCCCCCGTCGATAGCAACGATGACGCAGTCGCAGGGAGACCCAGCGAGGGAGAACGCGCGCAGGGGGACTGACTCGTCGGTCCTGATTTTTTCAGCGATATCGGTATGCTCTTCGAAGGCCATGTCATCCCTAAGGGTGAGCTTCATCCCTACCGCTGACTGCTCTGTAAGGGGGGCTAGTATGGCTATCGGGTGTCCAAGAGAGTTCAATGACGATGCCAGGTGCTGAAGTCCGGGGGAATTAATGCCGTCGTCATTGGTAAGTAGAATAGGGAACCTTAGCATGTTTTCCGCACGACGGTGTGGTTAAGAAACCGATTCACCCTCTGATTTCGATTTTCCTTGTAGAGTCACGTGCATCGCTCCTGTCATCATCATCAGACCACCTATTACTGTGGGTAGTCCGATCAAGGTATCTCCAGTCCAGACATAGCCGATTATGGCTCCTATCACGGGCTCCAGAAGCATGGCGATTGAGACGATTATCGGAGGCATCCATCGGAGAACAGTGTTGAATCCCGTATGCCCGCAGAGTCCAGGACCTAACGACAGGTACCCCACCCAAACTATCCAGAATGGGTCTGTCCAACCGAGTATCGAGGACTCGGGATGCAAGGAAGTGACGGCTGAGCCTTCGAACAGCACGGTTCCAAGGGACAGCCAGATTCCCGCGCCCAAGGTCACGGGGAAGGCGTAGACGAAAATCGGCATTTCCCTATTAGACCGCAGCTCCCTTCCGACCAGTATGTAGCCGACGATCGTTAATGCCCCTAGGAATGCGGCTAAATCCCCCATCAGAGTTACTTCCCCCCCGTCTCCCAAGTCGATGAGGGCGATGAGAGCTCCAGCGAAGCCAATGATTACACCCTCCAAGTGTCCTCTGCGTACTACTTCTCCCATTATTGGCATCAGTGCGACCACGATTAGAGGGTGCGTGTTCACGAACAGGAGGCTATGGACTAGGCTGGTGTTGTCCAAAGACCATACCCAGCTTCCGAAGTGGATTGCCAAGAACCCGCTGGAAGCCATGATCAGAAGCCATTCGTTCATGGTCAGAGATGATGACCCCAGTCCTTTGAATTGGTACAGGAACCCGGGAAGCAGTACCAGTGCCGTACCCTGCATCCTCCATGAGGCTCGTAGGAGAGGCTTGACGTTGGACATCTCCTGTAGGACTATCCCTGCGCTGGAAACTGCGATTACCGCCACAGAGAGTATGAGCCACGCGCTTGCCGGGATCGGTGACGCGGATGATGGTCACGCCCTGAAGAAAGCTCGAG
>LUMT01000452.1_pt1 | contig 28607 bp, 27 predicted proteins | sample 729741 | NCBI WGS metagenome assembly LUMT01 (sample SAMN03860299, study PRJNA289734) | marine metagenome | biome: seawater column; feature: ocean; material: water; isolation source: Red Sea water column Station 192 - depth 50m | place: Saudi Arabia: Red Sea | collected 2011-10-15 | depth 50 m
TCTTTAAGGCAGCGGCAGCAACTGGTGCAGCAGCAACAGCAGCAGTAGCAATGCCAAACATTGCATTCGGAGCTCCACAAACTCTAAAAATGCAAGCTGCATGGCCAAGTGGTGCTAACATCTTTTTTGAAATGGCAGGAGACTATTGCAAAATGGTTAGCGACATGTCCGGCGGTTCTTTAAAAATCGATCTTCAACCAGTTGGAGCAGTTGTGAAGACTAGTGAGATCGGTCAAGCGGTAAGTTCAGGTGCTGTAGATATGGGACACTGGGTAACTGCTTATTGGTATGGTAAAAATCCAGCAGCATCATTATTTGGAACTGGACCATCATACGGTATGTCATCTCAAGAAGTAATGGGATGGATGGAGTACGGTGGCGGAAGAAAACTGTATGAAGAAACACTTGCAAAAGTTGGTTTCGATTACACAGGTGTATTCCACATGCCTATGCCAGCACAACCTTTCGGCTGGTTTAAAAAGAACGTAACAAAAGGATCTGCCGTTAAAGGTATGAAGTACAGAACAGTTGGTCTTGCTACTAACGTTCTTACTGCAATGGGAATGGTCGTAAGACAGTTACCAGGTGGTGAAATTCAACCAGCTATGAAAACTGGTTTGATTGAAGCAGCTGAGTTTAACAACCCAACTTCAGACTCTCAGTTTGGTATGCAAGATGTTTCTAAGCATTATCACTTAGGAAGCTTCCACCAATCTCAAGAGATGTTTGAGATACCAATTAACAATAAAACATTTAATGGTCTGTCACCAGCTAACCAAGCAATATTAAAAAATGCTGCTTACGCTGCAAACACAGATAACTACTTTAAAGCATTAGTTAGATATTCAGCTGATTTATCTAAATTAATGAATCAACATAAAGTAAATGTTTACCAAACTTCAGATGAAATTTTAGCTCAACAATTAAAAGGTTGGGATAAAGTTATCGGTGATTTCAATAAGAAAGATCCTTTCTTTAAGAAAATCGTCGATTCTCAAAAAGCATACGCTAAGAGAGTAATGAAATACTTGCTGATGAATCAGCCTAATTACAAGTTAGCTTATGAAAATGAGTTTGGACCAATTGCTAAAGTAAAAATATAATCAAGATATAATCTTAATTAAGGGGGCCAATGGCCCCCTTTTTTTTGTTTGATTAATAGATAGAATTTAACGTAAAGTGACATTATGAAATCTTTCATAAAATTCGCAGACACACTAAGTGCATCAATGGGTAAAGCCTTCTCATGGTGCATAGTTATACTTATGGGTGGAACTTGCTATGAAGTAATAATGGCTTACGCTTTTAACAGCCCAACACTTTGGAATTTTGACTTTAGTTTACAAATGTATGGAGCAATTTTTATGATGGCAGGTGCTTATTGTTTGTCAACAGAGGCACATGTTAGAGGAGATGTTATTTACAGACTATTCCCTACAAGAGTTCAGGGCTGGATTGATTTAATTTTGTATTTTATTTTTTTCTTCCCTGGAATTTTAGCTCTAGTATTTTATGGATATGAATATGCAGCGTTAGCATGGAAAATTAAAGAAACTAGTTGGAACAGTCCTGCACAAATACAAATTTATATGGCAAAATCTATAATACCTCTGTCAGGAATTTTATTAACAATCCAAGGAATTAGTGAAGTTTGTAGAGCAATAATATGTATTAAAACAGGTCATTGGCCGGAGAGAATGTCAGCAGGTGCTGAAGAAACAGAAAAAATATTAATGAGAACATCTCAGAAAGACGAAAAAGCTGATGTTATTTGAATTAACAAATCCAGAAATTGCAATATTAATGATGAGTTTATTTTTATTTGCAGTTCTTTTAGGTTTTCCAATTGCATTCACTCTACTAGCTATGGGTGTTGGGTTTGGATATTACGCTTATTTTGATCCAACTAGGATGGATCATCTGCTTGATAATCGGATATTTTCTTTATTAGTCCAAAATACTTACACCATAATGGATAATACAGTTTTAACAGCGGTACCTTTATTTTTATTTATGGGTTACTTAGTTGAAAGAGCTGGGATAGTAGCAAAATTGTTTTTTGCTATAAGACTTGCTTCCCATAGATTGCCAGCCTCAATGGCTGTCGCAGCACTTGTAACTTGTGCATTATTTTCTACAGCAACCGGAATAATTGGAGCAGTTGTAACTTTAATGGGTCTTTTAGCTTGGCCAGCAATGATAAGAGCTGGATATGATAAAAAATTTGCTTCTGGAGTTATATGTTCAGGAGGATGTTTGGGAATTTTAATACCTCCAAGTATTATGTTAATTGTATATGCAGTAATAGCTCAATTATCTCCACTAAGACTTTTTGCTGCTGCTATATTTCCTGGCTTAATGTTAGCAGGTCTTTACATTCTATATGTAATTATAAGAGCATATTTCAATCCGTCTTTAGCACCTAAGCCTGCAGCAGAGGAAATTCCGCCAAGATCGGTTATTTTAAAAGAGGTTCTAGTTTCTTTTGTTCCATTGTTCTCATTAATAATTTTAGTTTTAGGTACAATTTTAGGTGGACTAGCTACTCCAGCAGAGGCAGCTGCAGTAGGAGCGTTTGGAGCTTTAATTTTATCTTTTTTTTATAAGTCATTAAAATGGAAAAATTTTAAAGAGTCTGTTTTTCTAACGGCTAAAACAAGTGCAATGATTATGTGGTTATTTGTTGGATCTTGGACATTTGCATCAGTTTTCTCTTATTTAGGAGGCCACGAAGTTTTTGAAGAATTTTTTAAATCAATGGATATTCAACCTTGGCAATTTTTAGTTATCACACAAATCATAATATTTTTACTTGGTTGGCCATTAGAGTGGACTGAGATTTTAATTATATTTGTACCAATATTTTTACCGCTAGTAGAATTTTTTGGAGTAAACCCGTATTTTTTTGCAATGTTAATAGCTTTAAATTTACAAACATCTTTTCTAACTCCGCCGATGGCAATGTCAGCTTATTATTTAAAAGGTGTGCAAAGTAGAAATGTTGAACTAATGCAAATTTTTAGAGGTATAATGCCTTTTCTTGGAATAGTGATATTTGCAATGGTTTTAATGTATATGTTTCCTGGTATTGCTTTATGGTTACCAGATGTTTTATTCGCAGAATAAATTTTAATGTCCAATATATTTCAATTAACTGTCTCTGAAATAGCAGAAAAAATAAAAAAATCTGATTTAAATTCTGTTGATTTATGCAAATTATACATTGAGCAAATAGATAAATTTGAAAAAGATGTAAAAGCTTGGGCTCATTTTGACAAAAAACTACTTCTAGAAAAAGCAGAGGAAGCAGATAACCATAGAAGATCGGGAAAACCAGTAGGCCCTCTCCACGGAATTCCGGTAGCACTAAAAGATATAATTGGCACATATGATATGCCAACTGAGTGTGGAACTGTTTTAAGAAAAGGAAAAACAGAGTCACAAAATGCAGAGATAGTAGATTTGCTTAAATCAGCAGGTGCGTTAATAATGGGAAAAACAAATACCTCTGAATTAGCTTACCTTGCTCCACCTAAAACAACAAATCCTCACGATTATTCAAGAACTCCAGGTGGATCTTCTAGTGGGTCGGCAGCTGTTATAGCTTCTCATATGGCTCCTTTATCAATTGGTTCTCAAACAGGAGGTTCAGTGATTAGGCCAGCGTCTTATTGCGGTGTCGTTGGTTATAAACCGAGTTATGGATTAATTTCACGTAATGGAGTTTTAAGAACTTCGTATAATCTTGACCATATAGGAGTTTTCGGAAGAACTGTAGAAGATGTTGCTTTACTTGCAAAAGTGTTAATTAAAAAAGATTCTTACGATAAAGCGACCATACATTACTCCTCAGAATTTATGTTAGATGAGTGTAAAAAAGGACCTATGTTTGATCCAAAGTTTATTTTTTATAAGACAGATAGTTGGAAGAAAGTCGATAAAAAATCCAGAGAGGCATTTGAATTTTTTATAAAATCTTTTAAAAAAAATATTGAAGTATTTGATACTCCTTCATACTTTAAGGATATAGACAAATACCACAGATTAATACATGAAACTGATTTAGCTAATAACTTTCAAGTTTACTACAAAAAATCAAAGTCAAAACTTTCAAAGGAAATGCAAGTAGCTATCTCAAAGGGGATGAAGCATTCTGCTAAAGAATATCTAGATGCTGTTGACTTTATGGAGAGAAGTTATGAGTCTTATAAAGAGGTATTTGAAGATTATCATGGAGTGCTAAGCCCATGTAGCACAGGTGTAGCCGACAAAGGTTTAAAGAGCACAGGTAGTGCTGATTTTAATAGGGTATGGTCGTATATGCATACACCAGCAATTTCTCTGCCTTTACTTCAAGGAGAAAATAATTTACCATTAGGTGTTCAATTAGTTGGCGATAGGCATGATGACAACAGATTTTTAGGTGTAGCTAACTGGTTAGAAAAGGAAAGCAAAAAATTTAATGAATAAAATTACAGTTATTATTGGTCTGAGCTTTGCAATATTTTTTTTAGTCGGACTCGCAACAACATTAACAAGATCTATGATGATTGGTTTTTTGGATGTTTTGCCAGTATACATCTTAATGGGTATAGCCATAGTAATGATGATATACGAATCTTTTTTCGATAAATCATAACACGTTTCGTGATCAAAAAAGAGCTTTTAGCTTATTCTTTATTAGTAATTCAACCAATATTTATGGCAAGTAATCTTATAGTTGCAAGAGGTGGAGTTGAATTTATACCGCCAATATCTCTTGCCTTTTGGAGATGGTTAACAGTTTTTTTAATTCTGTTAACTTTTAATTACACAATTTTCTCTAAAAAAAAAATTATACTTAAAGAATTTAAGAAATTATTTTTTTTGGGTTTCATGGGATGTGGAGTTTGTGGGGCTTTCCCGTTTATCGCAGGTCAAACTACAACAATAATAAATATGGGTATAATTTATACTTCTTCTCCAATTTTTATAATTTTAATAAGCTATTTTTTTTTTAAAGAAAAAATGAATTTACTCAAAATAACAGGACTAATATCATGTTTAATAGGAGTTATAATTATTATTATCAAAGGAAATTATTTAGCATTAATTGAATTAACGTTTACCAAAGGTGATCTCTGGATGCTAGGAGCTTCAATTGGTTGGGCTTTATACTCTATATTTTTATTTTACTGGAAGTCATCGCTTAAAGTATTTGAGCGTTTTACACTAATATCTTTATTTGGTGCTTTAAGTTTATTACCTTTTTATTTGACTGAAGAAATTTTTATAAAAAGTACTACGTTTGATACAAACTTTATAATTTGGGTGACATTTGCAGCAGTCTCTCCAGGAATAATTGCATTTTCCTTGTATACCTATGCTCAAAGATATTTAGGAGCAACTACAACTGGTTTCACTTTATATCTTTTTACTGTGTATGGCGCTTTTTATGGAATTTTGTTCTTTGGTGAAAATTTAAAAACTTTCCATGTATATGGAACAATATTAGTATTTTTAGGTGTTTATTTAGTAAAATATAAAAAAAAAAATGTATAAGAAAATTTCAATGATAGTTTTAAATTCTGCTATAGTTTTAACAGTCATTTATCTAGTGGTTGTAATAGTTATTTTTCTTTCACAGAGAAAATTAATGTATCATCCTAATGAAAATAACTATCTTGAGGAAAATCAATTAAATCATAAAATTGAAAAAGTTTATATAAATTCAGATTTTAAACTTTTAGGCTGGCATCATATAAAAAATAAAAAATTTAAAACATTACTTTTTTTTCATGGTAATGCAGGAAATCTTCAAAATAGAATTTATAAATTAAACGATATTTCAAAACTTGATTTAAACTATTTGATCATAGCTTACAGGGGATTTAGTGGTAATAAGGGTGAGCCAAATGAAATCGGTCTTTACAAAGATTCTGAGGCAGCAAAAAAATGGCTGAATAATATTGGTGTATCTGACAAAGACATAATTTTATACGGTGAGTCGTTAGGAACAGCAGTGGCTGTTGATTTAGCATCAAAACATAATTTTGCAGGAATAATTTTAGAGTCGCCTTTTACATCAATGGTTAAATTATCAAAAATATATTATCCATATTTGCCAGTAAAAATACTTTTGAAAGATAAATACGAATCGATAAAAAAAATTGATAAAATAAATTTTCCTAAAATGGTAATGCATGGTGACAAAGATAAAATTGTCCCTTTCAGCATGGGAAAAGAAATGTTCGAAAAGTTTTCTGAACCCAAGTTAAGTTATTTTAGAAAAGGTGATGACCATATGATGGAATTTGATGAAGAGTTGTTAGAAAAAATTAAAAATTTTTTAAACATTATATAGTGATCAATTAAAATTAATGAAATTTTTAGAAAAACTTTCACTATCAAAGATTTGAAGATCATCTTCTTTTTCACCAAACCCCAAAGCGATAATTGGTAACTGAAATTTTTTAGAAACTGCAATTAAAATACCACCTTTTGCTGTACCATCAAGTTTGGTCATAATTAACCCTGTGATTGGTATAATCTTATTGAATTCTTCGACTTGATTTATAGCGTTTTGACCAGATGTTGCGTCTAAGACTAAAATTACATCTTGTGGCGCTTTCTCATCTATTTTTTTTATTACATTTCCAATTTTTTTAAATTCATCCATTAAATTTTTTTTATTTTGCAATCTACCCGCTGTATCTATTAAAGTAATATCTATATTATTGTTCTTTGCAAACTCCATAGCCTTATAGGCAACGGATGCAGGATCACTTCCTGGTTCAGACTTAATTATTTCACAATTTAATTTTTTTGACCATCTCTCCAGCTGACCAATTGCTGCTGCTCTAAATGTGTCACAAGCTGCAAAAATTACTTCATTATGATTTGATTTATAAAGTTTTGACATTTTTGCAATTGTTGTGGTTTTGCCTACACCATTTACTCCAGAGATAAGAACTGCTTTCCTCGCTTCAGTTTTACTAAAAAAATTTTTGTTTTCTAAAGGTTTCAATAAAGAGTTTATATAATTATTTATAATATTTTGAATCTCTTCAAGTTCGTTCTTACTCGGATCAATTTTACGGTTAGAAATTTCCTGTCTAATTTCAGAAGATGCTTTTACCCCCACATCTGATTGGATCAAAAATTCTTCAATTTTTTCTAATTCTTTATCACCAATTTCTTTGTTAATTATGATTTCTTTAATACCTTTAGAAAAATTTGAAGTAGTTTTTTTTAAACCGTCTTTAAATTTTTTAAAAATATTTATCATAGGTTTAAATGAATTTTTTCTATATTAGATACATTTCCTTCCATAAGGATATTTCCATCAATGTCCTTATTTATTTTGATCTTTCCTAATTTGAATTCAATTTCAGTAGGATAAATTGAAACTTTATTTATTTCACCTGCAATAGCTGTAGCACAAGCTGCAGTACCACAAGCTTTAGTCAAGCCTGCCCCTCTTTCCCAATGTAAAACTTTAAAATGTTTATCATTAATTTTTTTTGCAAATGTCACGTTTACTTTTTCTGGAAACAAAGAATTATTTTCAATTTTAGGCCCTATATCTTTTATTTGAATTTTATCTAAATCTTCAGTAAAAAAAATTATATGCGGATTTCCAACATTCACTGCTGTTCCTGAAAGATTAAGATTATCTATTTTAATTTCAATATTCTTTGTATCTACTTCTTTTGCTAAAGGTATTTCATTCCAATTTGTTTTAGGAATTCCAATATTAGTTTGGATATTATTCTCATTTAAAATTTTAGATTTTAGAATACCGCTCTCCGTTTCAAATGTGATTTCACTTTTAGCATTTTCTTTTGATAAAAGGCTTGCTACACATCTCGTGCCGTTACCACAAGCTGCTGAGTCGGATCCATCAGAGTTTTTAAAAATTAAATAAGCATCAACTTTTTCACTTTTTTTAACTAAAATTAGTTGATCGCAACCAATTTTTTTTCTGTCACAAATACTTTTTATTTGAGACTTATTTAATTCAAAGTCACTATCTCTTTGATCGACAATAACAAAGTCATTTCCTAAACCATCCATTTTATATGCTTTAAAATCCATATATTTATACTTAACTTATTTATTGACTTTTTGAACCTCTATTATAGTTTCTCATCACTTCCGCAAAAAAACAGCATTTTGCGGTGTCTTTGGAAACAAAGAGATCGACACCAGTCAGCGAGGGTTCGCCCACTGGAGATTAATAAGACAAGCTCTATTAGAAGCAGATGTTTCTTTAGACGTCGCAAAAGAATTTATTAATAATGTTAAACCGAAAGTTTTAGGTAAAGAAATTCTAAGATCAACAGCTCCTGGGCAGATGGTTGTAAAAATCGTATATGATGAGCTTGTAAATTTCTTAGGTGATAAAAATCAAGAAATTAATTTAAAATCTAATCCGCCAATTTCAATTATGATGGTAGGGCTCCAAGGATCTGGTAAGACAACTAGTACCGCAAAATTATCTAAATTTTTAGAAAAAAATAACAAAAAAAAGATTATGATGGCAAGTTTAGATATCTATCGTCCTGCTGCTCAAGACCAATTAAAAGTTCTTGGCGAGCAAAATAATATTCAAACACTACCAATAATAGATGGTCAAACACCCACGGATATTTGCAGAAGAGCCTTAACAGCTGCAAACCTTAATGGCTCAGATGTCATTATTTTTGATACTGCTGGAAGAACACAAATCGATTTACAGATGATGAGTGAAATAAAACAAATAGAGGAAGTAATAAAACCAACTGAAACAATACTGGTCGCTGACTCACTAACTGGTCAAGTAGCTGCTAATGTGGCAAAGGAATTTGGAAATACAGTAAAACTTACAGGAATAATTTTAACACGTGCTGATGGAGATGGAAGGGGTGGTGCAGCACTTAGTATGAAACATGTTGCTAATGTGCCAATCAAATTTTTAGGAATAGGAGAAAAAATTGAAAATTTAGAAATTTTTCACCCTGACAGGATTGCAAATAGAATTTTAGGCATGGGAGATATCGTTTCTCTAGTTGAGAAAGCAGCAGAAGACATCGACGAAGAAAAATTAAAAGAGGCTGAAGAAACTTTAAAAAAAGGACAATTTTCACTAGATGATTATTTAACACAATTAAGACAAATGAAAAAAATGGGTGGTATAGAGGGAGTAATGTCTTTTTTACCAGGTGTCTCAAAATTAAAATCACAAATGGATCAAGCAGGAGTTGATGAAAAAATTATAACCCAAAATGAGGCAGTAATATTGTCAATGACAAAACAAGAAAGAGATAATCCTAAAATAATAAATGGATCAAGAAAAAAAAGAATTGCTAATGGCTCTGGTACAGATATAGCCACTATCAATAAATTGTTAAAACAATTTAAAATGATGTCTGACATGATGAAAAAAATGTCAAAAGGAAACACAAAAGGGTTAATGGATAAAGGATTACCACCAGAACTCTTCAATCAATTAAAATAATATAGGAGAAAAAATGTTAAAACTTAGATTATCAATGGGAGGTACAAAAAAAAGACCAGTATATAAAATAGTTGTAGCAGACAGCAGATTTCCAAGAGATGGAAGATTTATAGAAAAACTAGGATATTTCAATCCACTGTTACCAAAAGATAAAAAAGATAGAGTAGGTCTTGAATCTGAGAGAATTAAATATTGGTTAAGTCAAGGAGCAAAACCAACTACTAGAGTTGCAAGAATTTTAGGGGAGAATAAATTAATTGAAATGCCTGCAGCTGGTAATAATCCCAACAAGGCTATTCCAAAAAAAGATAGAAAAAAACAAGATGCTGATGCTCCAAAAGAAGCTCCAAAGGCAGAAGAGAAAAAAGCTGATGCTCCAAAAGAAGCACCAAAGGCAGAAGAGAAAAAAGCTGATGCTCCAAAGGCAGAGGAAAATAAAAAATAATGTTTCAAGTAAAAATATTCACTTTATATCCAGACTTTTTTCCAGGAATTCTAAGCAAAGGTATCTATGGAAGAGCAATTGAGAAAAGTTTGTGGAACTTGGATGTAATCAATATTAGAGACTACGCAAAGGATAAGCATAAAACAGTAGATGATACTCCTTACGGAGGTGGTGAAGGAATGGTTTTAAAACCAGATGTAGTTGCGAAAGCACTAGATCAAAATTTAAAAAAAAATGAAAAAATTATTTATTTAACACCTAAAGGAAAGACTTTTGATCAAAATAAAGCAAAAAAATTTTTGAACGAAAAAAAAATAAATATTCTTTGTGGTCATTTTGAAGGAATTGACCAAAGAGTCATAGAGTCCAGAGGTATTGAAGAGATAAGTATCGGGGACTACATCTTGTCAGGTGGCGAGACAGCTGCATACGTAATTTTGGATAGCATATTAAGACTTGTGCCAGGAGTTCTAGGAAACGAAAATTCTTACAAAGACGAAAGTTTTGAAAATGGTTTATTGGAGTATCCTCAGTATACAAAACCACAAATATGGGAAAAAACACCAGTTCCTGAGGTGCTTTTATCAGGAGATCATAGTAAAATTAAAGACTGGCGTTTATCTCAATCAGAGGCTATAACACGCCACCGAAGACCAGACTTGTGGCAAAAATATAAAAAGAATTAAATTGATAAACATGCAAATGAAAAATATTGAAGAAATAAATAGAGAAAACGTAAAGAAAATCTCAGCAGAAAAAAAATTACCAGATTTCTTTCCTGGAGATATTATTAAAGTTGGTGTTAGAATTACAGAAGGAAAGAGAGAAAGAATTCAATATTTTGAGGGCGTTTGCATAGCAAAAAAAAATAGAGACATTAACTCATCATTTACAGTAAGAAAAATATCATTTGGCGAAGGAGTCGAAAGAACATTCGCACTCTTTAGTCCAATTGTTGATACTATTAAAGTCATAAGATCTGGAAAAGTAAGAAGAGCTAAACTATACTACTTAAGAGACAGAACAGGTAAATCGGCAAAAATTGCTGAAAAAATTAAAAAGAAAATCGGTATCGATATAGAGACAAAACCTGAGGGAGTAACAGAGGAAAACGTAGTTAAACAGACAACAAAAGATGATAAACTAGAGACACCTGAGGATAAAGAAGCTCCATCTTTAAAAAAAGATGAGAGTCTTAAAGAAGATAGCACTAAAAAGGCTAAATAAAATTAAACTTTTTTTAATGTCAAAAACTTTATACGATAAAATCTGGGAAGAACATTTAGTACATCAGCAAGAAGATGGCACATCTTTGTTATTTGTCGATAGACATTTAATACATGAGGTTACTAGTCCCCAAGCTTTTGAAGGTTTAAGAAATTCTAATAGGAAAGTTAGAAATCCCGAATTAACACTTGCAGTTGCAGATCATAATGTTCCAACTACAGATAGATCTAAAGGTATTGCAGATGAGGAGTCTAAAATCCAAGTTGATACACTAGGTAGGAATTGTAAGGAGTTTGGAATTAAACTTTTTGGAATGTCTGACAAAAGACAGGGCATAGTCCATATTATTGGACCAGAGCAAGGATTTACACAGCCTGGGAACATAATTGTTTGTGGAGATAGTCATACTGCCACTCATGGAGCTTTTGGTGCATTAGCTTTTGGAATAGGTACTTCAGAAGTTGAGCATGTATTGGCAACCCAAACGTTGGTTCAAAAAAAATCAAAAAATTTAAGAATTAGCGTAAATGGTAAATTACCAATCGGAGTAACCTCTAAAGATGTAATTTTACAAATAATAGGAAAAATTGGAACTGCTGGCGGTACAGGTTATGTCATTGAATATGCTGGAGATGTTATCTCATCATTGACAGTGGAAAATAGAATGACAATTTGCAACATGACAATCGAAGGCGGAGCAAGAGCAGGATTGATAGCTCCTGACGAAAAGATATTTAGATATTTAAAAGGTAAACCGATGGCACCAAAAAATGAAATCTGGGATAAAGCAGTTGAATATTGGAGTAAACTTAATTCAGATATTAACGCTAATTTTGATAAAGAAGTTACACTTAAAGGAGAAGACATACAGCCAATGGTTACTTGGGGTACATCACCACAAGATGTTATTACAATAGATGGAAAAGTCCCTAATCCTTCCGATGAAAAAGATAATGACAGAAGAAACTCAATTGAAAGATCTTTAAAATATATGGGTCTTAAACCAAATACATTAATTAAAGATATAAAAATTGATAAAGTTTTCATAGGCAGCTGTACAAATGGTAGAATTGAAGATTTAAGAGATGCTGCAAAAATTCTAAAGGATAAGAAAATTGCATCTCATGTAAAAGCCATGGTCGTTCCAGGATCAGGGTTAGTAAAAGAACAAGCTGAACAAGAGGGTTTAGATAAAATATTTTTAAATTCTGGATTTGAGTGGAGAGAACCAGGATGTTCTATGTGTTTAGCAATGAATGCTGATAAACTTAAACCAGAGGAAAGATGCGCATCAACATCTAACAGAAATTTTGAGGGTAGACAGGGTAGAGGTGGTAGAACACATTTAGTTAGCCCAGCTATGGCAGCAGCTGCAGCAATTTCTGGAAATTTTGATGATGTAAGAAAGTATAAAAATTAATGAAAAAGTTTAATAAATTAAAAAGCATTCCTGCATACATACCAATAGTTAATATTGATACGGATATGATAATTCCTAAACAATTTTTAAAAACTATTAAAAGGACAGGTTTAGGAAAAAATCTTTTTTTCGAGATGAGGTATGATGATGAGGGTAAAGAAATCTCTGACTTTGTTCTAAATAATGAACCTTACAATCAATCAAAAATATTAATCACTGGTAAAAATTTCGGATGTGGCTCATCGAGAGAACATGCGCCTTGGGCACTTTTAGACTTTGGTATTACTTGTGTAATAAGTTCTAGTTATGCAGACATATTTTACAATAATTGTTTCAAAAATGGCATCTTACCAATAACTATCAAAGAGGAAGTAATAAAAGAATTATCTGAATATTCTACAAGGAAAGAAGAAATATCCATAAACTTGGAGGACCAGTCTATAAAATTTGGTAATAATGAAATTAAGTTTGAAATTGATGATTTTAAAAAAAAATGCCTTCTAGAAGGTTTAGATGATATCTCTCTTTCGTTAGCCCAGTCTTCAAAGATTTCAGCCTATGAAAGCAAAATAAAGTCATCGAAGCCTTGGATTTTTAATGATTAAGGTAAAAAAAAGAAAAATTTTACTTTTACCTGGAGATGGTATTGGTCCAGAAGTAATCAATGAGGTAAAAAAAATAATTGAATGGTTTAATAAAAATAGATCGCTTGATTTTGAAGTAGACCAAGATTTAGTTGGTGGGGCTGCGTATGATAAATTTAAAACACCCATTACTGACGAGGTATTTTTTAAAGCTTTAGAATGCGAAGCAGTAATTTTAGGCGCTGTAGGTGGCCCTAAATGGGATAACTTAGATTTTTCTAAAAAACCAGAAAGAGCATTGCTCAAATTAAGAAAAGAACTAAAACTTTTTGCAAATCTACGACCCGCTATTTGTTTTAAACAGTTGGTTGAGGCCTCTAGTCTAAAACCTGAAATAGTTTCAGGACTTGATATAATGATAGTAAGGGAATTGACTGGAGGAATTTATTTTGGTGAACCGAGAGGTATAAAACCCATCGATAATGGAGAACGAAAAGGAATTAATACTCATACATATACATCTAAAGAAATTGAAAGAGTTTCAAGAGTTGCTTTTGAATTAGCCAAAAAAAGAAATAATAAAGTTACTTCTTGTGAGAAATCAAATGTTATGGAAGCTGGTCAACTTTGGAAAGAGGAGGTAACTACTCTTCACAAAAAAGACTATAAAGACGTAAATTTAGAACACATGCTTGCAGATAACTGTGCTATGCAGTTATTAAGAAATCCAAAACAATTCGATGTAATAGTAACTGATAATTTGTTTGGAGATATACTTTCTGATGAAGCAGCAATGCTTACAGGTTCATTAGGATTACTACCTTCAGCTTCACTTGGTGCAAAAGATAAAGATGGAAATTTAAGATCAATGTACGAACCTGTGCATGGTTCTGCTCCAGATATTGCAGGCAAAGGTATTGCTAATCCAATTGCAACAATTTTAAGTTTTTCAATGGCTTTAAAATATTCTTTAAATTTGGATAAAGAGTCCATGGAATTGGATAATGCAGTTCAGAAAGTTTTAGACGATGGATTAAGGACAAAAGACATTATTTCTAAAGGAAAAAAAGAAGTTTCTACCTCCATGATGGGGGATGCGATTATTGCGTGTTTGCAAAAATAATTAAATTATCTTAACTTAAGTATAGTAAAAAAAATGACAACTTATACTGCACCCGTTGAAGATATGATGTTTCTTTTTGAGAAATTAAGAGACAATAAAAATTATAATGACTTAGAAAAGTATAAAGAAGTCAGCCCAGATCTTGTTAAAAACATTTTAGAAGAAGCAGCAAAAATAAATGAAAATTTAATTTTACCACTTGCAAAAGCTGGAGACGATAACCCTGCAGTTCTAGAAAATGGCGTAGTAAGAACACCACCTGGATATAAAGAAGTTTATCAAAAATATATCGAGGATGGATGGACTTCATTATCCTGCGATCCAAAATATGGTGGACAGGGAATGCCTAGAACTGTAAGTGCTTTTTTTGATGAGATGATATCATCTGCTAGTTTGGCGTTTAAACTTTATAGTGAGTTAACTCTCGGTGCTTATAACTGTATTCATCATCACGCTTCAGATGAAATTAAAGATAAATATCTTCCTAAAATGGTTGAGGGTAAATGGAGTGGCACAATGTGTTTAACAGAGCCAGTCTGTGGAACAGATTTAGGTTTATTAAAAACAAAAGCAGTAGAACAACAAGATGGAACTTATAAAATTACTGGTCAAAAAATATTTATTACATCTGGAGACCATGATCTTACTGAAAATATAATCCATTTAGTAATTGCGAGAGCAACGGACTCACCTAAAGGAACTAAAGGAATAAGTTTATTTTTAGTTCCAAAATTTGTTGTAAAAAATGATGGAACAATTGGTGCAAGAAATGGAATTTCAACAGGATCTATAGAAACAAAAATGGGCATCAAAGGTTCAGCAACTTGTGTTTTAAATTTTGATGAGGCGACTGGATTTATGATTGGTCCTAAAAATAAAGGATTAAGTCAAATGTTTACTATGATGAACCTAGAGAGAATTGTCGTTGGAATTCAAGGTTTAGGGATTTCAGAAATCGCTTACCAGAATTCATTAAGCTATGCTAAAGAGAGAAAACAAGGTAAGAGCAATAATAACAAATCGCAAAATGGAAATGCAGATTTAATTATTGAACATGCAGATATAAGAAAATCATTATTAAATATGAAATCAATAATTGAGGGAGAAAGAGCATTATGTTTTTGGTTGTCACAACAAACTGAAGTTAGTTTAAATCATAGTGATCAGAAAATTAAACAAGATGCTTCAGATATGGTTTCATTAATGACACCAGTTGTAAAATCTTTATTTTCAGATTTAGGTATGGAAATTACTAGTGATGCAATGCAAATATATGGAGGATACGGGTATACAAAAGATCAAGGTATAGAGCAATTATACAGAGATAATAGAATAACACCTATATATGAAGGGACCAATTCAGTACAGGCTGCTGATTTAGTTTTTAGAAAATTATCAAATAAAAATGGAAACATAATTAATAAATTCTTAGATCTTATTAAATCTGAAACTAATTCAAATAACGAAAAAATTAAACCGTTTGTTCAAGAATTTAATAATTATCTAGAAATCCTTAAAAAATTCAGCGAATGGACAATTGATAGAGTTGAGACTAACAGAGATGATGTAAGCGCAGCAGCAAATGATTATTTGAAAACACTTGGCTATATTTCTTTGGCCTTTGCTTGGATTAAAACACTTCAAGTAAGTTTTAAAGATTACGAAGAAAATAAGAAATTCTATGATGACAAAATAAATACTGCTAAATTTTATTTTGAAAAAGTATTACCTAGGGCTGAACAACACTATAAATCTGCCATTTCAGGAAGTTCAAACATTATGAATTTTAATTTTAACTGAAATGAGTCATTACGATAATAACTTAGACAAAAATAACGCAAATTTTGTTCCATTAACCCCATTAAGTTTCCTCGAAAGAGCAAAAGATATCTATCCAGATTATGAAGCTTTAATTTATGAAGACAGGTCTTACACCTGGGAACAAATTTATAAGAGATGTATTAAATTTGCGAGTGCACTAGAAAAAATTGGTATTAAGGAGGGGGATACAGTTTCAGTCATGGCTTTTAATACACCTGAAATATTTGAAGCTCATTATTCTGTACCAATGACTGGAGCAGTTCTAAATACTATAAACACAAGATTAGATGCTAAGACAGTTGCATATATTATTGATCACAGCGAAGCAAAAGTTTTAATTGTTGATCGACAACTACATTCAGTTTTAAAAAAAGCATTGGAATTATCCATAAATAAACCTTTAATAATTGATATTAATGACAAATTTGCTGATCAATCTTTATTAAAAAAAATTGGTGAAAAAGAATATGAAGAATTCTTGAATACTGGTGATGAAACATTCATCTGGAAGAGACCAAAAGACGAATGGCAAGCAATATCTTTAAGTTACACTTCAGGCACGACAGGAAATCCAAAAGGAGTTGTGTATCATCATAGAGGTTCTTATTTAATGTCAACAGGAAGCGCAATTGCATGGAACATGCCAAATAGATTAAATTTTTTAACAGTTGTTCCAATGTTTCACTGTAATGGTTGGGGATATCCATGGACAATCCCGATGTTAAACGGAAGAACAATTTGTTTAAGAGCCATTGATATAAAAAAAATTTTTGAATTAATTATTAAATATGAAATCACCCATTTTGGTGGAGCACCAATAGTTTTAAATATGATAACTGGTGCATCAGAAAGTGATAGAAAAAAACTTACACATAAAGTTTATGTACTTACAGCTGGAGCACCACCACCAAGTATTATATTTAAAAAAATGGAAGCACTTGGTTTTGAGGTAATGCATGTTTATGGACTGACAGAAACATACGGACATATTTTACAATGTGCATGGAATGAAAATTGGAACTCTTATGATGAAGACAAAAAAAATGAGATAAAAGCGAGACAAGGTGTAAGATATCCTAATACAGAAGATGTAATGGTAATGGACCCCGAGTCTATGAAACCTGTTCCTAAAGATGCAAAAACTATTGGTGAGATAATGATTAGAGGTAATGTAGTTATGAAAGGCTACTTTAAAGATAAAGATGCAACGGATAAAGCAATGTCACATGGATGGTTTCACTCTGGAGATTTAGCTGTAGTTAATCCTGACGGATATATTAAAATTAAAGATAGATCTAAGGATATAATTATTTCAGGAGGAGAAAATATTTCATCTATAGAAATTGAAAATACCTTAGCAAAACATCCATCTGTCTCAATAGCTGCAGTAGTTGCAAAACCGGATGAAAAATGGGGAGAGGTTCCTTGTGCATTTATTGAGAAAGTGCAAGATAAAGATGTATCAGAAAAAGAATTAATAGATTTTTGTAGAGAGACTCTAGCTGGTTTTAAAATACCAAAAAAAGTAGCATTTTGTGAGTTACCAAAAACTTCAACAGGAAAAATTCAAAAATTTGAACTAAGAAAAAAAGCCAAGGAACTTACTTGATTCTTAAAGTAGATAATAAGCAGGTCTTTGCCTCCGATGCAGGTAAAGATTTTGACAAAAATAAAGAAACAATTTTTTTGCTTCATGGTAGTGGGTTAACACATATTGTTTGGTCTTTAACTGAACAGTATTTGTCAAACAAAAATTTTAATATTTTAGCAATCGATTTACCTGGCCATGGAAAATCAGATGGCCCATGTCTAACGAGCATAGAAAAAATTGCAGACTGGTTAGAAAATGTAAGAAATGAAATAAATGTTAAAAAAGTATCAATAATTGGTCATTCGCAAGGGTGCCTTGAGGCGATAGAATATGGTTCAAAATATAAAAATCATATTTCTAAATTAGTATTGTTGGCTGGGTCTTATAAAATGCCAGTCAATCAAGATTTGATTGATTTAGCAGAGTCTGGCGATAAAAAAGCAGTTCATCTTATGATGAAATGGGGTTACGAGGGATCAAAAAAATTTATTGGCGGAAACCCGGTAGAAAAAATTATCAATTCATCAAGAGAAGTTAAGGAAATTTTATCTGTAGATCTTAAAGCTTGTAATAATTATAAAAACGGAAAAGATGCATCGACAAGTATTGAGTGTCCAACAATCCTTATTTTTGGAGCACTTGATAAAATGGTGCCAACTGAAAATGGAAAAAAATTTGCTAATTTAATAAAAAACTCAAAAACTGAGATTTTAAATGATTGTGGACATATGATTATGTTTGAAAAAGCTTTTGAAATGAGAGAAAAGGTAGCAGAATTTTTAAAAAAATGAAAAACTTTTCAATTATAAAATCAAGAAGGTTAAGAAGCACACCTTACACTGATAGAATAGAAGCTCATGGGGTAAGTGGTTATACAGTTTACAATCACATGCTACTCCCGGTTTCTTTTAAGTCAGTAGAAGCTGATTATGAGCATCTTAAGAAATTTGTGCAAGTATGGGATGTGGCTGCAGAAAGACAGGTACAAATTACCGGGAAAGATTCTGCAAAATTAGTTCAACTAATGACGTGTAGAGATTTATCAAATTCAAAAGTTGGAAAATGCTATTATGCACCTTTAATTGACGACCAAGGAAATTTAGTAAATGATCCAATTATAAATAAACTTGCAGATGATAAATGGTGGCTTTCAATAGCCGACTCGGATGTTATATTTTTTGCAAAAGGTTTAGCTGCGGGATACAAATTTGAAGTGGAGATAACTGAACCTAACGTAAATATTTTAGCTGTCGAAGGACCTTTGTCTTTGAAATATATGTTGAAGATGATAAAGCTGGTCAAGATTTATATGACTATTTGTTTGAATACGGTAAAGAATTTAATGTTAAAGCAGGATGTCCAAATTTAATTGAAAGAATAGAGTCTGCTTTATTATCTTATGGTAATGATTTTGATAATAGAGACAATCCATTTGAGGCAAATTTTGATAAATTTGTGCATTTAGAATCGGATGTAAATTTCTTGGGCAAAGAAAGATTGAAACAAATTAAGCAAAATGGAATAAAAAGAAAATTAATGGGTGTTAAGATTGATCATAATAAAATTGATATGTATTGTGAAAAAACATTATATGATGATAATAATAATATCGTTGGCCACGTTAGGTCTGCCGCATATTCTCCAACGTTTAAAAAAGTGATTGGAATCGCAATGATTAATAAACCCTATTGGGATGCAAAACATCAATTTAAAATTGATATCAATGAGAAAATATTTCTAGGAACAGTTTGCGATTTACCTTTCATTTAGTATAAGTTAATCAACATGAATATAGCGATTGTAGGAGCAACAGGAAATGTTGGAAGAAAAATTATAGAAGTTTTGGAAAGAAAAAACTTTTCAGTGACTAATCTATACCTTCTTGCATCTGCTAAAAGCTCAGGTGTAAAAATTAAGTTTAGAGACAAGGAAATTGAAGTAAGCGACTTAGAAAATTTTGATTTCTCAAAAGCTGATATTACATTTTTTTCTGCAGGTGGAAAAATTTCAGAAAAATATGTTTCTGCAGCAGCAAAGCATACAGTAGTTATAGATAATTCAAGCTATTTTAGAATGGATCCAGATGTGCCTTTAATTGTTCCTCAAGTCAATTCTAAAGAAATAAAAAATATGAAAAAAAATATTTTAGCTAATCCAAATTGTTCAACTGCTCAACTGGTAATAGTTTTAAAAAATTTGAATGATAATTTTAAAATAAAAAGATTGGTAATATCAACTTACCAGTCCACATCAGGTGCTGGAAAAAAACCTATGGATGAGCTTTTGAATCAAACAAAAAAAGCTCTTGAATCTAAAGAAATTAAAAGTGAGAATTTTACTAAACAAATAGCATTTAATGCTATACCGCATATAGATAAATTTAGTACAGATGGATATACGAAAGAGGAAATTAAAATGATACAAGAAACTAATAAAATCTTAGGTTCAAATATAGATATTACAGCAACGTGTGTCAGAATTCCTGTTTTAGTATCACATGCTGAATCTGTAAATATTGAGTTTGAAAATGAAGCATCAATTGATAAGGTTAGAGAAATTTTAAGTCAATCATCTGGTTGTAAAGTTATTGATGATAGGAATGATGGAGGATATATTACTCCAGTAGAAGCCGAAGGAAAAAATGAAACTTTTATTTCGAGAATTAGAAAAGATAATAGTAAAAAAAATGCCATTAACATGTGGATAGTTTCAGACAATTTATTAAGAGGAGCGGCTTTAAATGCAGTAGAAATTGCAGAGGCATACACTAAGAAGTAATTATGAAAGATAACAATCCTATATCTCCACACATACAAGTTTATAATTGGCATATTTCATCACTTGTATCAATCTCCCATAGAATTACAGGAGTGATAAATTATTTATTATTGGTGCTTGTTTGTTTTTGGGTAATTAGTTTAATATTTGGTTCAGAAAGTTATCAATACTTTACAAAATTTTCAGAATCAATGGTGGGTAAGTTTTTCATTATTGGATTTATTTGGTCCTATTTATTTCAGATTTTAAGTGAAATCAGACATTGGTTCTGGGACATGGGATATGGTTTTGAATTGAGAACTACAAAAATAACAGGGGTCATGGTGATATTAGGCTCTTTTATACTAACAATAGCTTTATACATTCTAAGTGGAGTTTTAATTTAATGCTTCATGCTACAAAAAAATGGTTATTCCAAAAAATCAGTTCAGTAATAATGGTTCCTTTTATGATTTGGTTTTTAATGAATATTGTTACAATATTTAATGGAAATTATGACGAGGTAGTTAATTTCTTTACATCACAGCCATCTAAAATATTATTTTCAATTTTCATAGTTAGCATGTTTTTTTATTCAGCTCTCAGTATTAGTGAGATTTTTGAGGACTATATAAAGCAGGAAAATCTAAAAAAATATGCAAATTTGGGTGTTTTTTTGTCATCTTTAATTATCCCTCTATTTACAATAATTACTATTATATATTTATAAATTATGAAATCTTACAAAATTATTGATCACGAATATGATGTAGTTGTGTTAGGCGCTGGTGGTTCAGGCTTGAGAGCTGCTGTTGGGTTAAGTGAAGCTGGGCTTAAGACAGCTTGTATATCAAAAGTTTTTCCAACTAGAAGCCACACATCTGCTGCCCAAGGTGGAATTTCTGCAGCCCTTGGCAATATGGGTGAAGATGATTGGCGTTGGCATATGTATGATACAGTTAAAGGTGCAGATTGGTTGGGTGATCAGGATTGTATTGAGTACCTGTGTAAAGAAGCTCCTCGAGCAGTTTTGGAATTAGAAAAATACGGTGTTCCTTTCAGCAGAACAGACGATGGCAAAATTTATCAAAGACCTTTTGGTGGAATGACGAAAAACTATGGTAACGAACCAGTACAAAGAACTTGTGCAGCAGCAGATAGAACTGGCCATGCGATTTTACATACATTGTATGGACAAGCTTTGAAACATAATACAGAATTTTTTATTGAGTATTTTGCATTAGATCTGTTAATGAAAAATGGTGAGTGCAAAGGTTTGATTGCATGGAATTTAAATGATGGCACAATTCATAGGTTTAGATCTCACATAACAATTATTGCAACAGGTGGTTATGGAAAAATATATTATTCAGCTACTTCAGCACATACTTGTACTGGAGATGGAAATGCAATGGTATTAAGAGCAGGTTTACCTTTACAAGATATGGAATTTGTTCAATTTCATCCTACAGGTATCTATGGTCATGGCACTTTAATATCTGAGGGTGTAAGAGGTGAAGGTGGATATCTTGTAAACTCTAAAGGTGAAAGATTTATGGAGAGATATGCTCCCAAAGCTAAGGACTTAGCATCAAGAGATGTGGTGAGTAGATCTATTGCAGTTGAAATAAATGAAGGAAGAGGAGTTGGCAAAGATAAAGATCACGTTCACTTACATTTAGATCACCTAGATAAAAATGTTATCGAGGAAAGATTACCAGGCATATCAGAGTCTTCGAGGTTATTCGCTAACGTTGATGTTACTAAAGAACCAATACCAGTAGTACCGACTGTTCATTATAACATGGGAGGTATACCCACAAATTATAAAGCTGAAGTGCTAACACTAAATGGTTCTGAAAAAACAGTTCCAGGATTAATGGCTATCGGTGAAGCTGCATGTGTATCTGTTCATGGAGCAAATAGATTAGGATCTAATTCGTTAATTGATTTAGTTGTTTTTGGAAGAGCTGCAGCAAAAAGAGCATCTGAATTAGTAAAACCTGGACAACCTCACGAAGATATCCCAGAGTCTGAAACTGATAAATGTTTAACAAGGTTTGATAAACTTAGAAATTCTAGCGGCTCAAACAGCACAGCAGATTTAAGATTATCTATGCAAAAAACAATGCAGTCAAAGTGCGCTGTTTTTAGAACAGAAAAAACTTTAAAAGAAGGTATTGAGCAAATAAGAAAACCTTTTGAAGGTATGGAAAACTTATCAGTAAAAGATAAATCTTTAATTTTTAATACTGATTTAGTCGAAACCTTGGAGTTTGATAACTTAATAAGGCAAGCAATAACAACAATGGACTCAGCATATTACAGAAAAGAGAGCAGAGGTGCTCATGCTAGAGAAGATTACCCTAAGAGAGATGATGAAAAATACATGCAACATACTTTATCTTGGTGTGAAGGTAAGAAAACAAAAATAGATTATAGACCAGTTCACAGGTCAACACTAACTAATGATGTGCAGTATTTCCCGCCACAGGAAAGAGTCTACTGATGGTTCAAATAAATTTGCCTAAGAATTCAAAAATCCAAAAGGGCAAATATTTTAAAGACACAACAGGTTCTAAGAATATAAGAAAAGTTAATATTTATAGATGGGATCCATCAACTGGCGAAAACCCAAGAATTGATACTTACGAAGTGGATATGGATAATTGTCCATCAAAAGTTTTAGATCTACTTAATAAAATTAAAAACGAAATTGACCCAACGATTGCTTATAGAAGATCATGTGCACATGGAGTTTGTGGTTCTTGCGCAATGAATATGGATGGAAAAAATGGTTTAGCTTGCACTAAACCTCACTCAGAGATTAAAGGAGATATTAATATTTATCCTCTTCCTCATTTAAAAGTATTAAAAGATCTTATTGGAGATTTAAGTACACTTTATAGACAATATGAGTCTGTGGAACCATGGCTAAAAAACTCAAACGATTCCATCAAAACCGAGAACTTACAATCTAAAGAAGATAGAGCTAAACTTGATGGACTTTATGAATGTATAATGTGTGCATGTTGTTCCACGTCATGCCCTAGTTATTGGTGGAACGGAGACAAATATCTTGGTCCAGCTGTTTTACTTCAAGCCTATAGATGGATAATAGACTCAAGAGATGAAGATAGAAAAGCAAGATTAAAAAAAGTAGCTGATGAACTAAAACTATATAGGTGTCATACAATCATGAACTGTACAAATGCTTGTCCAAAAGGTCTTAATCCTGCAAAAGCTATAGCATCTATCAAAAAAATGCTTGCAACAAGCTAATTAGTTAATTAAATAATTTTGCCAATGAATTTAATACAACATTACGTAAATGGTAAAATTTTTCCTGGTTCGTCCAAAAGAAGTGGAAAAGTTTTTAATCCCGCAACAGGATCACAAGAAAGCGAAGTATCACTTGGAACAAAAAATGACTTAGACCAAGCAGTTGATATAGCATCAAAAGCTTTTGAAACATGGTCTCTAAAACCACCAATACAAAGGGCAAGAGTCATGTTTAAATTTAAAGAATTGATAGAAAAAAATTCAGATGAGCTAACTAAATTAATTGTTTCTGAACACGGTAAGGTTTATGAGGATGCAAAAGGCTCACTGACAAGAGGTTTAGAGATAGTTGAATTTGCCTGCGGCATACCTCAAATGTTAAAAGGTGAATTTACAGAAAATGTTGGCACTGAGATTGACAGTTGGTCAACTAGACAGCCACTTGGTGTTTGTGCAGGTATAACCCCATTTAATTTTCCAGCTATGGTACCAATGTGGATGTTTCCAATGGCTATCGCATGTGGAAATACATTTATTTTAAAACCATCAGAGAAAGATCCTTCATGCTCAATAAAGTTAGCAGAGCTTTTTTCAGAAGCTGGTTTACCTGATGGAGTTCTTAATGTTGTCAATGGTGATAAAGAAGTAGTTGATGCAATTTTAACAAATAAAAAAATTCAAGCAGTAAGTTTTGTTGGATCGACTCCAATAGCAAAATATATTTACGAAAATGCTGCAAAAAATGAGAAAAGGGTACAAGCTTTAGGAGGTGCAAAAAATCATTGTGTTGTTATGCCTGACTGTGATTTAGATCAAGCTGTTAATGGATTAATGGGAGCAGCATACGGATCTGCAGGAGAAAGATGCATGGCCCAATCAGTAGCAGTAGCTGTTGGAAAAATTGGTGATGAATTAGTAGGAAAACTATCAAAAAAAGTTGAGTCTTTAAAAGTTGGTCCTGGAATGGATAAAAGTTCAGAGATGGGCCCTTTAGTTACAAAAGAACATCTTGAAAAAGTGAAAGGATATGTAGATTTAGGTGTGAAAGAGGGCGCTAAGTTAGTTGTAGATGGCAGAAATATAAAGTTACAAGGTTATGAAAAAGGATTTTTTATTGGGGGATGTTTATTTGATCATGTGAGTAAAGATATGAGAATTTACAAAGAAGAGATCTTCGGTCCAGTTTTATCAGTTGTAAGAGCTAAAGATTTTAACGAGGCAATTAATTTAATTAACGAACATGAGTTTGGTAATGGAACAAGTATTTACACACGTGATGGTGATGTTGGAAGAACTTTTGCAAGCAAAATTAAAGTTGGCATGGTTGGTATAAATATACCTATACCTGTACCAGTTGCATTCCACAGTTTTGGTGGATGGAAAAGATCACTTTTTGGAGATCAACACATGCATGGACCTGAGGGTGTCAGATTTTATACTAAATTAAAAACAATTACATCTAGGTGGCCTTCAGGTGTTAGATCAAACCCAGAGTTTATAATGCCAACAATGAAATAGAAAAATACTATGACCAAGATATCTTTAATTGGAGCAGGACAAATAGGGGGAACATTAGCACATTTGATCGGCATAAAAGAATTAGTAAACGAGTTAGTTTTGTTTGATGTGGCGAGTGGAATTGCTAAAGGTAAAGGTTTAGATATTGCTCAATCTTCGTCTGTTGATGGTTTTAATGTAAAATTTTCTGGTACAGACAACTACGAAGATATAAAAAATTCTGATGTCATAATAATCACAGCTGGTGTTCCAAGAAAACCAGGCATGAGCAGAGATGATTTATTAGGGATAAATTTAAAGATAATCAAACAAGTAGCTGAGGGTATAAAAAAAAATTCACCTAATGCATTCGTAATTTGTATAACAAATCCATTAGATGTAATGGTCATGGCTTTACAAAAGTTTTCTGCATTACCAGCTAATAAAGTTGTGGGAATGGCAGGAATATTAGATAGCTCAAGATATAAACTATTTTTATCATTAGAATTAAATGTACCGGTAAAAGACATAGAGGCGATGGTAATGGGTGGTCATGGAGATACTATGGTACCATTACCTAGGTTAACAAAAATATCTGGCAAACCTCTTTTAGATTTAGTTAAAGAAGGTAAAATTTCATCTGAAAAACTTGAGAGCATTAACCAAAGAACTAGAGATGGTGGAGCAGAAATAGTCAAGTATTTAGAAAAAGGATCAGCATTTTATGCTCCAGCTGCCTCGGGAGTTCAGATGGCTGAAGCTTATTTGCAAGATAAAAAATTAACATTACCATGTGCTGTCAAATTAGATGGTCAATATGGATTTAAAGATGTCTATGCAGGTGTTCCAGTAATAATTGGAAGCAAAGGTGTTGAAAAAATTGTGGAATTAGAATTAAACGATCAAGAAAAAAAAGAATTTATTCACTCAGTAGACTCAGTTAAGAAATTATGGGACGCCGCCACTAAAATAGATCCCGAATTAAAATAATGAATATTCACGAACATCAAGCAAAACAAATTTTAAAAAAATATGGTGCAAGTGTTCCAAAAGGTGATTTTGCTTTCACAGTAAACGAGTTAATTGAAAAAGCAAAAAAGATTAAGACTGAAAAATATGTTTTAAAAGCACAGATACACGCTGGAGGTAGGGGTAAAGCTGGAGGAGTCAAAATATTGAATAATATTGAGGAATTAACTGATGCTGCAAAAGAGATGTTGGGTAAAACTCTTATTACTCACCAGACTGGTCCAAATGGCAAAGAAGTAAAAAGACTTTATATTGAAGAGTCGTCTAAAATTAAGAAAGAATTTTACTTGTCTTGTCTTATTGATAGAGCAAGTTCAAAAATTGCATTTATTTCTAGTGATCAAGGGGGAATGGACATTGAAGAAGTAGCTAAAAAGAGTCCTGAAAAAATAATTACGACTAAAGTAGATTATCTCGAGGATATTGATGATGAAAATTGCAAAAAAATTATCAAAATTTTTAATCTAAAAGACAATACAATGAAGATGATAATCTAATCTGTTTAGATGCTAAAATGAATTTTGATGATAATTCAATTTTTAGGCAACCAGAGATTCATAGCCTAAGGGATTTAAATGAGGAAGATCCATCAGAAATTGAAGCAAGCAAACATGATTTAGCCTATATAAAATTAGATGGATCAATTGGCTGTATGGTAAATGGAGCAGGATTAGCAATGGCAACCATGGATATAATTAAATTGTTTGGGCAAGAGCCAGCAAATTTTTTAGATGTGGGTGGTGGAGCCTCAAAAGAAAAAGTTTCTGCAGCCTTTAAAATTATACTTTCAGATCCAAATGTTAAAGGAATATTAATAAATATTTTTGGAGGCATTATGAGATGCGATATTCTTGCTCAAGGAGTTGTTGAAGCAGCAAAAGAAATTAATATCAATGTACCACTTGTAGTTAGATTAGCCGGAACAAACTATAAAGAAGGTAAACTAATTTTAGATAACTCAGGGTTAAAAATAATTTCTGCATCAGATTTGTCAGATGCGGCTAGCAAAATTGTAAAAGCAATAAAATAATGTCTATTTTAGTAAATAAAGAAACTAAAGTAATTTGCCAAGGATTTACAGGATCCCATGGCACATTTCACTCTGAACAAGCAATTAAGTATGGAACTAATCTTGTAGGTGGCGTAACTCCAAAAAAAGGAGGCCAAGAACATTTGGGTAAACCAGTCTTTAATACTGTTAAAGAAGCTAAAGATAAAACTGGCGCGAATGCTTCAATGATTTATGTCCCAGCAAGGTTTGCTGCTGCTGCAATAATTGAAGCATTAGATGCATCTATAGAATTGATTGTTTGTATCACTGAGGGGATACCAATATTAGACATGTTAAAAGTTAAACAAAAATTATCAAAATCTAAATCAAGATTAATTGGTCCTAACTGCCCAGGTATTATTACACCTGATGAATGTAAAATTGGAATAATGCCAGGAAATATTCATAAAAAAGGAACAGTTGGAATAGTCTCAAGATCAGGTACATTAACTTATGAAGCAGTTGCTCAAACTACTGAAAATGGACTAGGTCAATCGACTTGTATAGGTATTGGAGGCGATCCAATTAATGGAACAAATTTTATTGATTGTCTTGATCTTTTTTTAAAAGACAATGACACAAAATCCATACTAATGATTGGGGAAATCGGTGGTTCTGCAGAGGAAGAAGCTGCAGAATTTATAAAAAATCATTCTATCAAAAAGCCTATGGTTGGATTTATTGCAGGAGTTACAGCACCACCCGGTAGAAGAATGGGGCATGCTGGAGCAATAATTTCTGGAGGCAAAGGTAGCGCAAAAGACAAAATAGAAACTATGGAAAAAGCAGGCATTACTATAGCTAATTCTCCTGCCGAGTTGGGCAAAACACTTGTAGATAAATTGTCTCTTTAAATAAAGGAACTTTGTATTATAAATAGTAAATATAAATGAGTTCCTCAAATAACTTAGATAATAAAAATGCAACTTTTTTAAATAAATCCAACAGCGGATTTATTGAGGAAATGTATATAAAATTTATAGAGGGAGATCCAAATTTACCTGAAAGTTGGAGGAGCTATTTTGAAAGTCTTAATGAAGATTTAGAAGTCATTTCCAAAGAAATTCAAGGACCAAATTGGAGTCCTAAAAAAATAAAAATTAATAGAAATATTTTAAACTATAAAAATAATGTCCCTACAGAAAATTTTAATGTAGATAAAAATGTTTCAGATTCTATAAGGGCTATAACGCTAATAAGAGCTTACAGAACAAGAGGTCATTTGATTGCAAATTTAGATCCTTTGGGTTTAATGAAAAGAGAGTACTTACATGATTTACATCCAAAAGATCATGGTTTTAC
>LUMT01000564.1_pt1 | contig 28399 bp, 25 predicted proteins | sample 729741 | NCBI WGS metagenome assembly LUMT01 (sample SAMN03860299, study PRJNA289734) | marine metagenome | biome: seawater column; feature: ocean; material: water; isolation source: Red Sea water column Station 192 - depth 50m | place: Saudi Arabia: Red Sea | collected 2011-10-15 | depth 50 m
GCTAAAGGCTGATACCCAAGAGAGACTACTCTCTTTAATTTGTCGTTTCCACAAGATCTACACTCAAATTTATAACAATTCATTAAAAGATCTTTTTCCTCTTCATCGACAAACGAATGTCTTATAGTATGAGAAATCCCATAATTTTCATGATCTCTGTCTCCTCTTACTAAATTTAGAAAAGTGGTATCCTTTGTGAAAACCATTGTGTGCGCTACATTAGGTTTTATTATTGATAACTGACCTTCGCTAACAACCTGGGTAACTTTTGGTGAATTAGGGTTGAGTATATCTTGAAAAATTTCTATGATTTGTCCTTTTGTGAACAAACATTTTTGCTCCTGTTGGGGATGGTAATGATTTGCTCTAATCGTTCCTTTTTTAGAGTGAATTAGACCTATTAAATTTATTGGCTCGGTTAATTCATAGTTAATGATTTTTCCTCTTTCATCAATAAAATCATTATCTCCATCTCTGACATATTCAAGATCTTTTATTAAATTTTGCTTAGACCATTTTAAAATCATTTCTTTAACACATTCTTCAAGTCCATATAAAAACTTGAAACCTGTTTTCAAAATTTTTTTATTAGACAGTGAAAAACCCATGTTCGGGATTTCATCATTTGTTTCTCTTAAAATTACTCTTGGATTATATTTTTTGCATAATTCAGCAACTTCTTTAACTGTGACTGTATCTTTGGTTAAATTGAAAATATCGTAAGATAAATCTTTTCTTTCTTCCATAAATTTAAAACATCTTGCAACATCAATTAGTGGAACCAAACTTTTAACCTGTCGACCACCAGCAAAAAGTCTTAAAGTACCGTTTTGCGAAGCTATCTTTGAAAAAAAGTTTGTCATTATATCAACTCTGGCTGTATCAGTAGAATATCCGTAAACAGAGCCTAATCTTAAAATAATATATTTTTTTCCTGAAGCTTTTAATTGTTTTTCATTAAAATCTTTTGATTTAGCATAAGCCAATACTGGTAATGTTTCTTCATTTTCATCAATATCTATTTTTACTTTATCGATTCCTTCATAAACTACATGAGAAGAGGGCATAATTATTTTACATTTATCGCTAATTGCATCTAATATATTTTGTGTTCCTTGTTCTCCATTGAGTCTAATCTTATCATCATGTTTTTTGTTACTTTCTTTTTTAACTCTCGGAACATCAGTTATACCTGCTAAGTGATGGACAATATCTGCGTCCCGACAGTGCTCATGTATTAATTCTTTATCAAGAATATCTCCTTGAACAAAATTCATATTCCAGTTTCTAATTTGGTTTACTCTTTCTGAGATAAATCTATTATCAATTACAGTTATTTGATCATTCCAACTATAGCCTGAATAAATTTTACATAATTCTGTACCAATATATCCAAGACCTCCTGTAATTATTATTTTTTTCATTTATTCGATTTAATTGTTTAATTACTTTTTTTATACACACAAATAATAGATTTGCCAAACAGATTGCAAAGCAATAAATCTGATATTTTAGATAACGGTACAATGAAATTATCCCAAAATTTTATTTCTTTTTTTTTAGGGTCTCTTTTTAATAAAAGTTTATTCAATAAACTCAAAAAAAAACCTAAGCTATCTAAATAATAAAGTTTTTCAATTTCAGCATTTTTTATTTCAAAACTTTTAAACATACTTTTATTATATCTTCTAAAGTGTCCAACATTTGTATCAAATGAAGTAAATAAAAAATTATGAGCAGGACATAGAATAATTAATCTTCCATTTTTTTTTAAATGACTTAATGCCATTTTTAATTCTTTGAAATCATTTTTAATATGCTCAAGAACATCTGCATAAATTATCGTTTTATATTTTTTCTTTCCATCATAGCAAGACATGTGATTTGAGATGTTTTGCTTACTTTTGAATAAAAAGGTATATTAGAACCAGTGCCAGAGCCAACATCTAATATATCTCCTCTGATAAAGTTAGATAGTCCTTGTGTCCAATAATTTTTCCATTTCTTTGTATTGTAGAAAATATCAATTTGACTATGAAGATTTCTCATTAATTATAAATTATTTTTTTAATTTTTGTAATCTATATAAATATATAAGCAAAGGCATTGCAAAAAGTAAAAGCAATAAATTTAGTTTAAATATAATAATAAAATCTAAGATTAATAATAAAATAATATTTACAAAACAAATAAATATTAAGGATCTAATTGCAATTTCTTTCAGGAAAATCGAAAAAGCTTTAAAACCGTGTATAAATAAATTTTTGAAACTCATTTTTGATTCACCTGCATATCTAGGGCCTTTATCACATTTAATGTCGCTATAGGACAAATTTGATTTTATTATTCCTGCCGCAAAATGTAAATTTAAAAATGATATCTTAGTGACTTCGCCTAAAAATTTTTTTGGTATACACGAGAAATTTCCAAAATTTATTTTTTTTCCTGTAGAAATTCTAAAAATCAACTTGTAAAAAAAATAAAAAAACTTAAAAGTAAAGATCTCCAACCTCTTTCCTCTTGATGCAAATATAATAGAATTATCATTCTTTCTAATGGCTCCCGATATAAGTAATTTTAAGTCATTAGGCCTATCTTCTCCATCCGAGTCCATTACGATCAAATAATCAAATTCAAGATTTTTATCTTTCACATATTGTAAACCTTTTGATATTGCATTTTGACTTCCTTGATTTTTTTTTAATTTAATTAAGTCAATTTTTTGAAAATTAGAGATGCTTAAATAATCATCCTCAGAACAATCATCAACGATAATGAAATGAAGAATAAAATTCTTTAACTCTTTATTAATATTTTTGACAAGTTCTTTTAGACTTATTTCATCGTTGTAAGTGGGGATAACAAAGCAAATTTTCATGATCTAATTATTTATTACAAGTCGATTTTGACTCGGAATTAATCTAATATTCATATAATTTAATATTTATATAAAATTAAACTATGATTCTTGGTTCCTTAGCTCTATTTATAATTTATCTTTTACATCAATATATAACTGCTTGGATAAGGTATTACAATAAGACAGATGAAAGATTTGGAAATTCTGTCTGGAGATGGTCATATGATTATCAAGTTAAAGGAGTTAGGGATATATCAGATTTAGATGATAAAGAGTTTGTAAGAAAAAGAAGGATAAGAAACAGAACAGTTTCATTTATGTATTGGAACTTTTTTATAGGATTTACCGTTTCTATGTATTTGATTAGTGATGTGCTTATGTTTATTTTAAATAATTAAATTAAGATAAAAATTTTTTTAAATCAGGTTTGAAATAATTTGGACCTTTCATAACTTTACCATGTTCATTATAGATTGGTTTACCATCATTGCCTAATTTGCTCATATTAGATCTCTGAACCTCGCTGAAACAATTGTCAAGATTTATTCCAAATGCGTGTCCAGCTCCGTAAGTAACATAGAGTATGTCAGTTAATGCATCTGCAACTTCTTTAATATCTTTATTAAATATGGCATCTTTAAACTCTTTAAGTTCTTCTTCTATTAAACTTATCCTTAAATTATTTATTTTTTTACTACTTAAACTTGAGTGATTTTTTACCTCTTGACCAAATGTTTTCATAAATAAACCAACTTTTTCAAAATTTGTCATGTGTCTCCTATATGATTCTTTTATTTTTTAATGTATAAGAAAAACATAATTATCCAAATGAAATTTAGGAAAGAATTTGACAGTATTGGATCTATAAATGTTCCAAATGATAAATATTGGGGTGCATCTACACAAAGGTCAAAAAAATATTTTGATATTGGGGAAATTTATGTAAAAAAAATTCTCATAAAATCTATTGCTGTTATTAAAAAAGCTGCAGCTATTGTGCATAAAAAAGAAAATCAAATGAATGCAAAAATAGCAAATGTAATAATTAAAGCCTCAGATGAAATAATAAAAGGTAAACTAGATGATAACTTTCCACTAAAAGTTTGGCAAACTGGATCAGGTACTCAAACTAATATGAATGTTAACGAGGTGATATCTAACAGAGCAATTGAATTGATGGGAGGAAAGAAAGGATCCAAAAAACCCATACATCCTAATGACCATGTGAATAAATCTCAGTCTACTAACGATGTATTTCCTACAGCCATGCATATAGCAATTGCTTTGGAAACTAAAAAAAAACTTCTACCAAGTTTGGAAATTTTAAATAAAGAACTAAAGAAAAAAGTAAACAAATTTAAAAATATAATTAAAGTGGGCAGAACACATCTTCAAGACGCTACCCCTCTAACTTTAGGTCAAGAATTTTCGGGTTACCAATCTCAACTTGAAGATTGTATTATTAGAATAAAGAGGTCATTAAATGAAATATATTTCTTGGCTCAAGGTGGTACAGCAGTTGGCACAGGAATAAATACAAAAAAACATTTTGACAAAAAAATGTGTAAAGAAATAAGTAAAATAACTAAATTAAAATTTTTACCAGCGAGAAATAAATTTGCTGCTCTAGCAGCTCACGATCCAATTGTAAATTTTTCAGGCACTTTAAACACAGCAGCAGTTTGCTTAATGAAAATAGCAAATGACATTCGCTTTTTAGGTTCTGGGCCAAGAGCTGGATACGGTGAATTAATATTACCATCTAATGAACCAGGTTCATCGATTATGCCTGGAAAAGTTAATCCTACACAATCTGAGGCAGTCACAATGGTGTGTGTCAAAGTAATTGGTAATCACACAGGTATTACACTGGCAGGTTCGCAAGGACAATTTGAATTAAATGTTTTTAAACCTTTGATTGCTCATAACATTCTTCAATCAATCGATATAATGTCTGACAGTTCTAAAAATTTTGCAAAATATTGTGTTAAAGGAATTAAAGCTAATTCAGATAAGATAAAAAAAGATTTAGCAAATACCTTAATGCTAATAACCGCATTAGTCCCAAAAATCGGATATGACAACGCTGCAATGATTGCAAAAAAAGCACTTAAAAATAAAACAACGTTAAAAGAAGAAGCAATAAAATCTGGATTAATAAAAGAAAAAGATTATGATAAGATTGTTAACCCAAAAAATATGGTTCAACCTGCATAGGATGAAATTATAAGATTTGTAAAATTTTTTAGTTCTATCCAATTTGAAACTTTAATACCTCCACTATTAAATTCATAAATTAAATTATCAAGCTTTTCATTAGGTACATTACCTTTGAGTTCAGGTATAACAATGTTAACAATTTTAATATTGTTCTTAGTTAAATTTATAATTAGATCAAAATTAATGGTTTCTAAATCTACTCTATTTGCTTTTGCAACTACAAATTTATTATAGAATTTTTTTCGATCCAGAATTTGTAATTCAAAACTGCTCTTTAAGAAAATATTATTTTTATCTTCGTATAATTTACTATTTAGAAAATTTAACTTAGCAATCTTTTCATTGGTCAATATAGTATCACTTAAATCTATATTTTCTCCAACAAAATTTACTTTTAAATCAATTTTATTAAACAATGGATTGTTAAGAAAATTGTCACTTTTTATTTTTAATTTTCCATTAAAATTTTTATTTAATAAAAATTTTTTTGATATTATTTGCTGAAGTAAAATATTATTTATTATATCATCTTCTAATTTAATTTTACTTAGTGTTGATATTACGTCAAAGCTAAACGGATTTAATGACATAGTTCCTGAATATAAAAGTTTATTAGTACCAACAAATGAATTTGATGAGGAAAAATTAATAATTTCATCTTTTATTTTGTAGTCAATAATATATTTAGATTTATTATACTTAATTTGAATATTTCTTGTTTGTTCATTTTGCATAAAATTTTTATTTTGATTGAGTATACTAAAATTGATTTTTTTAAATTTAATATTGCTTATTATCTCAAATTTATTGTCATCTTTTTTCCAATTAAAAATAAATGGAAGATTAAAAATTTCACCATTAGATCTTACCAAATATTGATTCTTTATCGAATCTTTATAAATATTAACTTTCTTTAAATTTGAAAGAGCTACTGTCTCGTCATTATCATCCTTGTAAAAAAAAGTGCTTTTTTTAATAATAAGAGGTTTTTTGAAATATTTTTTTTCAAAAAAATTTTGTAAATATTCCAAGTCCGATTTTACTACGAAAAAATTTGAATTATATATTTCTTTTTATTAAATATAATAACATCTTGAATTTCAAAATGGGGCTTTGGTAAAATTGAATATTTAATTTTGGGTGAAAGCGAAAAATTAAAATGGTAATTAATTTGCAATATTTTGGTCAAATAGTTTTGTATTGATTTATTATAAATAATACCTGGTACTGAAATGTAAATTAAATATAAAAAAAAAATTAAACTACATATAAATATTGTTACATTAAGATTAAAAGTTGTTTTTATGTTATATGCTAATACATAAATTTTCTTTTTAATATCGATTTTAATGTAATTAATAATTTGTAAAAAAAGTAAATGTAGACTTTTTTTTTTAGTTTTTTTTTTAGTCAAAAAAATTTTTTTTAAACTGTTAATAAATGAATTTATTTTGAATTTTAAATATTTCATATTTTAATAAATCATTTATAGTGTTTTTACTTAAAATGATAAATCCTGAATATTTTAATAATTTAAATAACTCTCAAAAAGAGGCGGTTTTACATATTTCAGGTCCTCTTTTGATAGTTGCAGGAGCTGGCTCAGGCAAGACAAAAGTTCTAACTTCTAGGATTGCGCATATTTTAGATAAGAATAAAGCATTTCCTAACGAGATTTTAGCTGTAACTTTCACAAATAAAGCAGCAAGAGAAATGCAAATTCGTATTACAAAGATTATGGGTAACAAGCAGGTAGGTTTACCTTGGCTAGGAACTTTTCACTCAATTTGTGCAAAAATTTTGAGACGACATGCCAAAGCAGCAGGTCTAAATCAAAATTTTACAATAATTGACCAAGATGATCAAAATAGATTAATAAAAACAATATGTAACTCTGAAAATATTGATATAAAAAAAATATCTCCTAATTATATAATCTCACTAATTAACAAATGGAAAAATAATTCCTGGTATCCTAATGATGTGATTTTAAAGAAAGGAGATGGTCTAGAAAGACAATTACTAAAAATTTATAAAATTTATCAAGAAAAACTATTAAATCTTAATACATGTGACTTTGGTGATTTAATTCTCCATTGTGTTTCAATTTTTGAAAAAAATATTGACATTAATGAAATGTATTCAAAAAAACTAAAATATATTTTGGTAGATGAGTATCAAGATACAAACTTTATTCAAAGCAAATGGTTAAAACTCTTAACAAGGTCCCATGATAATATCTGTTGTGTAGGTGACGATGACCAATCTATTTATAGTTGGAGAGGTGCCGAAATTAAAAATTTCCTAGAATTTGATAAAGTTTATAAAAATACTAAAATCATAAGACTTGAAGAAAACTATAGATCTACCCAAAATATATTGAGTGTTGCTTCAAGTTTAATAAGTAACAACGATAATAGACTAGGTAAAAACTTAAAATCAAACAAAGAAAAAGGTGATTTAATTAAATTAAATTGTTTTAGGAATGGAAAAGATGAGGCTATTGGGGTATCCGAAATTTTGGAAAAAGAAATATCAAAAAAATATAAACTAAATAACGTAGCAATTTTGGTAAGAGCTATTTTTCAAACAAGAGAATTTGAAGAAAGATTTTTAAAAATAGGTATGCCTTATAGAATAGTTGGTGGTATTAAATTTTATGAAAGAGCTGAAATAAAGGATTGTATAGCTTACCTTAGGATAGTTAATCAAAATAAAGACGATCTTGCATTTGAAAGAATAGTAAATGTACCAAAGAGATCTGTGGGAGATAGTACACTTAAACAAATTTCTGAATATTCAAAAAAGAATGATTTCTCTTTTGAAAAATCATCTCAAAAATTAATTGAACTAAATCAAATAAAGCCCAAAACTAAGATTGGATTAAGTACTTTCTTAAATTTATTAGAGAAGTGGAGAAATGATTATTTTATAAAAAAAATAAGCCACATTAAGTTGCTTCAAACTATTTTAGACGAATCCGGATATTCAAATATATTAAAAAACAAAAAAGATTTAGAAAACGAAAATAAATTAGAAAATATTAAAGAATTGATAGTTGCAATGAAAGAGTTTGATAATTTAGAAAGTTTTTTAGAACATGTATCGCTTGCAACATCAGTAGATCAAGAATGGGATGGAGAAAAAGTAAATCTAATGACAATGCATGCGTCTAAAGGTTTGGAATTTGATGCAGTATTTTTACCAGGATGGGAAGAAGGTTTGTTTCCACATCAAAGATCAATAGATGAAAAAGGTCATAATGGTTTAGAAGAAGAGAGAAGATTAGCTTATGTGGGTATCACACGTGCTAAAAAAGTAGCACATATATCTTTCTCGATGAATCGTTTTTATCAAGGTGACTGGATTGATAGTATTTCATCAAGATTTATTGATGAACTCCCTGAAAAATTTATTGAGAAAAAAAATAATTACGAAATTATAGATGACGAACCTTTTGATTTTAATCAAGATATAGATAATGAGAATAGTGATTATAAAAGTCCTGGCTGGATAAGATATCAAAAAAGAATTAAATGATTAAAAAAATTATTAAATTAAGAGAAAAATTTAAAGAGTATAATATAGATGGTTATATAATTCCTAAAAATGATGAATTTTTTTCTGAATATGATCGAAATGATAGATTAAAGACTATTTCTAATTTTACAGGATCGGCTGGCTTCGCAATTATACTAAAAAAAAAAAGTTACCTATTTGTGGATGGTAGGTACACCATACAAGCAAAAATGGAGTCTGGAAAAGAATTTAAAATAATTAGTTATGAAAAAATTTTAAACTGCAAAATATTTAAAAACCTCACAATTGGTATTGATACAAAACTTTTCACCTCGCAACAAATAGATAAATTTTTTTCAAAACATAATAGAATTAAGAAATTGAAATTTAATTTGATAGATTTGATATGTTACAAACAAAAAATTAATCATAAGCCCTTTTTTTCTTTAGACAAAAGTGTAGTCGGTGAAAGCCATATAAGTAAAATTAAAAAAGTAGTTAACATTTTAAAAGAGAAAAAATCTAAGTATTTATTTATCAGTGCACCCGAAAATGTTGCTTGGTTATTAAATATAAGAGGATACGATAACCCCAATAGTCCAATACCAAACTGTCGTTTATTAATAAGTGATAGAATGGATATCTTCTTAATCTCAGAGAAAAAAAAAGCAAAAAACTTAATTAGACAAAAAAAAATTAAGAAAAATAATGTAATTGATCCAAAAAAAATTATTTTATTTATCAATAATTTAGAAAAGGGCAAAATTATTATTGACGATAAAAGTTGTTCAATATTCTTTGAAAATATTTTCAAAAAAAAATTCACAATAATAGGAAAACAAGATCCAATTTATTTAATGAAATCTATTAAAAATAAGACTGAAATAAGTAATATGATTAAATGTCATGTTTCAGATGGTGTCGCTCTAACAAAATTTTTATATTGGATAAAAAAAATAAATAAAAAAAAAATCAATGAATTTCAAGCTCAGACCAAATTAGAAAATTTTAGAAAGAAAAATAAAAATTATTTATTTCCTAGCTTTAATACAATTGCTGGTGCTGGTAAAAATGGTGCAATTATCCATTACAGAGCGGATAAGTCAAAAGCAAAACAAATTAAAAAAAATGATATCTTTTTATGTGACTCTGGTGGTCAGTATAAGTTTGGTACCACAGATGTGACAAGAACAATCTGTTTTTCGAAACCTAAAAATTATATCAAAAATATTTTTACAAATGTTTTAAAAGGTCATATTGCGGTAGCAACTGCAGATCTAAACAGATTTTATAATGGTAAACTAATTGACCCCCTTGCCAGAAAATATCTTAATAAAATTGGTTTGGACTACAAACATGGCACAGGGCATGGTGTAGGATTTTTTCTGAATGTACATGAAGGACCTCAATCAATATCTAAATTTAATGATGTGAATGTTAAAGAAGGGATGATAATCAGTAATGAACCCGGATTTTATAAAAAAGATAATTTTGGGATTAGAATTGAAAATTTAGTTTATGTCAAAAAATTAAATAGAAAATTAATTTTTCAAAATCTTACTTTGGCACCAATCGACATAGATTTAATTAATTTTGATAAATTACAAAAAAAAGAAAAAGATTATTTATTTAAATATCATGTAGAAGTTAGAAACAAATTGTCAAATTTCTTAAATAAAAATGAGAAAAAGTGGTTAGCTTCTTTTATTTAACAATTTTAGCCACTGGGCCTGACTCAAAATTTCAATACCAAGCTCTTTAGCATGTTCAATTTTTCTTTTTGTTGGTTTTTCTCCTACAATTAGATAATCAAGCTTTTTAGATACATTGCTTATTATCGAGCCTGAGTTTTGCTCTATTAATGACTTTGCCTCAGCTCTACTCATTCTATCGAGTTTGCCAGTAAGCATAAATGTTTTGTTTTTTAAAAGCCCATTTTTTTTTAAATTAATACTGTCTTTGACGGACAGGATTTTATTGAGCTCATTAAGAACATTCAAATTTGTATTGTTATTAAAAAAATTTTTAATTGATTTAATTTGAGTTTCTCCAATACCATCAATATTTAACAATTCATTATAATTATTGTTTTTAGGAAATTCTAAAAAATTTTTTATACTTTTAATATGTCTTGCTATTAACTTTGCATTTTCTAATCCAATGTGTCTAATACCCAATGCGTAAATAAATTTATCTAAAGAAATATTCTTTCGCTGATCTATGGAGTATTTTAAATTTGAAGCAGACTGAATGCCCCAACCTTCAAAGTTCTTTATTTTGCTGTAATCTAAATTAAATATATCCTGAGGTAGCCTAATTAATTTTAAGTCCCAAAAATTTTCAACTATCTTTTTTCCAAATCCCTCTATATTTAAAGCCTCCTTGGAGACAAAATGTTTAAGTCTCTCTTTTGCCATTTTATCACAATCAAATCCTTTATCTGGACATCTTCTGACTGCATCAAATTTTTTTGTAATTTTATTATATTCTTTTATTGTTTCATAACCACAAGGACACTTTGTTGGAAAAATAAATTTTTTAGAATCTTTTTTTCTTTTTTCTTTATCTACTGCGATTACGTGAGGTATCACATCACCAGCCCTTTCAATAGTTGCTATATCACCTTCTCTTATATCCTTTCTGTGAATTTCATCTTCATTATGCAAGGTTGCATTCGAAACTACTACTCCACCTATATTAATTGGCTTTATTTTTGCGACTGGAGTAAGTGCTCCTGTTCTGCCAACCTGTATTTCTATACTTAAAATTTTCGATATAGCACTATTTGCTGAAAACTTATGAGCTATTGCCCATCTTGGTGCGTTAGCAACATTCCCTAAACGTTTTTGAAGATTGAAATCATTAACTTTATATACAATACCATCAATATCAAAATCCAAATCATCTCTTTTTTTTTCGATTGAATTGTAATTTTCAATTAAGTTATTAATACCAACTATTTTTTTGTTTAAATGATTTACTTTAAAACCCCATTTTTCTAAATTTCTAAGAAAATCACTTTGAGTCTTTATTTTATGAACTTGCCATTTTTGTAAATTAGAGATGCTGAAATACCATCTATTTTAGGTTCTGCGCTATATTCAATTTTAAAATTTTTACTTTCGTTTAAATAATTAATTATTCTTTTTTGAAAGTTTTCTAAATCATCTCTATCAAAGGCATTTGATAAGGAAAGCATTGGGACTCTATGTTTGTCTTTTTTAAAATTTTTTGAAGGTTTAAAACCAACAATTAAGCTTGGTGAATTTGGACTTTTGAAATTATATTTTTTTTCAAGTTCTATTATTTCTTTTTTTAAATTATCAAATTGTTGATCCGTAACTAGTGGATTATTTTTTTGATAGTAATGCTCGCTATATTTATTTAAAAGTTTGATTTTGTCTATGTAAACTGTCTTTAAAGAACTTTTCATATTTATTTTAAAAGCCTTTTGAATTTTTTAAATATACCTTCCTTTTCTTTTTTTAATTCATTTTTTGTCATATATTTTTTATTGAATATTTTATAGCTTTTTTCATACCATTCGCTAGATTGATAATTATAACCTAATAAAGAAGCATATTTTTTTGCCTCATTTTCTAATCCAATATTGTAATGAAGTTCTACTAGTCTGTGCAAAGCCTCATCTATATATATTGTTTCTTCATAATTACTCACAACATTTTTATAACGATTGATTGCTGCCGCCCACTTTTTTTTTTTAATATAATGAAAACCGATATACATCTCTTTTGACGCTAAATAATCTTGTATTAAATCTAATTTATATGATGCATCTAAAGCAAAATCAGTGTCTGGATAATTTTTAACAATGAATTTAAATTTGTCTTCAGCCATTACCAGTGGCTCAAGGTCTTTTTTTTCATCTACAATTTTCTCATAATAGACCATTCCTAATAAGTAATGAGCATATGGAACGTTTATATTATTTGGATATACTTTAAGAAATCGTTTAAGCTCAAATTCAGCGTCATAATAATAATCTTGAGAATAATATGCATAGGCAGCCATTAAAGCTGATTTAGGAGCCCAAATAGATTGTGGATATAACAATTCAGCCTCATTAAATTTTTTTGCAGCAAAAAGAACATCACCTTTATCTAATTCATCATAGCCTTCTTCAAAAGCTTCTATCATTTGAGTTTCTATATTTTTTTCAGTTATTACTGAAACTTTATCTTTTTTTGTGCATGACAAAATGGAAATTAATAAAAGAATAGCAATAAAATTAACAAACTTTTTCATAATTGAATCGATATAAGTATTTTAATTTAACTTATATTTAAGCAATAGATTTTAAAATATTTTTGTTTAAAAAGGAATGCGGAATGTTCTTTTCCTTAAGCTCGATTATTGAAAAATTGTCATTATTACCAAGTAATTTTCTCAATCCTAGATTAGTAACATTATGTCCACCCTGCACAGATGTTATTCTTCCAACCATTTTGTAACCTGCGAGATATATGTCTCCAAGACAATCTAAAATTTTGTGATTTACAAACTCTTTTTTATTTCTTAGTTTTTCCGTATTTAATATTGCATCATCTTTAACTACTATTGCATTATCTAAACTCCCACCTTTTGCAAGATCCATTTTTTTTAACTTTTCGATATCCTCGTATAAACAAAATGTTCTTGAATTAAATATTGGATTTAGATCATCCATATATACATTTACTTTATTTCTTTGGCTCGAAATTAATTTATTTTTATAGTTAATTTCAAAATCAATCTCTAAACTAATTTTGTTAGGTTCAAATTTTATTTTTTTTTCGCCATCTATAAATTCAACACTTTTTTCAATTTTTATTATCCTTATTGGATAATCGCTTATTTCCAAACCGCATTTATCAATCTCTTCAACAAAATTTTTTGAGGAACCATCCATAATGGGTAATTCTTCAGAATTTATGTCTATTAATAAATTGTCAACACCTCTTCCGTATAAAGCAGCCATTAAATGTTCTATTGTTGATACACTGCAACCAGTCTCATTTTCAATTCTTGTGCAATATGATGCGCTAGAAACATTAAAAACAGAAGGGTAAATAATATTATTATCTCTCACATCTGATCTTCTAAAAACAATGCCTGTATTAGGTTCAGCTGGCATCAGATTCATTATAACTTTTTTTCCAGTGTGTAAGCCTATTCCACTAAATGATATAGGTTTTGCAATAGTTTTTTGCTTTAATACAGACATTAGGCACTTATAAATCTGTATTTAAATTAATAAAAAACAAGTAATGTTACAAAACAATACAATTGTTAATCAAATAAATTGAATATTTTGTCGTATAAACCTCTATTTTTGTCGATATTTTCAATTATTTCAACCTCTGACAAGCTGCTCTCTTCTAAAGCTTTTTTGGCAGCAATACAATCTGCAATATCAGTTTTAGATGCAAATTTTTTTGAATATTCTGAAGACATGATTTGTGTTAATTGAATATTGCAAGCTTTGAATAAATTTTGAACTTTTATAAAAAAACTTTTCTCTAGGCAAAAAAAATCTATTTCAAAAATTATTTCATCTGATTTTATATCATTCGGAAATTTAAAGTATTCTTTTCCATTTACAATATATTTACTAATTAAAATGTGCAAAATTTCTATTTTTTTAATGTTATTAATAAATTCGTTTATACCTCCTTTTAAGAACTTTGGTATATCCTGAATATCTAATTTTTTTTTATCAAATAAACTTTTATAACAAACTTTTATTGTTTCTAATTTTTTTGATTGTATTGTTAATATTCCATTAGATATAAGTATTCTATTATCTTTCTCAAAAGTTTTAATGTTATTATAAAGTAAATTTTTTATTACATTAAAATTTAGATCATTTTCAAACCGATCTGGAAATTGAAAATTGGAGCATTTTTTTAAAATACCGTTTTTTGAATTAAACAAGCAAATAGAAATTTGATCTCCTGATAAACTAAAAAATAATTCATTTTTACTATTATTACTCATTTTTAATAATTTTATTATCTATTCTTAAATCAATAATTTTTGCGTCAACAAAATTATTATCTTGTAAAATTTTGTAAGCATATTCAAGTATACTATCGTTGTAATTAATTGGGAACTTTATTACTTTTTTATCATTTAGATTTAAATCAAATCTATTACTTTTAAAAAAAGTGATACTTTTAATATTTTTTGAATTTAAACTTGATTTTTTTAAAGTTTTTAAGAGTCTAAATATTTGATCAATATTTGACGATCCATAAACTTTAAGTAAATTACTATAATCTTGTTTTACCTTAAGAATTTTACCATTATCTCCTAGAAATATTTCTTTACCATTATCTAAAATTATACAAATGGGTTTCGACTCAGTAATTGTTATTTCAAGGCTGTTGGGATACAATTTTTTAACATTAAATTTTTTAACATCATTGTTTTTATCGAAATAATTGTAAATATTGTCTTTTAAAAAAAAAATATTTTCTCCTAAAAGGAAATTTAAATTAGATTCAACTTTAAGATTTTTATCATTAGACATTCCATTAACAACAATATTTTTAATTTTAAAAAAATTACTAATGTTTAAATTGTAGTTATTTATGGATGATAAAAGGAAAATTAAAAAAATATAAAAAGTAATTAACTTTTTATTACCTAACTTTTGATGCATCTTTAATTATCCAATTGATCAAAGATTTAAAATTCATACCTTGATATGCTGCAATTTCTGGTACTAGAGACAAATTAGTCATACCAGGCTGAGTATTAACTTCTAATAAATAAAATTTATTTTTGTAAAATTTAAAATCTGACCTTGTAATTCCTCTACAAAAGAGAAGATTATGTGCTTTTAATGCAATTTTCATCAACTCACTATATTTTTTAGAATTTATTTTAGCAGGCATTATATGCTCTGTTTTGGCACTTAAATTGTATTTAGCTTTATAATCATAAAATTTTCTTTTTGGTTTTAACTCGATTGCACCTAATTTTTTTTTTCCCATAATAGCAGCCTGTATCTCCCTACCTGGTATAAATTCTTCGACTAATATTTCACTGTAATTTTTCATTTTTTTGAGATTTTTTAATAAATTATTTTTGTTGCATATATAAACATCAAAACTTGATCCTTCATTCAAAGGTTTAATAACAACATTAGATTTAAATATTTTTTTTATTTTTTTTATTTTTAAATTAATATTCTCATTTTTTAATGTGATAAATTTAGGTGTTAAAATATCGTTTTTAATAAATATATATTTAGATAATTCCTTATCCATTGCTAACATTGATGATAATACACCAGAATGAGTATATTTAACATTAAGCGATTCAAAAATTGACTGAATATAACCGTCTTCACCAAACCTGCCATGTAAAGCGTTAAAAATTACATTTGGTCTAAAAGTTTTTACAAACCTAAAAAAATTTTGGTCAGGCTCACAGAATTTTACATTATACATTTTTTTTATTGATTTAATTACAGCTTTAGAAGTTTTTAAACTTATAATTCTTTCTTTTGAATAACCACCCCCGACAACTAAAATTTTTTTTTTCGTCATGAATTTACTATTTCAATTTCTAAGTCTAAAGGAATACCTGTCTTATTTTTTACCTCATTTTTTACAAAATTTATTAATTTATTCATTTCTTCATAAGTGGCATTATTTGAGTTTATAAAAAAGTTTGAGTGGATTTTTGAAATTTTAGCATCACCAAAACTAATGTTTTGATCTACACTATCTTTTATAAGCTCCCATACTTTTTTATCTGAATACTTGTGTGGATTTTTAAAAGTACTGCCTCCAGTCTTAACGCGCATTGGTTGAGTCAAACTTTTATTTTTCTTAAGTTCATTAATTTTATTGAGTATTTCGCATTTGTTTTTTTTGTTGCATTTAAATGAGGCGCTTAAAAATATTAAATTTTTATGCAAATTTGTTTGTCTATAACTAAATTTAATTTTATCTGCTTTAATAGAGTATATTTTACCATCAAAATCAATTACCTGAACTGATTCTAAAACATCTTTAAATTCTGTGCCATAGCATCCAGAATTCATTCTTATTCCTCCACCTATAGATCCTGGGATACATGACAAAAATTCCAAACCCCCTAAACCATTTTCGCATGCATAATCTGATACTTTTTTGTCTAATAATGAACAACCCGCTATTATAATATTGTCATTTGAAACTGAAATTTTGTTAAAATTTTTTCCAAGCTTCACAAATGCATATTTATCGATATCTTCCCCTACCAATAAATTTGAGCCTGCTCCAATTACAAAAATTTTTTCTTTTCTATTTTTAAAAATACTTAAAAATTCTTTTAACTCTAATAATGTCTCTGGGATAAAAAAAATTTTGGCAATACCACCTATATTCATCCATGTTAAATTCTTCATAGAATAGTTAAATTTGATTTTACCTTTTATGTTTTTTGAGAATTTATTTAAATCTTCATCAATCATTTTAAATATTTAGGTAATTCTCTTATCCAATTTGAAATTGATCCCGCTCCCATTCCAACTACTATTTCCTTGGGATTAATATTATTTTTTAAATATTTTATAAGGTTAACTTTATTTTCAACAAGAAAAACACTAACTTTCGAATTTTTTGATATTGATCTTGCAAAATCATAATAATTAAATTTTACTTTGATATTTTCTCCTGCCTTATAAATAGGGCATAATACAACTTTGTTTGCATTTTTAAACGCTTTTGCAAATTTATTTTTAAGTGAATTTATTCTCGAAACTCTATGTGGCTGAAAAATACATGTAACAGTTTTATTTTTAAAACTTTTATTAACTCCATCTAAAACATTTTCAATCTCGGTTGGATGATGAGCATAATCATCGTAAAAATCAACTCCTTTGAAATTAAATATTTTATTAAATCTTCTTTCTACACCTTTGAAGTTTTTTAAACTTTTTTTTATTGAGTTTAAAGGAATTCCTATAAAATAAGACACTGCTATTGCTGCGGCAGCATTTTTAATATTATGATCTCCGATAATTGGTATTATAAAGTCACAAAGATTAATTTTTTTTTTATTAGGCAGATTTATAGCTAAGTCAAATTTTGAGTAATTTAAATGGTATGTGATATTTTTTATACAGAAATTTGATTTTTTATTAAGACCATATGTTAAAACATTTTTAATTTTTTTTGATTTATAAATGTTATAATTATTTTTATCATCTATACATAAAAATGTTTTTCCGAAAGAAGGTACATTTAACATAAACTTGAAAAAATATTTTTTAAGATTATTTAATGATTTATAATAATCCATGTGTTCATGATCTATGTTTGTTATAACTGCATATGTTGATGGTAATTTAACAAAACTTCCATCAGACTCATCGGATTCTAGTATGCACCATTCACTTTTTCCAAGTTTTGCCGAATTATCGATTGAATTGATAACACCTCCATTAATTATAGTAGGGTCTAAGTTTGCATTAGAAAAAATTGCTGCTACTAAAGAGGTGGTAGTTGTTTTTCCATGCGAGCCAGCTATTACAATATTTTTTTTTAATGATGTAATATGTGCTAGCATATCTCCTCTTTTATAAATTGGTAAATTTTTTTTCCTAGCTTCTTTAAGTTCAACGTTGTTAGGTTTTATTGCAGAGGAAATTACTAAAATTGTTGCTTTTTTAATATTAGGGCTATTGTGACCATAGAAAATTTTTACATTGTTTTTTTTTAATCTTTTAATGTTTTTAGTGTAACTTATATCACTCCCTTGTATTTTAAATCCTAAACTTTTCATAATAAGAGCTAAACCACTCATTCCAATTCCACCAATTCCTACAAAATGTATTATTTCAGATTTACCAAGATTTATTTTCATGAATTATTCTATTGTTTTTTTTAGTATTTTTAAATTATGGTCCCAAAAATTCAGCTTGTTAAATTCAATCATATTTCTTTTTTTTTCATCAATAAAATTTTTATTCTTAATCAAATTTCCCAATAAATCATGTAAAATTTTGCTACTTATTTCTTTTTCTCTTTTTAGCCAACACATATTTTTTTTAAAATAGTATTCTGCATTAAAAAATTGATGGTCGTCTTTCGCATATGGAAATGGTATTGCCAAAAATGGGACTTGTAGAAATACCAACTCATTTATTGTAGATGCTCCCGCTCTTGTAATTGCAAAATTGCAATTAATAAATATTTCGTACAAATTTTCTTTGAAAAAAAATACTTCATGCTCAATACCATGCTTTATGTAGAAATTTTTTAAATTATTTTCGTTATCTTTACTTGTTTGATGGTAAATAAATATATCATGTTCTTTAGATAATTTCGATAAAGCCTCATTAAATAATTCATCAAATTTCAATGCAGCTTGGCTTCCACCTATTATTAATATGGAAAATTTTTTTCTTTTATTTTCGATATTTTTTATATTGAAAATGTCCTTTTTCATTAAAGGTTTTAATTTAACAATTTTTTGTTTCAATTTTTTTGGGAAATTTTTTATATCCTCTTCGTATGTTAATATTTTTTCACAGTACTTCAAAAAAAACAAATTTGATCTTCCTAAAACCTGATTAGGTTCTAACAAATAAATCTTTATGTTGATAATTTTTGCAGCAATACAAACTGGTAAACTCATATAACCTCCAGTTGAAATTACAATATTTATTTTTTTTTGTGATAAGAAAAAGATAGATTGAATTAATGAGTAAATAAAAGACCCAACAAACTGTATAATTTTAAAAAAGTTTAAATTTAACTTTGTTAAATTAATTATTTTATATTTAGAATAATAATTTTTTAAATACATTAGACCTCTTTTGTCAGTTGTAATAAAAACTTTATTATCCTTTTCCAAGTATTCATACAAGGCGATAGCTGGTTTTACATGACCTCCGGATCCACCTGTGCTAATAACAATGTTTTTCATTAATAGATTTTTCTTTTTGTAAAGTTTAAAATAATACCTGATAGAATTGATGTGCTCAAAATAGATGATCCGCCATAACTTAAAAATGGAAGTGTCATTCCCGTTGTTGGTAGTAATCTAATATTGACACCTACATGTACTACTACTTGTAGCAAAATCATAAACATGGAACCAACTAAAATCAATTTCTTACAATTATTTTCCTCCAAAGAGACTTTTTTAAAAATCCTAAAAGCCAAAGCTAAAAATATTAACATAATGAAAATTATAAAAATAATTCCAAACTCTTCTGATATAACTGATATAACATAATCTGTATGTGCTTCTGGAACTCTTGCGTTTAAAGTACCTTCTCCAATTCCCTTTCCAAAAAAACCACCATTTATAATTGCCTCAGATGCTTTTTCTGATTGGTAATTTCCTCTAGGTGAAGCATCTATAAACGATATTAGTCTATTTTTAATATATGAGAATTTTGGAATAAAATAAATTAGTGATATTAAGGAAGATGCAGCAACTAAGATAAAAAAATTAAAGATAAAGAAATTAATTCCTGATACAAAAATTATTACTAACCAAACTAAAGATATTAAAATTGTTTGACCAATATCAGGCTGCATTATTAACAAAAATATAATCGGAGAAATAAGTAAAAAACTTAGAAAGAAATTTAAATAATTATAGGTATTATTTTTATATGTAATAATAAATGATATTATAACAATAAAAAATGGTTTTAAAAATTCAATTGGCTGAAAACGAGGCAATAATGTTACATCCAACCACCTTTTTGAGCCTTTAACTTCCACACCAAAAAATTGGACCAAAATTAATGATACAAAAAATATTAAAAATAAAATTAAAGATATTCTGTACAAATAACTCTCATTTATAACTGAAAAGAATAAAATTAATGTAATTCCCATAAAAATAAAAATCAAATGCCTTAAAAAAAAATAATAACTATTTGTACCTAATTTTGTAGAAGCAATTAATGATGTTGAAACTAAAGAAAAAAAAATTCCTAGAAAAATTAAAATACCAATCAATGTTAAAATTACCTTATCAATATTTTTCCACCAAATATAATAACTATTGCTTAAAATATTTGTTTTATTCATTTAATAGAAGTTTCTTGGTTTGTAAGTTAAAAAAATATCCTCTATGTTCAAAATTTTTGAATTGATCGAAAGAAGCAGCTGCTGGACTAAATAAAATTGTTTTTAAATCTCCTTTTTTAAATTTGCCACCTACTATCCAATATATATTTTTATAAGTTGATAGAAGTCCTACTGTTGATGAAAAGCTTGTAGACTTAGAGTCATTGATTATTATTAACTTTTTTCCATAATATATTATTTGTTTTCTAAATTTTAGACCTTGATATTTATTAAGCGATTTAAAAATTATTTTATCTGAAATTTTAAATTTCTTACAGATAAAGTATAAAAAATGAATATTTTTGAGATTATTTTTATCTAACAAATATATGTTGTTAATTTTATCTCTAAAAAATTTTTCTTTATTAAAAACAATTCTGAATATTTTTGATTTAATCTTACTTTTTAAAATATTTTTATTTAAAATTTTATTATTTTTTTCAATAAAACAAATATTTTTTTTTTCTTGGTTAATAATTAATTTAAGTTTTGCTTTTGCATATTTATTTATATTACCATGTCTTTCCAAATGATCTGTGGTTAGATTTAAAATAGCTGCATAATCAGTTTTAAAATATTTGCTATAAAATATTTGATAAGATGAAGCCTCTATTATAAAGACTGTTTCTGGTTTAATTTTTTTTTCTTTTAATGGAGGATTGCCAATATTTCCAACTAATCTCGCATCAATTCCAATCGATCTAAATATTTTAAATAACATGTGACAAGTTGAGGATTTTCCATTAGTTCCTGTGACTGTAATTTTAATATTTTTAGGAAATATTAAATAAAATATATCAAGTTCAGTAATTAATTTATTTATATTTTTTTTTAAGTATTTTTTTAATTTACAATTTTCAATATTAATACCAGGGCTAACTACAATATAATCATAACTATTTTTTCTTACTTTAGTAATGCAAGTCCTATCATCGCCAATATTAAAGATATAATCCAAAATCTGATAACAACTGTAGACTCCGGCCAACCCTTTTTTTCAAAGTGGTGGTGAATTGGAGCCATCATAAAAATTCTTTTACCTGTCAATTTAAAGGATATTACTTGGACAATTACCGAAATGGCTTCTAAAACAAAGAGCCCTCCAGTTATTGCAAGTACAATTTCATGTTTTGTAGCAACTCCTATAGTACCTAATGATCCACCTAAAGCTAGTGATCCAGTATCCCCCATAAATATTTTTGCTGGAGGTGCATTGAACCAAAGAAAACCAATTGATGCACCTATAATTGCCCCACAAAAAACTGATATTTCACCAACCCCCTCAATATAAGGAATTAACAAATATTTTGAGAAAATAATATTTCCAGAAACGTAACTTATAAATGCAAAGCAACCAGCTACTAAAATTACTGGAACAGTGGCTAAACCATCTAATCCATCAGTTAAATTTACAGCATTTGATGATCCAACTATCACGAACAAGTAAAATGGAATAAAAAACCAACCTAAATTAATCACAAGATTTTTGAAAAAAGGAAAATACAAATTTGTTGTTAGTTCAGAGTCAACAAAATAATACAATATATATAGCGACAATAAACCAATCAAAATTTGTAAAATAAATTTTAATTTAGATGACAACCCTCTAGAGTTTTTATTACTTATTTTCTTATAATCATCAAAAGCACCTAAAATTCCGAATGAAAATGTTATGAATATTAATAACCAATTATATGGGTTATAAAGATCAGCCCACAATATTACCCCAGTAAATAAACCTATCAATATAAGGACCCCACCCATTGTTGGTGTTCCAATTTTTTTGATTAAATGATCTTTTGGACCATCAGAACGAATAGGATTTGTAAATTTTTTTGAAGAAAAAAACTTGATAAATTTATCCCCTATTAGAAAAACAATAAGCATTGAAGTAATTATTGCCAATCCAGTTCTAACTGTTAAAAAATTAAAAATATTTAGAAATGAATATGTTTCGGTATAATTAGTAAGAAGATTATATAGCATTTTTTTATGTTATAAATTTTGAATTATTTTGTTTAAACCTGTAGAGTTAGAGCCCTTGACCATTAAATAACTATTGGTTGGCAAATCTCTATTAATCAATTTTAAAATTTCCATTTTATTTTTTAAGATTTTTCCTCTCATTTGTGGTTTTAATTTGTTAAATGTGTGTTTTACATGATTGCCATATACATATGTCTTATTTATTTTTGATTTATTTATAAAACCAGCAATCAACTTATGAAGTTTTTTTGAATATTTGCCAAGTTCTAACATATCCCCAACCAAAATAAATTTTTTGTTTTTTTCTTTAATTGATTTATCAAATTTATTTAAAGCAAATTTAAATGAAAGAGGATTTGAATTATAGCTTTCATCAATAATATTGATTTTTTTAGAGTTCTTTGAATATTTTTTTATTGTTCCCCTAGATATAGGGATTTTAAAATCTTCAAATAATTTACTATTTAATTTATTTATATCAAAATAATTAGCTATAATACAAATTGATGCTAATATATTTTCCTTATAATTAATCAATTGCTTAGATATTAAAAATTTTTTCCTCAAGCCATTTACCATTAGAAATATCAAATATTTTTCTTTATTTATTTTTTTTTGGTTTATAAAAAAAACATTAGATTTTTTATTTTTTATACTAAAAGACATGATTTTTATATTACGTAATTTTGATTTTTTACAAAAAAATTTATAGTATTTATCATCCTTATTTAAAACTATAATTCCTCCAGGGACAATGTTATTAATTATTTCACCTTTAGAACTAGCTATTTGATCTAAATTTTTGAAGTTTTTAATATGTGCATATGAAATATTCGTTATTAGAGCTAAGTTCGGTTTGATTAAATTAGATAAATAATTGATCTCTCCTTTTTTATCCATACCAATTTCGAGCACTGTATATTTTGTTTTTGGGGGTGTGTTAAATAAACTTAAAGGGACTCCATACTTATTATTAAATGAATTTTTAGAAAAATAGGTTTTATCCAACTTATTTAAACAAAAACCTAAAAGTTCTTTAACTGACGTTTTGCCTGCAGATCCAGTAATTGCTATAGTATTAGAGTCCAACGTTTTCCTATAATCTGAACATATGGTACTAAATATTTTAAGAGGATTGCTCTGAAAAATTATTTTTGTATTGCGTGATTTAACATTTGAAATTGCTAAATTTGCGCCATTTCGTATTGACTCAGGTGCAAATAAATTACCATTAAATTTTTTACCATTCACACCAACAAAAATTGAATTTTTTTTTGTATTTTTTGAATTAATTGTGGCAAATTGAATATTAATATTTTTTTTTATATAATTATTTTGAAAACTTTCTTTAACTATATTTGATTTTATTGATGTTGATAAATCTTTGTTCTTTTTTTTTATCGATTTTAAAATTTCAAATTTATCAGAAAAAATATTTTTTTTTGCATATTCTTGATAATTTTCGTGTCCTTTTCCAGCAACAATCAAAATATCACCAGATTTTAAATCGAATACTGCTTTATTAATTGCTTTAGATCTTGATGGGATTTCAAAAAAATTATTAAATTTATCTCCTTTTTTAATTTGGTTTCTAATATGTTTGGGGTCTTCTGTTCTTGGATTATCATCAGTTAAATAAACATAGTCACAATATTTACTAGCTATGGTCCCCATTAAATTTCTTTTATATTTGTCTCTATTCCCCCCACATCCGAATACTAGTGATATTTTGCTAAGTGGATAATCTTCTTTAACATTTAATATTACAGTTTTTAGTGCATCTGGTGTGTGAGCATAATCCAATATTACTTTGGCAAAATTTTTAACTTTTCCAATTTGCTGTAGTCTGCCCTTAATTGAAGAAATTTTTTCAACAGTTTTTAAAATGTTATTAATTTTAACTTTCGATAAATATGCAGCGATTATCGCATACATTAAATTTAATATTTGTATATTTCCAATTAATGATGTTTTGAAGGTATAAATCTTTTTGTTAAAAGAAAATGTAATTTTTTTTTTATTATTAATTTTCTGTATATCAAGGATATTTACAAAAGAATTAGAGGAACCTACGTTGAATTTTTTTAACCGTTTTTTTTTTGAGATTTTATTTAATCTATTTGAATATTTTGATTTATAATTATAAATAATATTCCCTTGTTTTTTTAAAAGATTCTCAAAAAGAATTAATTTCGAATTAATGTAATCTTTGAATGTTTTGTGATAATCCAAATGATCTCTTGTAAGATTAGTAAAAATTGCTGTATTAACGTTAATATAGTTTAGTCTACTCTGTTTTAATCCATGACTAGAGGCCTCTAAAATAATATTATTAACATTTAAGCGCTTCAACTTATTCAAGTATTCATGAATTTTAATTGGGTCAATTGACGTGTTATATGTTTTTTTTTTAAATCTTTTAGATAAAACTCCAAGTGTACCAATTGATGCAACAGGTATTTTATTTAAATTCAATATTTGATAATAAAAATTGGCTATTGATGTTTTTCCGTTTGTTCCTGTAACAGCTACTATATTTTTTGGTTTTTGTTTATATAAAATACTTGCTGCATAAGATAGTGTGTCTCTAGGATTTTTACTTCTAATAAATAAAATTTTTTTTTTGTTAAATCCTTGAAACTTTAAACTTGAAATAATTACTTTTGCGCCATTTCTAATTGCTTCATCAATATATTTAGTTCCATTAAGATCATTACCTCTAATGGCAAAAAAAATATCATTATTTTTACATTTTTTACTATTAAAACTAATGCCTCTAAACTTAATATAATTGTATTTTTTATTTAAATTTTTAATAACTTTTCCTAAAAACATTAATTTAAATTCTTAGTATTTTGTGGCTAAAATAGGTCCTATTTTATCAATCATTTTTCCAGCGATTTCTACTGATGTCCATCCTGCAGTATTGAAAGGAGTTCCTTTAAATGAACCTTTGCCATCTCTATATTCATAAATATAATCCTTAGATAATTTTGTATCCTCAAGTAAGACGATTAGAACAAATTTTGGATCTGACATTGGAAATACAGAGGCAAACGTGTTTATTTTTTTTTTTGTATATACTCCATTTTCTACAATCTGTGCTGTACCAGTTTTACCACCAACCTCGTAACCTTTCACATCAGCAAGAGTAGCGGTACCCTCTACAACTACCTTTCTCAAAATTTTATTTATTTGATTACTTACATTATGATTTAGTAATTTATTTCCTTTAATGTAATGATTTTTTTTTATCAAAGTAGGTTCAATCTCATAACCACCATTAGATAAAATTGAATAAGCTTTTGCAATTTGAAGTGGGGTTGTTGTTATTCCATGTCCATAAGAAACTGTTTTTAATTTGCAGTCCCCCCATTTAAAAGGCAATGGAGTTCCAACTTCCTCAATATCAAATTTAGTTCTGTCAAGTACACCAATTTTTTTCAGAAAATTTTTTAAATTATCTTTTCCAATTATTTGTCCGATTTTCACAGAACCAATATTCCCAGATTTAATTAAAATTTGTTCAACACTTAAATTTTTAGGTAATTCCTCATCATACTCTGAAATAATTCTATTCCCACACTTCATTCTTTTTTCAAGATTATAAAAAATTTCATCTGGCTTTAATAAATTTAAATTTAATGCAGCAGCTAATGTGAATGATTTAAAAACTGATCCTAGCTCATATACACCCTTCGTAATTCTGTTAATGTAAATTTGTTGAGACAAATTTTGTCTTTTGTTTAAGTCATAATCTGGTATTGATGTTAATGATAATATTTCCCCGTTATGTATATTCATTAAAATTGCACCTGCGCCAGTTACTTTAAAAATTTTTTCTGATTTTTTTAGTTCACTTCTTATAATAAATTGAATTTCTTTATCCAATGTGAGTACTAGGTTTTCTTTTTCTATTTTAAGTTTTTGGTCAAAAGTTTTTTCTAAACCAGAAATACCATTATTGTCATCATCAATCTGTCCACTTACATGTGAAAAAAGACTCCTATCAGGGTATAACCGGGTAATTCTTGGTTCTAACCTTATAGATTTTTCTCCAAGTAATTTAAATTTGTTATATTCATCTGGACTTAGATTTTTTTCGATGTAGAAAAAACTTTTACCATTAAGTTTTTTCTCTATTTCATAAAAATCTATATTTGGAAAAGAATATTTCAGCTTTATCATTAATTTTTTCTTGTCTTTAACTAATTTTGGATCAATACCTACATTATTAGTATAAACTGATTTGCTTATAAAATTTCCATTCCTATCGACAATGTCTGCTCTAAAAATTTCACTAGTGACATTATTCTGATTTTTAAGTGTTTTAGAGGCTAAAAAAACAACTCTAGTAGTGTATATAATAAATAAAATAAAAATTAAAAAAAAAATCAATGCTAAACGATTCAAATTAAAGTTTAATTTATTTTTATCTTCAATTAAGAAGTTGATCTAGTTGAAGATTTAATTATAGATGTAAAAGTCATCAATAAAATTATTAAAATAATAAATAAAAATTTTTTCATAACTTTGAACTTAATTTCTCAATATCCAACAATTTACGAAATTTCTTAAAAATAAATTCAGTATCAAAACTATTATTGTTTTTTTTTTTAATAGCTCTTAATTTTGCTGATCTAGAGGGAAAGTTTTTTTTTAACTCTACGGTAGATGCTGTTATTGGTTTTTTATTAATAATTTCAAAAGATAATTTACCTTTTTTTTTTTCTGGTACGTATCTTGATACACTCTCATAACTGGTAAGACCAGAAAAAAAGTTTTTGCATATTTTGTCCTCTATCGAATGAAAAGTTACCAATGCAATTATTCCATTAGTTTCAATTAATTTAGATGCTTTTACTAGGCCGTTAATTAATTCACTGATTTCATTATTTACAAATATCCTTAAAGCCTGGAAAATTTTAGTTGATTTTTCAATTTTCGAGTAATTTTTTTTAGAGTGGTTTATTATTCTTACTAAATCTTCTGTATTTATTGCTTTTTTTTTTCTTTCTTGAACAATTTTTTTAGAGATAATTTTAGATTTTTGTTCTTCACCAAAATGTTTGAATATGCTTTCTAAATTTTCTTGATTTAGAATAGAGATTACATCATGAGCTGAAAAATTGTTTAAACCCATTTTCATATTTAGCTTACCTTTGTCATTAAAGGAAAGTCCTTTGGATTTATCTTTAATCTGTGAAAAAGAGAAACCAAGATCAAAAATAATTCCTTTAATATTATTTTTATTTTCTATTTCGCTGATTTGACTAAATTTTTTATTATAAAATATAAATCTTGATTTAAATTTGTCTTTTAAATTATTCGCATATGGAATTGATTTTTCATCTCTATCAAATGCAATAATTTTAGTTTTAGGATATTGCAAAATTTTCTCTGAATATCCACCATGACCAAAAGTACAATCAATGAATGTGCCGCCATTTTGAGGGGAAATGATACTTATTAACTCGTTAAGTAGCACCGGGTAATGTTTAATTTTCTCCGATGCAATAGCGGCACTCATTAATTTTTAAAAGACTATTAACTTTTTTGTCTTCTTAAAAATGCTGGTATTTCTAGATCATCTTCTTCTTCAAGATTTTGGTCAAACTTTTCAACTTTATTCTCATTCTCTTCATTATTAAAAAGATTTGGAGTTTCGTCTCTGAGTTCAAAATTTTCTAAACCATTATAATTTTCTTGATTGTCATTAATATTATCC
>LUMT01000339.1_pt1 | contig 28066 bp, 20 predicted proteins | sample 729741 | NCBI WGS metagenome assembly LUMT01 (sample SAMN03860299, study PRJNA289734) | marine metagenome | biome: seawater column; feature: ocean; material: water; isolation source: Red Sea water column Station 192 - depth 50m | place: Saudi Arabia: Red Sea | collected 2011-10-15 | depth 50 m
GTGTACAACGATAAGTCGTTCACATTCATCATGAAAACACCACCAGCTTCTATTCTTTTGAAGAAAGCTGCGGGTATCCCAAAGGGTTCATCTGTACCAAACAAAACTAAAGTTGGTAAGTTGACTCGTGCTCAGTTAGAAGAGATCGCTACAACTAAAGAGCCAGATTTAACTGGTGCTGATTTAGATGCGCGTGTGCGTACCATCGCTGGTTCTGCACGTTCTATGGGCTTGGAAACGGAGCTATAAGACATGGCAAAATTAACTAAACGTCAAAAAGCCATCGCTGAAGCTGTTGAAGCGAACAAAGTTTACACTTTGGAAGAAGCGGTAAAAGTTCTTAATGGTCTGCCTGCTGCAAAATTCAAAGAGTCTTTGGATGTTGCGGTCAACCTTGGTGTTGATCCACGTAAATCAGACCAAGTAGTTCGTGGTGCAACAACACTTCCTGCTGGTACAGGTAAAACTGTACGTGTTGCTGTGTTTGCACAAGGTGCTGCTGCTGAAGCTGCAAAAGCTGAAGGCGCTGATATCGTTGGTTTTGATGATCTTGCAGAATCAATTCAAGCGGGCAACCTTGACTTTGATGTGGTGATTGCTGCACCTGACGCAATGCGCGTTGTCGGTAAGTTGGGTACGATCCTGGGTCCACGTGGCTTAATGCCAAACCCGAAAGTTGGTACTGTGACTCCTGACGTTGCTGGTGCTGTGAAAAATGCTAAAGCTGGTCAAGCACGTTACCGTGTAGACAAAGCGGGTATTATCCACGCTGCGATTGGTCAAGTTGGGTTCGAAGAAACTGCTGTACGCCAAAACCTTGAAGCATTGGTTGCTGACTTGAAGAAAGCTAAACCTGCGACTTCTAAAGGCGTATACATCAAAAAGATCACTTTGAGCTCAACGATGGGTCCTGGTTTGATCATCGATGTAAACAACGTATCTAACTGAGTTTTAAGCTAAGTTGGTTTAGATAAAGAATTTTAAAGTCCTGAGCTTCCTCTCCTTTGAGGAGAAGTTTTTGAGGTAAGAAGCGTTGGGAAAATCATAGATTTTTCTTGCGCTCGGGCAAAGATTCTCAATCTTTGCATTTTCTCCCTCAGGCATGCTTTGAATTGATGGGTGTAAATCTGTCAGCGTCAAAGACCTCGGGCGAGGTGAAGTGCTCACACTTTGCTTCTTAATCTTCCAGCCTGAGTAGACGCGGTGGTGTGATTGATGTCCTCCTCCGCGTGTAGGTCGCAAGGCCTACAAATTGGGAGTGCACTTGTATAAGTGTATAAGTCAGTCAACGAAGTTGCTTCTAAAGCGTTCTCTGCCGTTGTTGCAGACTATCAAGGTTTGAACGTAGAGCAATTGACACAATTACGTGTTGAAGCTCGTAAGTTGGGTGTAACGACACGTATCGTGCGTAACACTTTGGCGAAGCGTTCATTCGAAGGTACAGCATTCGATATTTTGAATGACAACCTAGTTGGTCCAACAATTCTTGGTTTTTCAACTTCTGAAGACGACATGGGTGCAGCTGCACGTTTGTTCGAAGAATTTGCAAAAACAAACAAGGCATTTGAACTCAAAGCTGCTGCATTCGATGGCAAGGTTTATCAAGGTGCTGAAGTAAGCGTAATCGCGAATCTTCCGAACCAAGAGAAAGCGCTTACGATGCTTGCATCTGTTCTTCAAGCTCCAATTTCGAAATTGGGTCGCCTAATGACGGCGCTCAAAGAGAAAAACGAGCAAGAAGCTGCATAAGCTTAAATTTAATCAATCATTTACACCATTTAATATCCATTTGGAGTTATTCTCATGGCTTTAACAAACGAAGAAATCTTGAATGCAGTTGCTGAAAAAACTGTACTTGAACTTGTTGAATTGATCTCTGCTTTCGAAGAGAAATTCAATGTATCTGCTGCGGCTGTTGCTGCTGCACCTGCTGCTGGTGGCGCTGCTGCCGCAGCTGAAGAGCAAAGTGAATTCACTGTTGAATTGGCGAGCTTTGGCGGTAACAAAGTTGCTGTAATTAAAGCAGTTCGTGAAGCAACTGGTCTTGGTCTGAAAGAAGCGAAAGATCTTGTTGAAGGCGCTCCTTCTGCAATTAAAGAAGGCGTTTCTAAAGAAGAAGCTGAAGAGCTTAAGAAGAAACTTGAAGAAGCTGGTGCTGAAGTTAAACTTAAGTAATGGCTTAGGGAGTTGGTTTTTTTTAAATCAGCTCCAAAAAACGGCTGATGACTCTTGGGTCATCAGCCTTTTTGCGTTACAATAATCGGCTCGCTTTTTGATGAAGTCTCATTTTTACGCCGATAACGTGATTGTGTTGAATGTTTAGCAATGTTTTTCTATTTATTTTTCAATAATTTGAAAGATCGTAGAGCATATTGCTAAACATTTTATTGTCGCTTTTGGTTTTTTGCAGCTTTGAAAAGCGACGGTCAGCCTTGACCCGTTGATAACTTCTGCTCCATCTCGTACTGCAGACGAGATGAGTTTAATGTCCGAGGAATCCAAATGGCATACTCTTATACCGAAAAGAAACGGATCCGCAAAAACTTTGGTAATTTGCCGAACATCATGGATGTTCCTTACTTGCTCGCTATTCAGGTGGACTCGTATCGAACGTTCTTGCAAGACGGCAAAACACCGAAGAACCGTGATGATATTGGCTTGCAAGCCGCATTTCGTTCTGTATTTCCAATTGAAAGTTATTCAGGAAATGCAGCTTTAGAGTTTGTCGAATATAGTTTGGGTAAGCCTGAGTTTGACGTGCGTGAATGTATTTTGCGTGGTTCGACTTATGCTGCACCGATGCGTGTCAAAATCCGTTTGATTTTGCGTGATCGTGATACCAAAGCGATCAAAGATGTCCGTGAACAAGAAGTCTATATGGGCGAAATGCCTTTGATGACTGATAACGGAACATTCGTGATTAACGGTACTGAGCGTGTGATCGTATCGCAATTGCATCGTTCACCAGGCGTATTCTTTGATCATGATAAGGGTAAAACCCACTCTAGCGGTAAAGTGCTTTATTCAGCACGGATTATTCCTTACCGTGGTTCTTGGTTGGACTTTGAGTTTGATGCCAAAGATTTAGTGTATGTGCGTATCGACCGTCGCCGTAAGTTGTTGGCCTCTGTGATTTTACGTGCGCTCGAATATACCACAGAGCAAATTCTTGGTTTGTTCTTTGAAAAAGTGCCTGTTTATGTTGATGCGTCGAGCTATCAAATTGATCTCGTTCCAGATCGCTTGCGTGGTGAGATGGCACAGTTCGATATCGCTGGCGAAGATGGCAAAGTCATCGTTGAGCAAGGCAAGCGTATCAATGCGCGTCACGTGCGTCAGATGGAAGCTGCAAACTTGTCTAAGCTTGCAGTGCCAGATGAGTATCTATACGAACGTATTACTGCTGAAGACATTAGCTTAAAAGATGGTGAAGTGCTCCCTGCAAATACGGTGATTTCTCACGATATCTTAGTGAAAATCGCTGAAGCGGGTGTGAAGCAGTTTAACATCCTATTTACCAACGATATTGATCGTGGTTCTTACATCGCTGATACATTGCGTGCTGACATTACACGTGATCGTGACGAAGCGTTGGTCGAAATCTATAAAGTAATGCGTCCAGGCGAGCCACCGACGAAAGATGCTGCTGAAAACCTATTTGGTAATTTGTTCTTTAGCCCTGAGCGCTATGACTTGTCACCAGTTGGTCGTATGAAGTTTAACCGTCGTTTGGGTCGTCCTTATGACGTGGGTACAGATCATAAAACACGCCAAGTCGAAGGTGTATTGTCTAACGATGACATCATCGATGTAATGCGTACTTTGGTTGAGATCCGCAACGGTAAGGGTGAAGTCGATGATATCGACCACTTAGGTAACCGTCGTGTCCGTTCTGTTGGTGAAATGACTGAAAACCAATTCCGTGTTGGTTTGGTGCGTGTTGAGCGTGCAGTGAAAGAGCGTCTTTCCCAAGCTGAAACCGATAACTTGTCACCACAGGATTTGATTAATGCTAAGCCTGTAGCTGCAGCGATCAAAGAATTCTTTGGTTCAAGCCAATTGTCACAATTTATGGATCAAAACAACCCATTGTCTGAGATCACACACAAACGTCGTGTTTCAGCATTAGGGCCAGGTGGTTTGACCCGTGAACGTGCAGGTTTTGAGGTGCGTGACGTACATCAAACCCATTATGGTCGTGTATGTCCAATTGAAACCCCTGAAGGTCCAAACATTGGTTTGATCAACTCGCTGTCCGTCTATGCTAAAACCAACGATTTCGGTTTCTTAGAAACCCCATATCGTAAAGTGGTTGATGGTGTTGTGACAGATGAGATCGAATACTTATCTGCGATCGAAGAAGTCGGTACCGTGATTGCGCAAGCAGACTCTGCGGTAGATGCCAAAGGCGCATTTACTGATGAAGTGGTGTCTGTACGTCATCAAGGCGAATTCGTGCGTATGCCGCCTGAAAAAGTGACTCATATGGATGTTTCACCACAGCAGGTGGTTTCGGTTGCAGCGTCATTGATTCCTTTCCTTGAACACGATGATGCTAACCGTGCATTGATGGGTTCAAACATGCAACGTCAGGCGGTGCCGACACTGCGTGCGGATAAGCCACTTGTAGGTACAGGCATGGAACGTCACGTCGCACGTGACTCTGGTGTGTGTGTGATTGCAAACCGTGGCGGTAAGATCGACTACGTGGATGCATCTCGTATCGTAATCCGTGTTCATGAAGATGAAATGGTCGCTGGTGAAGCAGGTGTAGATATCTACAACTTGATCAAATACACCCGTTCGAACCAAAACACCTGTATCAACCAAAACATTATTGTCAATCAAGGCGATGAAGTTGCACGTGGCGATATCTTGGCGGATGGTCCATCAACAGATATGGGTGAATTGGCACTCGGTCAAAACATGCGTGTCGCATTCATGACATGGAATGGTTATAATTTCGAGGACTCGATATTATTATCAGAACGTGTGGTGCAAGAAGATCGCTTGACGTCGATTCACATCCAAGAGTTGTCATGTGTTGCTCGTGATACCAAGCTGGGTTCAGAAGAAATCACTGCCGATATACCAAACGTCGGTGAAGCAGCGCTGTCGAAACTGGATGAATCAGGTATTGTCTACATCGGTGCAGAAGTGACTGCAGGTGATATTCTCGTAGGTAAAGTGACGCCTAAAGGTGAAACACAACTTACTCCTGAAGAAAAACTCCTGCGTGCAATCTTCGGTGAAAAAGCGGCAGACGTAAAAGATTCATCTTTACGTGTACCGTCAGGCACTAAAGGTACGATTATCGATGTACAAGTCTTCACCCGTGATGGCGTGGAAAAAGATGAACGTGCTCTCGCAATCGAAAAAGCACAGCTCGATGCGTACCGTAAAGATTTGAAAGAAGAATTCAAAATCTTCGAAGAAGCTGCACGTGAACGTATGATTCGCCTACTTGATGGTCAAACATCGAACGGTGGTGGTACAACCAAACGCGGCGATAAGCTGACTGCGGACGTGTTGTCTGGTCTTGAGTTTGTTGATTTGAAAGAAGTTCAAGCCAATGACGAAGATGTTGCGGAGCGTATGAATCAAATTTTGGCATTCTTACAAGAGAAGAGCCAAGAGATTGATGAAAAATTCGCAGAGAAGAAACGCAAAATCGCACAAGGTGATGAGCTTACTCACGGTGTGTTGAAAGTCGTTAAAGTGTACTTGGCTGTGAAACGTCGTATCCAACCGGGTGATAAGATGGCGGGTCGTCATGGTAACAAAGGTGTTGTTTCGAACATCTTGCCAGTCGAAGACATGCCACACGATGCCAATGGTGTACCAGTCGATGTGGTGTTAAACCCATTGGGTGTACCATCTCGTATGAACGTAGGTCAGATTCTTGAAACGCATTTGGGTCTAGCTGCAAAAGGCTTAGGCGAGCAAATCGACAAGATGATCAAGCAACAACGTGCGATGGCTGATCTACGTGACTTCTTAGACAAGATCTACAACAAAGTTGGCGGTACGCAAGAAGATCTCAACAGCTTGACTGATGAAGAAGTGCTAAAACTTGCAGGTAACTTGCGTGGTGGTGTTCCACTGGCAACCCCTGTATTTGACGGTGCAGAAGAAGGTCAAATCAAAGAATTGCTCGAGCTTGCAAGCTACTCACGTACAGGTCAAGTCGAGTTGTTCGATGGTCGTACTGGTGATAAGTTTGATCGTCCTGTGACTGTGGGTTATATGTACATGCTCAAACTCAACCACTTGGTGGATGACAAGATGCATGCACGTTCGACTGGTTCTTACTCATTAGTGACGCAACAACCACTTGGTGGTAAAGCACAATTCGGTGGTCAGCGTTTCGGTGAGATGGAGGTTTGGGCACTTGAGGCTTATGGTGCTGCGTACACTCTTCAAGAGATGTTGACAGTCAAGTCAGATGACGTCGAAGGTCGTACCCGTATCTATAAGAACATCGTTGATGGTAACCATTATATGGATCCAGGTATGCCTGAGTCATTCAACGTATTGACCAAAGAGATCCGTTCTTTAGGTATCAACATTGAACTGAAAAATGGTGACTAAGTAATCCCCCTTGCGGCGCTTTAACCGCGCCTCACCTCTTATGAAAACAGGGGTTAGGGGAGATTTGAAAATACCCAGTTTTGACCCAGCCGAGTGAGCGATACGCCTCGGCAAACGGAGAAAAAAATTGAAAGACTTGCTCGATATCATGCGCAAAAAAACGGATAACGATGGTCAAACCCCATTTGAGTTTGATCGTATCCGTATTGGCTTAGCATCACCTGAAGTGATTAAATCGTGGTCTCATGGCGAAGTGAAAAAGCCTGAAACCATCAACTACCGTACGTTTAAGCCTGAACGTGACGGCTTGTTCTGTGCCAAAATCTTTGGACCAGTCAAAGATTACGAATGCTTGTGTGGTAAATACAAGCGGATGAAATATAAAGGCGTCATTTGTGAAAAATGTGGCGTTGAAGTCACTACTGCAAAAGTACGTCGTGAGCGTATGGGTCACATCGACCTTGCGTCACCAGTTGCACATATTTGGTTCTTAAAATCATTACCGTCCCGTATCGGTCTATTACTTGATATGACGCTACGTGATATCGAACGTGTATTGTATTTCGAATCTTATGTCGTGACTGATCCAGGCATGACTACGCTTGAGAAGTATCAATTATTAACTGACGAAGATTATTACAATGCTTTGGAAGAGTATGGTGATGAATTCGCAGCGAAAATGGGTGCTGAAGCGGTTCAAGATTTGTTGAAAGACATTGATCTTGAAGCTGAAATTTCTCGTTTACGTGAAGAAATTCCACAGACATCTTCTGAAACTAAACTCAAGAAAATGTCTAAACGTTTGAAATTGATGGAAGCGTTCAAAGACTCAAACAACAAGCCTGAGTGGATGGTAATGAATGTATTACCAGTACTTCCACCAGATTTGCGTCCACTGGTACCACTTGAAGGTGGTCGTTTTGCGACTTCGGACTTGAACGATCTTTATCGTCGTGTGATCAACCGTAACAACCGTTTGAAACGTCTTCTTGACTTGTCTGCACCAGACATCATTGTGCGTAACGAAAAACGTATGTTGCAAGAATCTGTTGATGCCTTGCTTGACAACGGTCGTCGTGGTCGTGCAATCACTGGTTCAAACAAACGCCCATTGAAATCTTTGGCTGATATGATCAAAGGTAAGCAAGGTCGTTTCCGTCAAAACTTGCTCGGTAAGCGTGTCGATTACTCTGGTCGTTCGGTAATTACCGTAGGTCCTACACTACGTTTGCACCAATGTGGTCTACCGAAGAAAATGGCACTTGAGCTATTCAAACCATTTATCTTTGCCAAACTACAATCGACTGGTTAAGCAACAACCATTAAAGCTGCGAAGAAAATGGTTGAGCGTGAAACGCCAGAAGTTTGGGACGTACTTGCTCACGTGATTCGTCAGCATCCAGTGATGTTGAACCGTGCACCAACACTTCACCGTTTGGGTCTACAAGCGTTCGAGCCTGTATTGATCGAAGGTAAAGCGATTCGTCTACATCCCTTGGTATGTACAGCATTTAACGCCGACTTTGACGGTGACCAAATGGCAGTACACGTACCATTGACACTTGAAGCACAGCTCGAAGCACGTGCTTTGATGATGTCGACCAACAATATTTTGTCACCTGCCAATGGTGAGCCGATCATCGTTCCTTCTCAGGACGTGGTCTTGGGTCTGTACTACATCACTCGTGATGCAGTGAATGCCAAAGGCGAAGGCATGGTGTTTGCAGATACCCACGAAGTCAACCGTGCACTCGCAACTGGTCAAGTGGCAATGCACGCTCGTGTGAAGGCACGTGTGCATCAAACAGTGATCAGCGAGTCAGGTGAACGTCATCAAGAAACTTTGGTTGTCGATACCACACCAGGTCGTTGCTTGCTGTGGGAAGTGGTACCTGCGGGTCTGAGCTTCGCTGAAATCAACGTGGAAATGACCAAGAAAAACTTATCGAAGCTGATCAACTCTTGCTACCGTAAACTCGGTTTGAAAGATACGGTGATCTTTGCCGATCAATTGATGTATTTGGGCTTCCGTCAAGCGACTCGCTCAGGTGTATCTGTTGGTATGGAAGACATGGTGATTCCACCGACTAAAGACCAAATCATTGACAAAGCAGAAGCTGAAGTCCGTGAAATCGAACAGCAGTTCGAACAAGGTTTTGTAACTGCGGGTGAGCGCTATAACAAAGTGGTCGATATTTGGGCACGTACCAACGACCAAGTTGCCAAAGCGATGATGGATAACTTATCTTCTGTGAGCATTGTCAACCGTGACGGCGTTGAAGAAAAGCAAAAATCATTTAACTCAATCTACATGATGTCTGACTCAGGTGCTCGTGGTAGTGCGGCGCAGATTCGTCAGCTTGCAGGTATGCGTGGTTTGATGGCGAAACCAGATGGTTCGATCATCGAAACGCCAATTAAAGCGAACTTCCGTGAAGGTTTGACCGTACTTCAGTACTTCATCTCAACACACGGTGCACGTAAAGGTTTGGCAGATACCGCACTGAAAACTGCGAACTCAGGTTACTTGACACGTCGTCTCGTTGACGTAGCGCAAGATTTGGTGATCACTGAGCAAGATTGTGGCACTTTAGATGGTCTAATGATGTCTCCATTGATTCAAGGTGGTGACGTGATCGAGCCATTGCGTGATCGTGTTCTTGGTCGTGTGATTGCAGAAGATGTGATCATTGATGGTGAAGTGAAATTCCCACGTAATACTTTCATTGATGAGCAAATGGCAACTCGTTTGGAAGAAGCGGGTGTCGATGAGATGAAAGTACGCTCAGTCATTGCTTGTGAGGCTGACTTCGGCGTATGTTCGAAATGTTATGGTCGTGATCTTGCACGTGGTCATATCGTCAATCCAGGCGAGTCTGTCGGTGTTATGGCAGCGCAATCTATTGGTGAGCCAGGTACACAGTTGACGATGCGTACATTCCACGTCGGGGGTGCAGCGAGCCGAACTTCGGCAGCCAACAGCGTGCAAGTGCGCAACAAAGGTACCGTGCGTTTCCACAACATCAAGACAGTACAACATGCCAAAGGTCACTTGGTGACGACGTCTCGTTCAGGTGAGATTGGTATCGCTGATGAGATTGGTCGTGAGCGTGAGCGTTATAAAGTGCCGTATGGTGCATCGATCTTGATTAAAGACGGTGAAGCAGTAGAAGCTGGCGGTATCGTGGCAACATGGGATCCGCATACGCATCCACTTGTTACCGAAGTTGCGGGTAAAGCACGTTTCAGCCAAATCGCTGATGGTGTCACTGCAACATCGAAGACGGATGAAGCAACAGGTATGAGCACAGTTGAAATCTTACCTGTGACTTCACGTCCTGCATCAGGCAAAGACTTACGTCCAGCGGTGGTATTGGATACAGTAGATGGTGAAGAGCAATTCTACTTCTTGCCACAGAACACCATCTTGACCGTACGTGATGGTGAAAGCATCGGTGTCGGTGATGTTATCGGTCGTGTACCACAAGAGTCTTCACGTACACGTGATATTACAGGTGGTCTACCACGTGTTGCTGACTTGTTCGAAGCACGTAAGCCAAAAGAGCATGCCATCCTTGCAGAAATCTCTGGTGTGGTGAGCTTTGGTAAAGAAACCAAAGGTAAAAACCGTTTGGTAATCACACCTGATGACGGCTCAGAAGTGTATGAAGAATTGATTCCAAAATGGCGTCAAATCAACATGTTCGAAGGCGAGCGTGTAGAACGTGGTGAAGTGGTCTCTGATGGTCCACAATACCCGCATGACATCTTGCGTCTCAAAGGTGAAGTGGCATTGACCAACTACATCGTGAATGAAGTGCAAGACGTTTACCGCTTACAAGGTGTAAAAATCAACGATAAGCACAACGAAGTGATCGTACGTCAGATGCTCCGTAAAGTGGAAATTACCGAAGGTGGTGATTCAAGCTTTATTAAAGGCGAACAAGTCGACTACATCCGTGTAGTAGGTGAAAACCAAGCACTATTGGCACAAAACAAATTCCCTGCGAAATTTGATCGTCAATTGATGGGTATCACCAAAGCATCGTTGTCGACTGACTCGTTCATCTCTGCGGCATCATTCCAAGAAACCACTCGTGTCTTGACTGAAGCTGCGGTAACTGGCAAAGAAGATGATCTACGTGGTCTAAAAGAGAATGTCGTGGTGGGTCGTTTGATTCCATCGGGTACAGGTCTTGCGCATCACTTGGAACGTCGTCGTCAAGAAGCTGAAGATGCAGAGCAAGAGCTTACAAATGACTTTTCTGAAGTCGATCAAGCCTTGAGCCAAGCGTTCAATGAAGAGCAGTTTTAAGCAGCAATAGCTTGATCAAAAAGAGTCCTTCGGGGCTCTTTTTTGTTTTTTAGAAATATAAGCAATAAAAAAGCAACACGTAGGTTGCTTTTTCAATAATGATTATAAGCGTTTATTCAATTGACTCTATAAACACAATGGTTAATATTTTCCAATATCAAAGGACATATAAAAACTTAAAGCACGCGTACCGCACCTTTAGCAGCACTGGTCGAGTGCATCGCATAAATTTTCAAAGACTTCGATACTTTACGTTTACGCTCTTCTGCAGGATGCCAGCCTTTTTCCTCTTGTTGATGACGGCGATGCGCCATGGTTGCATCATCAATATCAAGGTGAATAGTACGATTTGGAATATCGATCTGAATCTGATCGCCATCTTCCACCAATCCAATCGCACCGCCTTCTGCTGCTTCTGGGGAAACGTGACCAATCGACAAGCCTGATGAACCGCCAGAGAAGCGACCATCCGTCACCAACGCACAGTCTTTACCCAAACCTTTGGACTTGAGATAACTGGTTGGGTACAGCATTTCTTGCATACCTGGTCCGCCACGAGGGCCTTCGTAGCGAATCACTACCACATCGTTGGCTACGATTTTGCCACCGAGAATCGCTTCAACTGCCGAATCCTGACTTTCAAAAACACGAGCAGTCCCGTTGAATTTCAAAATCGATTCATCAACACCTGCGGTTTTGACAATACAACCATCCAGCGCAATATTGCCATAAAGTACCGCTAAACCACCGTCTTGTGAGAAGGCATGCTCTGCACTGCGAATCACACCTTTTTCACGGTCGCCGTCCAAAGTGGAGTAATAACGATCTTGTGAGAACGCTACTTGAGTTGGAATACCACCCGGTGATGAACGATAAAATTCATAAATTTCAGGGTCTTCATGTCGAATAATGTCCCACTTATCCAGTGCATCTTTCATAGTTTTTTCATGCACGGTGCTGACCGAGGTATCAAGCAAGCCTGCACGGTCAAGCTCTCCGAGAATCGCCATAATCCCGCCCGCACGATGTACGTCTTCCATATGCACATCAGATTTTGCAGGTGCAACTTTAGACAACACAGGGACTTTACGAGATAACACATCAATGTCATCCATACTAAAGTCCACTTCCGCTTCATGCGCTGCGGCTAATAAGTGCAATACGGTATTGGTCGAACCGCCCATGGCAATATCGAGTGTCATTGCATTTTCAAAAGCAGCTTTGGTCGCAATCGAACGAGGCAAGATGCTGTAATCATTTTGTTCATAATGACGACGACATAAATCAACGACCAATTGCCCTGCTTTTAAGAATAATTTTTTACGGTTGGCATGAGTTGCCACGATCGAACCGTTACCCGGAAGTGATAATCCCAAAGCCTCGGTCAAACAGTTCATTGAATTGGCAGTAAACATACCTGAGCAAGAACCACAAGTCGGGCACGCTGAACGTTCAAAAGCTTCAACTTCTTCATCAGTATAATTTTCATCAGCGGCAACGACCATTGCATCAACAAGGTCAATGGCTTTTTCATCGCCACGGAATTTGACCTTTTCTGCTTCCATTGGACCACCTGATACGAATACCACTGGAATGTTTAGACGCATTGCCGCCATGAGCATTCCCGGTGTGATTTTGTCACAGTTTGAGATACATACCATCGCATCGGCACAGTGCGCATTGACCATATACTCGACCGAATCCGCAATCAAATCACGAGATGGCAGTGAATACAGCATGCCATCATGACCCATCGCAATACCGTCATCGACTGCAATAGTATTAAACTCTTTGGCTACACCGCCTGATGCTTCGATCTCACGAGCCACCAACTGACCTAAATCTTTGAGATGGACGTGACCCGGAACAAATTGGGTAAATGAGTTGACCACGGCAATAATCGGCTTACCAAAGTCTTCATCTTTCATTCCTGTTGCACGCCATAAGCCACGTGCACCAGCCATATTACGACCATGTGTTGATGTTTTCGAACGATAATCAGGCATGAGTACTTCCAAAAAATTAGATGCTTGAGTGAAACCTGAGATTTCCTCTAGCAAAACTTGCATCGGGTGCCGATCATTCAATCAGCAAATCTATTCAATTATGATACTACAATTCGGGTGGAGATAGGGAAAGCGCTCGTCATTAGAATAGTAAACTCATACAAATAGGCTTCTAATTTTTAAATGTGCTTTCAATTTTGGGTTTAAGGGGCATTAGCCCCTTACAATCCACCCACGCAGACACCGTAGGCGTCTGCGTGGGTGGAATACTAACTGACATTTAACTTTAACAGGATTTTTAGCACAGAAATTTATGTAATTCAAAATCTTAAATCAACATATTCCTAAAAAATTACTGTCTTATCAATTTTTATTATAAAATAATTCGCTGGGTTTCTATTTTTTCAAAATAAATATTGTTCAAAAGGCTCGGTTATGTTTTCAGCCCTAGCTCGTCTAAGCTTAGTTTCAGGTATTTTGATCGCCATCGTTTTAGGTGGTCTAGTGGCATATTTTTTCCCTGAGTCTGCAAGTTATGTCAGCATATTGGGTGACTTATTCATGAAGGCGTTGAAGTCGGTTGCACCGATTTTGGTCTTTATTTTAGTCCTTGCGTCGATTGCCAATTTTAAAGTCGGTCAAGGAGCAAGCAACCTCAAGCCGATTTTAGGCATGTACGTGATCGGCATGTTGCTCGCTGCAACGACTGCCGTGATCGCAAGCAATCTTTTTCCAAGTACACTTATTCTCACCATTGATCCTGAAACACAACTGCAACCGCCCAGTAGTATCGCTGAAGTCCTCAAAACCTTATTACTCAACTTTATTAGCAATCCTGTGACGGCATTGCATGAGGCGAATTTTATTGGGATTCTTGCATGGGCTGTAGGTCTAGGCATTGCATTACGACATGCATCAGATACCACACGCCAAGTCCTCACAGATATTGCCGATGGGGTGAATAGCATTATTCGTATTGTAATTAGCTTTGCGCCACTGGGGATTTTTGGTTTGGTCGTGGCGACTTTTGCACAGGCAGGTTTGGATACACTCACCAATTATGCGCATTTGATCGTGGTCTTGGTAGCGACGATGGCTTTTGTGGCATTGATCATCAATCCGATCTTGGTTGCTATCGTGATGAAAAAGAATCCATATCCGTTGGTGTTTAAGTGCTTAGAAGAAAGTGGCATTACCGCATTCTTTACCCGTAGCTCGGCGGCGAATATTCCTGTGAATTTAGACTTGGCAAAGCGTCTAGGTGTCTCTGAATCGACCGCAAGTGTGTCCATCCCCCACTCGGTACAACCATCAACATGGCAGGAGCTGCGGTGACCATTACCATTTTGACTTTGGCTGCGGTGAATACCATGAATATTGAAGTCGACTTTTTCACGATGGTGGTATTGTCTGTGGTGTCTGTGGTGACAGCATGTGGTGCGTCAGGTGTAGCAGGTGGTTCACTGCTTTTGATTCCAGTGGCGTGTGGTCTATTTGGGATTTCATCAGAAACTGCCATGCAAGTCGTGGCAATCGGTATGGTGATTAGCGTCTTGCAAGACTCGACGGAAACCGCACTCAACTCATCGACCGATATTCTATTTACGTCTGCGGTGGATTTATCAAAAAAGTAAACCTTTAAAAATAAAGTGCATTAAAAAAGCTGAAGTGATTAACGCTTCAGCTTTTTTATTTTCAAAGTAAATCTTAAAGGCTATTTCAACAATGGCTTTAAGAAATGTCCTGTATGCGACTTTTTCACTTTTGCGACTTGTTCAGGCGTACCTTCGGCAATAATTTCCCCGCCACCCGAGCCACCTTCTGGTCCAAGATCAATAATCCAATCGGCAGTTTTCACCACATCCAAGTTATGCTCAATCACCACAATGGTATTCCCTTTTTCACGAAGCGTATGCAAAATATCCAGTAGCTTGGCAATATCATGGAAATGTAAGCCAGTAGTTGGCTCGTCCAGCACATACAAGGTCTTGCCTGTATCACGTTTGGCAAGTTCACGAGCCAGTTTAACCCGCTGTGCTTCACCACCTGATAAAGTTGTCGCCGCTTGTCCAAGACGGATATAACCCAAGCCCACATCATTCAACGTTTCCAAACGACGGTGAATGGTTGGAATCGCATCGAAGAATTGCGCCGCATCTTCTACGGTCATTTCCAACACTTCAGAAATATTTTTGCCTTTGTAATGCACTTCTAAAGTTTCACGGTTATAGCGCTTGCCATGACAGGCATCGCACGGCACATACATATCGGGCAAGAAGTGCATCGCCACTTTGATCATGCCATCACCTTCGCAGGCTTCACAGCGACCACCTTTAACATTGAACGAGAATCGCCCTGCGGCATAGCCACGCGCTCGTGCTTCGGGTGTCTGTGCAAACAGTTCACGGATCGGCGTGAATAATCCTGTATAGGTTGCAGGATTCGAGCGTGGTGTACGACCAATCGGGCTTTGATCAATATCCACGACTTTATCTAAGAACTGTAATCCATCAATGGATTCAAACTTTTCCGCTGTGAGCGTGGTTGCGCCGTTAAGTTGCGTTAATGCCAATGGCAATAAAGTACGGTTAATCAAGGTCGATTTTCCTGAACCTGATACACCAGTCACGCAAGTCATCACACCAGTCGGTAAAGTTAAGCTGACATTTTTTAGGTTATGTCCGCTCGCACCTGTGAGGCGAATGGTTTCATCTGGACGTGGCGAAGTTTTACGTTCTTTCGGTACGGCGATCTTCAATTTTCCTGAAAGATATTGTCCAGTCAGCGAATCTTTATGATCTGCCAAATCTTGCGCTGTGCCTTCGGCGATGATCTCACCACCATGCACACCCGCACCCTATCCCGTTGATGCAGTCCAATCGACGGCTCATCCAGCACGTACATCACGCCCATCAAGCCTGCGCCAATCTGCGACGCCAAACGAATACGCTGTGCTTCACCGCCTGACAAGGTTTCTGCTGAACGCGCAAGGCTGAGATAATTCAAACCCACACTCACCAAAAACTGTAAACGCTCTCGAATTTCTTTAAAAATCTTATCAGCGATTTCACCTTTTGCGCCTTCTAGCTCAATGCCTTGATAATAATTTTCCGCTTCGCCAATCGACATTTGCGTGATATTGGCAATGGTTTTGTCTAACACTCGGACATGACGTGAGATTTCATTGAGTCGTGAACCTTCACAGCTACTACATGCCGCATTGGACAGATATTGCGCCAAATCCTCTCGCACGTAGTTACTTTCGGTTTCACGGTAGCGACGCTCCATGTACGGCAACACGCCTTCAAATGGCGACACCCGATTGTGCTTACGACCACGCTCATCAACATAAGACAGATCGACTTTTTCTTTGCCTGAACCTTGCAGAATGACTTTTTGTTGGGCTTTATCCAAGTCTTGCCACGGCTGATCCATCGGAATCTCGAAGTGTCCAGCGACTTTTTGCACGATGGTGAAATAGTACGGACGCTGACGATCCCAACCACGTATTGCGCCTTGACTGAGGCTCAGCTCAGTATTTGGTACGATTTTGTCAGGGCTAAAATGGCTACGAGTGCCCAAACCATCACAAACAGGACATGCACCAAAGGGATTATTAAATGAGAATAAACGTGGCTCAAGCTCCGCCACCGCACGATCACACTGCGGACAACTATGTTTTGCCGAGAAAATACGGTCAGGATGTTCGCCTTTCATCCATGATAAAGTCACCAAATCACCGCCGAGTCGTAGAGACGTTTCGATGGATTCAGCGATACGATTCCCCAAATCATCACGGACTTTAAAACGATCAACCACCACTTCGATGGTATGTTTTTTCTTTTTATCGTGTTCGGGTGGCGTATCAATATCAATGATTTCACCATCAACACGGGCACGGACAAAGCCTTGTCCTTGTAGCTTCTCAAATAAAGTACTGTATTCGCCTTTGCGCTCACGCACTACTGGCGCAAGGAGCATAATCGCCGTATCTTCTGGAAGCGCACGGATTTCATCGACCATTTCCGACACGGTTTGCGCAACCATCGGCAAGTCATGTTCAGGACAATACGGCGTACCGACACGTGCATAGAGCAAACGCAGATAGTCATAAATTTCGGTGATCGTACCGACCGTCGAACGTGGGTTGTGACTGGTGGATTTTTGCTCAATCGCAATCGCAGGACTTAAACCCTCGATGGCATCGACTTCGGGTTTTTCCATTTGCGATAAAAACTGACGTGCATAAGCGGACAGCGATTCGACATAGCGACGCTGACCTTCGGCATCTAACGAATCAAACGCAAGTGATGATTTTCCTGAACCTGATAGCCCAGTGATGACGACAAATTTGTCACGTGGAATGTCCAAAGACACATTTTTCAAGTTGTGGGTACGTGCACCACGAATGCGAATATGACTTTGACTCATTCAATTGTCCTGTTGTTATTTGGCTAAAAATTGAGAACCTATTGTATATGATGATCAATTGCTAATCTTCAAGCCCTGTGTTTTTTCTTTTATCTATCCGTAAATTCATCGATAATTCATAATCGTAAAACTTTGACATCGTGATCAATCGGAATAAAAAAGAAACAGAATGGCGCTATTCGATCCTTGCTAAATGCGATAAGTTAAAATGTAGAGCTGATCGCCAATTTCACTAAATATCAGACCAAGGACACTGTTCAATATGCTACCCGACCTCTCCATCACCATGACCAAAATCAGCAGTATGATGACTGATTTCTTAAAAATATTACCTAACATCTTGGTCGCACTGGTTGTTCTACTGATATTTTGGTTCGTTGCAAGTCTGGTCAAACAACTGGTCATCAAGCTCGCTGTGAAATCTCGTCAGGCTCGTGAAGTCGGACTTGTTCTCGGGCGAATAGCACGCTGGAGTGTGATCATTATTGGCTTGTTGATTGCAATTACCATCATCTTTCCATCACTCAATGCAGGTTCGCTATTTGGTGCATTAGGCGTGGGCGGGATTGCAATTGGCTTTGCTTTTAAAGATATTTTTCAAAACTTACTCGCAGGCTTATTGATTTTGATCACTCGTCCATTTCATATCGGTGATCAAATCAAGTCGCAAGATCATGAAGGAACGGTCGAAGATATTGAAATCCGAGCAACCACAATTCGCACCTATGACAATCGTTTAGTCGTGATTCCAAATAGTGAACTGTACACCAATCGCATTGTGGTCAATACGTTTTATCGTCATCGCCGTATCAGCGTCGGGGTCGGCATTGGCTATGATGACGATATCCCATTGGCGAAGAAAGTCATCCTTGAGCAATTAAAAAATATTGAAGGCGTACTCGATATTCCGGAACCGAAAGTGTTGGTCAAAGAAATGGGTGACTCTAGTGTCAACCTAGACATCCGTTTTTGGATTAGTCCACCCAATCGCAAGGAAGAAGTCGAACTCAGCGATGAAGTGTTAACTTTGGTGAAACCTGCACTGTTTGACGCAGGCATCAGTATTCCATTCCCAATGCGTCAGTTGGTTTGGGATCCGACAAGTACCACGGTGAACTTTAAACAAGACGACGTATCTAAAGAAACATATAACGCAGACAGAGATAATTCTCAGCAAAGTTAAATCATCAGCTTTGAAATTTTGCATTGCTCTCAAGTAATCGATATGGATTTTTGACTGGTGATATCGAGGATTTGCTTTATAATTACTGCATTCAAATTTTTCTAATGAACTGCTTTAAGCCACCTTGATATGAATAAACTTGAAATCCGCTCAACATTCGCACTCAGCAGTATTTTTGCACTGCGCATGTTGGGCTTATTTATGATTATTCCTGTCTTTGCGGTTGCAGGTCAGCAATATCATGGTGCGACACCTGCATTGATTGGTTTGGCGGTTGGTATTTATGGACTGAGCCAAGCCTTTTTACAGATTCCATTTAGCTTAATAGCCGATCGCTTTAGTCGAAAACCATTAATCATTTTAGGTTTAGCGCTGTTTGCTTTGGGTGGTGCGATCGCCGCTTTATCTGATTCGATCTATGGCGTGATTATTGGTCGAGCGATTGCAGGTGCAGGTGCGGTATCTGCTGTGGTGATGGCATTACTCTCCGATGTAACACGTGAAGAACAGCGTTCCAAAGCCATGGCATTTATGGGCATGAGCATTGGACTGTCTTTCATGCTCGCCTTTAGTATCGGTCCGTGGCTCACCGAGCAAGTCGGCATTTCAGGGCTATTTTGGGTGACCACCATCATGGGCACATTGGCAATGCTAATGTTACTGCTCGTACCGAAAGTCACTCGACATTATCAAGTCGCACCGCAAGGCTATCTCACACAACTTAAGCAAGTGCTTGGCATGGCAGACTTGAACCGTTTGCACGTGTCGATTTTTATGTTGCATTTACTGCTGACAGCAATGTTTGTATTTGTGCCATCGCAGTTGATTGAATATGCAGGCATACCGCTCGCGCATCATGGTTGGGTGTATTTGCCACTCTTATTGATCAGCTTATTTTTTGCTTTTCCAAGTATTATTTTGGCGGAAAAATATCGACAGATGCGTGGTATTTTTATCACTGCGGTGGTTGCCATCGTCTTGGGCTTAATCATTATGGCACTGGGCTATAATAATAAATATGGTCTGCTCTGCGGTTTGGCGTTATTTTTTATCGCCTTTAATGTCATGGAAGCACTACTCCCATCGTGGCTATCCAAATCTGCACCGATCCAGTCCAAATCGACTGCAATGGGTGTGAACTCGAGTTTTCAGTTTCTAGGGGCATTTTTTGGTGGGACATTGGGCGGTTTTTTACTGAGTATGCACCAGATTGGCTTAGGCTGGGCAATCTTGGCAGGTATTGCCATCATTTGGTTGCTGGTCACTTTTCAACTCAATCAACCTCGCTATCTATCTTCACTCGTGGTGACACTCCCTGAAACAGAAAAAATGGATGATTGGACTTCACTTTTACTGGCTGTTCATGGTATTGAAGAGGTCGTAGTCATGCCTGAAAAACAGGTCGCCTACATCAAAGTGGATAAACAACAAATTACAGATACAGAGAGACAAGAATTGTCGCGCTTGCTCAATCAAGAGCTAGCGATCTAAGGCAATCTCGATTAAAGTATTCGAACAAAATAGACATCTATAAGAGGAATAGCGCATGCGCGGAGTGAATAAGGTGATTTTAGTTGGTACCTTAGGACGTGACCCTGAATCAAAAACCTTTCCAAATGGCGGATCAATTTGTAATTTTTCCATTGCCACCAGTGAGTCTTGGACAGATAAAAATACAGGCGAACGCAAAGAAAATACCGAATGGCACCGTATTACATTAAATAATAAACTTGGTGAAATCGCTCAACAATATTTGAAAAAAGGCTCAAAAGTCTATATCGAAGGCTCATTGCGTACCCGTCAATGGACGGATCAAAATGGTCAAGAGCGTTATACCACCGAAATTCGTGGCGACCAGATGCAGATGCTCGACTCACGTCCACAACAAGATGGTGGTTATAACAACCAAAACTATGGTCAGAACAATAGTGGCTTTGACGCACCACGTTTTAATCAGGGCAATAACTCAGGCAACAATCAAGGTGGCTACAACAATCCAAACTATGCAGCACCTGCGGCTGGTGGATATGCAGGGAATAATCAAGCGCCGAAAGCTCAACCACAACAAGGAAGTAATGAGCCTGATGATGATTTGCCGTTCTAATATCAAGCTAGGCTAAGTTTTTAGAAAAAATATTAAGTATAAAAACCTGATTCGTCAGGTTTTTTATGCTTTGCATTTGCCTAATACAAAATGAATAGGCAAAAAAAAGCTTATCCGAGGGGGATAAGCTATAAAATCACAATCGTTAAAGCTGTTAAATTTGATTCAAAATCAAAAATATAAGGAGAAATTGCAGATACCAAATATCTTGAACGCATAATAAGCAGTTACTGTGCAAAAAGCAAGCATTTTTTAATTATATTTGCATTAATCTTTCATTTTAAAGTCACACTTAACAGAAAAAGAATCATTCTTAATTATTTTTTCGATGTTTAAGAGTTTGCTTTTAACAGCATTTCCCTTGAATGTTAAACCACAACACACCATATAATACTTCAAGATTTAGCCACGATGTACATTGAGTGAACCCAAACGCCAAAGCCCATATTAATAATCTACTGAGCCACATGACCACTTTGCCAGGTATTTATAAAATGCTTGGTAAAGATGGTGAGCTGTTGTACGTGGGTAAAGCCAAAAATCTTAAAAATCGCATCTCTAGCTATTTTGTCAAAACCATTGAACATCCTAAGACACAGGCGCTGGTGTCACGGATTTATGATATTGAAACTTTGGTGGTGCGCTCAGAAACTGAAGCCTTACTACTCGAACAAAACCTGATTAAACAGCATCGTCCGCCATATAACGTCATGCTCCGTGACGATAAATCCTATATCTATATCTTTGTTTCGGCGGATAAACCCTATCCACGCATCGCCAGTGGACGAGGCAAGGGCAAGCATCAGGTTGGCAAATTTTTTGGACCTTATCCGAGTGCCTATAACGCAAGAGATATGCTACTTAGTTTGCAGAAATTATTTAATGTACGACAATGTGAAAATTCTTATTTTACACAGCGTAAACGTCCATGTTTGCAATATCAAATCAAACGCTGTTCGGCGCCCTGTGTCGGACTGATTTCCCCTGAAGAGTATGCACAAGATGTGCAAAATTCAATTCGCTTTCTCAAGGGTGATACCAAAGAGCTGAATACCGAACTGATTGAAAAAATGGAGCAGGCGGCTGAAAAGCTTGAATTTGAAAAAGCGGTTTTTTATCGAGATCGATTAGGTTTACTGCGGGAAGTGCAGTCACAGCAAGCAATTTATAAGATCAAAGGCGAAGCGGATATTTTGGCGATTGCGTTTCAGGCAGGAGTAGTGTGCGTGCAAATCATGCATGTGCGTAATGGTCGGATGCTTGGTGGCAAGAGCTATTTTCCTGATATGCAAGGCAATGATGCTGCACAAATTATGAGTGATTTTATTGCCAATTTTTATTTTCAGGTGGCTGATGAAATTCCTAGCGAGTTAATCGTTAATGTGGCGTTACCCGATCAAAAACTATTAGAAGATGCGCTCAAACAGCATTTTGACAAGAAAATTCAGATTAAACATCAAGTCCGAGAAATCCGTGCCGAATGGCAACAGCTTGCTGAAATGAATGTGCAACATGCCATCAAAGGCAAACTCGCCAATCATTTGGAGCTAAATGAGCGTTTTCACCAACTGGAGCAAGTGCTTGATCGACCGATTGACCGCATTGAATGTTTTGATATTAGTCATACTATGGGCGAGTCGCCGATAGCCTCGTGTGTGGTCTTTGATCAAGGCGGTGCACGTAAGCGAGATTATCGTCAGTTTGCCATTCAAGACATTACTGGTGGTGATGATTATGCGGCGATGCGTCAGGCGCTCACTCGTCGCTATAAGAAAAATATGTTACCCGATTTGCTGTTGATTGATGGCGGTAAAGGACAGTTGCATATGGCTATGGAAGTCATGCAGGAGCTGGGATTAGACGCCTTCATGATTGGCGTGTCGAAAGGCGAAGGTCGAAAACCAGGCTTGGAAACCTTACACTTTACCGATGGCTCGAAAATCCAATTGGCAGAAGATCACAAGGCTTTGCATTTGATTCAACAGGTACGTGACGAAGCACATCGTTTTGCCATCACTAAACATCGTGCCAAACGAGACAAAAAGAGAGCAGGATCAGTGCTTGAAGTCATCCCCGGTCTAGGCGAAAAGCGCCGTCGTGATTTGCTGACCCATTTTGGAGGGATACAAGGCGTGCTTCGTGCCACAGAAAAAGAACTAATGGCAGTCAATGGCATAGGCAGTGCGATGGCTCGGATGATTTATAAAGTGTTGCATGAATGATACGTTAATTAATGCTGGGTAATGACCAAAATGATTAAAATATCTGGACAAAAAGATCATTCACAATTGCATGTGTAATTGTCACTATCTATGCACTTTGTTGTATTTATTATTAGCATCTTATGAACTTTGATCAAGCTTTAACATATATTTCCCAAAATGAAGAGTTTGAAATGCCCAGGGGCTGGGGACAGGGGCGTACTGTTTTTGGTGGCTTTGTTGCGGCGCTATTGATGGCGAGAGCGCAACTGGTGCTTGGTGATGCCGAGCGTAAGCCGCTCAGCGCCCGTTTTTGCGAGAAGGTGGCTCGGTGACGACCTTAGAAGCTCGACTTTGGCAAAATGATCAAGTGCAAACCATCATGGTGGCGAGCTTTGGTAAAGCACGACAGTCTGCGGTGAGTATTGATCGGTTACCCACATCCCCTCATTTTCCTGAGCGCAGTACCTTAGCGAAAATGCCTTATGTCAAAGGCATGATTCCAGAATGCTTTCAGCATTATGATCTATACTGGGCTGAAGGCTCTATGCCATTTCAAGCAGGTGCTTCGGCGGACTTTGGTGGTTGGTTCCGATTTAAACCTGAAGTCAGTCAGATGGCGATGCAAGCAGCACATTTGATCGCTTTGGCAGATATTTGGCCACCGGGTGTGACGGCGGTATGTGATACGCCATCACCAGCCAATTCATTGACGTGGCATCTCACTTTTGTTGGTGATGACAACCTAGAGAGCAATGTTTTAAAGAGCAATGCTTGGCTACAGTATCGAGAGCATACCGAATATGCACAACATGGTTATGCCACCGAACAAGCGCAAATTTGGGATGATACAGGAAATTTACTATTGCTGAGTCGGCAAACAGTGACGGTATTCGCTTAAGCTGAGTAGATGTCCGCTCGACCAGCAAAAGCGAAGTACATTGCTCGACAGTGTTGGTGATTTGGTATAGAGTGCGTACTGCATCGTATCAATTTACATGCATTCATTTTTCTTGGGGAAGGCGTCGCAGGCGGTGTATATGACAGGTCGTATCCTGAATATTCCAAATATTTTAACTATTGCTCGAATCGTCCTTATTCCAGTTTTTTTACTCATTGCCTATTGGCCACCTGCGGTCGGGGTCAATGGTCATGAGGGCACAATGTTGCGTCATGGGGTATTGACAGGCATCTTTGTGCTGGCGGCGATCACCGATTGGTTTGATGGTTATTTGGCTCGTGCTTTAAATCAAAGCTCTGCGTTTGGACGATTTCTTGATCCTGTGGCGGATAAGCTGATGGTGGCTGCAGCTCTGATCGTATTGGTGCAATGGCAACCGACCATTACCATGGCATTTGCAGCGATTGTGATCATTTCCCGTGAAATTACCGTATCTGCGCTACGTGAATGGATGGCAGAGCTCGGTGCACGTACCAATGTCGCCGTGTCGACCGTGGGTAAATACAAAACCGCATTTCAGATGATCGCCATCACCGTGTTTTTGCTCAACTGGCAACCGATAGAATGGATTGCTTATATTTTGCTGTATACCGCAGTGATTCTGACCTTGTGGTCGATGTTTATTTATCTCAAAGCAGCTTGGCCATATTTAAAACAACCTTAATCGAAAAGTAGTAAGACTTAAGATTATGGCGTAACACCATGTGGTTCACGATACCAACTTTCTAATAATAAGCCTGCGGCTAAGCTATCTGCCTGAATACGTTTGGCTTGACCCTGCGCGTGTAGATTCATCAAGTCTTGCCGTGCATCTCGTGTGGTCAGGCGTTCATCGACCATCCATGTTTCAATATTGGTTTGATGACGTAGACGACGAGCAAACTTTCGCGCTCGACGGGATAGATCTGATTCAGAGTCATCCATATTGAGTGGTAAGCCGACTAAGAATAGATCGGGTTGCCATTGCTTGACGATTTTAAGTAGATCCTCCCAGTTTGGAATACCATCTTTCATCGGGAAAAGTGCAAGTGGATTGGTGTTTTGTATCAAGCTTTGTCCCACAGCAATGCCCATTTTCTGCGTACCAAAGTCAAATGCCATAATGGTTTGTGCGGTTGTATTTAAATCTGAATCAGGCATGACCAATCTCATCGGCAAGCCAAATTGGATTGACCCCGATTTTCTCGTAAGCCGCATTCCAGCGCAGGTCATACGGTAGATTAAAAATCAAATCCATATCCGCAGGGCAGACCAACCAATCTCCCTGAGCGATTTCATCTTCAAGCTGTTGTTTCCCCCAACTGGCATAGCCCAGTGCGACTTGATATTGATCGACACCTTCATTGTGAGCAAGTTGGTTGACCTGTATGCAAAACAAAACCAACTTCTGGACGGATAGGACCGCCGTGTAGCACAGCATGTGGATTGACATGATCGGCATCAATATCAAGATCATTGAGCAATTCACGAATTGGTACTGATGATGGGCGATTGAGCATAATCCCCTGTGCGCCGTCCGCATCATGCCGTGCCAAATAAATCACACTGTGGGCAAAAAAATCATCTGCCAAATGTGGTGGTGCGATTAAACAACGATGTTTTAGGAATTGTTTTGCCACCCATTCAATCTCCTTTTAAGAAAATTTTTTATAGAAAGGAAAAGTCTATCTTTCCAACATACTTGACGTGGCTTAGAAAGCCAATGCTTTTTGGTCATCTAAACCATAAATCGTAAAGAAAGTTAGAATAGTGAATGAAAAATAAACGACATTAGGGCAATACTACTTGGAGGAGAACTTGAGCTCTCGAAGTTGCTTGGCATGTTGTAGTGTGGTGTCGTTGATCTCTACGCCACCTGACATGCGTGCCAACTCATGAATGCGCTCAGCTTCATCTAAAACGAGAATGGTGCTACTGGCAGGATCGGTTTGTTGTTTTTTGACCAGTAAATGCTGATCGGATTGTGCTGCGACCTGTGCCTGATGCGTAATACAGAGGATTTGTACATGATCGGCAAGATTTGCCAATAGACGACCGACGATCTCCGCTGTACCGCCACTAATCCCGACGTCGATCTCATCAAACACCAAAACCTCAGCATCGGCTTTGCTGGCATTCATGACTTGCATCACTAGCGCAATACGAGAGAGTTCACCACCCGATGCGACACGTGCCAAAGGTTGCGGTGGAATGCCTTTATTCGCAGTAAAGAGTAATTGGATTGCACTCAGACCCTCTGCATTTGGTGCTTCAAAAGGTTGAAAATCAAATTTGAATAATGCTTCAGGCAGTGCCAAAGGTTTTACTTGTTCACTGAGTTTCTTTGCAACATCATCTGCAACCGCTAAGCGTGCGTCATTGAGTTGTTCAGCCTCATTTAAGAAACTTTGTTCAAGCTCGTTCACTTGCTCAGCCAGTTTTTCAGGATTGTCGAGAAAATTCAGTTGTTCGAGTTCAGCTTGCCAAATCGCTTGTTGTGCGATCAGTTCATCAGGTTTAATACGATATTTACGTGCGAGGCGGTGGTAATGCTCAAGCTGTTGATTCAGCGTTTCCATACGTTCAGGATCGAAACTCTGACGATCGACAAATTGACGTAGCGTTGCACTGGCATCTTCGAGCTCACTTTGTGCATTGACGATGCTGTTATACACCTGTTCAAGCTGTGGACTGCGAGACTGTTGCGCTTCGGCACGGCGTAACACATTGCCCAGCTCTTGCAGTAAGTTTTGTTCAGACTCATCCAAGGCGAACATGATCGAGGCACAGTCTTGCATCATGGTTTCATGATGGCTCAAGCGATCGTATTCTTGTTCAATGTCTTGATAGTTAATCTCGAGTAATGGCTCGACATCTTCAAGCTGTTGTTCAAGCAGTGCGATTTGCGTGGCACGCGTATGCTGTGCATCGAGTGCAGATTGATATTGTTTGGCGGCTTTTTGCCATGCTTGATAAGCACTTTTTACTTGTGTTGCCTGTGCTTGCAATCCGCTATAACGATCCAGCCAACGCTTTGGATAAGGTGGATCGAGAAGCTGTTGCTGACTATGTTGGCTATATAGAAGTACCAAGAGGCGACCTAAAGTTTTCAACTCTGTTAGGCTAGTTGGGCGACCATTAATCCATGCTTTGCTACGACCTGTTGCGAAGATCACTCGACGAATCACGATTTCGCCTGATTCGTCTTCCAATTCATGTTCTTTGAGCCAAGTCTGTTCAGGGCTGTTGTTTTGATAGCCAAAAGTTGCAATGACTTCCGCTTTTTCTTTGCCATATCGTACTTGTGTGGCATCACTGCGCTCACCTAAACACGCCGAAAGCGCATCCAGTAATAAAGATTTCCCTGCACCAGTTTCACCCGTTAGGACGTTGAAACCTTGATGAATTTCAAGTTCGAGATGGTCTGCAAGGGCAAAATCTATCAGTGTGATGTGGCTAAGCATAGGCGAGTAATTTTCTAAATGTGGATTGTCATTGAGGCGAGTTTTTGTGGATTAGCTCTTTTGATTAGCAATCATTCAGACTGCCTAAACCAACCACTTTATACTACTGTATTTTGACGGGTAAGATAATAGATTATTAGAAATTGAAAAGTAAAAGTAAAAATTATCCAAGCTTTGCAGGATTCAGACACTTGAATCAAACTGTAATTTACCCATCCTTTCACATTACAATATCACGCCCCTTAAAGCTAAGCCCAAGTGATTGATAGTAATTTTTTTATTATATATTTGAAGCCTTACTTGACCGTATTTAAGATCACTTCGAGTTCTTGTGCAGAGCGTCCACCAGAGATGCGCTGTCCATTTTCTAAGAACATTGTAGGCGTACCCGTCACATTTAGGCGAGTGGCAAGATCGATATTCTGTTTGACTGGATTATTACAGTTTTCAGATGCCGACGGTGCTTTTTGATGCAACATATAGTCTTCCCAAGCTTCGTAGCGATTGTCAGAACACCATACTTTTTTGGCGATGGTTTCTGCGTTTGGGTGAAGTGCTTTGAGTGGCATCATAAAGGTGTAGATCGTGACGTTATTCACCGTTGTGAGCTCTTGCTCCAACCGTTGGCAATAAGGGCAGTCTGGATCGCTGAATATATAGAGTTTACGTTCGCCGTTGCCTTTGACATTTTTAATGGCATCTTCTAAAGGCAATTGGCTGATGTCGATTTGACTCAGCTCTTGCTGACGTTGTTCAGTGACGTTGGTTTTATTCTTAAAATCAACAAGATTGCCCACGAAGAAGTAACGGGCGTCTTCATTTGTATAGACC
>LUMT01000114.1_pt1 | contig 28012 bp, 57 predicted proteins | sample 729741 | NCBI WGS metagenome assembly LUMT01 (sample SAMN03860299, study PRJNA289734) | marine metagenome | biome: seawater column; feature: ocean; material: water; isolation source: Red Sea water column Station 192 - depth 50m | place: Saudi Arabia: Red Sea | collected 2011-10-15 | depth 50 m
TTAAAAACAATATTACTTTTAATTTCATTAGTTCCAGCATGATAATAATAAATTTGATCTACACCATTAACAGCAGCAGTAAGTTTCAATTCAAATAAAGTAATTAACGCAGAAGGTTCTAATTTTTGTATTTCTTCACTAATTTTTGAAGATGTTGGTGAAACTTGCTTACTTGTCATGCTTCGGCCACCTCTACAAACGTGGCTGATATTGATGCTCTGTTTAAATATGGTATAGTTTTATTCCATTGTGGACATATAAATTTTTTAGAAGCTGATTCACCTGCTGGTGTGTAGTCAAAATTTTCTACCCCAGCCCTAGCATCAAGAAAAGTCTCTATTTCGTCTGCATCTGTTTCAGATATATTATTCCAATTGAATTGATATACTTTTAAATTTTGGTTTATACCAAAGGTAGATCTTTGAGAATATCCCGAACCAAATTGTGCAATGCGAACATTTGGCTGTGAATTTTTCCTTGCTCCATAAGAAGGATTAACTGTTGTTGGAAAACTAGCCATTAACTTAATAAACCTCCAGCCATTTTTTGATTAACAATTTCAGCCTGTACTGCTGATGCTATAGCTTCACCTAATCGTGCAGCAGATTGATCATCACCTTGTACAGACGATCCAGAAGCATCTACATTTACAACTACATTAGTTGTACCACCAAGAGCATGATTAGGAATTATGGCACCGCTTTTCTGTGGTACAAACAATTCTGGACCTTTTTCACCTACTAGAAAAGAGCCACCAGCAGATACAGGCCCACCCATCGCTTTCGGTGTAGGATTAAATACACTACCTAAGAAATTACTTACTACTCCACCAATACCACCTACAGCATTTTGTACTGCCATTTCTATTAACTGCCTCTGTAATCCTCTAAGAACACTAGTAAGAGCATCACCAAGCGATTTTGCGCCCATTACAGCATCAGTTAAATTTTGAACTAAATTTTGTTCTACAGATTGACCTATTTCATCAAATTTTTCTTTAAGTTTTTTCGCTGCTTCTTGGTTTTTTTCTAATAATTCATTTTTCTTTTCTAAATTTTTATTACCTTCTTTGATTGCTACATTTTCTTTTATTACTATATTTATTCTGTCTCTAATAGGTTTAAACTGTTCACGCAATAAAGCAAGTCTTCTTTCTGCTGCTGCTATTGATCTTTTATCATTTGATTGATTAATTATTGCAAATTCTTTTGCCATTTTTACGCTTAGATCAGACTCTATAGCTCTTAGTTGTGCAAGTTCACCTTTTTTTATAGCTTCAGTTACTTTATCTTGTTCTTTTTTTTGTTTTGATAGCTGAGTAACAACTGCACCTATAGCTGTAGCTACCGCAACAAATGGTATTGCATTAAGAGCAAGAGTCAACGCACCACCAGCAGCGGCAACTTTCATTAAACCAATACTGACAGCAGCTAATAAAACTGGTAAGCCTTTTGCAGCTAAAGCAATACCAGCAATAACAGCTGAGGCTTCTACTATTGGTGAGTTTATAAAATCGTTCCCAGCTTTTATAAGTTGTGTAAGACCCTTTACTGACGCAATTAAAGCTGGTTCAAGTTCTCTACCTAATGTTTCACTCACGTCACGAAAAGTCTCTCCTAAAAGGTCTAAATCACCAGCTAATCCTTCCCCAGCAGCTTGAGCTAGGCCATTATAACTTTCTTCAACAATCTGCAGAATCATATCATGGGCTTCTGCAGTTTGATTTGTTTTCATTAATTCTTTAATTAAATCTTGTTGTGTTTTTGTGAAAGCAATACCTGATCTATTTAAGTTTGATAAATTTCTCTCTGGATCCTGTAAAGCTTTTGCTAATTGCATAAATGATGTATTTACATCGACTTGGTTTACTTGTGCAATATCCGCTGCAGCTTGTGCTACACGTTCATAAGAGTCAACACCAATCTTTCTAAAACTTGTTAATAAGTTGAAACCTCTTGTAAATTCTTCTTGATTAAATAAAGTTTGATTGCCTAATCTATTCGCTGCCTCTTGTAGTTCATTTAAAGCAACAGTTCCCTCACCTAAATTGACCAAACCTTGTCTAAGTATTTCTACATCTCTCTCTCTTGCCGTAAAGGTTCCTAATGCTGTACCTACTGTTGCAAAAGCAGCACCCATAGTAAGTAATGGTCCAAGTGAAGCAGCTAATGATGCGCCCAAGCCTTTTGCTGCTGTTGATGCGGCAGTAAGGGAGGCTGTTGCACCTTTTGCAGATGAAGATAATTTTTTTGTAGCTAAAGATGTTTTATTTAAAGATGCTATAGCATTTCTCGCCTCAACTCTTAAGGTAACTATACTTTCAGCCACTTAATTTCTATTTAAAACTATTTCTTATATATTACCTGTTTTTTGCTCTTTGACGAATTTTCTCTTCTTTTTCGTATTTAATTTCATAATAAGCTACCCAATATATGAACTCTTCTTCTGTCATATTTTTTCTTAACTCTGTTAAAGTTTTTCCTAATTCAACTGCGAGAAATAACTCGAAATTTAACCAGTTATTTCTCTTTAATCGTTTTTTGCTGTTTCTACGTCTAATTTGATTTCAAATAAAAACAACTCAATATCATTTAATACCTTTTCTGGCAACATTCTTTGAAGATTAGGTGCGTCAGCCAAAGCAAACATTTTCGACCCATCTTCTTTTTGTGCTAGTTGACAAAGTAATTGAGTTGAAACCATCAGAGCATCAACAGTTCCAGCAGATGATTGTGCTTTTTGTCTGTCATATCTAGTTACTGGTGGAAAGTAGATATCAATTTTTTCTCCAGAGGGTGTTTCTAATTCGTATTTACGTCTGTTAGACATTACATCACTGAAGGCATCAGTTATAATGTCAACGGTTCTTTTGTTTGGCATAAATTAAGTGCGAGATACTCTCAATTTACTATATATCTGAAGTTATTGCACCCGAAGTCTGGAAGGTGATATTTATTTCTTGAATTTCTCCAATTGTTGCTCCATATTCAGCACCTGTGATTATTCCAGAAAAACCAAATTTTTTGGCACTTGCTGAACTATCAGGGAACAGTTCAAACAATGCATCAGCAGCATCACCTGTTGTTAAAACATCTTCAACAAATGCAAGATAGTCTGAGTTTCCAGCATTGTCATAAATAAGAGTTGCAGAACCCTCACCAGAAATGAGTCCACCTACAAAAGTTTTTGAAGTGTCACCTTGAACTGTAGTTTCTTGAGTGTCTTTAGTAATAGATAAAGACCAATTCCTAAGTCCTGATATATCAGCTTCTGTTCCAGCAGCGTTATGGAACATTATTTTACCGACATCACCTTTAACAGCAGCCATAACAAAAAAAAGAAAGATTTATAAATATATTAACTCTTTTCAGCCTTTTTTACATCTTTTTCTACAATTTGTTGATTCTCCATATATCTTTTACAGTTTGGATCCCAATAATTTGCGTCTCTGACACCTTTTACTGCTTCGATAGCATCTAGCATTTCCTCTGTGATTACAAGTTTTGGCATGATTAAAGATCCTCATATATTTCAAATGTAATTCTAATTTGTGTTTGGAATTTACCTTCTGGACTAGAAGTTAAAACTTCTGGACCAACAGGAGAATCAAAAATTACATTAGAAACTGTAATATTATTGTAAAGGTCACGTAACCTTTTGCCAATAACATAATTAGCTCCAGCACCAATACCCTCTTCTGTAAAGATGTTTAAAAGGACTAAACCAACAATACTATTTGTAGAATTTGCAGAACCGCCCATAGTCAGATAACTACCAGAACCAAAACTTGTTTGACATTGCACGAAAGTATCTTCTGTAGTTGAATCAAAGGACATATTATTAAAAACAACAGATATAGCAGGACTTGATGCTAATTCTGTAGCAAGTCTGCCCTCAATAGTAGATCGAACTGTATTTAAATCTATTGCAGCCATTACTTACTCCTAATAATTCTTCGTAATTCATTTGGTATATATTGAGTGGTAAGTTGTTTTGCTTGTAGTTCTGGAAAACCTTTTATGGTTTGTTGTCTGGTTCTATATTTACCTTGCCAACTTGGTGGTAAGGAAGATGGTGTTCCATAAATAACTGGTTCAGCATATTCAACATTGTTTATAATTGTCCCTTTAAATTTTTGTATATTAGTTTTCCAGCCATTTCTTAAATTACCAGTATCAACAGGTGTTGCATTTTTTGAAAGCTCTGTCCAACGTAATGTTGTTTTTTGTATTAACTCTTGTACTGCTTCTGCCATAAGATCATCTATTTGGTCTAATCTAATTTGTCTAACCATAATTACCTCAAAACAAGTTCAAAACTTATTGGTGTATTATTTTGTTCATTTGTTATTACTTGGACTATCTTAAATTCAACACTGCTTATAACAACTCTGTCTTTTGTTGTAGGTACAAATGTAAGATCACCTGCAGATATAGTAAGCAACTTATCCTGTGACTCAATCAAATCATTGACTTGATTTCTTGAAACATTACTCAAAGCACCTTTAATAGTCGTATCGCTTGTAGATTCTGTAATAGCGCCAGTAGTGGTATTGTAAGACCCTGCTGTAACTTGCCTAATAGTAATATCACCGCCAAGTTTTTTTAGTGAGGCGCTGGCAGCTTTTTTTAGTGCTTTAGCAAGACTCATAAGAAATAAGCAATGACCTGACCACTTGCAAGAGTAATACTTGTAATAACACCACAGACTTCAGAGGAAGCTTTCATTGTGATGCCATTAATAGTAGCTGATCCGTTTTCTGTGATATTCTCTGCAACAAAGGTTGCTTCTGCATCTGTTAAGCAATGAACTTTACCGAATCTACCTGTATGGGCGTTTGTATCAGTAATAATAATTGCTGCTGGATATTCGTAGCCGTAACCCATTTTCATGACCTCTTAATTGATAAGTTTGCTCTTCCACCTATTCTAATACCCATTAGATAGTGGTCAACGATTGGTGGAATACGATCAATGCCCACAGCCCCATAAAATCTAGGAGTCACATTTATATTACCAATATTTACAGAAGCGAAATCTTCCAAACCACTTAGCTCTAACCCATTCCTGTTGTTGTTGAGATATACAGCCAATATGACCTGTGCGTGTTTTACCCTATCTGGAATTTCAGTATCAAGGTAATAATCAGCAACTAATCTATTAGGAAAAGATAAGCCATAAAGATTTGTATAAGTATCAGGTTTCCTTACTCCTGATCTAGGCCACTCCAAAGCTTGAGTATCAGCTACCCTAGCTCCTAAAAACTTCTCTCTGTCTATTCTTTGGGCTGCTGTAAACAAAGCTCTGTTTTTGTTATCAGTGCTTGAACCGTCCCAAGCTGCGGTATCATCACTGAGGATTAGACCCTCAATAAATGAGTTTGCATCTGCAAGAGTGATATAAGTGTTGGCATTAGCACCACCAACAGTTGCATCAAGAGTTATCGCCATTTAGTTTTACCTTTTTGGGCTTAGGATTGGTTTTAGGCTTTTCTATTGTTCGAGTGAGAGAAGCCGCCTTCGCAGCAGCTTCATTTCTCTCTCTCATACGCCTAAATGCGTACATAGCCATTAGCTTGATGCACCCTTAAGAGCAACAAAGTTAATAACAATAGCTTCACTGAGTGAACCACCAGAAACATTAGAAACTGTGATCTTAAATGATCCAGCAGCAATGCCATTAGCACTCACAATGTAAGCGCCAGCAGTTCCAGCGGAACCATGACAAGCAACGACAACATCTGTAGCAGCAATTTTACTGTTAGTAACTGTGAAAGATACTTCAGCAGCATCTGCTAATGCAGCGTTGTTCATTGTGATTTGTCCACTCTGTGTGTTCAGAGTTACACCAGTTCCTTTGTTAGTAGCCTGAGTTACAGTGCCGCCTGTAGTTGGACCTATTAGAGATCCAGCTGTTACGTCAAATAATGAAGACATAATTAATCCTGATTAGATACGTTTGTAGCACGAACAATACCGATGTTCTTTGTCTCATACACTTTCGACCACGATGCAACGGTCTCTAATACAGTTCTATTAGGATTGACAGTTGAAACAGCGTACTTAAGACCTACTGGATGATAGATGTAGTGGAGATCCACTGCCATTGCCTCTTCTAAAGCAAGAATATCTCTATCAGTTTGTGTTCTGATTGGTGCTTGCTCACCTGTAACAACTGCCCCTTGTGTAAAGAAGAATGTTGAATACTCAGTTGAAGATCCAGAGCCTGTTGTAGGTATATCGTCAGAAACGATTACATTTAGACCCATGAATGTATTTACAGCTGTGGGTCCATCAAATGCTCTTGTTGTGCTACCTGAAGCTGCTGCTGTATCAGGAGCGCCTGTATTATCATAGATACGATCAATAGCATTTCTCTCTACCAAGTCATAAAAGACTTTTGAATGCATTGCAACGGCTGTTAACTTACCACCTTGATCTCCTAGTAAAGATTGTGCTTTAGCAACGTGTCTAGGACTTAGAGTTGTTGGTGTATCACCAGACTCTGAATCAATAGTTAGAGCAAATAAAGCTGAGTTACTATCGTTAGCATTAATAGAACCAAATGCACCAGTTAAGCAAGAATATAAATCCTTTTGCTTTTGGTTGTTAACGTATGCCGCCATCTTCTGAGCAATAGCAGCCATTGGATCAACACCGCCACCAACTGCAAGAGCTGCTAAGTCACGAGAACTGAAAGCACGACCTCTATGAAGAACGGCTGCAATTTGGTTATCAGCTGTAATTTTTGCTGGTGTTAATGAAGTTGAATCTGTTAAAACTTCAAAATCTCCAGTTAAATTAGCTTTGTAGAAAGGGATTTTCACAAAGTCACCGCCTCTTTCTGCGGATAGATTTAATTCTGCCAAAGGTTGCACTACCCCACTTTGTAAAAAGCTATCAGTTTGTGTAGTAGCTTCTATTAAGTAGGGGGTAAACACCTCAGGAATTATTAAATCGCTGCGTAATGTTGCCATTAGAATTTAATAAATATGTTTACTTCGAGGCACAACCTCTGACGTAGCACAACCACGTTGTTACTATACTAACCGCTAACTGCGTTTTTGAGCATATTATATTTATTTATGTCAGTACGATATAATCTCGCTTGCTCGGTTAAATTAAAAGAATCTTTTGCAAATGGATTATTTTCACCGCTAGTTACAAATTCTGTTTGTACTTTGGTTGTTGCTGCCCCTCCTCCTTGCGGTCTTGGATTTTTTTGTACCCAAGCTGGCATTTTTGACATTGCCCACTCTTTTACAGGTGTTCTGTTATAGCCATCAACAACTACAACTGTACCGTCTGTCTCACGAGCCAGTTGATCTTTGTCAATACGAGATAAAACATATTGCGGATCGTGTACCACATCAGCAAGTGCTGTTACTGCTGGGGCCTCAACTTCTAGTTGTCTTTGTCTAGCTTCTAGCTCTTGGATTCTCTTGTTTTTAACTTCTTCAGCATCACGATATTGTTGAGCCTGTTTTGCAATAGCCTCATCATATCTGCCCTTTGCTTCTAATTCTTCTTTCTCTTTTTGCTGCTTGAAAGCAATAAGAGCATCAACATCTACATCAGGTGGCACAGCTTTTGCCGCTTCCTTTGCTTTTTTGTAATCGTCTAATATTTCTCTATTACTTTTTCTAAGTGCTTCAACTTCTGCCAATAACGCTGCTGTATCAACTGGTGGATTTGGTTTAATTGGTTCGTCAGCCATAAAAAAATTTTAACAATAATTAATATAAATAATAACTTACCAACGTGTTTTGTCAGCCCAATAAGCCGCACTCACTGGACCTTTCTTAATAAGTCTTCTAAACCTAGCCTTAAAAGCTGCTCTTTTATCTTTATCTTTTTGCGATTCTCCTTTTCTTGGAGGTTTATTATCAGCACTTTGCAAACCAAACCTTATTAACTTTTCTTTACCACCAACTTTAACAACTACTGCACCAGCTTTACCTGATTTATGGTTTGGTGTTTTTATTGGTTGATTCAAACCTTTAAAGACATGACCGCCTTTTTTTATAGTCATTTGCCTTTCCTTCTCATTGCAAGATTATGAGCCTGTCTAAAAGTTATACCCTCTCTCATCTTGCGTTTCATATAATCCATATGCTCTTTTGTGTGATGAGCTGAATGTTCTTTTAATTTATTTTTTTGTCTTGTAGTTAGTTTCATCTTTTTTTAGGATTTTTCTTTCTATTTTGGTGTATATCAATATCTGCTTTTCTTGCACCACCTCCGCTTACAAAACTACTAACACGACCCATTGACCAAGCTCCTACAGAAACATTTCTTGAACCAGAACTTAGATAAGCTGCAACACCTCGAGCATAAACTTTATTTAAGTCACCGACAGTATAAATACTATTGTCTGCCTTTTTTTTAATTATTGCGGCTTTAGTAGACTTACTTTTTGCGCTTTTTCTTTTTTTTGGTGCCATCTTGAGAAACTCTAAATTTTGAAATAGCTTTTAAATCAATTTTTTCACCACGTTTGTAGGCTGCTGCTGTTCTTTTTATTTCAGCTGCCTTCGCAGTTTTATTTTTAGCCCCAGAAAGATAAACTTTAGGTAAACCAGTTTTTTTATCTTTTGGTCTTCTCCTAAACTTTTTTGTCACTTTTTAGTTTTTTTCTTTGTTGCTGGTTTTTCTTTTACAGCCTTTGGTTTTGGCTCATCATAAGTTTGAACTTTAAATGTATATCCCATTACTTTTTGCCTCCTTTCTTTTTCTTCTTTGTTCCTTTGGGCTTCATTGAACCATAGTGTGAAGGCATAACAATAAAAGTAGCTGTTTATATATTACTTCCTTTTGCGTTTTCTGGCTGGTTTAGATTTACTAGCAGAACTTAAAGCAATGGCTACAGCCTGAGATCTAGACTTACCCTCTTTCATAAGCATTGTGATATTGCTAGATATGGTTTTTTGAGACTTACCTTTTTTAATTGGCATTAGGATATTTTTTTATTAACTCTTTTAATGGTAGCTCAGTTCCATCATCTTTAATTATTAATCTCAAAGCCTCTCTAGGACTTTTATCTTTTTTTTCAATTAAATAATTAAAAAATCTTTTTTTATTTCCGAGAGCCTCTTGTTGTATTGAAGGATTATCTTTTAACCAATTAGCATAATTTACACCTTGAGGAACTCTACCTGTTGCACTTGGCCTTGTATCAGGAAATTGTTTTCGGAGGTCATCATCATCAATGATGGGAACAGTAGTTGATCGACAATTAAAATGTTGTGGTGGCATTGGACCCTCTCCATATCTAAAAGTTCTTCCATCTAAACTTCCACATATTGCACTTGTTCTAGAATCTAATGTTGCAACATATTCATATCTTTGCGTAACATTTTGATTTGCTGCATAAGTTTCTTGATTAACAGAATTTTGTACTTGATTAACAGAAGTTCTTACAATCGTCATTACTTGATTGTTTGCTAACCTCATGCCATCGCCTGCAGCAAGTCTTTGTGCTTTTGCTGTCATTTCTTGATTGGCACCAAACTGTAATCTACCTCTTAACCTTTTTGCAATTTTCTGTATTGACTCGCCTTCTGTGATACCAATACGAATTTGACTAGAAATTAATTCTGCTTGTTTGGTGGAAATACCACGAAAAGCTTTTTCTGCTACTTGACCACTAGGTAAAGTTATTGACGAACCTTTAGCTGCTGTTAATGAAAAAGTTCTTTGAACAGTAGATTCCAAGTCAGTTGGTAGTGTCAATATATTTACTTGTGTAGGATCTGTAAAAACAATACTTTTTGCAAAATCAGGTGATATTTGAACACTATTAACACCTACAGCACCTTTGGGTAAAACTCTTTTGAGTTGATCTTTTACAAATTCTGTCTGAAACACAGCAAGTCCTTGTAATTCGTCTGCTAAATAAACTGAACTTGAGTTAGACCAAGTTTCAAGACTTTCTTTCATCTGTAATAACATTGCTCTAATTCTTGCAACAGTGGCTGGGGCTGTTACCTCATCTATTGTTGCTAATTTATTTGTTAAATCTAAAATTACATTGTTGTAATTAGTTACAATTCGTCTTGCAACTTGATTACTGTAACGATTTAAGTCTATCGCCTCTCTATAAAAAGTCTCTGGTGTCGACATAGATTACTCTTCATCTTGCTCTGTTTCATTGGGTTCTGATTCTGTTAATCCACCAGTTTGTGTACTTTCAATTTCTTCTTCTACATCAAAATCATCACCAAGTATTTCACCAGTTGATAATTGCTTAAGTAAAGTTTCTTGTGAAATAGTTCCTGCAGTAAATAAAGTTAGTAAACTGGTAATTTCCTGTGGTTGTAGTCTTGCACTTACAAAATCTCTATTGACGTAAGAGCTACCTGCATTAGGTTCATTTAAATATTCGCTGTGAAATTTTAGGCAGTTATCTATCAGGTCTTGCATCTGCTGTGCTATAACCATCATGGTCGAATCATTTTGCGATCTATCTATTTGCTTGGCCTCTGCTGTTTCTCCAACTAACTTCTGCCCTAATACAGCTGCTAGTGATAGTGTGTTGATTTGATCTTTAATATCACTAAGTCTTTGGAACTGGCTATCATAACTGTCTCCAGATGGACTAATATATTCCATTCTTGACTCTGGTGGAAGAGATAAAGCCTCACTTGGTCCAGTTGTTATTTCATCAGCATTAGGATATCCAAAGACAGCAAGTAATGGTACAGAACTAATATGTAAAATATTATCTAAATCAGATTGTATCTGATAATGTTTAAGATTTAGCTCTGCAATGTCATATAGTGGGCTGCGGCTTTCGTAGTAGCCGACTCTGTTGGAATAAGCAATAGCAAAGGGAATCTTATCTCTAATACTGGTTTTACCTTCATCAAATAATCTATATTCACCTTTCTTTCCATCTTTTCTATGAATTTCATATCTACCTCTCTCTAATACTCTAATCTGTTTGATAACCTTGTCACCATACTTTCCATCAGGCTCTACTACTTGCTCCATTAATCTCAGTTGGGTCAACTGCCTAACACCTTCTATGATTTCAGATCTAAAACCTAAAATATCTTTGGGTGTGTAAGTAACCCAATATGGCCTAGTTTTATCTCCCTCCTTGGGAGCGTCTACTAAAACACCGACATGACCGAAGCTAATAGCTTGTCTTGCTGTCTGGTAAAGCCACACATTGAGATCATTACCCTCCAAATCTACATCGAATAGCTGTTCTCTTACTAAGTCCGATACATCATCTAGTCTTACTGGTTTTCTAACTAGCATACCTGAGAGCATTTTTTCTATACGCTGCAAATATGGCACTACAGTAGATCTGCTTAGTCTTACGTCATAACTATCATCAGTTTCTCTAGCTTCCTGTGGTAAATATTTTCTGTGTTCACTTCTAATCTTATATGTTCCTTCCTTCAAATCTGTTATCAAATCCCAAAACTGAGCCATGCGTTGATAGGCTGCATTAGGGCTTGCAACTGTGCTAACAGCTTGTGTTATGGGCTGGTTGTAAATATTTTGTGAGCTATACACAGTTTTGCCTCAATACTATCATGTTCTTAATATATTCTAATGCCTGTAGGTTTGCCCGCACGTGCAAATAATGGGTTAAACTCTCTCCAAACTAAATAGCCCAAAGCGTCATTCATATGGTCATAGCCAGCGTCTTTGTCTGGTTCGCCCTTATCTGTATAACTCTGTAGTTCAAGACACTCAATCATACGTCTGCAACTGGCATTAATTTGTAAACGTACTTGCCCTTTTCCGTTGCATAACAAACCCTGTACGGCAGAAACCCTATCTCTGATTGCTGGGTTGCTTTTGGCTGAAAGATTAATAAAGCCATAGGATTCAAGAATCTGTATGTCTGTTTTTGCTGCATTAGTACTACGATTGCCACCCGATGCATCTGGGTAGACGTAAATCTTATTTGAAGGATATCTACGGTGTATTTCCTGTGCAAGTGCGTCTGTATCATGTGCTGACACAATCTCATCAATTATTAACAATTTTTCCCCTAATTTAATTCCTATTACTGCGCTCATATTTCCAATATTAAAGTCTACCCCTATCCTTAATGGCTCCATCTGAATACTTGGAATAGTATCAACAATGTTATCTTTTCTTACGAATCTGTCATATACCTGACCAGTTGTGAGGTTGGTGAACTCTCCATTAAGATAAGCCTGCAACATACTAGGGTCGTAGTTTGCTTGCATTCGCTCTATAAAATCTTCTGGTAAATGTGGATTATCTTGCGTTCTCATTCTTATAAGCTTTCGATCTGTTCTTTCCTTCGCTGTCTCTGATCCGAATGTATTCCACATCCATCTGAAACCCTCTGGTGTGCTTGCTGCACAAAACTGTCTCACATTACCCGACCTTAGCCTACCAAGAATTTTTGGAAATGCCCTATCACATACAGATGGGGCTACAGTGTCTATTTCATCTGCCAACACAAAAGCCAAATTTAAACCGATTATGCGTGACCAGTTTTCAAAGCTTCTACAAAGTATCTTTGTATCTCCGTCTGGTAGATGCAATATGTACTCAGGTAATGGACTAGCCCTGTATGAGTAAGGTATTTCATAATGTTCCAAGAACTGTTCAAAGTCATTTTGCCAAATATCTCGAATCAATGAACCAGTAGGCTCCATTACTGCGCCTGTAAATCCTACGTTAAGTGCTGCTAGTTTCACACATACTGCACAAAGCGCTCTAGTTTTACCCGCACCATAACCAGCTGATAGTCCTAGTATTTCAGTATTGCTGTTATCAAAGAACTCTCTTTGTGGTTCGTGAAGATCATTTCTAATATTTGCCAAAAGTTGTTTTATATCAATCGAAACTCCACTAGTGCCTGCAATATCTAATACTGATCCTTCTCTGGTTAAGATACTCATGTTGTAATTTGTGCAATCTTTGCCATAGCGTTAATACAACCCAAAGCCACGTGTAATTGTCCATTGTTTCTTGCCTCTTTTTGTAGGGTAGAAAGCTGACTTAAAACATCCGCGGTAAACTGCCTTCTGTCGATGTCAAAATCTTTCTTGAGAATGATACGGGCGTCTGCGATGTACTGCTCTGTCTGTCTAAGCTTCACCCCCCACTCAGCCGCGGTATATTTTATGATTTCTGAGCGCGTTACACCACGTGCAAGAAACGCTGCGATCTTGAAAGTTCTATAATCTTTTTCTGACTGTGTAGCCTTCTTTTTTTTCACTATTTTTCTAGATTGTGAAAGGAATCAAGCGCGTACCAAACATGAGAATTTCTATAGCCTCCCTGATGGGTGGGAATAATTGGTGTAACTCCGTGCCTATTACGCCAAGCTGGATATACCAATAATGAGTTATCGGTCTGGTCAAACGTGGCATTGTAATCAGGTACGTGTAAGTTACCTCCCTTACTGTTACGCCTTTTAGTAATTATCATATTTATAGCACCTTTTACATTGGCGTGGTCTTGGTGAACTGGTGCGGATATGTTGCAATTCGAGATAGTAGAACTGAAATTATTAGCGAAACGCCAGTTATCAGGTATTCTTTGCTTGATTTTAAATAAATGATTTTCAGCAACTGTTGGAATATATTTTTTTACTATTTCAAAAGATTTGATACCCGCTGCATACATAGCTTTTACAAAAGTATTAGCAGACTTCACTGAATGTACAGATGACCTAGAGGCGTATGGCCTTCTCATGTGTGGTTTAGGTGGACAAGAACCTAAGATAGTTGAATACTGCAATACTTCGGCTTTTTTATTATGTAGGCCGCTAGACCTTTTCATTTCTGATTTAGGTACACGCTTCGTATGTATTTCTCTATCAGCTATATTCACAAGGTTTTGTAAATCGTCTGGCAGAGTTTTTATAAACATGCCCACAGGAGTACCATCTGGGTCTATTAAAATGCAATCTTCAAAAATATTAGGCTCAAAACCACCTACACTATCACCAATTTTCAAAGGAGAAGTTACAGGCTTCAGGATTAATTCAGGTAATTTCATCTTTTAAAACAATAAACCATTATGCAAGGTGGGAACCAGCTCTCACCCCACATCTGTATATCCCTATCTTCATAATGGATTGTCTTGTATGGTGCTTCTACTTTGTACTTCAGCTTTTGCTTTTCTATAACCTTCCATATCTTTGGTAGCATTGGGTCTATATCAAAACTCCATTCATAAACCAGCTTATTAAAGATACTTTTTGTGTGTGTAAGTATTGGTATTTCAGCGCCCTCTATGTCCATCTTGCAGTTATCAGCTAATACAGCTTGTTCATCAAAGTTGAGACAAGGTACTTTTATAGCCTTGTTACTCTTCTTTTTCATTATGGTATTGCGCCAGACATTGCCATTTTGGGCTATTGAAAGTGTTGTATCTTTCCTAAAATCATGCACTAATGCAGCTTGTTTAATTGTTATTGCATTCTGAAAACCATTTAATTTTGCATTTTTTTCGATTAAATCGCAGTTGAATGGGTCTGGCTCGTATGTAATCACGCTTGCACCTTTTGATGCTGCTAATAGTGAAAATGCACCTACGTTACCACCGCAATCGAGCCAAGTTTCATTATTAAGAACTGCCATACCTTTTTTTAGGTACGATTGATTAGAAAGCACTTCTACAAAAGTCTTTATATCAGAATATCCTTCTCTGTAATAAAATTTGACTCCGTTTAATTCAGTTTTAGTTAGTTTCATTAGCTTAAAGCCTTAAGCGCTTTAATTAGCTCTTGGCCTATGTAGACTCCTTTTTTTCTTGCATCAGCTACTACTTCTTTTGCCTCTTCATAATCTTCTGGTCTAAACTCTATCTGTATTGCCTTCATTACATCGTTTGCTAATTCACTTGTAGGATCATCAAAATCATCTAGTGATCCGTAGTCTGGCTCATCTGCAAAGGTTGGTACATCTTCACCCCAACCTAAAACAGATAAATCGAAGCCATTTTCCATTAATGCCTCTAGTTCATGTTTCAATATGTCATCGTCCCAACTAGAATTTAAAGCCAGCTGATTATCTGCAATTATGTAAGCTCTGCGCTGATCTGGTGTTAAATGGGAAAGTGTGATAGTTGGAACTGTCTCTAGCCCAATTTTTTTTGCAGCTGCAATACGACCATGTCCACAAACAACATTACCCATGTCATCAATAAGTACAGGATTAGTAAAGCCAAACTCTTGAAGTGAGATTGCTAATCTTTCTATTTGTACATCACTATGTACTCTAGGGTTATCCTTATATAGGGTTAAATCTATTATTCTTGATTGTTTGATATCCTCTGGTGAGAATATTGGTAAGTCTGGTGTTGTGGTCATAGCGAGATTGGTAACTGTCCACACTTTAGCTCTTTTTTTGACAGGTACACTTCTTTAGGTCTTGGCTGTAACCATAACCGCTTACCGTTAAGGATTCTATAATTGCATTTCTGCAGAGGGTCATAAACTAGGTAATCTTTAGGTTTTTTCAAGGGTAGAAACGTATAGGGATAAAATTACAAGGCTCTTACAGAGCAATCTGGTAGGAGTAAAATCAGCTATTTAACGATTTAATAGTAAAATTTACTAATTGATCTTTAACTTGCTGCATTTCTGCAGGTAATTCTGGCTTTTTGTTTTTTAAGTTTTTTTGAATTAATCGATTCATTAGTGTTGCAGTATCTTTCCAAGCTTTTTTTCTTATATTATGCAGCTCTCTGATTATATCTTTATTTACATCAATACCTACATTATTTCTTATATTACCATCACCATTTCTAAAACCATGTGCAACTAATTGTGCCTCATCATTATATTTAGGGTAAACAGCTTCGCAATAACAAATAATAGCTAGATCACTGCCAGCCACTTTCTTTCCAGACTCTGTAATGTCGTAATCTGGTAGATAATTGTTAATTAATCCATCTGAATTATTAACTATTCCAGTATCATTACAAGCGTAGCAGTTATGAACTGGTGGTCTGAAAGTAATATCTCGATCTATTGCAGATCGTTTATAGTTTTGCATGGGGTTTTAAAAGGGTTGATCGCTTGATTTATTTGCAAGCATGGGATTTAATCTTGACTTAGTTTGGCGTTTACGCAACTCTAAAAACTGTTCATATTGTCCTTTGCTAATCCACCTGTGGCAATCTGGAAACTGTGGTACCCATTCAGCCTTTCTAATTTTCTTTATTCTTGCATCAATATCTGCCTGTAAACAATCTGGTAATTTTTCTTTAGTTTCTTTATCTAATTTTTGCCATGCCTCGAATGCAGGTTTCTTAGATTGGCTTACACATTTATCGCAATTCATTTCGGTATACATTTTCCAAAAATGTTCAAAATCTTTTGTATATTGATTTCTTTTAGTTTTTTGTTTTAGTTTAACTTGTTTTACTTCGGGTTCATGAGATACACCACCCCTAGTTGCTGTGGTAAACCCCCCTAGTTTATCTGGTGTACTGGTTGCTGAGATGAACTGCGGTTCACTACTGGATAGTTGAGGTGTTGGGACTCTGCATTCATGCCAAACTGTAACCCGATATGCATTAGTTTTTTGGCCATGTTCATCAGTTCTAGAAACTTTCTGTAACCAGCCCAGCGAACATAATTGTTCAACAGTATAAATAACCTTAGTTCTACACATACCTGAATCTTTTGCGATTGTGCTATAACTAGGCCAGATATTCGGGTAGTAGCTTTGCAGCACCCATAACACCGCTAACTGGTGTGGATTAATTCTTCCTTTCAAGGCAGTGGGCAAAGATACGAAAGGAGTCTTTTCTGGTATGAAACTCATTTTTTATGAAATATGTAATTACTGTTGAAGGAATTGAAGCTGCACCACAGGGCAGTAAAAGGCACATTGGCCGAGGAATAATGATTGAATCATGCAAAAGGGTGAAGTCATGGAGAGACGCTGTCAGGGTAGAAGCAAATAAAGTTGTTGGGGAGTTGATCGAAGAGCCAGTACATATTGATCTAGTTTTTTGGTTTCATAGACCGAAATCTCATTTAAACGCAAAGGGAGAGCTAAAGCAATCAGCGCCTAAATATCCTACTACAAGGAACAAAGGAGATATAGACAAACTATGTCGTAGCACTTTAGATGCTTTGACATTATCAGCGATTGCTGACGATTCGCAAGTGGTAAGTTTGCAAGCCCAAAAATATTACTGTGATAAAAAATATACCATCAAACCACATTCAATGATAACAATACAAACAATTGATAAAAGGTCGGGGGATAAGTAAACTATTCTCTTCTCGCATAGAATAGCCTCCCTGTCTTTTGTAGCTGCGTGTACTACAATATTGCAAAACTTTCAGACCTAGCTTTGCTATAGGTCATCAGGCTCCCCGACTAAAGTTTATTAAGCTCCACTTCCAAAGAGTAGCAGACACGGGCGATCAATCCAGCATCTAAATATTCTTTTTCTCTCTCGATACCTTTTACACTAGGGTTCTTTTTAAGAAAGTCCCTTAGAGCTACGCCATCTTCCGCTCTGAGATACATAAAAATATTCATGTAGGTGTTTAGATAGCAAAAACGTGTAAGTGCTTACTAGCCGATCATACACCTAAATTAACGGATCATCGTATTCGGGTATATTTTCATTGTAAATTTTGTCCTCTAACTCTTTAATCGTATCTAATAAAGAATAGGTTGCAGCTAATGCTGTTTCTACCTCTTCTATAGACCTTTGGTGGCATAAATAGTGTTTCCACTTTTGCAGTTCTAGCCAACAGAAATGCAGTTTTGCCTCGAATGCTAGAGATTGTTCAGATGGCATTTTGTTCTTGGAACTTGTCATTAGCTTCTTCATAGACGTCCTCAATATCGCGTCCATCGATCCTTACATCAACATTTAAGCCAAATTTCTTAGCACATAATGTCAGGTTATGAAAAACAACTATAAAAAAGTTAGGAACTGTATCTGTAAAGTTCCACTCATAACCATCTTTCCTAGAACAGTTTTGTACTAACCTGATTTGATTATCAAGTTGTTTCATACGTGGTGGAAACATTCTTAGGAATCTTTGTTCTTTTTGATTAAGTTTCATTAGAAAGGCTGCCCCCAGTTTTCGTATTGTTTTAGTGTGATTAAACCTTTTTTACAAAGTGCATCTGTGTAATCATTCCACTGTGTACGCTTGGCAACTACATCGCCTTTGCCATAGTTAGTGAAAGTTTTATAAAGTATTCTGAAGTCTCGGAGTGCTTCAGCTTTAGTCATTTTCTTTCGCATAGTTTTCTCCTAGTTGTTGAATAAGGTCTGCAAGTTCAATTTGTTTTTTAAAGTTTTCTCTTAGCCATTCACTCATTGCAAATCTACATATCTGCGAAGCTGAGACATTTAACTTAATAGCTAAAAGGTGTATAGCCTCATAATCTGAATTAGAGGCTGCACGGAAATAAATCCTATCGGAGTCCATTACCAGACTCCGTATAGATCTTTTAGCTTTTGCCTAGTGTCAACACCTTCATCGAATAATCTTTTCAATTCGTTTTTGTTGTTTTGCCACTTTCTGCAATCAGTTCTCATAGCATTGTTTTTTTCAATCCTCTGGCTAACGCTCTTAATGCGCCACTCTCTGTCAAATGTAGCGCCCATTGCTTTGCAATCAGCCTCAGACTTAGCAAGACCCTCTTCAGTAATAAGTGCAGCCTCTGTGTGTATCTCTTTAGTCAACCACTTCTCTAACTGAACAGGTAATTTAAGGAATCTTTCCCACTTAGCTTGCTCTTTAGCATCTGCTGCTGCTTTTTTCTCTGCAGCTTTCTTAGCTTTTTCCTCATCGGTAGCTCTTTGAACTTTGCTCTTGCCGATCATCTCAGCACCATGTCTTTCTGATCTGAACTGTGTGTACTGAGTAAGATGGCCATTAGCTGAGTTTTCACCATATCTGTAATTCCAGATCATGCGAACATAAATCTCAAACTTGGTCTCCTCTCTGCGCTTTGCAATGTCAGCTTCAGGTGCAATGTAGTCGTAGATGTGACCATATACACGGCCTTCAATAAGCTGGTTTGAATAGTTGACGTTCAAATCTACTTTCCAGATGTACTCTTGGTCGGTCATATGCTGACCAATCCTTGACTCAAGTAGGCCAACTGCTGCATCAGCTTGAGCCTGTGCATCTTTAACAATGTTTGCGTAGTGTGGATAGTAACGTGGCTCGTCCCAACCAAAGACAGGAGACTTTTCTTCTAATCTTCTGTCAACTTCTCTGACGTAGTGACCAGTGCTAGTGAAAGGCCATCTAATGCCTTGTTCTTTGTGAGCATCAACTTGTAAATTCTTAGTCTTACAAGTAGCTTGAACTTCAGCGATGAATGCGCTAGTGATTGTCTCAACTAGGTGCTGTTTAATGTGTTCTGGAGTAGTAAAAGTCATTTGCGAGAAAATGTAAAGTGCAGGCGCTTCCGCCATGAATTAATTATGACTCATTAATAGTAAAACCGCAACAGTAAACATCAGTAATATTCAATTATTGTAACTTTATGTCTAGTTGGGTTTACATCTGTGCATAGATGCGTCAGAATAAGAATGCGGTAAGTACCGCTTTTTTATCTCGCCAGTTTTATGGAACAGACACTTACACTCAAGCTCAATGATGAGCAGCTTGAAAACTTTGAAAACGCAATCACAGAGGCCATTAACAACCTACCTGATGATACAGAAGAGCTACAAGCAGCAGACCCAAATAGCTATGCAGGCACACTTCGTGATGTGATTGCAGCTATGGCTAAACAGACAAACAGAGGTTGCCAGATCTCTGAGTACATGAACTGTGAGGTTTAGTGATGTCTAAGAATGTTACTACTTACGATTGTGAACAAGGTACTATCCTCAAGTCTTACAGCACATTCGTAGCTTTTAAAAGTAAAGACGGAAATCACTTTATTACAAGAAAAAAACACAGCAAGACCACAAGCCGACACATCAATGATTTTTTTGGCGGTGAAGAGATTGTTGAGAAAATAGACAAAGTTTTTCAAACTGATCTAGACGTTATCGGTAAATTTTTGGAGGCTTACCACAAATGAGAAATTTATTTCTAATGATCGCAATGTCAGGGTTATTCTATACGACCCTGTCTGGCACTCTTTACGACATGACAGTAGCAGATTGTAACGCTGGTGTTGTCGCTGCTTGTGAGGAGATAGCCAAATGAAATTTGAACCAACCAAAGATAAAAATGAATGTCTTTTTCAAGGCTTTTATCTTTTATTTAATTGTCCTACTGAAAAACATCAAGACGAGGTATGTTCAATGCTTTTACTTATGCTGGCTGATCCAGACATAACTAAAGAACACGCTGAAACAGCATGTGCGCGAGCAATCGAAGCTGTATTTAATGAAAAACAACTGGAGAAATCTTACAATGGCTGATTTTGATTATCAGAAAATGAATGACTATGTTACCGCTGATCCAGAGGTAGCAGAACTTCGTGAAAAAAGAAATGCAACACGAAAGAAAATAGAAGAGTTGAAAGATTCTGCACGTAGGCATATTGAAAAAATGCACGGCTTGTACTTAGCAAAAACTGCTGTAGTTGGAAAAATATCCTATGAGCCTTGTACAGATGATGAAGATTTAGCTCTTGAAAGAACTACAGGCCAATGTGGTGAGTGCTGGGATGATGATTGGAGAACAGCAGCTGAAGTTGTTTTTGATGGACAACTTAGCTGTTCTATTGCCATCGGAAACTTAGCTAAACAAATTTATAAATTGTCTGAGGACATTAATATAATGTCTAGCTGTATTGAAAGATTAGAAGAAAATTTAAGAAAGCAGTATAGAGAACAATTTTATAAAGATCAAAAAAAACAAACTACTAAGGAGGTAGAACAATGAACGGAATGCAACGAAACCTAGATTTTACAAATCCACAATTACAGGAATGGGTAAAAAATTGTCCATATCCAATAACATCATTACAACAGTTGGCATTTGAACCAAAAGAAGTAAAACAAGTTGAGTTAGTAGTAGAAATTCCTGTAGATCAATGTGCAGTAAATTTTCAATACTATGGTCTTACACTTGGAGAAAAAACTAAAGAGCTAGAGACTAGATATCAAGAATTAGATAAAGAGTGGAAAAAATTAATTGTTGCAGAAGTAAAAGAAAAAAATCCAGTAAAATTAATACAACTAGAAGCAAAAACTTCACAAATTTATCAAGAGCGCAAAAAAATACTTAAAGACTTAAAAACTCTTATAGAGGCAGAGAAAACAGATGTATAACTCTATCTGTCTTACTCTCTTGGTCGTAGCAGCATATACAAATTTGTTGCTGACCATAAAAAAAACTGGCAGAGGAGACCCTTTTAACTCCCATACCAGTTTAAACCCCAAGAACCGCATTAAGCGGCCTAATTAATTATAACAATGATTACTTCAGAAATCGAACCATTATCAGTTGACTTTGCAAGCTATCAGGCAGACCCTGCATTCAGCGCCAGCGATCTAAAGCTTATTACAAAACAAAATGCTAGAGCGCTATGGCACTCAAAATTTAATGAACTGGCACCTCCAAAACTTCCAACACCCGCTATGAAGTTTGGCACTTTGTTCCATGCTATGTGCTTAGAGCCTGAAGAATTTACAGCTCAATATAAAGTTGTAGAGGACAAGCGCACTAAGAAAGGCAAAGAACAAGCACTCGAATATGAGAAAAAAGGTTTAATAGTAGTCACACCACAAGATGCTGCATTAGCTTCAAATATGATGCAATCAATATGCAACAACCCTGTAGCGTGGGAACTGTTGGACAAAGGCAAATCAGAACAAAGTTTCTGGTGGTCACACGATGCTACTGGCCTAGACCTTAAATGTCGCTGCGACAAAATTAATGGCGATACAGTTGTAGATTTAAAAACTACAGGAGAGGGTGGTTCAGCTCCAGATGTGTTCACTAGAACAATTACAAATCTGAACTACCACCTTCAAGCAGCACATTATTTGCAAGGTACAGGTGCTACAAATTTTATCTTTGTAGTAATAGAAAAAGTATTCCCCTACAACATAGGTGTCTACAAATTAGAAAACGAATTTTTAGATTATGGCTATGAACTCCAAGAACAAGCGCTTCTTAAAGTATCTGAAGCAGTTACGTCTGGAAAATGGCTCGGATACACCGATGCCACAGAGGATGGAATTGTCACGCTCGACAAACCCTACTGGCTTAGCAACTATGACTAAACCAGAATTTAAAGTCATGCAAATGACACCTGAGAAAGCTAAAAACATTCTTATTTCAAAGAATAGGAATAATAGGAATCTCAAAGCTAACAACTTAAAAAGGTTAGTTACAGCCATTGAAAATGGTGAATGGAAAGTCACTAATAATGGCTTGGCTTTCGATGAACAAGGCAACCTAATTGATGGTCAGCACAGGCTCGCAGCTATCGTACAAACTGGTAAAACACTTCCTATTTTAGTTTGTTCTAAAATGGATCCTCGTATATTTGATTGCGTGGATACTGGTGCTGCTAGAACTGCTGGCGATGGCATAGACATTCTTGGTAGTAGTCATGGAAAATACATCGCAGCTGCTATCAAGTGCTATCACTTATACAACCACTGGCCTAAACGTGCATGGTCTAGCACTGTAACTCCATCTTCAGCACAGATTGTAAAAATCTATGAAGAGAAAAAAGATCTTATAGAGGCTCTTTATTCTGTAATTTCTAAAAAACATAAAAATTACAAATGTTTTCCTATAAGTGTTGGCCTATGTTTCACAATGATTTGCTTAGATGCTGGCTGGTCAGACTTGCAAATGTGGGAGTTTTGGGACGCTGTAACATTAGGCGCAAACTTACAGCCAGATAGCGCTGTACTTTCTTTTAGGAATCAAATTACAAATGTTGAATACCGCAAGCGTGGCTGGTTCTCGCAAAGGTTTATTCTTAATGCCTTTATAGTTTGTTTTAACAAGCACGTTCAAAACATTCCTACTATCAGGTTTATTGCACCAAGACCAGATACAAATATGTATAAGGTAGAAAAACCAGCACAAAAAGAAACATCAATTTTGGAGGTTATTAAAGCGCAATGAGTGAAACTAATCCTAAATTAGCTTTTATCAAAGCATTACAACAAGCACAAAAAGAGTTTCCATCTCTAGTAAAAACTAAAGAGGTGGGTGTAGGTAAATTTGGATATAGCTATCTGCCATTAGAACAGATGCTCTCCAAAGTACAGCCAGTTTTACACCATAATGGTTTCCACTTGACTCAACTTTTTGGTTCTACACCAACTGGACAAACTACAATAAAAACTAAATTAGTCCACGTTGAAGGCCATGAAGAAGTTAGTGAGCTGCCTTTGTTTCTACCTCCAAGAGATTTAGAGAGAAAGAATGAAGCGCACGTATGGGGTGGTTCTGTTACTTATCAAAGAAGATACAGTATTAAATTAATTCTTGGTTTAGAAACTGACATGGATAACAACATGGAAATCGACCCTGAAGAACCAGCAAAGCCACATAAAAGGCAAGCTAGTGTAAAACCTAAACAGAACATAGCTGTACTAGCTAACGCTGCTATTGTGAAATCAACAACAGTAGAAAAGTTAGAAGAACACGCTAAAACTCTCGCAAGTAGATTTGAAGAGGGTTTATTGTCCAGAGAACAATATAATAAACTTATTGATCTCATTGCCACTAGGAGGAAAGCATTAACAGCATGAACCAAATCGAACAGCAATTCTTGACATCTGACCAGTTAGCTGAGAGATATGGGCTAAGCCCTGCAACTATTGTTGATTGGAGACGTAAAGATCGTGGACCCGAATACTATACACTTCCCAAATATGCGGTATCATCAGGTTCCGCTAAGGTTCGCTACGACATTAAAGCGATTCTTGCGTGGGAAAAAGAAAACAACATTACACCTAAAAACCCTTTTTAACTATGGCTAAAGTACAACCAGCATTTACTGCTAAATTCAGAATCCTTGACAACCCCAACCCTGCCAATGATTATGCCCCAGAAAAAAATATAATTTTTGATTTTACTATTGAAAATGCACTAAAAGCTGCCGAGTTTTTTATGAAAATGCATGACAAAGCAGAAAAAGAAGGTACAACAATCAGAGTCTATACAGACAAGAAAGAGTACCATGAAGAGGCTGGATTTACGCTTTGGGGCGGTATGTGGGGAAATAGTGGCAAACTAGCCCCATTACCACCAAAGGACTCATCACAGAGCAAGTCAGCGGCAGAAGAAACAATTAGCGTTGATGACCTACCTTTCTAAGTTCCCTAGCGACCCTTATGAGGGTCAAATATTTTACGACCCTGACACAGACAGAACTTTTGAATGTCAATGTAGAGATCCTTTAAATTGTATGGTAAACCTACACAAAACACTTTTTGAGTGGGTTGATATTAGTAAAGAAATATAAATTAGGGCATCAGGGTGTTTCTTGGACGAATTTCCCCCTGTGTAAGTCCCTAATCTTTCCCAAACAAAATATATTTAAGGTGCTTTACAAGAGGCACTTTTTTTTTTATTTTTCTCCTACTTTTTAGAAAATTTAGCATTTCTTGTTGCGTACACATTATCTCAAGAGCATTAGCAATAAAATGTGATTGTTTATGATTTGCCCGCGCTAACTGACTAGCTAGTTCTCTTAATTCATTTATATCTTTTATAGTCGATAATTCTGCAATAGAACTTTCTACAGCAAACTCAGACTCTAAACTTGGTCTTTTCGTAAGAATGTTTATAATACTTTTCACTTGTACTCTGGCCATAGATGCACTGCTACATAATCAACAATTTGGTCATCTATTGTATTGTCTGTGGTTTTTGCTAAAGCCTTTAAAAGATCAAGAATTAATTTTTTTATTGCATTCGTTTTTACGAATGTCATAAGAATAGGTTTGAGTATGCGTATCATAATTTTTGTGTTACTTTCCAAACATAGCTAATTTGCTAGTATTAAACAAGATTCTTTACTTTTATGGAAGATCAAGAACCAAGCAAAGTTGAGACTATTGTTAAAGTCTGTGTACTTCTTTGGTCGGCAACTCTTTTATCTCTTTCGTACTATGAGCCACCTAGTGGTAAAAAAATAGTAGACTTTGATCCCACTTTTATCGCCTCAATTTTTAGTGCATCAACCGCTTCACTAGGTTTTCAGATAAAAAAGAAAAAAGATACTATAGTAGAGAGTAAGAACAACAAAGTAGGTACAAAATGAAAAAACTATTTTCTATTCTTTTACTTACAGGTATGCCAGCAGCATACGCCGACCTAAATCATTCGATAATGTCAACTGTTAAGTTAGAAGCTCTATCAGCGGCTACTAGCTCAGATAAAATAGGGTCTAGTTACTCTGTGTCAGGTAATGGTGTAACAACTGTAAACAGTGATGGTGACTCAACTATCGGTGGACTAGGCACAGTTAGTAATGGCGTACCAGCTTTAAATACAATCACAGCTTCACAAAGTACATCAGGTGATAGCTTCTCATTTTCTCAAAGTTATTTAGAGGGAGATGCCACACCTACAACAGCAGCAACGGTTGGTGAAGTTCCAAACTTCTCAGATATTACGAGTTCAGCAGCAGCTAGTGTAGGTACAGCAAGCATAACTCTAGATAATCATACAATAGGTTTAGATGCTGGTACAGGAACAGGTATAACTTTAACTGGACAATTTGTCACCGACCTCCAAATAGACTAGATGTGGAGGACAATACCTTTTGTTTTATTTATATCTAGCCCTATCTACGCTGTGCCTGTGGTCCCTAATTTCACTCAGGGTAGTTCTCAAAGTCGAACAGAAACTACCACAAATATTACAGAGACTATACGAACAACAAACTATAATTCTGGATATACTTATTCAGTTACAGGTTCAGGTGTTAGTCACGATGGATCAACTATTTCAGCTCCCAACGCAACAGTTACCGAGACCATAAATGGTACAACTTATACATGGACAGGTTTAGATTTAGGAGAAAAACCAAACTGGACACTAACAAATCAGGGAGACGCTTTTCAATTTACAGAAGTTTATACACCTGCTGGTCTACAATCAGTTTCAGATGTAACGAGAACCATAGAGTCCCAAAGCGTAACAGATACAACTACAATATTCTCGCAGTAATAGGATTATTATTTGGGAGTCCAGCGTTTGCTAATACCTCAAACACTGCGGCTCCATCAGCTTCCGCTAGTGGATCTGTTTCTAATTTTGCAACGCAAATTTTACAGGGTAATACTATAGAAAATCATTACGGTAACGGTATCAGATGCCAAGGGCCACAAATGTCATTTAGCCCATTTGTCACCACTTCATTTAATCAAAAACGACCACAAGACTACACATATTTTACACCTGTCTACGACAACACCACTGATGATGAAGGAAATTTAGTCAATGCTGGTGATATTTTGTATTATCAAGAAAACTATAGCGGTAACAGAGATTCTCTAGGATTAAATGTAGGAGCAGCATTAACCTTTACTTTTCCGTTAGATAATAGATTTCAAGATGCGTGTTTAAAATCTGCTACGACCCAAGAGAAAATACAAAGTCAAATACTATCTAAGGAAAGATTGAACTATGAACTCGCACGTTTAAAAAATTGCGGAGAATTAGCAATTCGGGGCATATCATTTGCTTCTGATAGTCCTTATCATGACCTATGCAAAGATGTAATCGTTACTGAAAAGATGAATCAAGTATTACCGCACACTCATAAATTAGAGCAGTAGACAAGCACGGGTTGAAACTTGTCTACCTAGACGCCCTATCCATTGCCTTGGCGAACAGGGTTTTTTTATTCTACCTTATCTTTCTTCTTTGTCAGTTTCTTTATTACATTTTTAACTACTGGTTTTACTAAATTAAGAATGATCGGAGCAGAACAGCCGACCAGAGCAAGACTAAAAACCCCAGTAAACTGCTTAAAACTTGGAATGTATTGGGAGATGAACGGTACGTCTTCATACAAAGTGATACATTCAATCCCATTTTGCCCTCTTTCATAGCCAATAACACGTTCCAGCTTAAATCACCGATTTTTTGCTCTTTGTTACTAGGACAAGGTGGTATTTCTAATTCTTCGTCTTTTTTCTTTCGTGGTATCTGAGGTTTCTGCTGCGGAGGTTGTTCTTGTTGCTGTTCTTGCTGCTCTGCTGGTGCGGTATATATAAAATTTGCAGGGTTGTACTCAAGTGGTTCAAAGCTAGGAATATGAAACGTACCACAGGCTTGATATGTGCCTAGTTCATCCTCATTTATAAGTCCTGTTAGATTATTTCTATGTGCGTCAACACAAGCTGGTATATCAACAACTGGTTTGTAAATGACATCTAATATAGGTTGCTGTACTTCCCATGGTCTTATTTTTGGAACGTAAACCTTTTTTATTTCAATCTTTGGTATCTTCGTCATCTATATTTCCAATAGAAATAGACCAATCATCCTGTCCAAATTTACCTTTTTCTACAATTTTAGGCTCTCCTTTTGCAACTTCTCGCCAGTAACTATCGTGATACTTTTTTATTTGAGTTTCTAGTTCTATATCAAACTTAACCATTCGCATCCAATCAACTAATTTTTCTATGTAATGTTGAATAAGTTTTTTAAAAAATTTAAATATCACTTATTGCTCCCATTTACCTTTTGTTTCCCATTCTATATACTCTTTGTTTCGTTGTTCAATAAGATCCCAAAAATATTTATTAGGGTCATTCGGGTCAGGAACAGGTCTTGGTTTTAACTTTCTTATTTGCTTTTCAAACTCATCAGCAATAATCCAATCCATGTGTTTCATTACTTGTCCTAATAATTGATTTTCAAAAGCTGGACTTTTCATGTATAAAAACACCATAAACCCCGCTCCAAATGTAATTCCTGATGTTATTAATGCCAAGACAGCTATCAAGCGTGTTCTTATACGATTAGGTGTGCGTTGTAATTCTGTCATAAAGGCAACATTGGGCCAGTAACTTTTGGTAATTTTTTATCAATTTGATTAGGTAATATTTTATTAACGCCTTTCATAA
>LUMT01000424.1_pt1 | contig 27350 bp, 23 predicted proteins | sample 729741 | NCBI WGS metagenome assembly LUMT01 (sample SAMN03860299, study PRJNA289734) | marine metagenome | biome: seawater column; feature: ocean; material: water; isolation source: Red Sea water column Station 192 - depth 50m | place: Saudi Arabia: Red Sea | collected 2011-10-15 | depth 50 m
GAGGTAATTGGTCTTAAACAATGTTTTACGATACTTGATAAGGATGATCAGCTTTCCCTGATCAAGCAAATCATAAAGGCTGAAAACTTAGATCAATCTCAGTTTTCACCAAAATTAATACAATCTAAAATTGATCATTGGAAAAATAAAGCTCTTAATCCAAATGATATAAAATCTGAGTCACTAGATAATTTAGTCGATGAAAAGAGTCTCTCTATTTATAAAATTTACCAAGCAAGGTTGTTTGAAATTAATTGCTTAGATTTTGGTGACTTGCTTTTACAATGTATCAATCTTTTTAAAGTCCCTGATATTCACAAACGTTATAGCAATAATTTTAAATATATTCATGTGGATGAATACCAAGACACCAATGCTGCACAATATAAATGGCTTAAACTTCTTGGTTCTCATCATCAAAATGTTTGTTGTGTTGGAGACGATGATCAATCAATTTATAGTTGGCGTGGCGCTGAAGTTGATAATATGCTTCGATTTGAAAAAGAATTTGAAAATGCAAAGGTAATACGACTTAAACAAAATTATCGATCAACAAACAATATACTTAAGTCTGCATCATCATTAATTAGTTATAACGAATATAGACTTGGCAAGGAGCTTGTTTCGGACCAAGGTGATGGAGAGCCCATACATTTACATTTAGTTAATTCAAGTAGAGACGAGGCCGATTTAGTTGCTCAGGATATTATGAAGTATAGTGATGATAACCCTGACCTGAACAATATCTCAATATTAGTAAGGGCAGTATTTCAATCGCGTGAAATAGAGGAGTCTTTGATTAAATACTCAATTCCTTATCGTATTGTAGGTGGTATTCGGTTCTATGAGAGATCAGAAATAAAAGATGCTGTTTCATATCTTAGGCTGGTCTATGAAAGTCAAGACGATGTCGCATTTGAAAGAGCTTTAACAGTCCCTAAAAGAGGTATAGGAGAAAAATCATTTAATCATATTTTATCTTATGCAAAACAAAAACGAATTTCGTTGTATCAAGCATCAAAAGATATGGTTGATACAGATGAATTTACAAAAAAAATATCTGAAAGCTTAAAAGCATTCATTTCTGTTATCGATAGAGGAAAATCATCCATCGATAATATGCAGTTTTATGACATATTAAAAATGCTGCTCGATGAGTCTGGTTATATGAATATGCTTAAAAATGATAAAAATGTCTCTGCCCAAACAAAAATAGAAAATATTAAGGAATTAATAATTGCAATGGAAGACTATAACAGCATTGAGGAGTTTTTAGAGCATGTATCTTTAGTTACAGCTATAGATGAAAATAATGAAGACAATAAAGTAAGTATCATGACGCTTCATGCCGCTAAAGGTCTTGAATATGATTATGTTTTTTTGCCAGGTTGGGAAGAAGGGCTTTTCCCTCACCAAAAAACAATTGATGAAACTGGCAATAAAGGAATTGAAGAGGAACGTAGACTTGCATATGTCGGCATAACGCGAGCTAAAAAAATAATAAATATCTCAACATCAATGAGTCGTCGATTTCAAAATAATTGGATGCCTTCATTGCAATCTCGATTTATTGAGGAGTTAGATCAAGAATTAATAAAAACTATTAATCACGCGTCAAGCCATATGGACAGATTCCAAAATCAAGAATTTGATGAATTTAATCAAGATTTTGATTTTAAACCAAGAAAATTAGATTTTAAAAATAATCCATCTTCAAGTTATCGAACAGTCGTTGATATGGAAATAGAAAATGTTAGAGATATAAACGATGATGTTTTACTTCAAATAGGGCAAACGGTTGAACACAAAAAATTTGGTATTGGTCGAATAAAAGATATTGACGGCACAAAGGCAGTTGTGGATTTTGATAAACATGGTACAAAAAAATTAATATCTGATTTTCTAAAACCATGTTGAATACCTCAAAAAAAATTGCAGAAATAAGAAAACTGTTAATTAAAAATAAAATTGATTATTACTTAATTCCACACTCAGACGAATATCAGAATGAATTTTTGCCAAATTACAGTAAACGACTAGAGTGGATTAGCAACTTTACTGGATCAGCCGGAGATGTCATTGTAGGCATAAAAGAAGCTTATTTATTTGTTGATGGGCGTTATACCATCCAAGCTCAGAATGAGGTAAATAAAGGACAATATAAGATATTTAATTACAATAAACTCACTCCATTAAATTTACTAAAATTAAAAAAAGCTAAAAATGTTGGGTTTGACGGTAACATTTTGCCTTATTTTAAAATTAAATCATATTCAAAATCTTTAGGTAAAAAAACAAATTTAATACCACTAGAGAAAAATCTCATTGATCAAATCTGGAAAACAAAACCAAAGAAAAGCATTTCAAAGCCATTTGTTTTAGAAAAAAATTTTTCAGGTGAAAGTACTAAAAGTAAAATAAATAAAATTGTCGATTTTTTAAAAAAATCTAAAACAGATTACTATGTTTTAACTGCATGTGACTCAATTTCGTGGGTATTCAATATAAGATCAAATGATATTGAGTATACACCTATATTTCTATCTCAAGCAATTATTCATAAAACTGGAAAATGTTACATTTTTTCTGATTGTAAAAACAATTTAAAAAAGCAATTGAAAATTGATGTCTCTTTCAAAAAGCAAAAAGATATTTATCCATTCATCAAAAAGTGTGGAATTAATAAATCATTCATATGTGACATCAATACGATTAATTTTAATCTAGCTAATGCGATTAAAAGTTATGGGACATTAAAACTTCAAGGGGATGTCATACAGTTACTAAAGTCTAAAAAAAATAAAACTGAGCAAAAAGGTATGCTTAATTCTCATAAAAGAGATGGTGCATCATTAACAAAATTTATATTTTGGGCTAAAAACCAAGTACAAAATAAAAATATAACAGAAATGGATGCAATTAAATATTTAGATAATTTAAGAAAGAGTAATAAAAATTTCTTTTCACTCAGCTTTCCAACAATTGCGGGTACAGGCTCAAATGGAGCAATTGTTCACTATCGTGCAAATAAATTAACAAACAAAAAAATAAGAAAATCAGATTTATTTCTAGTTGATTCTGGCGCTCAGTACTTTGATGGAACGACGGATGTAACGAGAACAATAAGTTTTACTAAGCCGCGAAAAGATCAAATAGATATGTATACTAGAGTCTTAAAAGGTCATATTGCGGTCGCACGTAGTAAATTTAAGTACGGAGAAAAAGGTAAAAAATTAGATAATCTTGCAAGAAAATATCTCAAAGAAATAAATTGTAATTTTGAACACGGAACTGGACATGGGGTCGGCTGTTTCTTGAATGTACACGAAAGTCCCCCTTCTATTTCACAATTTTCTAAAATATCTTTTGAAGAAGGTATGGTTGTTTCAAATGAACCTGGTTTCTATAAAAAAAATGACTACGGTATAAGGATTGAGAGCCTAATTATGTCTCAAATAAGTAAAGGTTATTTGCATTTTAAAACATTAACAATGGCTCCGTTCGAGAGAGATTTAATAAATAAAAAAATGTTGAATAAAAAGGAAATTGAGTGGATTGATAAGTATCACTCAGATGTAAAATCAAATCTATTGCGATTTATGAATGAACAGGAGAAAAAATGGCTGATAGACCAAACTTCCCCCCTGATTAATTAGCTAAATTTGACCATTCTTTCTCATTCATTACCCTGACACCTAATTCTTTTGCTTTTTTTAACTTTGATCCAGAATTTTCACCTGTAACGAGTATATCTGTTGATTTACTTATTGATGAAACGACTTTTGCGCCGAGTTTCTCAGCTTTTGTTTTTGCCTCAGCCCTAGACATTGATGACAGTGTTCCTTATTAGATTTAATTGATGAGTATTCTATAAATGATTGAATAACTTTTGGACCCAGTCCATCTGTATTTTCAAGGGTGCTAAGTATATCGCTCTTTCCTTCAAAGAAACTTATAAAGCTCTTAATATTTGAAAAAGCTGATGCGATTAATTTTGCATTTATTTGCCCCACGAAACGAACTCCCAAGGAATAAATAAATTTTGATAACTCAATTTTTTTCTTTTGATCTATTGCATTTATTAAATTGTTAAACGAAAGTGTGCCCCATCCCTCTATCTTAACAATTACATCTTTTTTTGCTTCAAGGTCAAAAATATCAGCGTAGTCCTCTATTAGTCCCTTATTATAAAATAGATTGATTTGTTTATCTCCCAAACCTTCAATATCTAGTGCACTTCTTGATACAAAATGTTTCAGCCTGCCAATTTTTTGCGCATCACATACGTAAGTACCTGAACATCTGACAACAACTTCATCAGGGTCAATAACTATTGGTGATTTACATATTGGACAAGATTTAGGTGGTTTAAAAAGATTTGGTCTATTTTTTTTATTTTTAGATACAACTTCAAGAATATGAGGAATTACATCGCCTGCTCTTTCAACAATCACGGAGTCACCCTCACGAATATCTTTTTTTTCTATTTCTTCAAAATTATGCAATGTAGCGTTTGATACCAGTACACCGCCAATGTTAATTGATTTCAGTCTTGCGACAGGTGTTACCGATCCAGTTCTTCCAATCTGAATATCTATTTTTTTAATTTCAGTTTGTGCAGTTTCTGAAGCAAATTTATGGGCTATGGCCCATCGAGGGGATTTGCCCACAATGCCTAATCTATTTTGAAAAGATAAATTATTCACTTTGTATACAAGTCCATCAATATCATAGGGTATTTCTGCTCTTTTTTTGTTAACTTCATCATAAATCTTTATTAAATCTTTTAGGTTTTTGGCTTTTTTTAGGAATGGGCTGATTGGGATCCCCCACGATTTGAATTCAATTAATTGATCGTAATAACTACTCTTTTCTTCAGAAAATGATCCAAACCCATGAGCGATAAATTTGAGTGGACGCTTTGCGGTAACTTTTGAATCCAACTGTCTTAGACTTCCTGCCGCGGCGTTTCTTGGATTTGCAAATTTGTTATCTGTATTCAGCTTCATAAAATCATTTTTAGTGATGAATATTTCACCTCTAATTTCAATAGAAACTGGTGGATATTTTGTTTTTAAGATTTTTGGTATATCCTTGATTGTAATTACATTGTCTGTAATATTTTCCCCAATTTGACCATCGCCTCTGGTAGCAGCTGTTACAAGTTTTCCATTTTTATAAATTAAATTAACTGATAGACCATCAATTTTAGGTTCAGATGAAAATTCAAAATCAATACCCTTTTTGTTTAAGAAATTAGATATTTTTTTTTGAAAATTTTGCAGGTCTTCTTCTGACATTGCATTATCAAGAGATAGCATTCTTGTGGGATGATCAAATTTTGAGAATAAATCAGAGGCCCTACCTCCAATTTTGTTCAAAATATCAGATTGCATAGTTTCTTCAGGAAAAAGTTTTTTGATATTTTTGTAATCGTTTATCAGAGAGTCGTACTCTGCATCCCTTATTTCAGGACTATCATTATTGTAGTAAAGATTGTTATGGTACTGGATATTCTTTACAAGTTCTTGAAATTTTTTTTTTGGAAATTTTTCCACTACTTTTATTTAACTTAAATCTTTGACTAACTCGTAACTTTTTGTGTACCAATCACTATCAGGAAAATTAAAACCTAGAGTTGATGCATATCTTTTTGCTTCTTCAATTAAACCAAGGGAGTAATAGATTTCAACAAGTCTATGTAATGCCTCCTCTGTATATACAGAAGTATCATAATCCTCTAAAATTTTATTATACCTGTTAATTGCTGATATCCATTGCTGTTTAAATTGATAATATCTGGCAATTTCAATTTCTTTTGCTGCCAGCCTATCATTTATAATATCAATTTTTAAGTAAGCATCTTCAACAAACTCAGAATCAGGATATTTGTTTATAACCTCATAAAAGGCTTTTTTAGATTTGACCGTCATACTCTGATCTCTTTCTACATCTTTCATCTGCTCAAAGTAATTTAAAGCTCGTAGATAGTAAGCGTATGAAATTTTCTTGCTGCCAGGGTAAAGTGCGATAAATCTTTCTAGGGCATCAAGGCTTTCATCATGAAATTGTGTTTTGTAATAACAGAACGCAGTCATTAATTGCGCCTGATTAGACCATTTAGAATACGGATATTGTCTTTCAATATCTTCAAATAGTATTGCTGCATCTACAAAATCTCTTTTTTTAACTAATTCCATAGCATTTGAGTAGAGTATTTGAAGTTTTTCACCCTCTGTTTCAGGCGTAACCAACTTTGTATCTGAACAACCGCTAAGAATAAAAGTTGCTAAAGTTAGAAAAATAAAGATTTTTATTAATTTCATAACCATAATTTTAATGATTATTTAAGAAGATTAAAGATGAATTTCTAAATTATAATGATGCAGCTACAGACTTAGTATAATAGGTTTTTTGATATTTTTTATCATTGAAATTATCTTCGTTTATAAGGCGCCAGTTTGAATGATCAGACATTATTGAATTCATAGTTTCATGAGTTAATCTGTGACCACCTTTATATATTTCAAACGCTCCTTTCACTGAATATCCTAAGAGATAAATATCACCAATGAAATCAAGTATTTTATGTTTAACAAATTCATTTTCTTGACGCAATTTGTCGTTATTCACAATTCCTTTTTTATCAAGGACAATTGCATTATCTAAAGAACCTCCTGCTATAAGACCTTTTTTTCTGAGAGAATCTACCTCTTCTTTAAAGCCAAAAGTTCTGCAATTAGAAATAAGATTTTTAAACTGGTTTGAATCCTTAAACTCATAATTAAATCTTTGTTCCTTTATAAAATTGTGATCATAAGAAATTGTATAATCAATTTCTAAATTATCAGATGGGGAAACTTTCACAAAAGAATCATTCATACTAAACACAATTGGTCTAGATATGCTTAGATATTTTTTTTCTACATTTAAACTTTTAAGACCAACTTCCTCAATGTTACGTACATATTCTAGGGAGCTACCATCAAGAATTGGTAATTCATCACAGTCTACTTCAACAATAGCGTTATCAATTCCCATGCCATGTAAAGCTGACATCAAATGTTCAATTGTTGAAACTGATATTCCGTATTTATTAGTAATCTTTGTACATAGATCTGAGACGCTAACGTTATTAAACTTTGCTTCAATTAGTGATTCTTCATTAGAATTTTTAATATCAACTCTTCTAAATACGATGCCAGTGTTGGCAGTCGCTGGGTTAACAGACAAATTTGATTTTTCACCGCTGTGTAAAGTTACACCTTCAATATTGAATGACTTATTAATGGTTTTTTGCATCCTGCTGTTTATAAATTGTTTAAAACCACAGGAAAAAACAAAGATTATTTCTTTTTGTTACTACTTAAAGGTTTCTAAAAAAATTATAAACTACTGAAAATACTGATTTTTTTTCTGATTTAGACTCATCCTTATCTCCCTCCATGTTATGGTTTGCGGCATAATTTAAAAGACCAAATGCTGATGCAAGAGACGGATTATCTAAATAAGTTTTTGATCCGTTAATTTTTTTTGTCGATCCTAAACGAAAATTACTATCACTCATTTGATTTTTGATGAATTTTTGCATAGTTAACGACTTTGCTCCATATCCAGTAAGCACAATATTATTAGATACTAGAGAGCTGAATTTTGATTTATAAATTATATTTTTTATTAAATTTGATAATTCTTCTGCTCTTGATGAATATATTTCAAAATACTTTTCTAATTTTTTTTCATAAATTCTCTGACTATTCATTCTATCAATTTGCTTTCTTACTATTTCGGCCTCTTCTAGTGAAATTGATTTGACTTGTGATATATCATTTGAAAAATTATAAGTTCCAACTTTAACCGTATCATAGCCAATAAGTTGGTTGTCAAAGGTATAAGAAATAATTGTCTTGTTTTTTTGAATATCGATACTTACTGCTCCAGTATCTGCTTCTTCATCTGATAACACTGCAAGACTGCTAGCATAGTGACTCGAAACTATCTGTTTGAGGCTTATGTCTTGATTATTTAATAAATCTAATATTTTACTTAGATAGTCTTTTGAAGTTGATATAACATGCCATTTTGTATGAAGAGTTTCAGCTTTCACACCAATTGGATCTGATAAGCTTTTTTTATTATCTACTTTGTAACTTATTGGAAAGGAATGAAGTGGTTCATCAGTTTCAGTATATAGTCTTTTAAATTTTGTATCTTCAAAAAAAGATTTGATATCATTTTCTGTTATGATCCTACCTGAAATTTTATTTTCAAATTCAATATAATCTGATTTCATGTTTTCTGATATACTGACATAAACGTTACTAATCTTTATACCAGCATCTACTTCTGCTTTCGAAATAGCGGCATCAAGATGATTTTTAATTTCATCTGTTTCCAATGAAAAAGGCTTTAAACAATTGACTTTCAGTTTAGAAGTACCTATTCCAATAAGTTGAAGAATTTTCCCTTTGTCTAATATTTGTAATTCTTGAGCAATAAGGCAAATTACTTTGTCGGCTCTTATGTCAATCGCACTAATTATTTTTTGACCCATTAAATCTCATCAATACCATAATTTATTTTTCCATCTAAAACTTTGAGGGCTGCTCTTCCTTGAATTCTTAAATCTATTTCAATAATGTTACTCTCCATTACTTCTTGCTCCTCAAAAAGCTGTTTTAAATTTTTTAATGATTGTTGAATTTTTTCATCTGGTAATTTTACAAGCAATTTATTGTTTAATTTTAGATTCCACCTTCTTTTTTCAATAAATTCAACTTCTTCCAGAGTTTGAGTTAAATTTGGAAACGCAATACTTACATCCCTAATTAATTGCTCGAGTAATTCTGGCGAGTTCTCGCCCCTCACAAATAAGAGGTCATCTTCATAATTGTTTAAGTTAATTTCAGTAATGATTGATCCATCAAGATCTATAAGAAAAGATTTTCCTTCTTGAAAGTATATTGCATATGGATCGTTCTCAGTTACATTTATTTTTAAAGTTGATGGTAAAACTTTTTTTATAGACGCCCGCTTTACCCATTCACTTGACTCTATAATTTCCTTGATAGAATTAAAATTTAAGCCAATAAGATTACCTTTAAATTCAGTCACATTATTTTCAATCTCAGATATATTTGATTTTTCAGAACCTTCTATTATTACATTCTTAATTTGAAATGAATTATTTAGTAAACTTGGAAATTTTAAAAATACAAATATTGCAATAAGAGAAATGAATATTAAAGAGAAGGAAACAATATTTATTATTTTAATTTTGCGTTGCATCTAATAGGATCCAATTAATAAGATTATCAAAATTTATACCTTTATAATTTGCAATTTCAGGAACTAATGAAGTTGGTGTCATGCCAGGTTGGGTATTAAGCTCTAATATATAAAATTTTTTTGTCACTTTATCTAATATAAATTCGGTTCGACTGATTCCCTTACAACCCAATAATTTATGAGCATCTAAACCTAAACCTTCAACTTTTTTAATCAGGTCGCTCTCTAATCTTGGTGGAATTATATGTTTTGTTTTCCCTGCATCAAAGTACTTTGATTCGTAATCATAGAATTCGTTTTTTGGATCAATTTCAATAGAACCAGTTTTATTTGTTCCTATAACAGCAACATTTATCTCAGGACCCTCTATAAATTGCTGAAGCAATAATTCATTTCGAAATTTATTCTCAGACAAGTATTTATTTAATTCCTCATGGTTTCTAATAATGCTAACTCCAACACTAGATCCTTCATTTCTAGGTTTTAAGACATAGGGAAAATCAAATATATTTTGATCTTTCACTTCCTCTATCTTCATCAATTTCGTTAAAGGGTGATTGAACCCATTTTCAATAAATAGTTCAGCAGATTTGTATTTATCCATTGCTAATTTGGATGACTCAATTCCAGAATGAGTGTAAGGCACTCCATATTTTTCAAGTATTTCTTGCACACTTCCGTCTTCTCCCCATGTTCCGTGTAATCCATTGAATACTATGTCAGGTTTATGCAGTTCAAGGTCAGCTAACAGATTCTCATTTGCATCAATTTCTACAATATTGTAGCCCATATTTTTAAGAGATTTGCTTATTTCTTTTGAGGTGATAATACTTATTTCTCTTTCTGCAGAAATGCCTCCATACAAAAGCATAATTTTTTTGTCTTTATTCATCTTTCACCAAATATCTTTATTTCCCAGTTTAAGCTTATTCCCAATTTTTTCTTTACATCAGACCTAACATATTCTCCGAAGTCTTCGATAAGGTTTGCTGATTTAGTTTGATTATTAACTATGAAGTTTGAATGCTTAGAAGAGAAACATATTCCTTGAAGCTCAAAATTTTTAAGACCAGCTTCTTCAATAATTTCCCATGCTTTTTTATCAGTCTGATCTTTTGGATTTTTAAATGTACTTCCTGCTGTTTTAATTTGCTGAGGTTGAGCTTTTTTTCTTTGTTCATCAACTTCTTTCATTTTTAGGGAAATTGCATTTTTGCTTGCATTTTTTTTTTGCATATATACATCGCAGATAATCATATCTTGAGGTATATTACTTTCCCTATAAGAAAATAATTCCTTCGAATTACGTATTTCTGAGGCTTGCCCCCTATAATCAACACACTTTGCTTTAATAAAAACATCTTTTGTTTCAGAATTATAACAACCGGCGTTCATACGAACTGCACCACCAAGTGTTCCCGGAATTCCAAAATAAAACTCCATTCCGCCTATTTCATTTTTCTGACAATAATTCGATAATACTCTATCGTAGGTTGCAGCTCCAACTTCAATACAATCATTATGTAATTTAATTTGACTAAATTCTTTTCCTAATTTTATTACAAGACCAAATATTCCACCATCTCTTATAATGATATTCGATCCAGCTCCAATCACCGTTACTGGTAATTTATCTCTGTTGATTTCTAAAACTTTTGCTAATTCTTCAAAATTTGGTGGCATATAAAATATCTCAGCGTTGCCTGCTACCCCAAACCAGGTATATTTTGATAAATTATGATTTATTTGAATTTTTCCAATAACATTGTTTTTTTTACAATTTTCTAAAAATTCCCTTTGATTTTCATTCATAAATTTTTTTTAACTCTTTAGCAAAATTTTGAGCCCAATCTGTAACTGTCCCAGCCCCTAAAAATAAAAAGATTATTTTTGATCTATTCTTCTTTGTTAATTCAAATAGTTGATCATTTTTAACAAAATATTCAGCTTTGACTTTAGAATTTTTTGCAATGTTACTAATAAATTTATTTAAATCGAAATTTTTTGGTTTTTTCTCACCCGCTCCATAAACATCCGAAACAAATACACATTCACTATTTTTAAAACACGTCGTGAATTTGCTTTTCAAATCTAAAACCCTTGAGAATCTATGAGGCTGGAAAATAGTTATTATTCTATTTTTTTTGTCTGCATCAACCAATCCTTTTAATACATTACTTATTTCGGTCGGATGATGGGCATAATCATCAACAACTCTTATATTATTATTACTCCATAATTCAGTAAGTCTTCTTTGGACACCCTTAAAAGAATTTAGAGACTTCTTAATTATTTCTGGTTTTACATTTAATTGAAGACCAACTGCTATAGCAGCTAATGCATTATTTACATTATACGCTCCATGAAGTGGTAATTTAATATTTTTAATAGTTTGGTTTTTCTCTTTTACAAAAACATCAAATATTGTTTCATTGGCTTTATGTCTTAATTTAATACATTTGATATCACTTTCTCTATGAAAACCAGTACTAATAATTTTTGTAGTACTTATATTTGCAGCTAACTTACGTAGCTCATTATCATCTATACATATAACTGCGAAACCATAAAAAGGAACTTGTGTGATAAACCTTTTGAAATAGTTTTTTAGATTTTGAAAATTTGAATAGTAATCAAGATGTTCTTTATCAATATTAGTAACCACAGAAATTGCTGATTTATTATCCCGCCATTGATTACAGTGGGTTTCATTCTTGCCCCATTTAAAACTGCTGAAATTAGAGATGTCGTAGTAGTTTTCCCATGAGACCCAGATATAGCTATAGTTTTTTTTAGTTTTACAATTTGAGATAATATTTCAGCTCTTGAAATTGAAGGAATTTTAATTTTTTTGGAATGTTCAAGCTCAATATTGTTTTTACTTATTGCAGATGAATAAACAACTAAGCTTACATTTTTTAAATTTGACTGTTTATGTGAATTGAAAGTTTTTATTTTCTTTTTATTTAATCGAACAATGTTTGCGTTAATTTTTATGTCACTTCCTTGAACTTGATATCCCATTTCTGATAAAATTTCTGCAATTCCACTCATCCCAATTCCACCAACTCCTACAATATGTATTAATTTATTTTTATTTAATTTCATCGACTTGCTTCTATATGCTTAAAAATTCTTTCAACAGGATTGTTTATATACTCTTTTTTTAAAGTTTCTTTAATCGACTCTCTTCTTTGCGGGTTGTTGATTATTTTATTTATCAGACTTGATAATAAGTGAGTATTCATATCTTTGTCCTTAATTATTTCAGCACAATTAAGACTTTTAAGAACTGATGCATTATAATATTGATGGTTGTCGGCAGCATATGGATAAGGAATCAAAATTGAGGGAATTCCAAAGCAAATAATTTCATTTACAGTCGATGAGCCAGCTCGTGAAATAATCAAATTTGTATTCTCTAAAATATCTGTGACATTGCTGAAGTATACATTTACATAGCACTCAATACTATTTTCTCTATAAAGTTTTTCTACTAAGTTTACATCTTCTTTTCTACATTGATGGTAAACAATAAATTCTTTCTTACATTCATTCTTAGATTTTATGATCGAATGAGCGATATTATCTGAAAGGTTTTTTGCACCTTGGCTGCCACCAAGAATACATATTTTAAGCTGATTTTTTTTATTAGTTTCTTTGTTTTTTAAGTTTCTACTACTCCTAGTTGGCAAACCAACTCTGAATGAATTTTTATTTTGAATTAGTTTTTCACCATGCGTTTCGTTAAAAGTTGTAAAGATATTACCTACATATTTAAATAATAATTTATTCGCTTTTCCAATAAATGCATTGCCCTCATGAAGAAAAATTTTTTTTCTCATTATTAAACTAGCGAAAAGAACAGGTATTGTGAAAAATCCACCAAAACCTATAGTGTAATCGGGTTTGATTTTAAAATTGTATAATATTGATTGAATAAATAAGAACGGAGAATTTATAATATTTGCTAGTCTTGATTGAGAAGAAATAAGATTTCTAAGTATAATTACATTATTTGAGTCTATATTATCGAAATATTTCTTGCCTCTGTTATCGGTTAAAATAAAGCATTTAAAATTTTTAGGTGCCTCCGAATAAACAACATTTATTGGTATACAGTGGCCACCAGTACCTCCACCTACTAAAAAAAGTTTTTTCATAAAGTTAGTCTATTCACGAATATGTCGATTCTTTGAAAATAATAAAATTAATCCCGCTGCAATTGACATGCCAAGGACCGATGAACCTCCATAGCTGATAAACGGTAAGGTAATTCCAGTTGTTGGTATCAACCTTATATTTACCCCTATGTGGATTAAGGCCTGTAAGCATACATATAAAATAAGGGTAAATAAACAGATTTGAATAAAGTGATCATTGTTTCCGTAAATTTTTTTGAAACCTTGATATGATATTATAAAGAAGATCAATAATATAAGTGTACAACCTATGAGACCATACTCTTCTGCAACCACAGAAAAAATATAATCTGAATTAGCTTCAGGAATTTTATTTTTTAAAAGACCATTACCCGGTCCCACACCAATAATACCTCCTTGTTTAATTGCTTGAAGAGAAATTTCAGTTTGACTTACGTCATATTCATTTGGAAATAAAAATGAATTTATTCTATTTTGAACATTAAAATTGAGCAAATATATCATCACAAAACTTAGAATTCCAAAAACCACAATTACAGTGAGTATTATAATACTGAAACCACTCATAAGCACTGAACCAAAATAAATAGCTGATAATAAAAAAAATTGACTAATATCAGGCTGCAAAACGAGTATACTTGCAACTGAAATATAGATTAAAGCACTTAGTGAGTGAGATGATATTTTTGTACCTTGGTATTGATTATTTAATATCAGAGCCAGTACAACGCAAAATACTGGCTTTACTAATTCTATTGGCATGAGAGAAAAAGATCCAAAACTTATCCATCTTCTTGAACCTTTGATTTCATCCCCAAATAATAGAGTAAGAGCTAGTAAAGTAAAAAATACTGTAAATAATATCACACTAAATAATTTGATGTATTTTGTCTCAATCAGTGAAATAGAAATAAATACTAAAAAACCTATTGCTAGGTACAAAGCCTGTATATTAAAAAATGCAAATAGATTGTTATTGAGATACCTGCTTGTACCAGGGTTTATAGTTAAACTTATTAATAGACCAAAAGTTATTAATACTGTTATACAAAAAAAAATTGGCTTATTTATTTCAGTAATCCAGTTTGTAATTATTGACTGTTCATAAGTTCTTTTATTCATTATTTGCTAAGTTTGCTTATAAGTTTATTAAAATGTCTTCCACGTTCTTCAAAGTTATTATATTGGTCAAATGAAGCAGCGCCTGGACTAAATAAAAAAGTATTGAAATCTGTATTGGTCTTCATAAATTTACTCATTTCGACCACTGCTTTATCTAAGCTTTGAACATAAACTGTGGTAACTTTACTCTGAAAGTATTTGTGAAAAGTATTAGATTCCTCTCCAATAATTATTACTTTTTTAATATTGCCAAGACTGTCATCTAATATACTGATATTATTGCTTTTTATCTGACCACCGCATATCAAGATGATATCTTTATATTTTTTTAGCGCAGCAATTAGAGAATGATAATTTGTTGATTTGGAATCATTTATAATAAGTTTCCTTTTGTCTGAAAAAATTATTTGTTGTCTAAACTCAAGCCCTCTAAATGATTTAAAAGCATTGAAGATTTTATTGCTGCTTAGGCCCACTTCTTTCAAAATTTCATATGAGAAGTGGTAGTTCTGGTCGTTACTCAGTAAATTATATTGATTTTCATTTAATTTTTTAATGGAGTTTTTTTTATTTTTATCAATCTGTTTTAAATTTTTCATTTTATTCAAATGATTATTCTTTTTTATTAATTTTTTAATAATTGAATCATTATTAAAAAAACCTTTTTGTGAGCTATTTATATTTTTAAAAATATTTAATTTAGCATTACCATAATTGGACATTGTATTATGTCTCGCCAAATGATCTGGAGTTAAATTAAGTATACAGGCAATATCAGGTTGAAATATCTTGGAGCTCTCTAATTGATAAGATGATAATTCTAAAACATAAAAACCTTTTTTAATCATCTTTGTTTCGAAAATCGGGTTACCTATATTCCCCGCAAGCACTGTATTAAATTTATTTTTTTTAAGAATATGATGAATAAGCGATACTGTTGTTGATTTTCCATTTGTACCTGTAACCGCAATTATTTTAATCTGGTTCCTTATATTTAAATTATCCAGGTATATTTGAAATAAATCTAATTCACTTATCAGTTTAGTATTTTTTGAAGTTAATTTTTTTATCAGTTTATGTGCTGACTTTCCTTTTGTAGCAATTCCAGGACTAGGTATAACATAGTCTATTTGACTTATTTTAGAAGAATACTTTTTATATCCTTTATTTGATATTTTTTTTGAGTATTTAGGATTATCTTCCCAAAAATATACTGCGGCTCCACTATTTATAAGAGATTTATAAATTGAACATCCTGTTTTTCCCATGCCAATGACTACATAGCTTTTCTTTGAAAAACATTTTGACTTCAACATTTAGTTACCTAATCTTAAGTGTTGCGAGTCCAATCAAGGCAAGAATTAAAGCGATTATCCAAAAACGAATTACTATTTTTGATTCTGCAATACCATTCTTCTCAAAATGATGGTGTAAGGGAGCCATTTTGAATATTCGTTTGCCGGTTAACTTATATGATCCAACCTGAAGAATTACTGACACCGCTTCTGCGACGAATATTCCTCCAACTATTGCTAATACAATTTCTTGCTTGGTTAGAACACTTATACCCCCCAATGCAGCACCTAATGATAAAGAGCCTGTATCGCCCATAAAGACCATTGCAGGAGGCGCGTTGTACCATAAAAAGCCAAGAGCGGATCCAATTATGGCTGCGCAAAGCACGGTTAATTCACCTGCTCCAGGTAAGTAATTAATGTAAAGATAATTCGAAAAAATCATATTTCCTGCCAAGTAGCAGATTACAGCAAAAGTCGCAGAGACAATCATAATGGGAACAATTGCTAGCCCATCAAGACCGTCTGTAAGATTAACCGCATTTGCTGATCCTAGAATTACCAATATAACGAATGGAATTGAAAATAAACCTAAGTTTAGAAATATATCCTTGAGAAAAGGTAAGGATAATAACTGAATATCAATTTCATTATAAGTTGTTATCCAATAAATAAATATCAACGATATTATTATTTGAAAAAAGATTCTTATTTTCGCAGAAATTCCATTACTTGATTTTTTCTTAACTTTACTAAAATCATCTGCAAAACCAACCAATCCAAAAGATATTAGAAGGAATATAATTGGCCAAGATATATAGCTTTCAGGATTGACCCATAGAATCATTGATCCAACTATAGAAATCAAAATTATAATTCCTCCCATTGTTGGAGTCCCTTTTTTAGCTACTAAGTGAGACTCAGGGCCGTCTTCTCTAATAGGCTGACCAATTGATTGGTATGACCCAATTCTTTTAATTAAAAATGGGCCAAAAAAGAGAATAAAAAAAAATGAAGTAAACAACGCCAGACCTGTTCTAACTGTTAAATAATTTAAAAAATTATTTAGGGCACCAAGATTTAAATACTCAATTAAATATAAGATCATAGTTAACTTATTAAATGATTTGACAACTTTCGTAAATTGATTGAATTTGAACCTTTTAGAAATACCTTGCTATTCCTATTAAATATTTTTTCTGCATTACTTATAACACTATCTATATTCTCATAATATTCAAACTGAAGTCTTTTGTATCTTTTTCTAAGCGAGTAAAGTTTTGATCCAACAAAAATTACTTTTTTAGCCTTTATCAGTATTAGATATTTAATTAAATCCATATGAAATTTTTTAGATTTATTTCCAAGCTCATTCATATCACCTATGACATAAACTAAATGTTTATTTTTAAACTTATTAAAAATATCGATTGTGTCTCTCATAGAAACAGGACTAGCATTATAAGAATGGTCATGTAATTCTAATTTATTTCCCTTATATTTTGATTTTAGTATTTCGCCTCTTCCTTCTGTAAAAGGAACATTTTTGAATTGATTGATTAGTTTTAAATTTAAACCTAGCATATAAAAGCAAGTAATAATGGCTAATGCATTAAAAATAAGATTTTTTTGATTTTTTCTTAGATTAAAATCAAGTTTACTGGCATCAGGCAGAATTACTTGGTATTTAATAATATTCGAAATATTTGTCTCTTTTTTAAGATATACTTTTGATGATTTAACTTTTCCAATGTCTAAGCAAGTACTGATCTTTGATTTTTTGAATAATATATATAGCAATTTATAAAAATTAGAATTTCTATTAATAATTAAGTTTTCAATACTTTTTGTTGAAGTGAATATTTCTGATTTTGCTAATGCAATTTCTTTTAAAGATTTAAAATTACCAAGGTGAACATTTTCAACATTTAAAATAATAGCTGTTTGTGGCTGCAATACCTTTACTAATCTTTTTATTTCTCCTGAATGATTCATGCCTATTTCAAAAAATCCATACTTCGTATGCCGTGGCATATTTAGTAATTCGAGAGGCAGGCCATATTGATTGTTAAATGATTTACGCGAACAGAAAATATCTTTCTCATTTCTAAGCAAATAATTTATTGCATCCTTTGTCCCAGTCTTCCCAATACTACCTGTAATACCCACAATTTGTGTTTTTAGCTGTGCTCTGTACTTTGTTGCGAGCTTAAGGAGTGCTTTAGACGTATCTTTAACATTAATTTGAGGTATTTTTATGCCTCTTACTTTTTTATGAACAAAAGCAATAGATGCACCTTTTTTTTCTGCTTCTACTAAATATTTATGACCATCTGTATTTAAGCCTTTAATTGCAAAAAAAATATTACCTTTTTTTAATGACCGTGTGTCGATAGATGCGCCAGTTATTCTTTTACAAACAATATTGGTCCCAAATAATTCATTTATTTCAGTAGTTGTAATGAATTTTTTCATTTTTTTTGTAAATATTTTTCAGCAATTTTAACATCATCAAAAGGAAATTTTTTTCCCATGATGGATTGAAATTTTTCGTGACCTTTGCCGGCAATAAGAAGCAAATCGCCTCTTTTTAATTCGCTAATAGCTTTTTTTATGGCTAGTTTTCTATTACCAATTTCAGATATATTTTTTAAATTTCCAATCACTTCCTCTCTAATCCTTGCTGGATTTTCATATCTTGGATTATCATCTGTGACTGTTGCTTTATCAGCGTATTTTGAAGCTATTTTACCCATTAGCGGTCTTTTTTTTCTATCTCTATTTCCACCGCAACCAAATAAAACATGTACGTTTGATGTCTCTAACTTTTTTGACTCTACAATTGAATTTTTAAGAGCATCAGGCGTGTGTGCAAAATCAACGTAAACTTTTCCACCTGTTTTTGTTCTACCAACATATTCCATTCTTCCTAATACTGAAGGGCAATTAAGACTGCTTTTTGATAGCTTTCTAGGATCAAATCCAATTAAATTCAAAATTGAAATTGCAAATATAAAATTTTCTATCTGAAAATTTGGAAAATTTTTAAACTTTAAAAGAATTCGCTTACTGCCCACTATTGCTTTTACATGTTGAATATCATTTTTTTTTAGGATTTTAATAATTTTATAATTTCTATTTTCTTGAAAATATAATGGCTTAACGGATTTATTTTTTTTTAAAATTGATCTTATTTTTTTAATGTATTTCGTTTTTGAATTAATAATTAATTTACTATCCTTATGTATATAATCTTTGAAAAGGATCATTTTACTTTTTATGTAATTATTTATAGTTTTATGATAATCAAGGTGATCATGTGATATATTTGTTAACGCACAAACATCAAAATTCATTCCATAAAATCTGCTTTGATGTAAGCCATGACTTGATGCTTCCATAACTAAATATTTTATTTTTTTTTGACCTATCTTTTTTAATTGCTTTGAAAGATCAATCGGTTCGGGTGAAGTAAGGTTATATTTATTTCTCTTTAATACAGAGTTTCCTAAAGTACCTATAGTAGCTACACTCTTTCCTGAAATTCTCAGTAAATAACTTAAAAAATATGCAACAGATGTTTTTCCATTAGTTCCAGTTATTGCAATTTTTGTTTCAATATTATTTTTGTTTATTTCAAATGCTAATAGCGATAGTGATTTTCTAATATCTTTAGCCTTTATCACTGTCGTATTCTTGGGATATCTTTCTTTACTATATGATGGAACAACAATAGCTGCTGCACCCTTTTTAATTGCTTGATTTATGAACCTAGATCCATCTATTTCATTTCCAGGGATTGCAAAAAAAATATTTCCTTTTTTTATCGATCTCGAGTCTGATGAGACTCCATTAAATTTAATCTTCTTTGATTTAATTTCTTCTAGAAGGGAGTGATTTGGCATTTATCAAAGAGAGGTATTAATGAGCATGTTTTCATTAGGTATGTATCTTGCCTTTATGTCCAAAATAGGACTTACTCTATCAATAATTTGTCTTGAAACTCTTGCCGCATTCCACCCAGCATCACTCCAGTTCCAAGTATTATATGGCTCTCCATATTCTCTATTAATCCCTTTCGGGTCGTCTAATGAGATAAGAACTACATACTTAGGCTTGTGTATGGGTAGTACCGATATAAAAGTAGTTAACTTTTCTCTTGTGTAGGATTTTTTGTCTATTTTGTGAGATGTGCCTGTCTTACCTCCAACCAAATATTTAAACTTACCATCTTCTGTGTATGCTTTATCAGCATCCTTGTTAAAGGCTTCTTTGGCAGTCCCTTTTGCAACAACTTGGCTTAAAAGGTAACGCATAATTTCACTGGTCTCTTCTGAAAAAATTTGATTTTCATATCGCATATCATCTCCTAATTTTGTTAGAGATGGCTTAATTAAATATCCTCCATTTACTACAGCTGATGTAGCTACAGCCAAATGCAATGGTGATACTGAAAGGCCATAACCGTAAGAGATTGATTCTGTATTAACTGTTCTCCATGGGTCAGGAACAATTGGAATTGCTTTTTCTGGTATTCCAATATTTACTTGACGAAGTAATCCAAGTTGAGACAAATATTCTTGCTGTAATTCTTTACCAATATCTCTAATCATTTTAATCGTTCCAATATTTGATGACTCAACAAATATTTCTTCAACAGAACACATTTTTATCTCACAAGGCCTGTGAACATCCTCTACACGGTGCTTTCCAATATAAATATGATTTTCAATCTCGTACTTTGTATTTGGCTGAAAAATTTTTTCCTCAATTCCCATTGCTGCAGTAAATATTTTCATCACTGAACCAAACTCATATACACCTAATGTGTTTTTGTTGAACTTATCATTGTCATTCGCATTTTTAGTATTGGGATCAAAATCTGGAAGTGATGTCATGGCAAGAATTTCTCCATTATTGACATTCATTATGAGTCCTGAGCCACCAGTTGCTTTATATAGTTTCATAGCAGCTAGTATTTCATCGCGAACAATGTGTTGTATTCTTGTATCTAAAGATAATATCAAATCATTATTTTCTTCATTTTGAAGAAACTTATTAAAAGATTTTTCTAGTCCAGATACGCCTGTATTATCAATGTCAACTTTTCCAACTAAATGACTAAAAAGTTCACTGTGAAGATATTTTCTTTTATAAGCATCTCTGAATTCAATTCCAGTTTCACCTAAATCTATATACTTTTGTAATTCTAAGGGTTCAACATTTCGATCAAGCCAGAAGAATTTTTTTTCAGATACCAATTTATCAAGATCAGTTGCGGAAAACCTATTATTTATTGCTGAGACTTTACTAATAAATTTTTTCTTATCGTACACAGCTTTTGGATTTACAGATATATGGGATGTTAATAAATTTGCTGTAAGAGAGGTATTATTCCTATCTAGAATATTTCCCCTTTTTGTCTCAACATTCTCAACAAAATAATTTCCCTTTTCGGTGTAAAGTAAATTAATTTCTATCATCTTGATTGTTACTGCCAAAAACAAACTACTAAAAACAATCGCTGACAATATTAAACGATTATTTATTTTAAGAGCAAAATTACTCTTTAAAGACTTTAATCTTTCAAAAGCAAACTTTTCTTTATTGTATCTGTGTGTAAATGAAAAACTTTTTTGATATATATCAATTTTCTTTCGGCCAGTATTCCGCTTTTTTTTCACGGAATTTACCTTGCCAAATTTTGATTAATTGTTGATGTTTCATAAACTTCAATAACATCATTAAATAATTCATTATTTTCTTCAATATCTTCATTATCTAATACAACAAAATACTTTTCGTAATCATTAGTAATAATCATTTCTGAAATTTTTTTAATATTCATTGGCGAAACCAAATGGTCCCATTCAATTTTATAAAGCTCATTTATCTTTTGTTCTTCTCGAAGTGTTAATTCAAGTTCATTAATATACTTTTGCTTTTCGGCTGAAATGTTTTTTATAACCATAATTGCAAGTAATCCGGTTAACAAAACAGCAACGGACAATATTTTAAAGAAAGCACTTATCATAATTCAAATCCTAACTCAGATATCGGAATATAATTAAAGTTTAATCGCTCACGCTTAATGACTCTAAGCTTTGCCGAACGAGATCTTGGGTTACTTAATATTTCCTTGGAAGATGGTTTTATTAATTTGGTCTTTTTATTTCTTAAACAAACTTTATTTGTAAAATTCTTTACCAACCTGTCCTCAATTGAATGGAATGTGACCACGCATATCTTCCCATTCGCTCTTAGTAAATTAAAAGCTTGGTTGAGACCAGCATGAAGCTCTTGTATTTCATTATTAATAAAAATTCTAATAGCCTGGAATGTTTTCGTTGCAGGGTGTTTTTTGTAATATTTTGAAGGAAACGATTTTTTAATTATTTCTGCAAGCTCAATCGTACTCTCAATTTTTTTTTGAGTTCTGTTCTTCTCTATGTTTCTTGCAATTTTTCTTGAATTTCTCTCATCTCCGTAATGATAGATGATATCAGCAAGCTCATCTTTGTCCTTTTTATTTATTAAGTCTGAAGCTGTTTGGCCATCCTGACTCATTCTCATATCTAGGGGGCCATCTTGCATGAATGAAAACCCTCTATTTGCATCATCTAGTTGCATTGATGAAACTCCTATATCAAATACGAAACCGTTAATTTCTTTTTCTTTTGTTTCTTTGAAAATTTTATCAATCTGACTAAATTTAGAATGTACAAAAGAAAACCGACTGCCGAATTTTTTTTTAAATCTTTCAGCTTGTTTTTTGACTGTTGGATCTCTGTCGATTGCAATGACTTTACATTCACAGCTTTGAAGGATTCTCTCTGTATATCCTCCGTATCCAAATGTTGCATCGATGTATGTTTCATTGTCTTTTGGCCCTAATTGTTCAATAACCTCTTCAATAAGAACTGGCCTGTGGCCAAGTTCTTTATTTGTCATTTACTCTGTCTTCTCAAGAAAGATGGAATTTCAAGTAAATCTTGATCGGTTTCTAATTCTTCATCAGCTTCAATAGAATTATGTGTTTCATCCAGTTGATGCACGTTTTGGTCACTAAATAAGTCAGGCGAATCGCTATCTGAATTTTCCCTATTTGCGTGTATTAAATCCATAATACTTTGAGAAGACTCTTCCTGCTCCATTACTGCCTCTTCGATTGGTTCTGGTTCAACTTCAGGCTCAGCAATCATTTCTGGTTCAGAAACTGGGTCTGATTCCATTTCTGGCTCAGCAATTACCTCTTCTTCAGCAACTTCCATTTCTGGTTCTTCGATTGGTTCTGGTTCAACTTCAGGCTCAGCAATCATTTCTGGTTCAGAAACTGGCTCTGATTCCAGTTCTGGCTTGATTAGCTGAAGCATGAATAGATCCTGTTCCATTCACTTGAGCTGCTGGAATTGATGAAACTGTTGAACTATTATCTACTTGTAAATCAATTATTCTCTTTGATGGCTTGTCATGAGGTTCTAACCCAGTTGCAACAACAGAAACTCTAGCTTTACCCTCAAGATTTTCGTCAAAGATTGATCCAACAATTACATCTGCATCAGGGTGGACTTGTTCTCTTATCTCATTTGTAATTTTATCAACCTCATGCAATGTTAAGTCAGTTCCACCAGTTATGTTGATCAATAATCCTTTGGCTCCGTCCAAAGAGTAGTCATCAAGCAGTGGATTTGTAACTGCATTGTGAGCACATTCTATTGCTCTATTGTCACCAGACGCTTCACCTGTGCCCATCATTGCGCGTCCCATATTATTCATGATTGTCTTTACATCAGCAAAGTCTAAGTTGATTAATCCCGGTACGACCATCAAATCGGTAATACTTCTTACTCCTGCATGCAAAACATCATCCGCCATTGAAAATGCATCGGCAAATGTTGTTTTCTCATCAGCAACTTTAAATAAATTTTGGTTTGGAATAACAATTGTTGTATCTACTAAATGCTCTAACTCTTTTAGCCCTTGCTCAGCAATTCTCATTCTTCCAGCACCTTCGAATTGAAATGGTTTAGTAACAACTGCTACAGTAAGTATACCCAATTCTCTAGCAACACGCGCTATCACTGGAGCAGCGCCTGTACCAGTACCGCCACCCATACCAGCGGTAATGAAAAGCATGTTTGTACCTTCAAGTCTTTCCATTATTTCGTGTTTAGTTTCATCGGCTGAGGATTTACCGATATCAGGATGAGAACCAGCTCCCAATCCCTTAGTAACCTGAACACCCAATTGCATTTTTGAGTCACTTAACGATTTAGACAGAGCTTGTGCATCTGTATTGGCTGCAACAAATTCAACTCCTGATAATCCGGACTGAATCATATTGTTAATTGCATTACCGCCTGCACCACCGACTCCAAATACAGTTATCTTTGGTTTAAGCTCTTTTAGTTCTGGAACACTTAAATTTAAAACCATGAAATTATCCTCCTATTTTCATTAGTTATTCATTTTTCCATTTGAGATTTGCTAAATTATTTTTTGCATTATCACTTTTTTCTTTTTTGAAGGAATCATAAGTATCAGGATTCCACATTTGGAATGTTTCACCCATGCCTACGAAAGAAACTTGGTCAATAATACCTGCAATAGAGATTAATCCATCAGGTATGATGACTCTGCCTTCTTGATCAAAATGAATTTGATGGCTGTCAGCAAAAATAGAAGTTGAAAAAGTATTTCTTTCCTCACTGAAGGGACCGGATGCTTCTATCGCATCACTAATCTTTTGCATTCTATTAGCAGTACATCCTTCAATTGACTTCAGAGTCGGTGAAGGATAACAAATCATACCCTTCAATCCGTTTTGTTCTAAAACACTTCTAAAAGAAGATGGAACAGAAACACGACCTTTTTTGTCAATGCGATTGATGTATGTAGATAGAAACAATGCCATTTTTAAAAAAAAGTTAGTTATTAAAATAATCAACAAAATTACCTCATTTGGGTTAAATTGGGATTACTTGGGATAGTATGGGATTATATGGGTAATGTCTATACCTATTTATGATATTTCTTTTATAATCAATTATTTAACTAATATTATACATTAGCCTGTATTTATAAACTATTGAAAATAATAGAGAAATTTTGCCAGATAATTTATAAGCCGGGTTCTGTGATTTTTTTACAAAAAACCGATAACTATTCATCTAGCTCAATTGTTACCAATTGAGTCGTGCGATCAACCCGGTCACAGCCAAGACAAGCCAATGTAACCCTATTTGATCTTGCTCCCAGTGGGGTTTACCATGCCTTTTTTGTTACCAAAAAAGCGGTGAGCTCTTACCTCACCTTTTCACCCTTACCCTTAAAATTTCAATTAGGGCGGTTTATTTTCTGCGGCACTTTCCCTAGAGTTGCCTCCGCCGGGTATTACCCGGCACTGTTGCCTTGTGGAGCCCGGACTTTCCTCTTGATCAAGCCAAGCAGTTATCCAATTATCTGGCTGAAAGGGTTTATCCTCTTAAAAGATATTGGTCAAGCCTCTCTTTGAAGAGATATAAGTTCTCTCAGATATCCCAACAATTTGCGCTTAACTGTAAAATCCTTTAACTCTTCGGGGCAATAGTGACTTTCAAAAGCGTAAATAACTTGCAGTGTTTCTTTATCCATTAAACTCGATAAAGAAATTTTATAGCCAAAATCTCTTAGTAATTGTTGTAAAGATTTAATCTCTGAAGCTCTGAGCGGCGTTTTTGAATTATTTTTCTTTGGTAGAATTACTAAGCCTTTTGCAGCCAACCTATGCCAAGGGAATAAATATCCTGGATCTATCTTTCGCAGCGGAGCAATATCTGAGTGGCCCAAAATATTACTTTTTTTTATTTTGTACTTTGTCTTTAGACTTTCGATTAATGATATAAGTGATTTTATCTGAGATAACTTGAATTTGTGATATCCAAATTCTTTACCTTTATTTTGTAACTCTATGCCTATAGACTTTGAGTTTAAATTTCTATCTTTTTTCCAACTAGATATACCTGCGTGCCAAGCAATATCTTTATCATTCACGAGTTGGGTAATTTTTCCTCTTTCATCAATAAAATAATGTGAGCTCACTTTATGTTTTTTTGATCTAAGTCTTTTAATTGACTCCTGCGCTGTTTTCATTCCTGTATAATGTATGATTATATATTTAATATTTCTTCTTTTTACTTGTTCAAAATTTGGGGATTTTAGATATTCAATTTTCATGGTGAACTTGATACTTTTTCCTCTTCTGGTTCTCTCATCATTACAATAGCAACTCCCGTGAATGACATGGTTGCACCAAAGATAATTTTAAATGTGAGCACTTCATTAAATCCCTCATAAAGAGAAAAATAAGAAATGATCAATGCATTTATTATCGCAAGTACCGGAGCAAGAAGGGTTAAAGGTGTAATTTTTGATAATTCATATTTTGTTATTAAGTAATAAAAACCTGCATGGCCGATAGCAGTTGCGGCAAATGCAGTAAACAATATAGCTCCCCAACCAATTATGGATGCATTTAAAATTAAGTCTAATTGATTTTCCTCAACTAAAAATGAAATCGTTGCCAAGAATAAAAAGCTTATAAAAGCAATCCAAGCTTGTAGATCAAACACTTTAACATCTTTTAACTTCTTCATAAAAAGAAGGCTGATAGCAATAGATAAAGCTGCTAATAATGCATAATAAACGCCACCGAGATCAGAAAATATTGTAGGCTCAAAAATCAAAATAATAACTCCCCCAAATGCAAGTGCTATTCCAAGAATACGCCTCCACTTAATCACCTCACCTAAAAATATAACGGATAATATAGTTGCAAATGGTACACCTAGTTGAAGAACCACAGCAACAGAGGAAATAAATTGAGAATTATCGAGAGCAAGATAGAAAAACGCAAAATGAATGCCTCCTCCCAATATAGAAATAATTAAAATATTAGTCATTTGGCCGCGGTGAATTTTCAAAAAGGGAATGAGTAAAACTGCAATGATTAAAAATCTCATTGTCGTAAATAAAAATGGTGGAAATTCATTTACACCGATTTTTGCAGAAATAAATGCCAGTCCCCACGCTAGATTAATGGATAATACAATGAATATGTCTATTGTTCTCAATACTGGCTCATTTCTGCATCATTTTCTATTTATAATACGATTACACTAAAATATTAATTTGATTAGAAAATTCATATAGAATAGCATTATTTCAATGAAATATAGAATATTAATAGTTTTATTTCTAAGTTCTGTTCTTGTATTGCAAGGATGTGCTTCAAAAGAAGCCGCAGTGAACTATAACAATTCTGAAACTGAAATAGTTAGCGTTAATGACCCACTTGAAAAAGTAAATCGTGTGGTTTTTCAATTTAATATTATTTTTGATAAGCTTATCTTAAGGCCAATTGCTGTTACGTACAGAGCCATTGTTCCAGAATTTATTCGAAACAGAGTTACATACTCATTAAATAATTTAGGTATGCCAATCA